>ENA-UPSY01002936-UPSY01002936.1-human-gut-metagenome-genome-assembly--contig:-NODE-2936-length-13296-cov-29.719116_pt1 | contig 13296 bp, 10 predicted proteins | sample MGYA00250044_ERZ773365 | MGnify/ENA primary metagenome ERZ773365 (study PRJEB29103, sample SAMN06111932) | human gut metagenome | biome: human gut; feature: ankylosing spondylitis patient; material...
TACTGCATTCATTTCCCCGTCCGTTCAGATCATTAAGGCAAGAACTTTCAACAACTGCCCTAACCTCGAGAGCATTGTTTTCGGCGGCGAGAACTACGGGTTCAACGAATTCTCCAACACCTCCAACTCCGCTGTCGTATACTATCCTGCAAAGTATGTATCCAGCTGGGCTAACTACTACGCTTCCAAGGTAAAGTCCTACCAGGCTCCTACCTCAATCAACCTCACAGGCGACACCACCGTTGACGTGGGCGCCTCCAAGGTACTCAACATCACCACTAACGGCGACTTCAAGGACGCTTACCTCGTAACAAGCTCCAACCCTGCGGTCGCAACTGTAACTCCCGAGGGCAAGCTGGTGGCTCGCTCCACTGGTATCACTACCCTTACCGTTACCGCGGTTTCCGGCGTAACCAAGACAGCTCAGATCTCCGTTAAGCCTGCCGCTCCGACAAACGTAAAGGCAGCTTCCAAGACCACAACTTCCGCTGATATCTCCTGGAAGGCTTGCTACAACGTGACCGGCTACAACATCTACCGCTCCACTTCCAAGAACGGCACCTATAAGAAGGTAGGTTCCTCCACCGGCACCACCTACACCGACAAGGGTCTGACCAAGGGCAAGACTTACTACTACAAGGTCGCTTCATATGTAAGCTCCGACGGCAAGCAGGTCATCTCCAGCTACAGCAGCGTGTCTTCTGTCAAAGCGGCCGCTCCGGCTCCTGCAACCATCAACGCTAAGAAGGTAAAGGCTGGCGCTGCCAAGATCACATGGGGCAAGTCCAACGGCGCTTCCGGATACGAGGTTTACATGGCTACTTCCTCTAAAGGTAAGTACAAGAAGATCTCCACAGTCGCAAAGCCTACTACCCTTTCCTGCTCCAAGTCCGGTCTGACCAAGGGCAAGACCTACTACTTCAAGGTTCGCTCCTACACCACTGTGAACGGCAAAAAGGTTTACAGCGACTACACCAAGGTAGTCAAGGTCAAGGTATGATCTGCTAAAAATCAATTATCAGGGACTGCATTGCAGCCCCTGATTTTTTTGCCGTAAAGCCAAAAACCGGACGGATAAATCCGCCCGGTCATTGTTATCAGTCAAACCGCCTTGCCGTAGATATACCTAATAAAACCCGCTAATCAGCAGGGTGGGTAAAATCGCCTGAGGGTTTCACGCTCCCTATCTTCCGCAGTACGGGAGGTCTGCAATCCGCCGCCAGAGTCGAAGTCCCTTTTACAACATGTTCGGATTATAAACAGTATACCCACACGAACAAGGCAGTAAGCCAACATCAATAGTATCTACAGAAACAGCCCGGCTATTACTGTAAGATTTCACCATCGTCCTCAGACATGTCCTCGAGAGAGAACAGAGCCTTCAGGAAAAGCTCGCCGATCTTCTGGTTCTCCGCCTCGTCATCGATGGAGCTAAGAAGCAGCTCGTCGTCATTTTCTTCGCCCTTGAGCACAACGAACTCGTCTGGCTCCTCCTCGTCCTCGGACTTGGGGAGCAGCGCGTAATAAACCGCGCCCTTGTATTCCATGCTGGAAATGCACTCGAATTCGGTTGTCACACCGTCCTCATCGTCCAGCGGAATATATGTTTCTTCAAAAAAGTGGAACACAGCGATGTCGCCGGACTCATCAGTCAGCGTTACTGTGCCTTCATTCTCGTCGAACGCTATATCATTTTCAGCCATAAGATTTCCTTTCCGGAAGCCGGACTTAGCACCGGTCCTTCACTGATTATATTTTACACCAATACGCCCGTGTTGTCAAGGGCTTTTTGTATCTTTTCACGGCAGGGAATTATTCCACTGCTTTATTTTCCAGTGAACGCATGCCGCTCTGCGTAAGCCATCATTCTGTTGTATCTGACGACGCACCAGGCAGGCGATATCACCGCGATGATCAGGGACGTGTACGGGTGCTTGAAATACCAGCCTGCCACGAAAATCAAAACACACAGCACAGCGATAACCACAATTTCCGCAATATGCTCACGTTTCCACTTTTTCTTGAAATACTCCAGGCGCTCCTTTGCGGAGAATGCGCTCTCCAGGGCTGCGCAGAGGTTCTTCTCCGCAGCTTCGTGGCCTTCCTCGGCGGTTAGCTTCCTTCCCGTCAGCAGCTCATTTATGCTGAGATCGTACATTCGGCTGAGCTCCAGAAGCATGTCCACCGGAGGGAGGTAATTCCCCGTTTCCCACCGGGAGATTGTCTTCCCTGTCACGCCAAGGCGTTCTCCAAGCTGCTCCTGGGTCATACCGTGGCTCTTTCTCAATTCCGAAAGAAATCTGCCAATAAGTTTCATGTCCATACTCTTCACCCTTTCCCGGGGACGGCTGCTTACAAAATCAGACCCGTGAGTTCGCTCGTTTGAACGGTCGATTTTGCTTTATTCAGCGTTTCCTTGACTTATATCATAGCATAAGTCAACCAAAAAGTCCACCCCATAAACAGCGAATCGCAGTACAAAGCAAAAACGGCACTGCCGAAGCAGTGCCGTTTGTTGTTGATATGATCAACTGTTAATTACTTTCTCTTCTTGGAAACGAGAACAGCGCCAGCAGCCAGAACAGCTACGCCAGCAACAGCTGCGATACCCTCAACGCCTGTATCAGGAGAGCCCTTGTCAGGAGTTGTGGTTGTTGCTGTGTCATCAGCAGCATCGCCAGTTGTAGCGTCAGTAGCAGTGTCATCAGCAGCAGCGCCCATACCAGTACCGGAAACGGTGAAGGTTACGGACAGGGAGTCATCAAAGGAGAAACCAGCAGCGTCGATAGGAGCATCCTTAGAGGTGTCGCCGTATGCGTTGAAGATCTCAAGTCTGATCTTGCCGTTGCCCTCGATATCGCCGTAGTAGAGCTTGCTCTCGTCAACAGCGATATCGGTGGAAGTGCCATCAGTATTTGTAGCAGTGATAACAACATCAGAGATCTTCAGACCAGTAGCCTGAGCGAAAGCCATCTTGTCAGCAGCAGTCTCGAGAGCGTCATAACCCTCAGCGTCCTTGCCGCAGCCCAGAGCGTTAGCAAGACCATCGATATCTACGCAGAATACTGTAGCGCCAGTGCCGGTAGCAGGAACCATCTCAGCGGTGTCCTCATCTTCCCACTCGAAGCCGCTTATAGCAACAGTGTATGTACCGTCGCCGGTAACATCAGCTGTGGTAGCGTTTTCACTAGTAGCGTCCATGCACTGTACGGACCAGTCAGAAGAAGCGTACATCAGGAATGCTTCATAAGCGCTTGCGGAAGCAGCGAGAACTGCTGCGCTTACAACTGCTGCAGAAGCAGCACCAAGAATCTTTGTAATCTTCATGATAAAAATCCTCCATAAAATTCTAGACAAGCACAGACAGGCCATGCTGATCCATACATATATTTTATAACATTACGGCATTTTTTTCAACTGTAAGATTGCACAAACTTCAAACGATTACATTGTGCGTTTTTTAGCAATCCTACAAAAAAGTCTCTTGTTTTAGCGCCTAACGTTATAATTAAGTAAGTAATCTCATGTAATTAGCTAAATTACCTCTTCCGGAAATTGGGGTTGTCATCCGGCTCCTTCATTATCGCGTCAAACAGGCGCTGGGTCTTGCTGGAACGACGCTTTTTATCCTTGAGCATATTCAGCTCCTCATGGGTAGTTGTGGGCTGATCGTCATATAAATGCCGATCCTCGGTCCAGATCCCTGAAGGCACTTCATGCGGCTCCTGATAGGGATTTGCCGTAGATTTACGTTTCTTTGTGGAATGCTTCGGCTCGGGATTTTCCGTCTCATGCTCGGGAATATGCTCCGGCTCCGGTGCAGGTTCCGGCGCTGGCTCAGCGCGGCGCTGCTCCCTGCTCATGTCGTTCTCGGACCGCTCCAGCACGTCAAATATTGACCCGATCTCCCAGAACGGATCCACGGGCTGCGCCGCTTCCTCCTTCACGGGTTCTGCGGCAGGTTCCGGCGCCGGCTCCACTGGCTCGGGACGCGAAACCGTCTCAAACGCGGAATCAGCGCGGACTGCGGTGCTAGCCATCCTGCCGTATGCGGAGATCGCCGCCGCGTTCTTCCGGATAACTCTCGGCACAGGCTTAGGAGCTTCCGGCACAGGCTCGAGCGTGGATTCCACGACTGGCTCCTTTACCGGCTCCTCAATTGTTTCAGCAGTCGCTTCAAACGGGGTGAATCCCTGCTCCGGTGCGGATTCCGCCACTTCCCGGCGCGCAGGCTCTGGGCGTTCGCTGAATGCGGAGAATCCGCGCTCCGGTGCGGATTCCGCCACTTCCCGGCGCGCAGGCTCCGGGCGTTCGCTGAATGCGGAGAATCCGCGCTCCGGCGGATTCTCGCTCAGCGGCATTTGATACGGCTGCGGCTCTACCCTGGGACGATCCGCCCGTATAATATGCGACACCGCCCTGCCCTGGGATTTCTGCCGCTCCACGCTGGGGGAGGTGAAAAATCCCTCGCGGCGCTGAGGCGGCTCCTGGACTGCGACCGGCTCCTCCTCCGGCTCCGGGAGCTTCCCGATATCGCTGCGGCTGATTCGCTCCGGAACGAACGGCTTGACGACGCGCTCGTGATGCTCCGGCTCGGGCTTGCGCACTTCCACCACCGGATTGCTCCGGGAAATGTCCATGGAACGGGAATACGCGATGAACGCGTTAAGGTCGTCCGGCTGGATCTCGCCGTTGTTGACCTTCCCCTTCATTGCCTCAAGATACAGCCGCCAGCCCTCGTATTCCTTCAGGCTGAGAGTCCCGGTCGTCACCCGTTCGTACATTTCGTCCATTATCTCACGGCATTCGCGCTCCATCTCGGGAGTCACGCGAGTGCGTGGGTGCTCCGCTTCGTAGATCTCCAGGCAGGTCCTGCCCTTTCCGGGAAGGGAGCAGTAATCCTCGGTGTATTCGCTGTCCTTGACGTAGTACCTTCCGCAGCGCTTGCACCGCGCCAGCCAGCCGCCGCTTTCCAGCAGGGCGTCTATCTCAAGATCCACCGCCGCCTTCAGTCCGCAGGGCATGTATATCTTCCCGGGGGCACTCTCCATCGCCGGGCGCGACATATTGTAGCTGCTCAGCTCCTGCTGAAGCCCGGATTTCATGTGGGAGAAGGCGTCCATCGCAATCTGGTCGGACAGCGCCTCATATGACCCTATGTCGGAATAGTCATCGGAATAGTCAAAATCCGACAGCAGGTTCTTAACGATGTCCTTGGAAATACTTGGGTACATAAAAGGCGCAGATGGAGCTCTCCCGGCAGAAAACACCTGCGTGACGCCCAGGTCCTCCAGCCGGCAGCCAAGCTCCCGGGCGGTGACGCTAAACATCAGGTCGAAGTAATTCCTCCGGGCGCTTGCTTCCTCCACGCCGGAAAGTTCCTTAGAAAACAGAAAATAAACCTTGTTCTTTGCATAATCCTGCACCCGGACAAGGTTCAGCCATTCGTTTATGCCCTTGTTGTAGCGGTATTCGCACAGCCGCACGAATACGGACTTCTCAAAGGGAGTCTTACAGTCGATGAATCGGTTCCACAGACCGGAAGTGCCGATGTTATCCCGGCGACATATGTAGTCTATCCAGCAGTCCAGCACTATCTTGTCATAGACAGTGCGCAGGTTGTGCTCGATATAGACGTGCATGTTCCTGAGGGAATTTCGCAGATCAGTCACCCGGTCAGTATCCAGCTCCCCGGAATGCAGCGCTTCATCGCATACGGCGACCGCATTCTCGGCAAAATACGACAGGTCATAGTCGCAGAAGGTCAGCAGTGAAAACGGGTAGCGAAGCTGGAATATCTCGCTTGAATTTTTCCCTGCCAGGTTGAGAACTCTTTCCAAATCCAGGCTCCTTTTACTGTTCAACAGTCGCCGGCTCGGCCGCTGCCGTGCCGTCATTCTCGCTTTCGCTGCCGTAGTATGTGCTCAGCGTCCGGCTGGATTCCTCGGATTCCGCCGTTGCGGAGATCTCCACCGCAAGATACGGATTCTCCTTTATCGTGCCCTCAACATTGAGAGCCTCGACGCGCTCGCCGTCAATCGTGGTCATCTGCCAGGAAACCGGGCTGTCCTCCCTGCCGGAGTATTTCGTGGTAAGCACCCAGCCGCAGCCCAGCACGCGCTTTCCGGAACCAAACGGGATCTTGACGTCCTTAGTGGTATCCTCGACGTAGTAGCTTGCGGTGCGGCGCTCGCCATTGGGCTTGTCAACGTATCTCACGATACGGTAGTTCTCATCGGAGGAGAGCACCTCGTAATTCGTATCCCGGAGCTGGAGGTCAACGCCGGTAAGTGAAAGCCTGCCCATAAGCAGGGTCATGGTGATGTATGCCGCCGCGCCCACGACGAACATGAGCAGGTACATAGTACCCAATACAGTCTTGAGCGTTTCGTTCGCGCGGCACACGAAGAACATCACGACAATGACGCAGATCGGCGGAATCAGCATATACCAGCTGCCGAACGCCAGCAGGAACGACAGGAACAGGATAGGCGGCATGATCATTATGTTGACCTGGGTGATGACCTGACGCCTTGTGTAGATCATCAGCCCGAGTGCGGCAACATTGATGAACGCGTAAAGAACGAACAGGGAAGTCGGGTTCTCAAATTCGAGGAAGTAGGCGTAATTCAGCCAGGCAAGCCACACCAGAAGGCCGGTATATCCCCAGCAGACCACGGCAACGCCGCGCCTTACCCAGACGTTGTTAAATATCGAAGTCAGTATATCCATAAAGCTTCGGTTGTTTCTGCTGCCGACCTTATCCATGCTTCCCTCCGAATTGTGTTTTTAATTTCCGTGTGAATTAATAGAACTTCTTCTTTCTGTAGATCAGGTATCCTACAACTGCGCCGCCGGCGATCAGCACTGCAACGCCGATGATGATCATTATCATCATGACCGGGGATTCCGTCTGGTAGTTATCATTCCAATAGTCGCCGTAATCATGCGGCTGTTCACCCTCCATCTCCGGGACGTTGATCGACGTGGAATCGGACGGAGCGGATTCCTCGGGAGGTGTGCTGCTCTCGTCACCGGGGGTGGTTGCGATCACTTCCTGGGTCGCTGGCTCTGCTGTGGTTCCGCTCTCCTCAGTGTTGGATGTTTCCGCAGTTGCTGTATGCTCCTCGGTCACGGTCACGGGCTCCTCTGTCGGATCTGCCTGAGGTGCGGATGTCGTTGTTTCCTCCGGGGCGGAAGTCGTTGTAACGGTAGTTTCCGCAGGCTCGTCTGCCGCAGAATTGCCATTGGTCGTTATGCGAAAATTCTTTACAGAGATGGTGACATCTCCCTGCGCCTCGGAACCCCAGTTGGTTCTTACCTGGAACATAATGTATGCAGGCTTCTTGCCGGCGAATCCGTCATAGAAGTGCTTTCCGGTTTCCGTGACGGTGATCCACTCACCGTACTTCAGCTCGGTGTAGACTGACGGATTTACCCAACCCCAGTTTGTCGTAAATGCAGGCAGGCAGCCGATCACGTCCTTGCCCTTTGTATCCAGACGGACATCGACAGATACGGAAACGTTGTCGTCATTCCAGAAATCCAGGTTGGCATAGTCGTTAAAGAGTCTGAACCTCAGTGAAAGGAAATCCTGACCTTTGCTGTCGCTGAACTTAGTCGTAAATGTTCCTTCAGTTCCGTTTATGTCACGGGTGTCAGCCTGGATCTCGTCACAGAGTTTCTTGTCATCTATCGAATAAGTATAGTCCGCAAAAGCGCTCACTGAAACCGCTGCCATTACGGCAAGGGCACAGACGGCGCAGGCAGCACGCTTTAAAAATCTAAACATAGTGTACCTCCAATAGTTCAACACAGTAAACCGCAGCATATATATTTTTCGCTGCATATATTTATTGTATATCAAATCCCAGAAAAATTCAAGTCTTTTTGATAACTTTATATTCTTTACACAAAATCCGCACTATACATTACAGATATTTGGACCATGTGCATTAATATTGGTATATCGAAAAAGTATTCACAAACGACAGAAAACCCACACTGGAACAGTGCGGATCTTCTGAAACATATTGCGAAGTTCGTTACTTGGAATTCAGGATATTGATAAGCTTGTCAATGTCGTTATCGCCGCCGAATTCGGGCGTCTGCACATTGAATCCGCCCACGGAAGCACCCTGACCTCCGTCAGCCGGTGCTGCGTCAACGGGCATGCCGTCCTCGTCGGTAACAAAATCCGTTGCGATCACGATAACGGAAACCTCGTCCTCTGCAAGTTCCTCGTCGAACTGCATACCCATCTTGATTTCAGCGTCGGGAGCAGCGTTCTTGGTGATCTCGCTCGCAATGCCGTCAACCTCGTCAGCGGAGGTCGTCATAGGAATGCTGATATTGATGAGCAGTCTGCGCGCGCCGAGTATCGACGTTTCAAGAAGCGGGCTGTGGAGCACCTGATCCAGGGCGTCCTCGTTCTTGTTGTCGCCCTTTCCGGTGCCGATCGCCATATGCGCAATACCGGAATCCTTCAGAGCCATGGTGACATCAGCGAAGTCAACGCTCATGAAACCTACGCCCTTTACTAGGTCGGAGATTCCCTTGACTGCCTTGTAAAGAACGCTGTCCACTGCCTTGAACGCGTCGATCATGCTCAGCTTGGCATTGGAGATCTCCTTTACCTTCTCGTTCGGGATAACGATGAGGGAGTCAACATACTTGCGCATTTCTGCGATACCCTTGAGAGCCTGGTTCATCTTCGCCTGACCCTCGAATGCGAACGGCTTGGTGACAACGCCGACCGTGAGCTTGCCCAGCTCCTTGGCGATATTCGCAACCACTGGAGCCGCGCCGGTTCCGGTGCCGCCGCCCATTCCGGCTGCGATGAACACCATGGATTCGTCCTCCATGACTGCCTTCAGTTCGTCGCGGTTCTCCTCAGCGGATTCCTGACCGACCTGGGGCTTGTTGCCGGCGCCCTGACCCTTGGTACGCTTCTTGCCGATCTGGATACGGCGCATACGGCTGCCGTCCTTGGAGCGCAGAGCCTTGACATCTGTGTTAGCAACGACATAGTCAATTCCGGTCATTCCACCCTCAACCATGTGGCTGACTGCGTTTCCGCCGCCGCCGCCGACGCCGATGACCATAATTTTGGTCTGATCCTCAAAATCATCGTCCATTACAAATTCGTCATCGTGGTTATCTATTTCAAATGCCATATCTGTTTACCCTCCATAATTTTTAGTGACGCCGGAATATAAAACTCCCCTGTCGATACAACTACTTAATATTATATCAGATTAGAATAATAATTGCAACTGTTTTTTCAAAAATATTTTGACAAATTATGCCCAGCCGATGACAATCAGTTTGTGATTTTTCCCGGAAAAGCTCACCCCTCTGCTGACCCTTCGGCAGTTCCGGCTTCGGCAGTGGTCTCTGCGGATTCTCCCAGCTCGGGAAGCACCTGCTCCTGCTCGTTCTTATCGCGTACGAACATCTTCTCCTCGGTGCGCAGGTCGATTATGACGTTGCCTTCCTCGCGCTTTATTGCTTCCGCTGCCTCGGCGAACTTCACGCCGATATCCGCAACACCGCCAATCTGGAGCGTGATATTATCTCCGCAGTCGATGGAAATATCGAAGCGATCTGTCATGTTGATGAGAGTTATCTTCGGTAATCCGCATTCCTCCGCTGCTTCAAGTATCTGCGCCGGGATAGTGCTCTTGCCGGATTCCTTGGAGGTCAGCGTCCTGCCCGGGGAGAGATCCTCGGGGTCGTAGCCCTCCACCACCGGTATTCCCGGAGTGCTGCCGAGTTCCACGATCCTGCCCATTCTGGATATCGCCGCGTTGACTCCGCCGCTGCTCACCTGGTACCACTTCTGCGCTTCCTTAACGACAATGCGTATCTTTGTGGGGAAGGATTTCTGCACCTCCACCTCGTCGATGAACGGGAATGCCGCCAGAATACGGGACTCCGCCGCGCCGGTATCCATGTGCAGCAGATTCTGCCCCTTTTCCAGTCCGGATTGCCCCACCAACTGCTGAACGGTGTATCTTGCGTTGCCCTCCACCTCGATGGAAGCACAGTTGAACAGCACCGTGTTCGAAAGGATTATAAGCACAGTAATAATCACGGCTGCCGCCAGAATATAATACATCACGAAATTTGCTCCGCGCTTTCCGCGCCGCTTGCTGCGGACATCGCGATGGACTGTTGCCTGCCGGTATGCTCGGTCAGTCCTGCGGCGCTGCTCCGGAGTGAGCTGCCGCTGCGGCTGCCGTGGATTCCTCGCGGCAGGCTGAGGTTCCCGGCGCACCGCATTCTGCTGCGGACGCTGCGCCTTGTGGCGCTTCTCCACCGGACGCCCTTTCCCGGGACTGCTGCTTTTTTTCTTCCTGGTGTCCATTTTCCGTGCTCCTTTGATTTTATCCTACCCGCGAAATATCGGCTCCAACCGATCTCAGCGTTTTTTCAATGCTCTCGTATCCCCGGTCGATATAGCATACGCCGGATATTTCAGACGTACCCTCCGCAGCCAGTGCCGCAGTGACCAGCGCCGCCCCTCCGCGAAGTTCCCCGGCGCACACTCTTGCACCGGACAGCGCAGGAACTCCCTGCACCACCGCTACCCTGCCCTCCACCTTGATGGAGGCTCCCAGGCGGATAAGCTCCGGCACATGACGGTAGCGGTTCTCGAAAATGTTCTCAACGAACACCGATGTCCCCTCCGCAACGGAACTCAGCGCCGTGAACGGAGCCTGAATATCCGTCGGGAAGCCCGGATAGGGCATTGTGCGTATAGTCGGCGGCGCTGTAAGTCTGCGCGTGCAGCTTATGTACAGCTTTCCTCCGCCGTAGGGATATATCCGGCAGCCCATGCTTTCCAGCACCGGCAGAAATCCCATCATGTGCTCCTGGCAGCACCGGGTGAGTATCAGCTCTCCCCGGGTCGCCGCCGCGCAGCAGAGGTAAGTCCCTGCGGCTATCCTGTCCGGAATAACGCTGTGCTCCGACGGCTCAAGGCGCTTCACACCCTCGATGGCGATGGTGCTACCTCCGGCGCCGGATATCCTCGCACCGCATTTGTTCAGGAATTCCGCCAGGTCAACTATCTCCGGCTCTCTCGCGGCGTTGTGGATCTCAGTGGTTCCCTCCGCGCAGGCTGCCGCCAGCATTATGTTCTCGGTCGCCCCCACCGATGGGAACGACAGCGTGACCCGCGCGCCGTGAAGTCCGCCGGGAGCCGCGCACTCCAGCCAGCCGTGCTGCTCCTCGATTTCCGCGCCCATCTCTCGCAGCGCCGCCAGGTGCAGGTCTATCGGACGCGCGCCAAGTTCGCACCCTCCCGGGAAAGTCAGCCTGCACCGCCGGGTGCGCCCTAGTACAGCCCCCAGGAATACGATGGAGGATCTCATTTCGCGCATGAGATTATCCGGTATTTCGTTTCCGCAGACGTTTGATGAATCCACGCAGACGGTGCTTCCATTCCTGCTGCACCTGCACCCCAGGCAGGAAAGTATCCTGCACGCGGCGTCCACGTCGGTCAACATGGGGCAGTTGTGCAGAATACACTCCCCATGCGCCAGTATAGTAGCCGCCAGCAGCGGAAGCGCACTGTTCTTTGCGCCGTGCACCTGGATCTCTCCCTCCAGGCGCCTGCCGCCGTTTATGACCAGCTTCTGGTTGTTCGCCATAATATCACTCCTCCTGCATTGCTATGTATCCATAGTATGCCGGAGGGGGATTTTTGGTTATTCTGCGCCCTTTTCGCCCAGCAGGTCAAGTATCTCGCTGAGAATACGTCCTGCTGCGTCATTCTTCGCGGAGCGCCGCGAATTCTCCTCCATCAGCGCCAGGCGGCTGCGGTCGGAATACAGTGCGGACACTTCCTCCACAAGCCTTGCCTTCGTGAGATCCTTGTCCTCAATGAGTATTGCCGCATGTGCGTCGCTGAGGGTGAGCGCGTTGTAGTACTGGTGGTTCTCAGCCGCGTTGGGATACGGCACAAGTATCGCCGGTCTGCCTATCGCCATCAGTTCGGTGATGGTCATTGCCCCGGCACGGGAAATGATGAGGTCAGCCGCGCACATGCAGGTATACATATTGTCGATGTAATCCCGGAAAATGTGCTTTGTCTTGTCCTCGTGGGCGCCGGACTGCTCCAGGGCGCCATAGAAGAGGTCCTTACCCTTTCCGCCGTAGGAGTGTATGTGGTTTATTCCGCCGTTCTTCTCCTCCCAGGCGATAAGCTCCGCGACTGCCTCGGTAATGCGGTTCGCGCCCAGGCTGCCGCCGAAGGAAAGTATCGTGAACTGGTCGGGAAGTCCCAGGCGCTTCCTTGCAGCGGAGCGCTCCTCGATCTCGATGTTGGAGCGCAGCGGATTTCCCGTGACCACGCAGTGCTCGGTACTCTTGAGGTATTTCTCAGCGTCTGCGGTGGCGAGCAGGATCTTGTCCGCCTTCTTCGCCAGCATTCTGGTCGCCATTCCCGGGTAGGAGTTGCTCTCGTGTGTGACGGTCTTTATTCCCATCGCCGCCGCCTGACCAAGAACTGTTCCGGTGACGTAGCCGCCGGTGCCGATAACGATATCCGGCTTGAATTCCCTGAGTATTTTGCGTACTGCATGCTTTGCCGCAAACAGGTACAGATACGCAGCCTTTGCGTTCCTGCCGATATTCTGTATTGAGATCTTCCGCTGGAATCCTGCCATCTCAACCGGCGCGAAATCATAGCCTGCCTTGGTCACAAGGCGCGCCTCCATTCCCTGTGGAGTACCGATGAACAGTATCTCCGCCTCCGGGAACACGCTTTTCAGCTTGTCGGCAATGGCAAGCGCCGGATTGATGTGCCCGGCGGTTCCGCCGGCTGCAAATATCGCTTTCATGTATTATCACCTTTCAAGTTTTTACAAGGGGACATGCTGAATAAAGAAATGCGTAATTCCGCTCGTCTGAACGGGTCGGGTTTGCTCAGCATATCGCTAACTTAATTTTGCCCGTCTAGATATGGACAGCATTAATCCTATCTCGCACAGCAGCATGAACAGCGCCGTGCCGCCGTAGCTGAAGAACGGCATTGAAATACCCGTATTCGGGGCGGCGGACACATTTACGCCTATGTTAAGGAATGCCTGTAATCCCACCTGGAGGGATATTCCCGTTGCCAGCATGAGTCCCATGCGGTCGTCGGATTTCCTGCCGATGTAGAAGCCGCGGAACACAAATATCAGAAACAGGAGAATTATTACAACTCCGCCGATGAAGCCGAACTCCTCGCAGCATACGGCGTAAACGAAGTCGTTCTGCGCCTCGGGGAGGTAGTAGTACTTCTGG
>ENA-UPSY01002941-UPSY01002941.1-human-gut-metagenome-genome-assembly--contig:-NODE-2941-length-13280-cov-4.273726_pt1 | contig 13280 bp, 9 predicted proteins | sample MGYA00250044_ERZ773365 | MGnify/ENA primary metagenome ERZ773365 (study PRJEB29103, sample SAMN06111932) | human gut metagenome | biome: human gut; feature: ankylosing spondylitis patient; material...
GGACGGCAAAATCCGCCTCTGTCACGGGACGGAGATGAACGGAGCCCCGCAGGTGGTCCGGGATCTGGTAAGGGGCGGTATGGGGCAGATAGCTGCCATGGTCCCAGACGATTTCTCCGGCCCGGAGCACCAGTTCCGGTCTGGGATGGCGCAGATCCTGCACCAGCTGCATATCAGCCTCCATGCCGGGGGCGATGCCGCCGGTGCGGTACAGCCGCAGGCGAACGGCGGGGTTGATGGTGGCGTACCGGATGGCCCGGATGGGGTCCAGCCCCAGCTCGATGGCCCGCTCCACCACGAAGTTCAGATGGCCCTGCCGCATGAGCCGGGGCAGGGGAACATCGTCCGTCACCAGGCAGATGCGGTCCTGCACCGGTGCATCATTCATGGCCTGGACGATTTCCCGGTTCAGCATGCATTCCTGTACCTGCACCGTGAAGCCCAGAGCCAGCTCCTCCCGGAGCTTTTCAGCAGAGGGAACGGTGTGGTCGCTGTCGATGCCCATGGCCCGGAAAGTCTGCAAGCGGCGGCCGGTGAGGGCGGAGACATGGCCATCCAGAAAAACGCCGTGGTTGGCGGCAGCTTCAATGACGGAGAGCATCCGCTCATCCCCGGCGGCGACGGCGTTGAAATCCATGACCTCGCCCAATCCAGCCACGCCGGGAATATCCAGCAGGGCCTCCATCTCAGCGGGGCCAACATCAAAACCGGAATCCTCCAGACCGGGAGCGGAGGGAATGGTGGAGGGGGCGGTCAGCAGCACCCGCAGGGGCAGGGACCGGCAGGCATCTGCCAGACCCCGGACGCCCTCAATGCCAAGGACATTGGCAATTTCATGGGGGTCGGCGCATACCGTGGTTGTGCCGCAGGATAGGGCCACCTGAGCAAAATGCTCCGGCGTCAGCATGCTGCTCTCCAGATGCATGTGAGAATCCACGAAGCCAGGCAGGGCATAAGCGTTGCCGCCATCAATGCTCCGGCGGCTGTCCAGCGCTTCTTCCGGGCCAAAAACCCCGGCGATATGACCGTTGACAATGCCGATAGATCCGCTTACAATAGAGGCGCTGAACACATTGACGATCTGCACATTGCGGATTACCAGGTCAAAGGGGCGTCTGCCCAGCATAGCTTCGGTGATATCTTTCAGCATAGCGGTGTCCCCTCCGTTTCGTATGTCAAAAATAAGACATTTTAATGATATCTTTCTAGGGAAAAAAGTCAAGGTCATACCATACCATAATTTTAAACGGGAATTGCGGTTGTTTCATACAAGTTGAACGATCGAAACACCCCTTGAGAATAGGAGTAGTCAACAATCCACGGCCAAAAGGCCATGGGCTTGTAACTGCCCAGTCGTAGTAGCGGATAGCTCCTCCGACCTTTAACCCCAAGAGGCATTGCTGTCTCAAGTGGCGTTACATCGTAGGGTGGTTGACTGCACCCTTTGCGGCAAAGTTTACTCTGCCGCAACTGTATCAGGTACTTGGCTATCATATAGATAGTTGATTCCCATGCGATACAGATTCATTGCGCCGATACGGTCATCGTTCGACTTGTAGCCGCAGTTCTTACAGGTAAACAGATGTATCTTCTTGTTGCGATTTGCCTGTTCTGTGTGTCCACAGACGGGACAGCACTGGCTGGTATACCGAGGGTCGACCTTGATTACGGAAGATTGGTTCTGTTTCGCCTTGTAGATGAGTTTCTGTTCAAGGTCGTAGAAAGCCCACGATGCAGAAACATAGCGATGCTTCGTTTTGACACGCTCCGGGGCATGACGAATACCGGACAAATCTTCCAGAACGAAGAGAGTGTGCGCGGGGTTATTTACAACGAGTGCCTTTGATACACAATGGTTGACATCCTGCATCCAACGGTTTTCTCGTTGACCGATCCTTTTGAGTCTACGTCTTGAAGACGGGGTATGCCGCATCTGGAGTTCTTTTCTAAGTGCTGAATAGTGGGCTCTTTTCTGCTTGATGGACCGACCTCTCACAAACCCGGACTTGTGCTTGCTATCGTAAGTTGCAGCGACGAAGTTGATGCCTCGGTCGATGCCTACAACATTACAGATATCGGAGAGATCACTCTCTTCCACATCATAGGTCACAGGGATGTATAGAAAGTATTTCCCGTGTTTGTTCACCAGTTTGGCAGTGCCGAACCGGTAGATAGAGCGGTCGAAGTATTGCGACATCCCTTCCGCGAAATAAGGCAGTTTTACTCTTCCACCGAGCGTGTTTATGGAAAAGTGGTCTTGTGTCAGGGAGTAATCTCTGTTCCAGACGAGGTCATACTGAGGTTTCTTGAAAGACGGTTTGATCCACTCTTTCTGATTCTCAAGGATGGTCTTATATCTGGCAATGACCGTCTTGAATACAGACTGAGTCATTTGAGATTTTAGTCCGAATTCTGCGCGCAACGTAGGATACAGAGCTTTGTTGAGCGAAAACTGTTTTAAATCGTGTGTGCGAAACACATAATCCGAGACATAGTTGCACGCTTCACGATAGACAGACATCGTTTCATCAAGTAACGTCTTATCTTCATCAGATGCCACTACTTGGATTTTTGCCATGATGGACATTTGAGCCATAGTCAATCCTCCTTTCTTTGTTATTTCACTAATGCTATTATGTAATAATAGATAGTGAATGCCAAGGCGCATTGAGGTGACTTATGGATTGATGCCATAAAACAAAAGATTCAAAGCATCGCTGATGCTCATCACTACGAAATCGTGGCGATGGAAACAGACAAAGACCATGTGCATATTCTCCTCGGATACGACACGACAGATTCCGTCTGTAACATTGTCAAGACAGTAAAACAAGAAACGACACATCATCTTTGGCAAAGATTCGGGCCTTTCCTGGCCAAACACTATTGGAAGAAAAGGATATTCTGGTCCGATGGGATACTTTGCCTGTAGTATCGGGGAAGTATCCTCGGCAATTATCCAAAAGTATATCGAAAACCAAGGATGATGCGTCTTTACGAACAGGGCTCCTCCCACCGCCTAAAGGCATTGGGTTTCCGCCCAAACTATGTTGGAGGTATTTTTTATGAATATGATTTCAGAAGAGGTCCTGGCGCTTGAGCCTGATATAATCGCCTGGCGGCGCCACATGCATCAGAATCCGGAGCTCTCCTTTCAGGAGGTCCATACAACGGCTTACCTGACGGAGGAACTGAAAAAGATCCCAGGTCTGACATTGGAATTTCCCACCAAAACAGGCGTGGTAGCGGTGCTGAAAGGGGTCCAGCCTGGTCCGGTACTGGCCCTGCGAGCGGATATTGATGCGCTTCCCATTCAGGAGGAGACTGGGCTGCCCTATGCCTCCACAGTGCCCGGTGTCATGCATGCCTGCGGCCACGATGGCCATGCGGCCATGCAGCTTGCGGCAGCTAAGCTGCTTGCGGCGGAGCGGACCAGCCTCAGGGGCGAGGTGCGGTTCCTGTTCCAGCATGCGGAGGAGCTGCCTCCCGGCGGCGCGGTGGAAATGCTGAAGGCCGGCGTGATGGAGGGCGTGGACGAACTGTACGGCATGCACCTGAGCTCAAACTTCCCTACGGGCACCTTCGGTGTCCGGCCCGGGGCCCTCACCAGCGCCACGGACCGTTTCGATATCCGGGTCATCGGCAAGGGCGGTCACTCCGCGTTCCCGGAGACCTGCGTGGACCCCATCGTCATCGCCGGTGAGATCGTGGGAGCCTTGCAGACCCTGGTTTCCCGGCGTATCCAGGCGGTGGAGCCTGCCGTGGTGTCCGTGTGCATGATCCATGCCGGAGAGGCGTATAATATCATCCCCGGTGAGGTGGCCATCACCGGTTCCACCCGAACCTTCAGCAAGGAGACCCGGGAGCGGCTCCCCAAGCTGATGGAGGAGCTTGCCCGCGGCATCTGCGCGGCCCACGGCGCGGACTGCGATTTCAAGTTCACCTTGGGCTATGCCTCCGTAATGAATGACAAGGCCCTGACGGCTTCCAGCCGCAAGGTCATTGAGGAGCATTTCGGCGAAAGCGCTGTGCTGGAGATCGATCCCCTGATGCCCGGTGAGGATTTCTCTGCCCTGCAGGAAAACTGCCCTGGCTTTTTTGTGGAGCTGGGAGCCCGCAGTGAGGAAAAGGGTATTACCTTCCCCCATCACAACTGCCGCTACCTGATGGATGAGGATGCGCTGAAATACGGCGTGGAGTATCTCTATCAGTTGGTCCGCAGCCGTTTGTCGATCAGCTGAATCAAAGCGTGAGGCCTTGACAGGCACAGCGAAAAACGAAATATAGACCGAACCAAAAGCGGCGTTCCTAACTTCCGAGCTGGAAGAATAGGAACGCCGTTTTTTGCTATGCAAAATCAGAAATGTGCCATTTTCTCACCCCTGTGGGGCAACCGGAAATGGTGCACAACAACTTCGTGCACTGACATTTGCGCATTTTCGCGGTGCGGTACTCATGCATGAAGCTTGATACCTCAGTATTTACAGGCTGATGGCGCCGTCGGCGGTCTGAGCGTCCGTCAGCAGGGGGGCGTACTCCGCCAGCAGGCGTTCCACCTGCTCCTTGCAGCGGCCGATGTACAGGGACGGCTCCATCACGGCGTCCAGCTCCGCACGGGTCATGCTGAAGGCCGGGTCTGCGGCCAGACGGTCCAGCAGATCGCAGGGTTCGCCCTCCTTCATCCGTGCGGTGGCGGCCATGGAGTGCTGGCGGATCTTCTCATGCAGCTCCTGTCGGTCGCCGCCCCGCTTCACCGCCTCCATCATGATGTTTTCCGTGGCCAGGAAGGGCAGATATTCCCGGATGGCCCGGTCCACGATCTTCTCGTTGACGTGCAGCCCGTTGGTGACGTTCTGGCACAGCCGCAGCACCGCATCGGCGCAGAGGAAGCCCTCCGGCAGGGAAATGCGGCGGTTGGCGGAGTCGTCCAGCGTCCGTTCCAGCCACTGAACGGAGGCGGTCATGGGGGCGTTGGCGGCGTCGGCCATCAGATAGCGGCTGAGGGAGCAGATCCGCTCGGAACGCATGGGGTTCCGTTTGTAGGCCATGGCGCTGGAGCCGATCTGATTCTTCTCAAAAGGCTCTTCCACCTGACGGTCATGCTGCAGGAGCCGGAGGTCGTTGGCCATGCGGTAGGCGCTCTGGGCGATGGAGGACAGCACATTCAGAATCCGGCTGTCGGTTTTCCGGGGATAGGTCTGGCCGCAGACGGAGAAGCAGCGCTCAAAGCCGAAGGCGGCGGCGATCCGGCGGTTCATCTCGTCGATTTTCGCCCCGTCGCCCTCAAAGAGATCCATGAAGCTGGCCTCAGTGCCGGTGGTGCCCCGGCAGCCTAAGAAGCGCAGGGTGGCCAGCACGTGATCCAGTTCTTCCAGATCGGAGCGGAAGTCCTGCATCCACAATGCGGCCCGCTTGCCCACCGTCACCGGCTGGGCGGGCTGATAGTGGGTGTAGCCCAGAGTGGGCGTGGCAGCGTACTGCCGGGCAAAGGCCGCCAGATTCACCAGAACGGATAAGATCTGCCCACGCAGATACCGCAGACCGTCCCGGTAGAGGATCAGGTCGGCGTTGTCCGTCACATAGCAGCTGGTAGCGCCCAGATGGATGATCCCCGCCGCGGAGGGGGCCGCCAGACCGTAGGCGTAGACATGGGCCATCACGTCATGGCGGACTTCCTTTTCCCGCTGCTCTGCGGCAGCGTAGTCGATGTCGGTGACGTGGGCTTCCAGTTCCGCCACCTGCTCTGCGGTGATGGGCAGGCCCAGCTCGTGCTCCGCCCGGGCCAGCTCCACCCATAGCCGCCGCCAGGTCTGAAACCGCATATCCGGAGAGAACAGGTGCAGCATATAAGGGGAGGCGTAGCGGGAGGACAGGGGGGATTCGTAAATATCCTTGCTCATAAAGGCTCCTTCCAGCGTTTTTCCAATAGTTTACAGGAAGCGGGACGTTCTGTCCAGATTTGATGGGTCAGCGGATGATGAGGCTGTCCCGCTCCGCGCCCACGGACACATAGCCGATGTGACAGCCGATGGCCCGCTCCACATACTCCACGTAGTTCCGGGCGTTTTCCGGCAGCTCGTCCCAGCTGCGGACCTTGGAGATGTCGCACTTCCAGCCGTCCACGTACTCGATGACGGGCTTTGCGTCCTGAAGGCAGACGGGGAAGGGGAATTCGTCGGTCTGCTGGCCGTCCAGCTCATAGTGGGCGCAGACGGGGATCTTGTCCATATAGCTGAGAATATCCAGCTTGGTGAGGGCGATATTGGTGGCGCCCTGGACCTCCACGCCGTAACGGGTGGCTACCAGGTCAATGGGGCCTACCCGGCGGGGCCGTCCGGTCTTGGCGCCGTATTCCGCGCCGGCATCCCGGAGCTTCTGGGCGTCCTCCCCGAACCATTCGCACACAAAGGGGCCTTCGCCCACGCAGGAGGAATAGGCCTTTACCACGCCGACCACATCGTCCAGCTTGGCGGTGGGCAGACCGGAGCCGACCGGCGCATAGGCCGCCACAGCGTTGGAGGAGGTGGTATAGGGATAAATGCCGTAGTCCAGGTCCCGGAGGGCGCCCAGCTGGGCCTCAAAGAGGATGGATTTGCCCGCTTTCTGGGCGTCCCGCAGGAACGCGGTGGTGTTTGTAATGTAAGGCTTAACTGCTTCACAGTACTTGTCTACCCAAGCTAACAGCTCGTCCAGCGTGTAGCCCTTGGCGCCGTAGACCTTCTGGAGGGTCAGATTCTTCCATTCCAGCAGATCCGCCAGATGCTCCTTCAAATGCTGGGGGTGGAGCAGCTCTCCGGCCATCACCGTCTTTTTCTGGTACTTGTCGGAATAGAAGGGGGCGATGCCCTGCTTGGTGGAGCCGTACTTCTTGTCGGCCAGCCGGGCTTCCTCCAGACCGTCCAGCTCCCGGTGCCAGGGCAGCAGGAGGGAGGCCCGGTCGCTGATCTTCAGATTCTCCGGGGTAATGGACACCCCGGCGGCCCGGAGGGTGTTCATCTCCGCCAGCAGGTTTTCACAGTCCAGCGCCACGCCGTTGCCCAGAATGTTCACCACACCCTCCCGGAAAATGCCGGAGGGCAGCAGGTGGAGGGCGAAGGTGCCCCTGTCATTCACCACGGTATGTCCGGCGTTGCCGCCGCCTTGATACCGCACCACCACGTCAAAGTGGTTGGTGAGATAATCCACCATGCGGCCCTTGCCTTCGTCGCCCCAGTTGATCCCTACGATTGCGCAGTTTGCCATTTGAATTGCCTCCCAAATTACGTGCGGAAGCTCCGCACGGCATACGATTGCTTTTTTTGACCGGGTTATTATAGAATGGTTTTTTTTACAAGAAAAGAATGAAAATCAAATATTTACTATAAGAAGCGCTGATGCACCCGGATAAAAAACAGTTGCGGGGCAGAGCGTTTTTCTATGAAAAACAAACCGTCCCTCCGCATTTCGGAGAGCCGGAAAAAACCGTCCCGTACCTTTTTAAAAGGTCCGGGGCGGCGGGGAAAGATTAAAATTTGTACTCCACGAACAGCTCCCGGACGGCGTTGGGGTCGGCGGGAGGGGCCTTGGGTGCTTCGGCTGGCTGGGCCGGGGCCTCGTGAGGACCGTCCCGCCAGGCTAAGAACTTGGGGGCCACCTGGGGGAACAGGGCCAGAGACAGCACGTCCTCCTCAGACTTGGCGATGTCCTTGAACTGCTCTTTGTAGGTTTCCAGCTCCGGGGCGATGTTGTCCGCCGGACGGCAGGTGATGACCGCCTCCGGGTCGATGCCCGCCAGCGCCCGGACCTCCGGGTTCACCTGACCGGGCAGTGCGCCGTACTCGCCCCGCAGCAGTCCCTTGGACTCCTTGGGGAAGGTCTTGTACTTGCCCACGATGACGTTCATCACCGCTTGCGTGCCCACGATCTGGCTGGTGGGGGTCACCAGCGGGGGATAGCCGAAGTCCTTGCGGACGCGGGGGATCTCTGCCAGCACGTCGTAGTACTTGTCCTCCTTCCCGGCCTGCTTCAGCTGGGAGATCAGGTTGGACAGCATCCCGCCGGGGACTTGATAGAGTAGGGTGTTGGTGTCCACCCGCAGCACCTTGGGATCCAGGATCCCCTCGTTTTGCAGACGGGCCGCTACCTTGCGGAAGTGGGCAGCCGCGTCGCTGAGCTTGGACTGATCCAGCCCGGTGTCCCGGACGGTGCCCCGCAGCGTGGCCACCAGAGACTCCGTGGCGGGCTGGGAGGTGCCGTTGGCAAGGGGGGAGAGGGCGGTGTCCACGATGTCCACGCCGGCCATGGCGGCCATGAGGTTCACCATGTCGCCGGTGCCGGTGGTGTTGTGGGTGTGGAGGTGGATGGGGATGGAGACCGTCTCCTTCAGCCGCTTGATGAGGGAGTAGGCGTCCATGGGCAGCAGGAGGTTGGCCATGTCCTTGACGCAGATGGCGCTGGCGCCCATTTCCTCCAGCGTCTTGGCCAGCTCCACGAAGTAGTCCTCGTTGTGGATGGGGGAGACGGTGTAGCTCATGGTGGCCTCCACCTCGCCGCCATACTTCCGGGTGGACTTGATGGCCTGTTCCAGATTCCGCACGTCATTCAGCGCGTCGAAAATGCGGATGATGTCGATGCCGTTTTCAATGGACTTGCGGCAGAAGGCGTCCACCACGTCGTCGGCATAGTGCTTGTAGCCTAAGATGTTCTGGCCACGGAACAGCATTTGCAGCTTCGTGTGCTTCACGTGCTGGCGGATGGTCCGCAGCCGCTCCCACGGATCCTCGTTCAGGAAACGCATACAGGCGTCGAAGGTGGCGCCGCCCCAGCACTCCAGAGAGTAGTAGCCGATGGAGTCCAGCATTTCCAGCGCGGGGAGCATATCCGCCGTGGTCATACGGGTGGCCGCCTGAGACTGGTGAGCGTCCCGGAGGATGGTATCCGTAATGAGCAGGGGCTTGTTCGATAAAAATTCCATTGTTGCGGCAAGGGTACACCGTCCAATGTGAAGCATTGGGCGGTGAGGAATTGCCGTTCCCTCCTTTCGTGTATTAAAATTAAGCAATTAAATAACTCGTGGATTTTTCTACGAGTTTTAATTTTTTGAAAGAGATACCGTCCTTTATCATTTTCCCGTTTATCGTTTTAATGGTAAAGATTCCGGTAGTTCTTCTTCCCCAAATGAAGCAGTCCTGTCCGTTAAATTGGACTTTGTCAAAAAGACGATACCCAAATACGTACTTTTCTGTTTGATTGGATTTACGGATGCCTCCCTTGAGGATAGTCGCCTTGTGCAGCTGGCGGTTGTGGTGCCTTACGGGGCGAATCGTATAAATCTTATTAATTTGTACGATTCCCGGTAGGTAGCCAACATTGAAGCCCTGCTTCCCCTGTGCGATTGCCAGAGCGTCATTGGTGTGGCTCTTGGGAAGCACCAGCAGCTTCTCTCGGGTCGCCTTTGTGATGTAGCCTCTGGTCTCAATGACGGGGATAGGCAACTCAGAGCAGAGCCTCTGCATTAAAGTCTTCCGCATGATGCCCATGAATGTGGCATCTCTGGTTGACTTCCGCTTGCGCTTTTTGAAGTCCTTCTCCGCAATCAACCCCTTGTGGAGTTTCTCGTGACAGCTCTCGCAAAGGGTAACTTGGTTGTCCGGGGCGTCGCCGCCTACCTTCCTGCTCTCCAGATGATGGACATGGAGCCGGACCTCTTTTTTCTTGGTTGCGTGTGCTCCGCAACACTGACAGGTGTACCCGTCTCTCCAAAGCACGTATTGCCGTACATTGTAGTGACCATACATCTCGCCCTGCTGGTAATCCTCACCTTGCGGAACGGGCTTTCCATCCGCAATGGCTTTCAGCAGCTGCAGGTCGAACTCGGCGGTTTCTACGACCACCTTGCTGACGGGCAGGATACCACAGACGCGCCGGATGGCAGTGATATGCTCTTGGATTTTGACCTCCACAGAAGGCGCCAACCATCCCTTGTGCTTGCTGCGGACTCGGTTATCGAAGCGCGGCTTGCGATACCGGGTCTTGCGGTTTCTCTGGGCTCTGCGGAACTCTCGACGGGTGGATAGTAAATCCACCACGTCATTTCGAGGTTTTACTTCTGCGGAGAGCAGCTCCTCTTTTGTAGTAGATGCCGACATTCCAATGGTCTTACTTCCGGCATCCACACCCAGAATAACTTCTTGGGTATAGCCGCTGCTTCCGTAGACCAGCTGGATGGTAAAGGGCGTCCTCTTCTTCACTTTGGCTTTCCCTTCATCCAGCAGATGACGGGCTTTTGCCGGGGAGCAGGGCATCAGCGGACGCCCGTGTTTATTGATGATATACACTTTGTTTGGCATGATGCCTTCCTCCTTCTTCTTTGATTGTGGCTAACGAAAAAGCCACGCGGCCTTTCGGCCGTCAGGTATCCGTACCCAATGTTATCTCAAGGTTTTCGTGTGCAACACCGCTCCTTACCCTCAGAGCTTTTAATCACACACCGCAGTGCGGCAGGTTCGGATTCACGCCCGCCGGTGCCTATTCTTACATTCTTGAGTAACGTAGTGCTCGAAACACTTAGGGTAGTCAATCAGGGCTTACGATTTCTCGCAAGCCCCCTCCAAATCGTTAGATTTGGTGGGGGTTATTGACGATCTGAGAGATGTTCATAAAGAAAGCCTCCTTAAAATTACAGGTTGAAGCGGCGGCGGGCCTCCTCCCGGAGAGAGGGCACCCGCCGGACGATCCGCAGGGGGATGATGAGTCCCACGCAGACCGCCAGCACGATCAGGGACCACCCTGGCTGCCACACACCACGGAAATACCGGTCGATGCAGAATTCAATGCCCATCGCCAGAAGCCCAGCCGCCCCGATGATCAGGGCAATGGCGGAGAGTGTGGAGCGCCGCCCGCCCCGGAGCAGAAAGCTCAAAAGAAAGACCAGCACCCCAGCCCAGCCGATCATGGGCAGGGCCAGCCCCCGGAACCAGCGGCTGCCGCCCAGGTCGATGGAGATGAGCCAGACATAGATGCCAATGGCCGCCACATCGGCGGTGAGCCGGAAAAAGACCGGCAGCCGCCGCAGCACCATAGGCAGGGTGAACCAGACCCACAGCATCACCGCCGCCCCGATGACGTACAGGGACCAGGGACGGTCCGTGGGCAGAAACAGGTTCAAAAGCCCGCAGCACAGGGACACGGACACCAGCATAGCCGTCAGCAGAATGGCGGCCTCTCGCCTGGAGGCGGGCTGTACGGCGGCGGAGTTGGCGGGAAAGTAGGGCGGCGCATCCAGTTCCGGATGCCAGGCAGGCGTCCCGCACAGGGGACAGGTTTTGGCGCTGGGGTCCAGCTCCACGCCGCAGTTGACACAGTAAGACATAACATGCTCCTCTTATCGGTTGCTCTCGATCCGCACCGGAATGCCCTCCCGGACCAGAAAGCGGAAAAAGTCCCGCTCCGTGTCCGTTTCGGCCTGGGTGCCGGCAAAGGTGATTTCCATGATGTCTCCATAGCTGATGGAGGCACAGTGGCACCGGGGCACGGTGGCCTGGCCCAGCACCACCTCCATGCCCTGAATATGGGGAGCCATCTCCGGCGGCACGGTAAAGGCACCGGGATTGGTATAGGTGCAGGAGTAAGGCCGCACGCCGAAAAGGTAATAATTCAGGGCCATTACCGGATTTTTCAGAAACACCGGTACCGCCCGGAGAAAGAAATTTTTCGTAAAGCGGACATTGCCGGTAAAGGCGGCCTGTAATTCCTGGCGGTGGATATGGAGCTTCATATAATGCCGCACCTGGGAGACGATCTCCGGAAAGGTGTAGTCCCCCAAAGCCGGGTCCACGCTGGGCCGGACGGTGGTGATGAAGTTCCGCACCGTTTCCGAGGGGAACCAGCTCCGCAGATTGATAGGCACCGCCAGAGCCACCGGCCGCTCCTTATGGGGATGCTCCCGGTGCTGCTTTTCCAGCAGCACGTGGATCAGCACGGCGGAGAGGTATTCTGTGATGGAGGCGTTATAGCTCCGGGCAGCCTCCCGGAGCTTCCCCAGGGGCACAAAGCCCATGGTGACATGGAAAGTGTAAAAGGACTCCGGGGTGCCGGTGTTGGCGTAGGCTTTGGGCATCCGCCGCAGGCCCAGGGCGTGGCGCCCGGCATAGCGGGCGTAGGCGTCCTCCAGCTCTTCCTTCCGGGGCGGCTCATCCAGATCCAGTACGCCGTTTCCGGCGGGGATGTCCAATCCCGTCTGCCGCAGATACTCTGCCAGCAGCGTCCGGAAAAAGGTAAGGGCTCCGGCCCCATCGGACAGGGCGTGGAAAACCTCCAGGGAGATGCGGTTCCGGTAGTAGTAAAACCGCACCAGCCAGCCGTTGTCCTCCCGGAAGCGCACCGGCTGGCAGGGATTGGCCACGTCGGCCTTCAAAAAGGGGCCCGGGGCGGTGTTTGGCTCCAGATAGTACCAGAATAAACCCCGGCGGATGCGGACGGCAAAGCTGGGGAACCGGGGCAGCACCCGGTCAATGGCGTTTTGCAGGGCGGCGGGCCGCACCGGCTCTGTCATCAGGGCGGAGAAGCGGTAGATGGCGGAATATTCCTCCCTTTGCAGGGCGGAATAGAGAATACCGGCATTGTCCAGCCGGTACCACTGACTGTCCGGTTTTGCCATCCGCGTCACCTCCCCGAAAATAGTTACAGATCATTGTAGCACATGGGGAAAGGCGTGACAAGAGATGGCCCGTTTTCCACTTCCCATTTTCCGCGATTTATGGTATTCTGCAATTAACACGAAAGAGCGGAGGACCTATGGAAAAGCTGCAATTAGGCAGAAAACGGAAAACGGATGCCGAAAAACCCCGGATGGACCCGCTGATGCGGGCGCTGAAAGCTCTGCACAGCGCCGGTTCCCCGGAGGCCATGACCCCGGAGGAGCTGGAGCATCAGCGCCGGAACCAGGAAATTCTGGGCCGCCTTACCGCCCCTATGGCGGGGATGGAGTATGAAGAGCTTTCCATCGGGACCATGCCTGCTGCCTGGACCCGGCTGAAAGCGCCCCATGGGGACCGCCGGGTGATCCTCTACTGCCATGGCGGCGGCTATACCAGCGGCAACCTGGGCTATTCCCGGGTGCTGTCCTCCAAGCTGGCCCATGTCACCGGGTACGACGTGCTGAGCTTTGAATACCGGCTGGCCCCGGAGCATCCTTATCCCGCGGCGGTGGAGGACGCGCTCCGGGCCTGGGACTACCTGATGTATCAGGGATATGGGGCAGAAAACGTGACAGTGGCAGGGGACTCTGCCGGGGGCAACCT
>ENA-UPSY01002945-UPSY01002945.1-human-gut-metagenome-genome-assembly--contig:-NODE-2945-length-13257-cov-14.670182_pt1 | contig 13257 bp, 16 predicted proteins | sample MGYA00250044_ERZ773365 | MGnify/ENA primary metagenome ERZ773365 (study PRJEB29103, sample SAMN06111932) | human gut metagenome | biome: human gut; feature: ankylosing spondylitis patient; material...
ATACAGCAATTTATAAGAGGATTGGATTTAGATGCAGATAAGTTTTGGATGCTTCTGCTGTTTATCTATGATTACAGCTATCATTATTATATGGAGGGAATAGACATGGGAGAATCACCCAACGAACAGCTTCTTAAATTCACCAAAGCTATTATAGGCAATGTAGAAAGTTTTGATGAAAAGACAGGGAGCATATTTACCCAATCCACTACATTAAAGATATGTGTGGAGGGAGAACGTAACATCATAATAGACAATCCCACTGCCATTCATTACATAGCTGACGCCACTCTCAAAATGATGCAACAGGACGATTTAAACAACATTGGAATAATGGGCCATAAAAGGAGATTGGAAACCTCCACCTCTACTAAGGATTCTCCGTTCATCACTTTCTTTGCAAAGATGTTCCTTGACTTCTTCAACACACAACCACAAGTTGTCAATAGGAGAAGAAAGGGCGCAAACTATTCACAGAAAGAGACAGACCTTGTTTGTCAACTGATAGCATTTACCAAGCTATCCAAGAAGAAATGTTGGGAAAGAACAGAGAATGAAACGCTTAAAGCATTTTTGAAACAATATAAAGACTTTGAACCAAGCACTATAAACAGTGTCTATCCGTCATTCAGAATGTAACCCACTATTCCAATTTATAATATCCCGCTACTCTATTCTCTAAGGGGAATAAAGGTGGCGGGATTTTTATTACCTATACCTTACCCATATACCACTCTATATTTGCACCGCCAAAGGAGATAAGGCAGACTTCCAAACTAAGGGTAATAAATTCAAGATTAAAATTATTACCTATAGCGAGGACAGAAAGATTCTACCTTTGCAGCGTAATCAGAAAGCCAAGTGCGCATAGGTTTAACGGTTACACTAAACAAATTTAATAACAATTAAAAATAAACGACTATGGAAACTTTGAATATTAATGCAGTAGAGATGGTAAACAACACTGTAAAATTAAATAACACAGTTATGGGTAACATAGAAGAACTGACAAAGGTCTTTGAGCAGGAAGAGAAAGAATTGAACCGCCTTGTAAAAGGTAACAGAAACGAAGCTGTAATAGCAGCACAGCAGAAAGTAGTTGATGAAGCCAAAAACCAAATGGAACAGGCAAAGGAGTTTGAAAGAATATCTAAGGAGAAAGCTGTCAACAGTTCTTTCACATTCTCTGTAGTGGATGAAGAAACAGGTGCAAGAACGGAACAACAGAAGAAAATAGCATTCGTTAAGAACAACCGACCTGTAAACTCCAAGAAAGTGGACGGTTTTATAGCCTTGATAGCCGCCAATAAATATGACAAGGCTTTCCCCATTATCGTAATGGAAGCGTCCAAACTGATTGAAGCAGGTTATACTGTAACGGACATCAATGGAAAGGAACTGACTAAGGAAGAAGCCAAAGACTACTTCGTTATCCTTGATGGGCAGCATAGAAGTACAGCATTCGCCAAACTGATTGCAACAGGGAAATATCAGAATTTGATTCCAAATGTTCACGTTAGGGATATTGAGAATGTTGGTGAATACTTGGTTGATATTAATAATGTAGGCACCAGTTGGGATAAAAAAGACAGATTGGTTGTAGCTTCTTTAACTTCTAATGATGAACTGTTCCAAAGTGTAGCAAAATTGCTAAACGAAGGGTTCAATCCAACCACAGCTATGTTGATTTACACAGGTAAAAGTCTATCTGACAAACAGGTAAACAATGTGTTGCAAGGAGAAGAATTTATATTTCCCAAAGATGCAAAGGTTGACATTGAGAGGGGAAACAAGTTCATCAACTTATGTAAAGCAGCCAAGATGGATGTTTCTTTCATCACTAAGCGTTACTTCATCAAAGGTTTCAACAGCCATGCCATATCTACAAGTGAAGAACAGGCGTTTAAAGCTCTTGACAATCTGAAATACAAGAACTACAAAGAAGATAAGTGGAAAGGAGTTAAATCAGAGAATGATTTCATTAAGATATTGAAAGAAGCTCTGGAAGCATAAAACACCAACTATAAAGCCCATATGGCAGGTGGGCTTTCTCTTCCCAAGTTCTTAGACATTCTGAATAGTCTAAAGTCTGATTCTTAAATATGTGGTCTTATCATTAGTTCCTCACCTGTGAAGTTCTTACCTTTACAGTACTACAGACAGATAATCCCACCACACAGATAAGCAGACTACGAACTATTCAGAATATCCAAAATGGAAGAATTTACTTATGAACAGATAAGGGTTAAGGCTCTTAAACAGGGAGTAAAAGATAACAAGGTTCATATTGGACTATGGGCTAATCTTAATAACTATCTAAAGACAAGGAGAAAGAAGAATGGAAAGGTTACGACCTATTATATTGCATTGCAGAAATTGGCTTACTGACAAGATAAAAATTGGAGCAGAGAGATTCATATTGTCTAATTTAGGAGGTGTGCTTATTCACTTTTTACTGCGTGTCTAAACACCCCCTCTCTACATTCCTACGCTACAATCCAATAAGACCCATGCAATGTCTTAAAGGACACCGCACAGGTAATCTGTAAGCTGGGAGTAACCTAAACTGATGATATGTGGATTTATAACAACAATTCTTATGACAAGCTGAGCGAACTTAGGAAATCCAACAGGTTAAGCTCCTCTAAAGTGAGATTCTTATTAAAGACCAACCAAATTATTTTAATCAAACATATTGAGCGATTGCCTTATGAAGCTACCATTCAAGAAATATACAGTAATGAGCAATAATCTGATTCAGAAATTGGGTTGTGCTGATGTTTACAGGACATACGTGTTACTATTGATAGCAGACAAATATACACTGACCACTGACACTACAATAGACGAACTTGCATCATTCGTTGGTGATAAACCTGCCAACTATAAAGGTGGTAAGAGTTCCAAATCATTCAATGACAAGTTAAGAGCCACAGGGGAAGTTACCATACAGAACAAGGATAGTGGCAGGAATGACAGAACTTGGACTGATTATATATTCTCTCCTGTCTGCTTTGGGCATTACAGAAGAATTAACAGGGAGTTCTACGATTCATATAATAATACTTTGGATTTAAAACTCAGAGGATTCATCCTTAAACTGTTCAGTGCAGCAGAGCCACACAGCCATACTATTACCTTATCTGTAAGAAAACTGAAAGAGCTAATTCACATGGGGCATGGTACTATGGATAAATATATAGACCAACTAAGGGATATGGACTTATTGGATGAAGTTGGAGATTCAATCATTTTAAAAGCCAAAGGTCTTATAATAGACCTACCCAAAGATAAATATGTGGAGGAAGTGAAAGCTGTCTTTGAACACATGATAGCATTTAACGAGAGCAGAGGAAACCCCATTTCAAGGGAGTGCATGATTTATAAGAAGTACAAGGAGAAAAACTTTGAGGGAGTTAAAAATATGCACGCTCTTATGAAATCATTATCAAGTGGATTGGTAGGCAAGAAGCAAGAGATAAAGGACAAGGAAGAACTGTCAGATTTATATTTATGACATGACAACATTTAAGGTAAAAAATGGATTTTATAGCCCCAATCACCAAAATGTTGTACGAGATACCATACCACTATTTTAGCCCCCTCTTGCCAAGTAGAATAAAAACGGAATTGGTCAGACACCTACCCACCCCCTCAACCATTATAAATTTTACTATTCACCTCACATCATTCATGGACTTCTTAAAGAGATACACAATACAGACATAATGGTAATATAGTCTAATTGTAATATCACTTAAAAGTAATTCAGCGAATTGTAGTAAAGTTCAAATCGTTATGGAGTAATCCAAGACGATATGGACTTTGCCAATTCCAGAATTAAATCAATCAATAATCATTTAAACAGTTTATCATTATGAGAAATTTAGTTATCATGCCAGCTATGGCACAGAACCGTGAGAGAATGAATTTGGGTGAATATGCAGAAGAAGCTACAATTATTGTGGACGAACCTGTAAGACCTGCCAAACATTTCATTGAAGCCAACACACAGGAAGCGACTTTGCAGCATCTAAAGCATGAGTGCATTACTCCTGTGTTCTCCAAAGACAATGAACTTACCATTAACCATGCCGCATTTGTAGAAACCATACAGGATGCAGCCCAATCATTCTTTAGTGGTGAGAGAGTGGAACAAGCAGATATAAGAGTAAGCCACATTATCAAAGGCAGAATCCCAGAAGCTATCCATAAGCCAGCCAACCAACTATTGGAATCTGACAAGACTATCTACTACGAGAGGGCAGCATTCAGCATTGATGTTCCTACCATTTATGAAACGGTTGGGGGAAATAAGCTCAATCTTTCAATCGTAGGTGTGAGGGCTTATAATCAGATGAACCTGTACAGCAAGAAAGTTCCAGAGCTGTTCAGATTGGCGATTGGCTTCAAGAACCAAGTCTGTTGCAATATGTGCATCTTTACAGATGGCTACAAGGATGATTTAAGAGTGAGCAGTACAAGTGAACTCTATCGTGCTGCATTGGAGCTGTTCAATAACTACAATCCTGCCAAGCATCTTTATCTGATGCAGCAATTAGGCAACACTTCCATGAGTGAACACCAATTCGCACAGATTATAGGCAAGATGCGACTTTATCAATGCTTGCCAACAGGCTATCAAAAGGCATTGCCAAGAATGTTGCTCACTGATACGCAGATTAACAGCGTAGCCAAAGCATACATTCACGATGATAATTTTGGCAGCTTTGGAAGTGAGCTTAATATGTGGAAGTTCTATAACTTGCTTACAGGAGCTAACAAGTCAAGCTATATTGATTCATTCTTAGACCGTTCTTTGAATGCCACTGAAATGGCAGTTGGAATCAATGCGGCTTTACATGGAGATGAGCGTTACAAATGGTTCATTGATTAAATGAGCTTTGTTGATTGAGAGAGGAAAGGGCAGCTATTCAGTTGTCCTTTCTTTATTTCTACCAACCTATTAAATATCATACATTATGGATAAATCTAAAATTGAAAATGCTATCAATCATATCACTTCTTTACAAGAGGAATTATGTTACTGTGAGAATAATCTGCAATATATCAAACGCTTGCAAGCACTTAAATATTGGCTGCACAAGTTTGATTCATTTTTGGATAGGAACAGCAGGCTGCATGGTGAATATGCAGCAGTTTATGAAAGCTACTTCCATACTTGCTGTGGGTTCTCATTCTATGATAGAGTATGCAATTCAATTCTTGTTTATGAATATGGCGACAGACCATTTTAACTGTCCCATTTTTCTTCCACCACCACATTAATATTGATAGAATGAATAGTAAAATATTAGACATGGATTATACTATTGGAGAAGTGGAACTCACTTACAAATCCACTTCAACGAGCCGGAAAAAAATATATAGTTCGGAGGACGCTTACAAGGTCTTACTCCCCACATATAAGGAGGGTACAATCTGTTACAAGGAATATTTCAAAGTCTTGTTTCTGAATCAAGCCAACCAAGTTTTGGGATATACTCTCATTTCAGAGGGTGGAATTACTGAAACTTGTGCTGATATAAGAGTAATTCTACAAGCCGCATTGCTCACCAATTCAGTAGCTATCATTCTTGCACATAATCACCCAAGTGGTAGCATGAAACCAAGTAGGCAGGATATGGAGATTACTAAGCAGGTCAAAGAAGCTGCAAGACTTATGAGAATAACAGTTTTAGACCACCTCATACTTACAGACGCAGGATATTACAGCTTTGCTGACGAGGGAGAATTATAATAAGGTAAAGGACACTCAATTTCTAAGTTGGGTGTCCTTATCATATTCACTTCTGCTATTAGTGAATGTTCCTTTAGTAATCAGCGAGTTAGTAAATCCAACTCAGAATTAATATTCACTTCTATTCGTTTCATTATAAAACAGAACATTATGTCACTTAAATATTCAAGCACAACCGCAGACTATCTTGTTTGGTCTGATGCAATGAACCTCATAAGGAAGTTAGCCAAAGACGAGAATTATAAAATCTCACTCCTTATTAGTTTGGGATGCTTCACAGGATTAAGAATATCTGATATTCTATCTCTAAGGTGGAAGCAGATATTAGGTGCTGACGAGTTTACAGTAATTGAGAAGAAGACAGGCAAAGTAAGAACTATCAGACTGAACCCCCAATTACAGCAGCACATCAAAGAGTGCTACGAGCATATAAATCCAGTTGGAATCAATGCACCAATTCTTATAAGTCAGAAAGGCACTATCTTCACAGTACAGAGAATCAATATCATTCTTAAAGAGGTAAAGAAGAAGTACAAGTTAAAGATTAAGAACTTTAGCTGCCATTCACTTAGAAAGACTTTTGGCAGACAGGTCTATAACATGAACAGCGATAACGCAGAGTTGGCATTAGTAAAACTCATGGAACTGTTTAATCATAGTTCTGTTGCCATTACTAAAAGATACTTGGGATTAAGGCAGGAAGAAATCTTACAGACTTATGACTGTTTGAGCTTCTAATGAATTGGGACAGGATTATTAAGATACATCTTTATAGTGGTCTGAATGGTTCTGTCCCAAATCAATGAAATATTGAGCTTAGATACATCTAAAGTCCAATCTTGGCAGTTTGGCATTTCAACCTTATAGAAGTAAGTCAATTCCATAAGTTTACAGAGTTTATAACTATCTCAATTTTTATTAATCATGTTAGAGGTAGCAGTTCTTGAATATCCAATAATATGCAGTCTTAAAGATAATAATTCAAGAATTCAAGGTGGGTAATAATATTCAGAATTTACTCTTTATATGGGGAGCAGTGAATTTGATACCCACCCTAAAATGGAATTCGGGCTATTTTTTAGCTGAGTTATTGGCAGCTAACCAAACATTCATAAATAGCCATAATATAGCCACATAAAATTTATAATACTCCTTTTATATAGTCCAAATGTTAAAATACAGAACTTCATATACTTTCATTCCTTTTATATTTTTGGGTAAATAATATATTTATATATTTGCAATAGATTTTAAGCATTGATAATTAAATAGTAGTTTGATTATGTGTCCCTCAATGCTTTTTAATTATTGCTTATCCATAGGGGACAGGTGAGCATAATATATGCAAAATATGATAGACGCATTATCAAGAATTAAAGGACTTGTAGAGGTTAAAAAGAATGCCATAAACTTAGGTGTGAATTTGGGACAACTTCCCAATAACGAAGTCTTGGAAATACCAGAGTTACTCACCATAGAACACAACATTTCAGAGCGGATAACTAAAATGATGTGGCAATATTTTGAGAATGTACGCTCTACTTTGCCTGACGGTCAGCAAACGAGATTAATTTTCAAATCTTGTGCTTTTGCAGGAATGTTAGCTACTTATGAATTTAAGAAAAGAGGTTTTGTAAATGAAAATGCCCTATTCCAAATATTTATAATAAACAACATTTCAAGGTTAATAGAAAATGTTGAAGATGCAATAAATATGGATGCGAGGGAAGATTTTATTATAAACGGTTGGTTAACCCAATGTAGCGAAGATACATTCAATGATTTATGCTATATCTATAATGCAACGGATGGGCAAACTAAATGGCAAGCATGGAAAGATACATGTACAACCATGTTTTGCATAGGAATGATATACGCCAACCATAGAATAAAAGGAAACCTTTCTTTTTAATGCAGTCTAATCTCCATACATATCAGCAATGTTTATCCGTTTATTCTATATGGATTAAATCTAATATAGACCAAGACCAAAAGGATTACTATAAAGAATGTACCAATATGGTTATTTGGTACGGTAGGCATTGGGGAGATAGAATACAACTTATATTCTTTAAGGACAAGACAGATTACAGAAATATTTTAGATAATAAGTCTTTTGCTTGGAGGGTTGAAGTTCATTATTGGGGTTGCAAACTCTACCATTATCCACCCAATCCAACAAGAGAATGGATGATAGACTTTATAATTTATGCAATTATAGATATTTACAAGAATGGGGACATACCTCATCCTTATAAGAAAAAAGAAAATAAAAATGGAGAAACTAAATAGCATTTGTCACAATATTAGGGTAGCTTTCAGAAAAAGAGATAAAGATTCAATGATATTATTCTCAAATATGTTATGGGAACATCTGGATAATGAAGGCTGGAAAGTTAGTGAAGATTATTGGGTTTACAATGATAAGCACTTATTAGATAGAGGAATAGCCTGCACTATCCAATCCTTTATGTTTTCAGATTCATCCTACGATGGAAAAAAAAGGAAGTATGCGTTTATGATACAAGCTATGTTTGAATTATGTCGTGGTTTACGTTTTGATTCAAATAGCAAATATATGAGAGCTGAATATGCTTATTGGTTCTTTTTCTGTTTCTGTTCAAATATTTCCTTATTGCAAAGCATGATGGAAGCAACTCTAAAAGATTATAAGAAAACTGTAAATAATGAAAATATGTTAATAATTCCATTTCTAATACTTAACCATTTGAATCAATTTTGCATAGAGAAAGACAATATAGAAATGACATATACACCTTTGTTTGATACTAAGAATGGACTTGACGAAAAGGATTATTTAAAACTTTTCAACCAATACCAAGATATAGCTATCCCATTACTTCAAGAGGCTGAAAGCAATCCTAATATAGAATTTAACTTAGAATCTTTAGAACAAGAAAGTGAATTGGTTTATGAATTTTTTCTCAGATATGTAATGTTAGGACAGTCATCTTCTATCTACAAATCAATAATAAAATATCAAGAATTATGAAGAAAATTAATATTGGCATCTTCACATTTATAATATTATTAACTTCTTGTCAGTTCCAACCGCATAAAGGCAAACCAAACTCCATTATAGACAACACTTTACAAGCCAAAGCTACTTCTATCTTAGAGAACAAGCTATCTGAACTTAATGCCTTATCTGGGCAAACTATTATTATGGAAGTCCAGACAGGGCATATAAAGGCTATGGTTGGACTTGAAAGGAAAGACAGTGCTAACTACCTACCTTGTGAGAACTTCTCCCAAGCACACGAATCAGCACTGATGCACCCTATATCCATATTGGCAGCATTGGAAACAGGTAAAGTCAAATTAACTGATATGGTAGATGTGGACGATGGAAGCTATTCTGTACAGGATAGAGAATTAAAAGACCATAATTGGCATAGAGGTGGATATGGTGAAATCTCTATCAAGCAAGGTTTAGCTTCAAGTTCAAACATTGCTGTTTATAAAACAATGGAGAAAGCATTTGGAGATGATGCACAAGCATACTTCAGTCTGTTGAATAATATGAGTTATGGTAAACCAGACAGCATCGCAGGAATAGCTAATTTGAAACCTGCATACTTTGTTACTCCTAAAGATAGTGGTTGGAGTGATACAGCCTTTGCATGGTTCTGCATTGGATATAATCAAACTATTACCCCTATACAAATGCTAACCTTTTATAATGCTATTGCTAATAGTGGAAAGATGGTACAACCTCAACTTTACAAAGACAGTACAACAGTAATCAATCCACAGATAGCAAGTCAAGCCAACATTGACAGTCTGAAACAGGCATTGGAATATGTGGTAACTGATGGATTGGGACAACCTGCCAAGTCTGATAAGGTACAGATTGCAGGTGAGACAGGGACAGTACAGCTTGAAGATGGAAGCTATATTGTAGAGTTCTGCGGCTACTTCCCTACCAATGCTCCCCAATATTCTATCATTGTTTCCATTCATAAAGATGGACTACCTGCAAGTGGTGGATTAATGGCAGGTGATGTGTTTAGGCAGATAGTTGATGGCATCATATATCATCAAAAGTAACCTACATTATCCAAGCCCCATTAATGATAGATACATTCTTAGTATGCTGCATGGCATTACTTGGAATAGATTCAATAACTGGCATTTGGAAAAGGTTTGATAAACATGATAAATCAAATAAAGAAGTTTCTAAAGAATGATAAAATATTACATATGATATGCTGCTTTGCTATTGTAGTAATATTTGGATTAATCTTAAATATAGTTAGTGGAATTGCTCTAGCTCTAATAGCTTCATTTGGTAAAGAAGCCTATGATGAAGTAAGACCTAATGGCTCTGGTTGGAGTTGGGATGATATATTGGCAGATTTGTTAGGAATAGTTTTAGGAATACTTATATTATGAAACTAATACCTAAATATCAGAATGCAGGTTTAGTAACAAGGTAGGACAATACCTATGTTGCTAAACCTACTATTCCTCCAAAGTTAATAAAGAGAACTTATACCCCAACTCAATCTTATGTTAGTCAAGACAATAGAAGTGGGTGGCAAAGAGAGCAAGGTAGTAAGAAAGCTGACGAGGAATATAAGAAATATGTAGAAGATAAAAAGATACAACAAGGTTTGGAGAATCTAAATGGATTTCTTAACTTTGTAGATGCAGCTACTATTGCTACTGGAGTTGGCAGTGTAGTAGGTAAAGGTTTGAGATGGGGTGGGAAGAAGCTAATTAAGAAGGGTAGTAAAACTATCCGAACAGCTATGTCGGAATCGTCATCTAAATTACCCTATAATTGGGCTGAGAATTGGATTGATAGACAAACTCTACCCAGTTATGCCAAACCAAATTGGGAGGGAGATGCAGTTGAATTAACGAAAAGTAGATTGAGCGATGGAGGATTTGATAGATTAGCTTCTCTAACAAAAAATAAATATTATACTTCTGAAGCTATACAAGAGAATTATAATAACTTTGAGGAAGGAATGAGGGAGTTTCTATTAAAGGCACAACCAAGAAAGGGGAAGGCATCTGATTTTAAAATGAAACCTACTAATGGTGGAGTGGCTGACCAATATAACAAATTCTTCACAGAAGTGTTTGAGGATGCTCCTGCCGAATTTAGAACTCCTAAGGCTAATAATCACTTAACTGCACATGAATATTCACATCTGGTTTATCAACCTGACTGGAATAATAGACCTTCATTGAGCACATTTAATCCAAAACACAACAAAGATTATTTATTAATACCAAGTGAAGGAGGACTGGCAGAACAAGTAGCTAGAGGTACACAGATTAAAAATTATTTTGGATTAAAAGAAGGCGAAGAGATTACTCCTGAAATGTGGAACTATGCTAAGAAGTATTATGTAAAAGATATGGGATTTGACAATAACATGACCGAATGGTTTGAAGGAGTTAAGAATGTTCCAGAATATTTAAAATGGCTAAATAAAAACGCTCCTGCTGTAGTTACTCCGATAATAAGTTCTAAAATGATATATGACAATGATAAAAATATTAGAAGCCCCAGATAAAAATAAAAGAGCTAGGATGTGCACATTCCCCAATTTTAATGGAAATCATCAATTTAACTTATATGACTATGATATAAGAATATACTATCACAAACTATTTGGCAATAGAACAAGTAAGGACAAACTCTATATTGATAAGTACAATTCATTAGATGAGTTGGAAGAAGATATTTATGGGAACATCACTCATATTGATGGAGGAGAATGGACTACTAAAAGTTTTAAAGAAGTCTATGAAAGTCTTGATAAAGAGAAACTCCTTATCAAGATAAATCAAGCTATAAAGAAATATGGTAATATGATTAGTGTCTATGGTGGAGTGCCATTCTGCATACGCACTGACGAGAAGATACATTTGCTATCTTATCTGAAAGGATTACACCCAAATGAAAGGATAGAAACTTGGGATATGGTTTATAATGATTAATAATAAAGCAAATGAAATAATATGAATAAGTGGATTAAACAGAAATGTGCTCATTTCACTATGCTGCCTTTTGGATTAGAAGATTTAGGCGAAATGATAGAAGTAGCTAAGTTTAAAAGAGGAGGAGATATTATTACACAATATATGGTGGAATCAGACCACTCTTATATATTTGCAGAATTAGATGAGGGAGAGACAACGTGGAAATTACTCTCCCGCATTCCAGATGAAATCATTCGTCAGACTGATTATCTTGCTTGGGAAGAGGACACAGCCACTCAATAAGAGCATAAAATACCTTTTCTGATGCACGTGATGCTTTATAAGTGTTGTTACAAGTACTGCAAGTTGGATAAATATACTCTAAACCTGTTGCAATATCAGTAACATGAGCACCTACAAATTCTCCAATAGGATGATAATCCTTACAGCAATGACATTTAACATAACCAGACTTGGGAACCTCAACTCCTAAAGTTTCGCTCCAATATTGTAGCCAAGAATTACACGGAGGAGTAGAAGTTGATTCCGGCGTGTGGCAGACCAAAGTTTTAGTAGAAATAATCTTCATAATCTTATAGTTTAATGGTTAATGCTGCAAATATAATAATTAACATGATAGATGATTAGCTATAAATCTAAATAAATGAATTAACATGAATAATGAATACAACATAGGGACTCCTATAAATAATGAAAAGTTGGTGATGCAGTGTTTATATAGCGTAGAATAAATAATCAACCTGCAACTACTATTGGATTCTTAGTTTCTACATCCAATAGGGGAGATACAATACTGGCTAGAACTATAAATCCATTATCTGACTTTATTACTATATCTGATAATGATTTTATATGTTTGGACATTTAGAATGGTTTAACCAATGATGGGTCAACACGGATAGCCCCCACTTGAAGTAGAGCTATTTAGAGATTTGCAATTATTACCTCCTATGAGGTAATCTTCTCCAATGTTCTCTAACACTCTGGAGAACTCCTAGTCTTATGCGTTGGTAGGAACGCACATAGACTATTCTACTGCTTGGGTAATCAAACATTTTGATTCTTTCCATAGTCAATGATTTAAGTGTTACTAAATAAATAATCTCGTTATGAGATATATTTAAAGCAACTTGACTATGGATACCCAATGCAAAGATAGGAATTATAAATCTAATATAAAAGCAATGAATTAATAAGGGGATAGATATGGCAGTTCTTTTACATCTACTGCCAAAGATGGCAAATCTCATTAAGTAAATGATAGAGTCAATTTGAGAACTACGCAGAACTTTTCAATCAATCCTAATAGATTTTTGCAGGAATCTATTACAGAACTTAGTCTGCTCATATGTACCTCCTTTCTTCTCTAAATAAATAGATACTAATCTCTATTGAGGATTATTTCTACTATTAAATCAGTCAGGAAAAGATTTACAATGCAAAGTTACTACAAAAAAGTGAAATGCGGAAAGATATAGTGATAGAATTGAGTTACAAGGGTTTTGGTTGAAGTG
>ENA-UPSY01002946-UPSY01002946.1-human-gut-metagenome-genome-assembly--contig:-NODE-2946-length-13253-cov-51.831208_pt1 | contig 13253 bp, 15 predicted proteins | sample MGYA00250044_ERZ773365 | MGnify/ENA primary metagenome ERZ773365 (study PRJEB29103, sample SAMN06111932) | human gut metagenome | biome: human gut; feature: ankylosing spondylitis patient; material...
GCGGGGGCGAGGGCCCTGTCTTTGGGCGAGCTCAGCCTCGAGCGGCACATTGTGCCCGGCGCGCCGCTGATCGTTCATGAGCGGGTGGCGCTTCTCTATCGCCACCATGACTTTGCGCCGGAGAATACCATCAGCTGCAATGATATCCGGCTCATTAAGTCGCTGGTGCTGCGCGGCAGCGGCGTGACGCTCCTCAGCCTGCTCGACGTGCTGGACGAGGTTCAGCGCGGACAGCTGGCCTTTATCCCGCTGCGCAGTACGCTGCTGCGGCCGCTGACCCTGGCGCTGTGCACCGCGCCTTCGCGTCAGCTATCGCGTCCTGCGCAGATGGCCATTCAGACGCTGAGCGCGGTGATTGAATCCATGGCGACCGTCAGCCCAGCGGCCCGCTGAGGATGGTATCGCACATGCCGTTGATAATCCGCTCGCCGGTCTCCTCCCGCAGCTCCTGGTACCAGGCTTCGGTGAGCTGCATATCCTTTCCGTGGGTGATATCGCAGCGCTTGCGCGCCTTCAGTACCAGATCGCGGACCCGGTCGCAGCGCTGGGCTTCATACTCGCGCAGGGCGGTCGCAATATCGCGGGTCTGGCGGAAAACGGCGCCCAGTACCACCGCATCTTCCATCGCCGCGCATCCCCCCTGGCCAATATCCGGGGTGGTGCTGTGTCCGGCGTCGCCCAGCAGCGCGACGCGACCGCGCACCAGGCGGCTGAATGGTTCGATATCGTGGATTTCAATACGGTTGGTGGTCTGCGGGTCGAGGGTGGCGATCAGCTTCTGCACCGGCGGCGCCCAGCCGGCAAAGTAGCGGCTGAGGTCAGCGCGCAGGGTGTCACGATCCTCCGCCAGACCCGCCGGCAGCGGCACATCAAAGAAAAAGTAGAACCGGCCGGCGGAGACCGGCATCAGCGAGACGCGCTTGCCTTCGCCGACAAAGGTGGTCCACTGATCGCCGGGCGCCAGCGCTTCATCTATTTCCACCAGACCGTTCCAGTTGACGTAGCCGGCGTAGCGGCGCTGCGGGGTAAAGCCGAGCACCCACGGACGCAGCGCGGAATGGCTGCCGTCGGCGGCAATCAGCAGATCGCCGCTGGCGCTGCTGCCGTCGGTAAACCACACCGTCACGCCGTCGGCGTTTTCTTCACAGCGGGTGACGCGTTTGCCGAACTGCACGCTTTCCCGTCCCCAGTAATCCAGCATTTCCCGCTGCAGCTCTGCGCGGGAGACCGGGCAGGGGCGGCTGCCGGTACGTTCGATCAGCGGCGCGAGGCTGAACTGGGTCATGTTCTCGCCGCTGCGGAAATCGCGATACGCCATGCGGCGCAGCGGTCCGCCGAAGGTTTCCATGATATCGCCCATACCGAGGTGGGCCATGCACTTCACGCCGTTGGGCCACACGGAAATCGCCGCGCCGACCGGTTTGATCTCTTTCACCGCTTCATAGACTTCGCAGTCGATCCCCGACTGTTTGAGCGCCACTGCCGCACTTAAGCCGCCGATGCCGGCGCCAATCACGATTGCTTTCATTTTTTTCTCCTTCTCCCGATGTTGTGACTGACTACAGCAATTTGCGTACCAGTTCGCAGGAGGGAGGAAAACCGCCGGCCTGAGGCACAGCGATAGGTCATGACGCACCACATTGGTGCAATGTGACGCATTGGTTGCCTTTTTATGAATCAAAAGTTTCTGTATGTTGCATTAAGAATCTATCGTTTCAGCATCCTTGTTCAGCAGCGGTGGGGAGCGAGGCGTGACTGGAGTGATTTAACTTAATGATTTTAAAGGATTAATAAATTTATTCGTTCGCGTTGGTCGTCTCTGGCCTGCTTTGTGCAGAAGCTCTTGCACTTCTCTTTGCTACGGGATAACACCATGTCTGACGAACATCACAGCGGCCTGCTTTACGGCCTTGAACAGCGGATCCCACCGCTTGCGGCCTTTTTTAGCGCCCTCCAGCATGTGCTGGCGGGTCTGGTGGGGATCATCACGCCGCCGCTGATTATCGGCGCCACCCTCGGACTTGGCGACTGGCTGCCGTATCTCATCAGTATGTCGCTGCTGGCCTCGGGTATCGGTACCTTTTTGCAGTCCAACCGGGTCTGGGGCATTGGCGCCGGGATGATCTGCATGCAGGGCACCAGCTTCGCCTTTCTTGGCGTGGCGGTAGCCGGAGGGATGTGGGTGAAAGCGCAGGGCGGCGGGCCACAGGATATTATGGCGATGCTGTTTGGCGTTAACTTTGTCGCCGCCCTGGTGCCGGTGATTGTCAGCCGCTTTATTGAACCGCTGAAGAAAATCTTTACCCCCATCATTACCGGCAGCGTGATTGCGCTGATCGGCATCAGCCTGATCAAGGTCAGCGTCATTAACTGGTGCGGTGGCGAAAAGGCGCAGGATTTCGCCAGCATGAGCAATATCGCGCTCGGGGCGGGTACCCTTGGCGTTATCGTTCTGCTGAGCTGCGCCAAAAACCGCTGGCTGCGGCTCTCCTCGGTGGTGGTGGGCATTGCCGTGGGCTGTGTGGCGGCAGGGCTGAGCGGTCAGTTCCACCTTCACAGCCTGGGCGACACCCTGTTTCGCCTGCCGACGCTGTTTCCGTTCGGTTTTCAGTTTAATAGCGCGATTTTTCTGCCGGTGGCGCTGGTGTCGCTGGTCTGTATTCTGGAGGCGGTGGGCGATCTGACGGCCAACTCGCTGATTTCGCAACAGTCTGTTGACGATCGCGCTTTCCGCAACCGGTTGAAGGGCGGTATCCTGGCGGACGGCGTCAGCTGCATGGTGGCCGCGATGCTCAGCGCCTTTCCGAACACGACTTTCGCGCAGAACAACGGCGTGATCCAGATGACCGGGGTGGCCAGCCGCTATGTCGGGCGCTACATTGGCGTGATTCTGATCCTGCTTGGGCTGTTCCCGCCGGTGGGCGAACTGCTGCGGCAGATCCCGGCGCCGGTGCTGGGGGGCGCCACGATGGTGATGTTTGGCTGTGTGGTAGCGGCCGGGATCCGGATCATTACCCAGAACCCGCTCACCCGACGCGATGTGCTGATCGTTGGTCTGGCGTTTGGCGCGGGCCTTGGCGTGGAGTCGGTGCCGGCGTTTCTCTGCCATTTTCCGCCGATGGTCGGCGATCTGTTCGGTTCGGCGGCCACCAGCGGTGGTTTGGTGGCGATAGCGCTGAACCTTGTTCTGCCGCAGGAGCAGGCGGCGACGAAAACGATAAGGAGTCAGGATGATCGCGCTGAGACAGTTTAACCGTCTGAGTCATGATGAGGCAGTGGCGCTGCTGGCCCCCTGCGTGGCGATCCCGGCCTGGAGCGATACGCTGGTGAGCTTGCGACCCTTCGCCTGCCGTGAAGCGCTGCTGCAGGTCGCCCGGGAAGCGATGGCCGACTGGGGGGAGAACGATCTGAACGCGGCGCTCAGCGCCCATCCGCGGATCGGCGAAAAACCGACCGGCAGCCAGGCGCATGCGACGATGTCGCGCCAGGAGCAGTCGGCGGTGGACAGCGATAATGAAAAGCTGGCGCAGGCCCTGCGGGAGGGGAATGCCCGCTACGAGGCTCGTTTTGGCCGGGTGTTTTTAATCCGCGCCAAAGGGCGCAGCGGCGAAGAGATGCTGCAGGCGCTGACGCGCCGGCTGCAGCATACCGCCGACGAAGAAGTGGCTGAGGCGCTTGCCCAGCTGCGGGAAATTACGATGTTAAGACTGGAAGGAGCGATTGGCGAATGAGTACCCTGAGCACCCATATTCTGGATATTTCCACCGGCACGCCGGCGGAAGGCGTGGCGGTCAGCCTGAGCCGGGAGGGCGAGACGCTGGCGAACCTGGTAACTAACGCCCAGGGGCGTATCGCCACCTTCAGCGCCGCGCCGCTGCCGGCGGGGCGCTACTGCTTAACCGCGGAAACGGGGGCGTGGTTTGCCCGCGTCGGGCGCGAGAGCGTTTTTACCCGGGCGCAGATTGATTTTGTCATTGGCGAGGCGACAGATGACCATTTCCATCTGCCGTTTCTGATAGCCCCGGGCGGGTGGTCGACCTACCGCGGCAGCTAAGCCCGGCTGCCCATTGCCGGGCGGCGCTGCGCTTGCCCGGCCTGGATCGTTACGGAGCGGGCAGAGACAGCCCGTAGGCCCGGTAAGGCGCAGCCGCCACCGGGCATTAAGCCGGCAACAGAGCCGGCTGCCCATTGCCGGGCGGCGCTGCGCTTGCCCGGCCTGGATCGTTGCGGAGCGGGCAGAGACAGCCCGTAGGCCCGGTAAGGCGCAGCCGCCACCGGGCATGTAAAGGTGTCTCCGGCCACCATTCTTCCTTCTTCCTGTTTTATCCCCACACAAGGATAATGATACTTCTATCCCCACCAGGGGATAACCTTGACATTATCCCCTGAAGGGTATAAAAGCAGATTTATCCCGATAGGGGGATAAACAATGGTGAGGAACAAGCGATGCATTCCCCGCAGATATACAGTCCCGTTCAGCTGGCCAATTACCTGAAACTGCTGCGCCAGCAAAATCACTGGACTCAGGAGGCGCTGGCCAGCCGGATCGGCATTAAACAGGCGACGCTGTCCAATTTTGAAAATCACCCGGACAAAACCACCTTGACCACCCTGTTCAAGATCCTCCAGTCGCTGGGGGTGGTGATGACCCTGAACGCCAAACCGGCCGAGACGGCGACGGCCCCCGATAACACCACGGATCTGGACTGGTAATGGCGACGCTCACCACCTGGATGAACAATGTGCGCGTGGGAACCTTAACCCGCCAGGCCAACGGGGCGCACAGTTTCCGCTATGATGACGAGTGGCTGCGCAGCCCGCGCGCCAGGCCGCTCTCCCTCTCGCTGCCGCTGCAGTATGGCAATATCACCGCCGACGCGGTGTATCACTATTTTGATAACCTGCTGCCCGACAGCCCCCAGGTCCGCGACCGGATCGTCAGGCGCTATCAGGCGCGCTCGAAACAGCCGTTCGATCTGCTGGCCGAGGTCGGCCGGGATAGCGTAGGGGCGGTGACTCTGCTGCCGCCGGGGGAAGAGGCGCATCTTGCAGCGTTGCGCTGGCAGACGCTGGATGAGGCGCAACTGACCGCGTTGCTGACCGCCTACCAGTCGGATATTCCGCTCGGGATGGTGACCGGCCAGGACGATTTTCGTATCTCGGTGGCCGGCGCTCAGGAGAAAACCGCGCTGCTGCGAATGGGCGAGCACTGGTGTATTCCGCAGGGCACCACCCCGACCACCCATATCATTAAACTGCCCATTGGCGAGATAAAACAGCCCAATGCGACGCTGGATCTGCGTGAAAGCGTGGATAACGAATATCTGTGCCTGGCGCTGGCCAGGGCGTTGGGCCTGGCGGTGCCGGAGGCGGAGATTATCACCACCCCGCGGATCCGTGCGCTGGCGGTGACCCGCTTCGACCGGCGCTGGGCGCAGGAGGGGCGCGTGCTGCTGCGGCTGCCACAAGAGGATCTGTGTCAGGCATTCGGCATCCCGTCGTCGATGAAATACGAGTCTGACGGCGGGCCGGGTATCGCCGCGATCATGACCTTTCTGCTGGGCTCCAGTGAAGCCCTGAAAGATCGCTATGACTTTATGAAGTTCATGGTGTTCCAGTGGCTGACCGGGGCAACGGACGGGCATGCGAAGAATTTCTCGCTCTTTCTGCTGCCCGGCGGCAGCTACCGGCTCACGCCGTTCTACGACATTATTTCGGCATTTCCGGTGCTGGGAGGGACGGGACTGCATCTGCGCGATCTGAAGCTGTCGATGGGGCTCAACGCCACCCGAGGGCGGAAAACGGAGATTAACGCCATCTATCCGCGTCATTTTCTGGCGACCGCCAAAGCGGTTAACTTTCCCCGGGATCAGATGCTGGCGATCCTTGACGAGTTTGCCGACCGCGTGCCGCAGGCCATCGAAAGCGCCCGCCGGACGCTGCCGGCGGACTTTTCCGTCCACGTCTGGCGGGCGATCACGGAGAACATGCTGAAACTGCACGCCCGCCTGCAGCAAGGGCTGCAGGCGCGATAGCGAAGCCGAGTGGCGGTTAGCTCTGCGGCTGCCCCCAGCGGCTGCGCAGGTAGTTAACCGCCTGGCGGGTCTGCGGCTGATTGAGGTTGTTTTCGCGGAACAGGATGGTGCCCTGGATCTGCGGCAGGGACTCATTGAAATCGAGCTGCTTTTTCAGCTCCGGCACGCCGCCATCCACCGTCCAGTCAGGCTCATTTTTGGACGGTTCACCCACCTTGTACAGCGCCACGCCAATATACAGCCGGGTATGCGTGGGCTTAACCACCTCGGCCCACCAGTTGGCCAGCACATCATAGCGCGCCGCATCGCGGGCAAATGGCCAGTAGATCTGCGGGGCGATGTAGTCGAGCAGTCCCTGCTGCACCCAGCTGCGGGTATCGGCATAGGATTCATCATAGGCGGCCGCGCCACGGGTATCAGACCCCGCTGGATCGTGGGAGCGGTTGCGCCACACCCCGGCCGGGCTTACGCCAAACTCGACGTTCGGATTGAGTTTTTTAATGGTCGCGGAGACCTGGGCAATAAGCTGTTGAGTGTTATGCCGCCGCCAGTCGGCCTTCGAGGCATAGCCCTGCCCGTAACGGCGGAAGGTCTCGTTGTCGTTAAGCGGGGAAGCGGCGGTTTCGGTGTAGAAATAGTCATCGAACTGCACGCCGTCAATCGGGTAGTTCTGCACCACTTCAGCGACGATGCTGGTGATCCAGTCACGCGCTTCGGGAATACCCGGGTCGAGAACAAAGCGGTCGCTGGCGGTGCGGATCCAGTTACGGTGCAGGACAAACACGCTGGCCGGTACCTGAGTGAGGGTGTTATTCAGCTCGGCAATGGTGGACGGTTTGGTGTTGACCGAGACGCGGTAAGGGTTAAACCACGCGTGAACCTTCATGCCGCGCTTGTGCGCTTCATCCAGCATAAACTGCAGCGGATCGTAGCCGGGATATTCGCCGATTTTGCCGGTCAGCATATCGGACCATGGTAGAATATCCGACCGCCAGAGCGCCGTACCGTCCGGTTTCACCTGGAAAAAGACGGTGTTGATCCCCAGGCGCTGCAGATTATCGAGTTTGGCGATCAGCGCCAGCTTCTGCTGCGTGATGCGGCTTTCCGGCGTACTGGCGATAATCGACCCGACCGGCGGCCAGTCAAGGCGCGAGACGGTGGTGAGCCAGACGCCGCGCACCGGCTCCCGGTGCGTCTGATCGGCTTTAACGGCCGCGCTCTTCGGCGGCGTGACGAGGGATTTCGGGGCCTTACTGGTGCAGCTGAACAGCATGCCGGCGGCGATGAGCGCCGCGCCTGCCAGCGCCACTTTGCTGGCTAAGGGGAATCGACGAGAATGGCTGATGATGAACTCCCGTGTAATCAGATCGTCGCGTGTAGGCGCTATTCTCTTACGATTCGCCGGTCAGAGCAATTCCTTGTTCGGACTGCGGCCATCAAGAGAGAGGCGTCAGTCGGGCTGCCCCGCCAGAAGGTACCTCAGCATTCCCGGCCCCGGGCAGGATTATCCGTTATGGGCGCCTCGGCAAAGCGAACAGGTAACTCAGCGGATCCGCGACTGCTCGTCGTCGCACAGCGTCAATACCTCAAAACCGTTGGCGGTCACCGCCACGGTGTGCTCCCACTGCGCGGAGAGTTTTTTATCGCGGGTGACCACCGTCCAGCCATCCTTTTTGGTCTTGATACGACTGTCGCCCTGGTTCACCATCGGTTCAATAGTGAATACCATGCCTTCCCGCAGCACGGCGCCTTCCCCGGGCCTGCCGTAGTGCAGCACCTGCGGCTCTTCATGCATTTCCTGACCGACGCCGTGACCGCAGTATTCTCTGACCACGCTGTAGCCATGGTCCTCGACCCAGCGCTGAATGGCATGGCCGATGTCGCCCAGCGTCGCGCCAGGTTTCACCACCTCAATGCCTTTCCACATCGCTTCATAGGTGGTCTTTACCAGCCGGCGGGCCAGCGGGGAAACGTCGCCTATCAGGTACATCTTACTGGAGTCAGCGATCATGCCCGCTTTCTCGAGGGTAATATCGACGTTAACGATCATCCCGGAGCGCAGATGCTCGGTCGCCTTCGGGATCCCATGGCAGACCACGTCGTTAATCGAGGTGTTCAACACATAGGGAAAGTCGTATTGCCCCTTGCTGGCCGGGCGGGCGTGCAGCTGGTTGACGATAAAATCTTCCACTCGATCGTTGATTTCCATCGTCGTCACGCCGGGAACGATAAAGGTATCCAGCATGGCAAACACCGATGCCAGCAGCTGGCCGGCATGACGCTGGCGCGCGAGCTCATCGGCGGTTTTAATGATTATTGATGGCATTGATCACCTCCAGCAGACGGTCAGAGCCGGATTTCAGCATCAGCAGTTTGATCTGCTGGTGGTTAAGCTCGGGGTAGAATTCGCTCATCATGCCCAGACGGATCCAGTATTCCGCCTGCGCATTGACGGAGCGGGACATGGCTTTGCTGGCATCACGAATGTCATCGTGCAGCAGATCGGAGATTTTGACGATTCCCATAGCAACAACCCATATATGATTCGTATATGTATCGTATACCATCCAGCGCGGGATGTCCCAGGCATTTTGTGGCTTGGGTGGCGAACACCATGCAAAAAAGCCCGACCGGCGGGCTTATTTTTCAGCATGTGTTCGGGTTAAAAATTCGCGCTGTTTACCATGGCGAAAATTACCCATTAGGTTATCAGTATGCGGAATGAAAATAACATGATGGCGACGCATCAATATATTTTATGCAGGTGTTAATTTTGCGTATGAATATTCTCCCGTCAGGCCGGGAATCCGGGAGATTTACAGCGCGTCAGTGAGTTTATCCACCACCACTTTACCTGCATTATCGAACTGCGTAATGCGGAAGCTGTCGCTCCAGGAGCGGCGGGTGGTGAAGCGGTCAAACAGGGATACCCGACCTTTACGCTGGCCATCTTTACTTAAAATAACCCATTCGGTCACCGAAGAATAATGCTGACTATTGTCATGACGACTCTGTTGTTCAACCAGGCGATCTTCTTTTTCCACTTTTAAATAATCACGCAACATATTTAACCTCCATAGAAAGTATTATTAACATTACTCCTTTTATTTATTCTTTCAATCAAACTTTTTAATCAATAAAAGTAACTATTAGTGGGCGACCTAAGTGCGAAAATCGCCGAGTTTGTCACTCCCGAAGATGGCCAGGTCCACTACGCTTAACAGGCGTATGCACCGCGCGGTCGGCGCATGCCCGGGCCGGAAAGGCGACCATAAAACACCTTAACCTTGTATTCATTATGGGCGTGATTCTGTTATATCTAATGCGTTTTGCCACGACCGAGCCACAGAGAGCGCTGTACCATGAGTAACGATCACCTGACGGACATTGCCTATCGCCACTTTATTGAAAGTGTTAAAGATTATGCCATCTATATGTTGAGCGCCGATGGGACGGTCATCAGCTGGAACGAGGGCGCCCGCCGGGCAAAAGGGTACCTGAGCGACGAGATCGTCGGCCGCTACTTCGGTCTCTTCTATAGCGAAGCCGAACAGCTCTCCAGGGTGCCGGCAAAAAATCTGCAAATTGCCCTGCGTAGCGGCCAGTTCGAAGGCGAAGGCTGGCGGTATCGTAAAGATGGCTCCCGGTTCTGGGCGCATGTCATGATCAATGCCATCCGCGATGAACAACATAACCTGCTGGGCTTTGCCAAAATTACCCGCGACATCAGCGAACAGAAGGCGATCAATGACCGCATCGCGTGGATGGCGCGCTACGATGCGCTGACCGGTTTACCCAATCGGGTGGAGTTCTTTGAGCGGGTGGAAAAGCTGATCACCGGTAATGACGCCCGCCGCTTTGCCGTTTTCACCATCGATTTAGATAAGTTTAAAGAGATTAACGATCTGCAGGGCCATCTTATTGGCGATCAGCTGCTGCAGCGCGTGGCAGGCGCCGTGCTGAAAACGCTGCAGAAGGAGGAGATGGTCGCCCGCTTCGGCGGCGATGAGTTTGTGGCCGTCAAACCTTTTGCCGATGAAAGCGAGGTGGACGCCTTTGCCACCCGTCTCTGGCACTGCTTCAGCGGTAAGCAGACGTTTGCCGCGACGGAAGTGATCCTCTCCGCCAGCATAGGTATCTCCGTCTACCCGGAGGACGGGACGGATATTAATACGGTACTGAGCAATTCCGATCTGGCCATGTATCGGGCAAAGAGCAGTCTCGACCACAAGATTTGCTGGTACGAACGTGAGATGGACGACAAGACGCGGCAGCGGAATATGATGGCCGCCGACATCCGCCGCGGTATTCAGGCGGGGGAGTTTTCGCTTCACTATCAGGCGATCCGCAACATTAAAGATCGTCGCATCACCGGTTATGAAGCGCTGTTGCGCTGGCAGCATCCGCAGCTGGGGGCTATCCCGCCGGAGGTGTTTATTCCCATCGCCGAAGAGAGTGGCGCTATTGTGCCATTAGGCTACTGGGTACTGGAGCAGGTGTGCAGCGAATCACTGGATAATCGGCTGAATAAAAAAATCTCAGTCAATATCTCACCGGTACAGTTGCGTCACCGCAGCTTTATCGAAAAAGTCCGCGAGATCCTGATGCGAACCGCTTATCCGGTTAGCCTGCTGGAATTTGAAGTGACGGAGACGGCGTTTATCATCAATAAACAGCTGGCGTTCAGCGTGCTGCATCATCTGCAAAAGATGGGCATCAGTATTGCGCTGGATGACTTCGGCACCGGTTACTCCTCCCTGAGCATGCTGCGCGATTTTCATTTCGACGTCATCAAGCTCGACCGTAGCTTTATGCAGGATGTGGAGAGCAATCCTCAGGTTCGCTCGTTCGTGCGGGCGATTATCTCGCTGGGCAACTCAATCAATACCCCGCTTATCGCCGAAGGGGTAGAAACCGAAGGGCAACGGCAAATCCTCGAAGAAGAGGGATGCGACGAAATGCAGGGCTTTCTGTTCGGCGAGCCGGTCGATGTTAAACATCTGCCACGGCAGAATTAACGCACCCGCCGTTGGCTGGTGGGCGCGGGATCGTTACTGATGCGCTAACGTAGGCTGCCCGGAAAGGTGCAGCAGCGCCGCGCGCAGGGAGACCTCGAACATCTGACCGTGCGTCAGGCCAGGGTAGCGCCAGAATTGCACCGTCAGACCGTTGCTGGCCAGCTGCTGCTGGGTCTGACGCAGTACGCCCAGGGAGGCTTCATGCCCGGAGGGCTCGCCAGCGGCTTTTCCGTCGCCTTCCAGCAGATACAGTGACGTCCCGGTAAACGCGGTGGCATCAAGGGCCTGGGTGTCCTTCAGGGGAGACGTCTGCGCCTGGCCAAGCGACGGGCTGGCAGAATAGTAGATCCTGAAAAGGGAGTGGTTTCGCCACGCGTCGAGTACAAACAGTCCGCCGTAAGAGTGGCCCCAGATAGCGCGCTGGCGGGGATCGATTTTCAGGTTAGCTTCTGTTTGCGGAACCATCGTTTCGCTCAGCAGCTGACGAAACAGATCATTACCCCCGGTTTTTCGCGGCGGCAGCGCGGTTTTCCCGGCGCGAGGTTCATGCGTCTTCAGCGGCGGAGTGTAATCCCAGGCCCGGGCGGCGGTATCGAAGGGCAGCGCCGTCTGGTAACCAATAGCGACGATGACCGGCGGGGAAGCGACGGAGAGCTGTTGCAGAAACGCGTCGTTGAGTTTATCCATCACCGCGTTGCCGTCCAGCATATACAGCACCGGGTAACCGGCGGCCGGCGGCGCTTTATCCGGCACCGCGGTCCACACCCGGTAATGGCGTTCGCCATCGGCAGAGTCGTACTGGCGCTGGGTAAAATGATAGAAAGCTGACCCTTTATCCGCAATATTCGGTCCCAGCGGCTGCAGATCCGGCCGGGCGAAACTGCCGCTGCTGTAAAATAGCGCGCCTATCGCCAGCGTCAGCAATCCGTGCGCCTGCCGCGCTGTGATGATCCCTGAATCCTGCTTCACCTCGTCTGTCCCCCTGTTCTCTGTCATCTGGCGTTTTGCCTGGGCTGACACGTTAGCATAGCTTCATTGATAATGGTTCTCATTTCTTTTTATGCGCGCAGTAGCAGGTGGCAGCCGCTGAGGCTGGTGGCGGATTCAGTCCATCAGGAGGAGAGATAGCCGCCTGTTGGCGGCTATGGGAGAAAGGTCAGGAACGATCGTGAAGGGTGCTCAGCAGTTTTTTGACCAGCGGGGTAAGCGCAATAAACAGCAGTGCAATTATCACGACCAGCAAGAGCGCGAGCCCTTTATGGTGAGTGATAAGTACCCACAGCATCGCCAGCGTCATGGGCATGCTCCTTTAATAACGGTATTCACCACCGCTCAGGTGAATGAAATTCAACAGAATGGTCATGACCACCCAGGCCAGCAGCAGAAAGCGTCGTCTGTCGCGCCGCGCTTCCAGGGCGGCGAAATAATTAGCGCTATACCAGGTCGATATAATAATAGCCAGCGTGATGATGACCTGCCAGACCGCTTGACGATAGCCTGTCACGACGCTTATCCCGCGAAAGCAAAGGACGATCGCGATACCGTTAAGCGCGTTACACATCATCCATCCCCACAGGCTTGCGGGCCGGCTAAATAAATATCCAAATCGTAAAACCAATGTCGTATACACCTTGCCAAAATAATCGCGCTGTAAAATGCATTTTAACCATGGAAGAGGTATTGATATAAATCAAAACTAATGGGATAGCGTAGGAATTACTGGCGCATGGTACTCGCGGCCTGATTGACAAAACAAAGAGTAAAACACCGATAACATTCTTAACATTTTGTTTTTATTGATGATTTTAGTGTATCAAATAAGAGGGGACGCATAATAAATAGATATGATAGCAATTTAATATGCGTTAATTTCCCCGGTTATTATTGTGATTGACGTGATAACGGGGAAAATTAGATTTTTCGCAATGTCTGTTTGCTGCAAGACCAATAAATGGAGGGGCCGGGGGCAGCGCCCCGGCCGGTGGCGCACTTAATGGGGCAGTGCGTTATGCTGGAGGATCTTCAGGAAGTCATTTTTGTCAGAGATTAATGACAGCGCATTCGCGATCAGCTCATCGCTGAATATCGAGGCAATTTCTTTGAGCACGTCAATATGCTCTTTCTCTTTCGCAATCACGCCAATGGCAATAAACATCACGTTGCCGCGATCCCAGATAACGCCATCAGGAAACTGAAAGAT
>ENA-UPSY01002992-UPSY01002992.1-human-gut-metagenome-genome-assembly--contig:-NODE-2992-length-13120-cov-4.377827_pt1 | contig 13120 bp, 9 predicted proteins | sample MGYA00250044_ERZ773365 | MGnify/ENA primary metagenome ERZ773365 (study PRJEB29103, sample SAMN06111932) | human gut metagenome | biome: human gut; feature: ankylosing spondylitis patient; material...
GCTCTAACGAGCTTACAAGTGAGGGCTATCCCTCCAGTGGTTAAAACCACTGGTATCTCGCCCACTATGTCAATGAAGAGAGTTGCTGTATATTGTGGAGCTAATCCTGGTAAAAATCCTATTTATACTCAAGCCGCAATCGATGTTGCTGATTGGTTAGCTCAACACCATTTAGATCTTGTTTACGGTGGTGGCGGAGTTGGTTTAATGAATGTATTGGCCGAAAGAGCTATTAAAAATGGTACTTATACCATTGGCATTATGCCTCAATTTTTAGTAGATAGAGAAATTGCTGCTCCACATCTAGATGAATTTTACGTTACTGATGATATGGACGAAAGAAAAGCTAAGATGCTTTCTTTAGCTGATGCTTGTTTAGCATTACCTGGAGGTCCAGGGACATTAGAAGAAATCAGTGAAGCTTTCTCTTGGGCAAGAGTGGGGCAAAATCCTAACCCTTGTGCTTTTTATAATGTTAATGGCTATTATGATAAATTAGCTGACTTCTTCGATCATATGGTTACAGAAGGTTTCTTAACAACTGAAGATAGAAATAAACTTCTATTTTCTGATTCACTTGAAGAAATTTATAATTTCATGACAAGATAAAAAAATCATCATTATTTAACTAAATCAGTTAAATAATGATGATTTTTGATTTTAATTATTTTTGATCTAATAAGAAATTATAAAGCATCGCTTCACGAAGTTCGCTTGTATCGACTCCTAAAACTTCTGCTAACTTAAATGAGTATGGCATAGCTGTTGCTGGCCCACGACTAGTTACTAAACGAGCTGCTTCATCGACCACTACCATGTCTTCATGGAATCTACCCTCTGCATCGCCATGTTCTTGGTGCATACCAGGGAACATAGTATAATCATGACCTTTAAGTAATCCATACTTAGCTAGTGCCATTGGTGCAGCACACATTGCAGCATTCCACTTACCTTGTCCAGCACGCTTAACCATTAAAGCTTGTAACTTTTCACTATCTCTTAATCTAGTTGCTCCACCCATTCCTCCAGGTAAAGTTACTAAATCATAATCTAATAATGAATCATCTAAAACTTTATCGCATTTTAATGCAATTTGATGAGCACCCATCACGTCTAAACTGTCTAATCCTACCATATCACATTGAATTCCGGCACGACGTAAAACATCGACAGGAGTTAGTGCTTCTATCTCTTCACAACCATCTGCAATTAATACCGCTACTTTCTTAGCCATATTATTTACCTTCTTTCTCTTGTGCATATAAAATACTTGCTAGGATACTTCCAACTGCTAGAACAACTGCACCCCAGACTGGCAACCATTCTTTAGCGTTATCTCCTGTTTTAGGAAAGTTATTAGTGGATTCTATCTTAGGCATTGATAATTCAGAATGTTTCTTTACATTCTTATTGCTAACTTTTACACTAGCATACTCACTAGGTTGACTTTCGTTATCAGCTACTACCACTTCAACTGAACTAGCATCTGCTTGTTGATCAGTATCTTTATCTGTATTATTAGCCTTAGAATTATCAACTGTTGCTACCACGTAGACTTGCGTATTTGCTTTTGAAGTAGCATTTCCCTGAACTGAACTAGAACTTCCACTAGTTGACGATACGCTACTGGAACTGTTGGAACTAGTAGCAGAACTACTTGTTTCACGTGAAACATTTGAAGAATCTTGGCTTTTAACAACTACACTTGATGATGTCTCATTTGTAGAGCTACTGCTAGAACTGCTAACATCATCAGCTTTCGCAATATTTCCACCTAATATTAATAGTAATATCATTGCTACCAACGATATCAAAGATATAATTTGTATTTTACTTTGTTTAAATATTTCCATTTTTCCTTTCATTCAGCTTCTCCTGAATTTCCCCCGATTTTTTTATTCCTAATAATAGGATAGTGCTTTATTTCATCTTTAGCAAGCAAATTAATTTTAAAAACAAACAATCTACCAGAAAATTTCTGATAGATTGCATTATTATTAATCGTTAAAATATTTCAAATTACTCTTACTTGCTGTCTCAGTACTTACCAATGATCCTTGGATGATAATTCGATTGACTTCTCCTTCTGTACCTGAAGCACAGGTTACCAATGTTACCAAGCTTTCACCAGGAACATCATCAATCCATTTAACCTGAGTTTCGTCTACAACTGCTTTCTTGGTTATCTTATATACATAAACTTTCTTCTCATCAGTCAAATATATTTTTTTGCCAATTTTAGCCTTACTCAAAGGTCCAAATAAGATGTTAGGATCTTCCATATGGTGTCCAGCAATCGCATAGTTGTTTTCAGCTCCCATTTTTTCGTCAGCCTTCATGGTACCAGCTCCACGCATTAAATTATTATTATCTAATCCATAGAAAATAGGAAGCTTTAAACCAATACTTGGAATCGCAATTTTCCCAATTGCAGCTGTATCATCTTGAGTAGCTTTACTGACTCCTTTAATATCAACGGCTTTAACACTTTCAAAGTCAAAATTTCCTTTATGTTTTGTCTTAGTATCAACCGGCTTACTAATAGCAGTTTGACTCATGTGGTTAATCACATAGCTTTTAATTTGCTCGTTAAAAATTAAAGCTAACCCTACAACCATCAAGACAACCACTATTACCCATTGCAGGACTTTCCATATTTTAGACATTTCACTCATCCTTTACTACTAGAATAGTAGTTCTATTTTACCACAACTTTAAAGAACAATGCTTTTTCCTAAATCTAAAGAGTATATGATTTTTTGTGAAACTTTCTTATTCAACATACTTTCAACCGCCATTGCATATAAGTTTAATTGTCCACGGTAATTTTCAATCAACTTATCTTCGGAAGTATGGTGGTCAGTCTTATAGTCAAAGGTAATAACTTCATCATCTAGCTCAATTAATCCGTCAATAATACCATGAACTAGAATTGGCTGTTCCACATCATTATCTACATTACTAAATAATCTTCCGGCAGGTATGATCATCGCAAATGGTAATTCTCGTTTTACTTTATCTTTATTCTCTAGAACTGTTTTACCTAAATCACTAGCATAGAAATTCTTAATTTGATCTAAATTAATTTCCTTAGCCACTTCTGATGTGATCAATTTATCTTCTACCAACTGTGATAGTAGTTGCATCAATTCTTCAAGCGTTACTTCATCATCAAGTGGTAATTTTTGTAATAGCAAGTGTGTTGCAGTACCTACTTGCGCAGGTGATACTTTTACTTTTGTCGTCATAAACTTAGGTAATTTCAACTCACCTTGCACATATCTATTAATTCCTTGTGGTGCTTGATCTTGCCAATCAATCTCCAAGCTTTGCATCATATTGTTATCTGGATCATCAAAAGCTCGTTTTAAATCCGACACAGCTTGGTAAGCAGTCGTTTTAGTTAATGATTCATTAGGATACTTACTTTGTAGAATTTTATCAATAATTCTATATTGCTTGTCATTAATTTCTAAAGGTTCTTGTCCTTCTATCTTCTTAAGCTGTTGTTTTAACCAAGATTCACCATTCTCATCTAAAGTAATATTTTCTTCACGTAGATCCTGATTACTATAGAATTTAACTGCAAATTTTACCGGTAATTCACCTACATATGCTGGCTCCCTTGTATCTACTGTATCATCAACTTCTTTAAAGATCTCACTTCTTGTTAGACACATACCAATCCAGTCCATGAAGTTTCTAACCGATGCCCTAACACCTGCATTTAAGACTAGTGACTCACTTTGCGTAGCTTTCTCCCACTTACTCAAAGCTTCATTTTTATCTTTATATGAGCCAACGATAAATAATTGCTGTTCTGCTCGGGTTAAGGCTACATATAGCAATCTCATTTGTTCAGCTGCTAATTTCTTCAATGCTTGTTCACCGGCAATTACTTTCATCAAAGTATCTGTCTTTACTCGAGTATCAGGATCAAGATAAGAAATTCCTATTCCATCATCTGCATTCAACAAATATGGTTTATTCAAATCTCCCACATTAAATTTGTGAGTAGCATCCAATAAGAAAACAACCGGAAATTCCAAGCCCTTACTACCATGAATAGTCATAACTGTAACTGCATCATCAGAAACTTGCGTTGTAGCTTCTGACAAATCTTTATTTTTAGTCTGCATCTTGTTAATGAAACGTACAAATTGGAATAAGCCTTTAAAGCTCATTTCTTCATATTCTGCAGCTCTTTCATATAAAGCATGTAAGTTAGCTTGACGTTGCAAACCACCTGGCATTCCTCCAACATAATCAAGGAAACCAGTTTCTTCATAGATTTTCCAAATTAAACTTGCTAACTCATTTTGTTGAGCCATATTTCTAAATTCAGTTAATTGTTTCAAGAAAATCGCGATCTTTTCATACAAGCTTTGGGCAAATGCTGAAGCTTTCTCGACTTCAAAATTATCGTAGAAACTCTCTACTGCTTGGAAGTAATCGCCAGTTTTATCATTAATTCTGAGATAGGCTAGTTCATTTTCTTTTAACCCAACAATTGGCGAACGTAATACCGCTACTAAAGGAATATCTTGGTAAGGATTATCAATTATTTGTAAGAATGACATCATTATTTTTAATTCAGTTGTTTGGAAATAATTTTGTGCATCAGGAACAAAAATTGGTACTCCTAGACGCTTAAATTCTTCTGTCAAAATCAAGTTATTCTTACGAGTTGGAGCTAAAATTGCAATATCTCGGTATTCGATTGGCCTAATAGCCCCTTGTTTCTTATCATAGATTTTTTCTCCATTTTCAACTAATTCTTTAATTCTCTTGGCGGTCATGACAATTTGGCCTTGAGCTTTATTATCAATTGAAAAGTCCTCATTTACAGGTTCGTCATCGCTTTCTTGACTAGAATCTTCACTTTCATATACCAAAACTTCAGCTTTTATAGGGGTTTCTTCTGGATAATATTTTGCTCCATAAACCAGGCGAGCATCTTCATCATATGCCATTTCTCCCACTTTTTCATCCATCAATTGAGAGAATATTAAGTTAGTAAATGCTGTTACATTTTCCATTGAACGGAAGTTTTCTGCAAGAATGATTCGCTCGTCATTGTTATCATCAGTTGCAAAGCTTTGATACTTCTTCAAAAATAATCCCGGATCTGCCAAACGGAAACCATAGATAGATTGCTTTACATCCCCTACCATGAACATATTGCCAGGATTCTTGTGGGCAATCGTTGTTAAAATTGTTTCTTGGAGTTGGTTAGTATCTTGGTACTCATCAACCATGATTTCTTTGAACTTGTTTTTCAATCTTTCCTTAACTCGTCTACCATCAGGAGTATCAGTGTTTAGGATTTGTAGTGTCAAATGTTCCAAGTCACTAAAATCAAGTACATGTCTTCTACGTTTTTCTTTACTGAATTCTGATCCAAATTCCTTTACAACTTCACTTAAAGTTTCAACAATTTGTTTGGATTTTTGGGTTAGCTCTTTGATCTCATCTTCAGGTAAAGCAAAATATTTAACACTTAGATCTTCTATAATCTTTTTACTGCCATCACGTAAAGTCTTGTTAATTCTTTCTTTTTGCTTTTTCTGATCATCATCTAGACCTCTATCAGATTTAGCACGTTTAAACTTGAAATTTTGTAAAGTTGTTTTTAAATTATTCCATTCCTTACATCCAACTACAAAATCTTGTAACTCATCAATTGTTACGCAATCTTGTTCAAATGTTTGATAGAGTTTTTCTAACCCTATCTTATTAGCTTCATCCATTCCTTGTTTTAAATTGTCTTTAGCTAATTGAATTTGATCTAAAATATTAGGCTTTATCTTATTTTGATAGAAATTACTTTCCATCAAAGGTTGATCACCTAACTCATATTCATTTACTAAATTATTTAGCCATTCTTCTGGATTAGGATTGGCATTAGCGAATTGATAAGTTTTCATCACTAATTCACTTAGACCATCATCGTTACGGTCGCTAGAAAAATTGATTACTAAATTTTTAAATTCTGGACTTTTTTTGCTATACCATTTTTCACGCAAATCATCCCATACATTTTCTTGTAACAACGCAACTTCAGTATCTTCTGTTAGCATTCTAAACATTGGATCTAGATTAATTACATAGTAATATTGCTTAATTATCTGTAAGCAAAATGCGTGTAATGTTGAGATATTAGCTACATTTAATTTTGATAACTGAGTTAGATATCTACGCTTTTCTTCTTCAGAGTCAGCCGTTGATAATTCCTTACGCAAAGCAATTTGAATTCTTTCTTTCATTTCCTTAGCTGCAGCTTCCGTAAAAGTTACCACTAATAATTCATCAATGCTTACTCCTTGTTTGATCTTATTAATAACACGTTCAACCAAGACTCTTGTTTTACCAGATCCAGCTGAAGCAGCTACTAAAATGTTTTTCCCTGTATCTTCAATTGCTTTCTGTTGAGCAGGTGTAAACTTAAATCCATTCGCCATTAGTTTAAACCTCACTTTCTGCTGAATTTTCTTGTGCTAATTTTTGGAGAATATCAGCGGTATTTTCTTTTGGTAAACGATAATATTGATTTCCTAAAAGTTCATCAAATTGCATAATCGCCTTATATGGTGAATATTGTAATGCTGATCGTCTATCTGGCCATAGAACTGGATTTAATGCCACATCACCAGCAAAGATAAGTTTTGCAGCTTCTTGAATTAGTTCTTCATTTCGTTTTAGGAGTAACATTAAATTATCAAATGTGATTACATTACCGCTATTCTTAACCCCTCCAAAATGACCATCTGCATATTTTCTAACAGGATATACGATAGAATTACCAGCTTTTTCAATTGATGTATCTAAATTACTTAATAATTCTTGATCATCTAAAACTAAGCCATCGTATTTATTTTGTTTCAACAATACTTCGCTATATGGATTTTTCAAAATATCCTTTTGCTTGATAACTGGATTTTGCAAGTGCATATAAACTGCCCCAGCCGGTTTAATCTCTTCTCCGGCATTTAAATCAAGCAATAAATCTGTATTTTGTAGCATAGCATTTAAATATGTCAACATTTGTAATGCCAGTCCATAGTAGGCATCTTGATAGTTAAACTTATGACTACTTGATTTATAATCAACAATTCCTAAATAACGTTGGTTGTCTATAATCATCTGATCAATTCGGTCAATCTTTCCACGAACATTAACCTTATGACCATTACCTAAATCATAAGTCAAAGCCTTCAAACCATTTTCAGTTCCTACGTGTCCAAACAATACTTCAGTTTCTAAAGGACGCATTTTCGTTCTTTGGCCTTGGTTATGTAAAGCCCATCCCATCTGACTTACAGTAGCTCCAAGTTGCTTCAAGATAAATTGCATTCTGTTCGAACTTTGTAAAATTTGAAATTGTGGCAATTGTTCCATGCCACCTAGAACTTGTTGAAGATATGCGTCAAGCTGAGGCTTATTTATATCAGCAATTGAGACTTTATCTTGTTTAAGAGTCTTCAATAGTTTATCTAAGGCCATATGATAGAATTCACCTGTATTAGCTGGTGATAATTCAAACACGTCACGTTCTTTTAATTTCAATCCATACTTTAAGAAAAAGGCATAGTGATTTTTGAAGAATTCCTCAAATTTAGATACAGAGGTATTCAAAGTCTTACCATATAATTTTTCTGCGTATTCTGTCTTTAATCTTTCAGGAATGTTACTATATTCGATCCCTGCCATCAATTTACGCGTAAGTCTACGATAAGTAGCATCTTCTTGTAACTTCTGATAGACATATCTCCACATTACAGGTAAAGGTTGCTTTTGCCCTTTAGCTTGACGAGCTACTCCAATTAAATTGCTCAAAGCCGTCCGTTTAGTTGCCACAAATTTCAAGACTTTTTTATCTTCCAATGTTGGTTCACTATTAGCTTCATACAGTGGTAAATCAAATTGTTTCATGATGCGATTTACGTATGGAGACATTCTTAATCCATCTTCATTGACTCCAGCAACTGGATAAGAGAAGTACAATCTTTCCCTAGGTGTCATAAATGCTAAATAGTTCATAAATGGTTCTGCTGCCATTCGTCCTTCGGCAGTGTCAGATAAATATTTCTCATCATCTAGTGTTCCTTGAACTAATTCTCTATCCATATCTGTCAGTAACATTGTATTTTGAATACGATTTGGCATTACTAAGTCCGTAGCACCAAAGATAAATGTTACTTTTCTATCATTCATTTGTGTCGCAGTTGTTTCAGAAATAATAACTTGATCAAGTGTTGATGGAACTTGGCGATAAGTAGCTCCTTCAAATCCTGTTTGTAGTAAGTTCAAGAAATCTTCTTCCTTAAATGATAGATCTCCTAAAGTATCTACATATTCATCCATTAATGCACAAAATAGGTTCCACACTTGTTCAGGACAATCTGCCATCACCATATCACCTTGTTCTAGTGCTTTGTTTCTCCAATTAATCAACTGTTCTGGAACACCATTGGTAATTAAGAAATTCATCAAAATTTGTGCGGCTTCTTTACCATTTTCAGCTTTATCCAATTGCTTGAAAAATGGCGGTAAAATTTCCTTAATGTAATGACGAATAACGTTAACTTGCTTGGTTATTTTCTCTTGGACATCAGTCTGAGTACCAAAGTCGGAGCTTCCAAAGCGATAGTATACCCAATCATCTTTACGCAACCATTGACTTCCTTCTAAACCGAATTTCAAGATCAAGTTTTCAGTTAGATCTAGATCTTGTCTAAATTGTTTAATTTCCAAATAACCATATTCGGTTTTGGGAATTAACAATTCGGTTTTTAAAAGTCGCATCATATCCACATAACGATAGTGATGTGCTTTGACGTTGAATAAGGCTGTCAACAATTCCACAAGTGGATGATCAATCATCTTCTTAGCTAAATCCACAAAGATTGGAACCTTATAGTCATTAAAAATAGGTTCAATGATATTTCGATACTTATTCAAATCCGGTGTTAATAGCAAAAAATCTGCATAACGATAGTCTTTCAAAGCGACCATTTGCTTTATTCTTGTGGCTATTTCCTTTATTTCCGTCATTCTTGTATCAGCTTTTATGACTTGTAAATTATGATTATCCCCAATTTTTTCAACATTAATTGGTTTCAAATCTGTGGATTCTTTCCAATACTTAGCTAAGGATTGTAATTCAAGGGTTTCCACACGTAATTCCTGTGGATAAACATCATTCAGAATTTTGACTTGTGCTTTTCTAGCCTGTTGATAAAGTAAATAGTAAGTTCTCTCAGATCGGTAAAATAATGACTGCTTATCACTTAAATCTTCAATATCAGTCACTCCACGATTCAAAATCAAATCAATTCTCACTTCTTTAGCTCGTTGAAGCAAAACTGAAATTATAGCTTGTTCTTGAGCTGTGAATTGTGAAAATCCTTCGATAATAAAATAACTATTGCTTAGATCTTCATTTTGTAAGTACTGAGTCAAACTTGGCAAAATATCAGCAGGTTTTAAATACTTACTGTCTGTCATCTGCATAAAATCACGATAGATAATCGCTATATCATGTAATTTGGCTTCCAACTCTGCACTATCAGCTGTATCTTGTTGACTTAAGTTTTCTTTCATTCTTTCTATATCATCGTATGTAATGCAAGATTGTTGTAGTTCTATCAATTGTGATACCAATTGAGCGATAAAGCCCGGTTGGGTCTGTTCACCCTTAAAAATTGTCAATTCATCACTATGTTCCTGCAAACTACGATAAACAATCATATTCAAGCCAGCATTAGTTATTCTATTAACTTGATATGTAGCCGTATCTTTCATAAAATACCAAGCTAAACGTGTAAATGAGAAAGTCTGTACGTTACTTGTCGCAAACAAGTCTTGATTATCTTGCTGGCTTTTTAAATAGTCTAATACTTTTACTTCAGCACTAAATTTATTATGGTTAGGAACTATGTAGTAAATCTTGGCTTGTGGATCTTCTGCTTGCCAGTTAGTTATTTGCTCTAGCAATACTTGACGATGATTTTTAGTAGCATCACCTAAAATAAATCCTAAACTCATAAATTTTCACCTCTCACTTTTTATTCTCTTCCTTAGTTTATCATTATTTTTTTGTCATAGCTTTAAATTGAGTTACAATAAAAATAATAAATTCTAAGAAAGGATTTTATTATGAAACCTAAAAAACGTTATGTTCAACCTCAAACTGTACGCGAAGCTATGGAAACTATTCAAAAACTATTTAACTCTTATCGTCACGCACCTTTAACGCAAGACTTGTTGAATTATCACATCAACTTGACCAATCGCTTGCAAACTGATATCTATGTTGCTGCTTTACGCGAGAAAAATGATAAACAATTAGAAGATTTAAAGGCCATGACTGAAGCTATGCAAACTTGGACTAAGATTCGTTCTGAAAATAAACCATTCATTGGTAAAATGAAGAATTTCCGTCTAACCAACAATAATGGTCCTAAATTTAAACAGCACGTGCATAAAATCAAAGGTAATCATAGCTATCGTGGCGTTAAACATTAAAATATCGAATACAAAAACCCCCATAGTTACTAGCTGAAACTAGCAACTATGGGGTTTAAATTTTAATCTTAATTAAATTTCATGCTTTTGAAATAATGAATCCACTGATTTATTACTATTAATCAATGAAATAGCCTTAGCAATTGTAGGTGCTACTGATAAAACTTTCAATTGTGAAAATTGCTTTTCTTCTGGCACCTCAATTGTATCTGTTACTACAACTTCCTTATATGGAGAAACCTTCAATTCTTCTACAGCATTTCCAGAGAAGATAGGATGAGTAGCACAAGCATAGATATCTGTTGCACCAGCTGCTTTTAAAGCTTTAGCAGCGTCTACCATCTTACCACCTGTATCAATCATATCATCATAAACAATGCAGTTATGACCCTTAACATCACCAATTACATGTGCTTCTGTTGGTTCTGCAATTCTTTCAGTTCCACGCTTATCTACGATGGCAATTGGAGCCTTTAATAATTGAGCAAGGTTACGTGCACCCTTAACACCATTATGGTCTGGAGCAACAACTACTACATCTTTCTTCAATCCCAAATCGCCGAAGTATTGAGCTTGTACAAAAATTGCAAGTAAGTGGTCAACTGGAATATTGAAGAATCCTTGTAACTGACCAGCATGCAAGTCCATTGCTACAACTCTGTCAGCACCTGCCATTTGAATGAAGTTAGCTAGTAACTTAGCTGTAATTGGTTCACGAGAACGTGCCTTACGATCAGAACGTGCATAACCATAGTAAGGTATAACCACATTGATTGTACCTGCACTTGCACGACGTAAAGCATCAATCATAATCATAACTTCCATAAAGTTTTCGTTAACTGGATCAGATATAGATTGAATTACAAATACATCTCTACCACGAACACTTTCGTTGATGTTGATTTGAATTTCACCGTCACTAAAGTGTTTTACGGAAGCATCACATAATTTAACACCTAAGTTATCAGCAATTTTTTGTGCCAATTCTGGATTAGAATTTAAGGCAAATAACATTATCTCCTGCTTTTCTTGCATTTCCACATTTCCTCCATGAAGGTTTTATCTAGGTTGTCAACTACTTTAATTATATACAATCAACTTTTAAACGTCAAAAAGCTTTAGAAAAATAAATAATTATTTTCTTATTTGTCCATTACCACGAATGACATATTTAGTTGAAGTTAAGGCTTCTAATCCCATTGGTCCACGTGCATGTAATTTTTGAGTTGAAATCCCAATTTCTGCACCAAATCCAAATTCAAAACCATCTGTGAAACGTGTTGAAGCATTAACATAGACACAAGCAGCGTCTATCTCGTTCAAGAATTTTTGAGAACGGGTATAGTTTTCAGTGATAATTGCCTCTGAATGTTTAGTATTATGTTCATTAATGAAATCAATTGCCTCATCAATTGAAGATACAATCTTGATTGCAATAATGTAATCATTGTATTCTGTATCCCAATCTTCAGCTGTAGCTAAAGTTGCTTTATCTCCTAAGATTTCACAAACTTTTTCATCGCCTCTAAGTTCTACATTATACTTTTGTAATTCATCAGCAATTGCTGGTAAGTATTCTTGAGCAACATCTTGGTGAATTACTAAGTTTTCAATTGCATTGCAGACAGATGGACGTTGAACTTTGGCATTTGTTGTAATTTCTACTGCCATTTTCTTGTCGGCAAATTTGTCTACATAAACATGGCAGATACCAGCACCAGTTTCGATAACTGGAACTTTAGCTGTGTTCAAAACAGTTTGAATTAAGCGTGCAGATCCACGAGGAATTAATACGTCCAAGTAATCTGTTAGTTGCATGAATTCATTTGCTAATTCATGTGATGTTTCAGTAATTACTTGTACTGCATCAGGATTAATTCCTTCTTGTTCCAAAGCTTGACGAATAACTTTAGTTATTTTTATATTCGTTTGTAAAGCTTCCTTACCACCACGTAAGATTACTGCATTTCCTGACTTAAAGCATAATGCTGAGGCATCGACAGTTACGTTAGGACGTGCTTCAAAAATCATCCCTACAACACCTAGAGGAACTCTCTTCTTTTCAATTTGGAGTCCTGCATAGTTAACCCAACCAGCATCAATCTTACCAATTGGATCAGCTAATTGCGCAACTTGTCTTACACCTTCTGCCATCGCTGCAATTCTATCATTATCAATCTTTAATCTATCAATAAATTTTTCAGGCATATTAGTAGCATTTTCTAAATCTACTTTGTTAGCAGCTATTATTTCGTCAGCTTTTGCTAATAATTCTTGGGCTACTGTTTCTAAAACTTGATTCTTCTTTTGTTCACCCAACAAGGCTAATTGTCGAGATGCTTCTCTAGCAGCCTGTCCCATTTTATTTAAATCTACAGTCATCTATATCGCCTCTATTTCTTATGGAATAATGTTCCTATTTGCTTACCGTTTAAAATTTCAAAAATGATTGAAGGTCTCTTACCATTAGCTAAGACAGCTTTGCGTCCTTCATTAATCATTCTATCCATTGCTTCCAATCCCTTCATCATTTAGAGACTCGCACAGAGGGGTTATCTCTGCCATGATACGCTTTCTGTGCGCTAAGCGCATT
>ENA-UPSY01002998-UPSY01002998.1-human-gut-metagenome-genome-assembly--contig:-NODE-2998-length-13112-cov-3.167012_pt1 | contig 13112 bp, 13 predicted proteins | sample MGYA00250044_ERZ773365 | MGnify/ENA primary metagenome ERZ773365 (study PRJEB29103, sample SAMN06111932) | human gut metagenome | biome: human gut; feature: ankylosing spondylitis patient; material...
ACTTTATGGATGTAGTCAGAGGAGGAAGAGAACAATGATCAAAGAAGCAATTATCAAAGTGGCAAAAAAAGAAGATCTGACATATGAAGAATCAAAAGCTGTTATGAATGAGATCATGGATGGAGAAACTTCTCAGGTACAGACGGCGGCATATCTGACAGCCTTAGCTATGAAGGGTGAAACCATTGATGAGATCACAGGATCTGCCGAAGGTATGCGTTCCCATGCCCTGCAGTTAAAACATGATATGGATGTCCTGGAGATTGTCGGTACCGGTGGGGACGGTTCCAATTCTTTTAATATTTCCACAACTGCTTCCCTGGTGATCTCAGCAGGCGGCGTATCGGTAGCAAAACACGGAAACCGCGCCGCTTCCTCCAAATCCGGCGCCGCCGATGTTTTAGAGGCGCTGGGCGTCAAGATTGACCTGCCGCCGGAGCGGAGCGCCAAACTGCTTAAAACGATCAACATCTGTTTCCTGTTCGCGCAGAATTACCACATTGCCATGAAATACGTCGCGCCGATCCGGAAAGAGCTCGGCATCCGCACCGTATTCAATATCTTAGGTCCGCTCTCCAACCCGGCGGGTGCCAACATGGAACTGATGGGCGTCTTTGACGATTCCCTTGTCGAACCACTCGCACAGGTTATGGCAAACTTAGGCGTCAAACGCGGCATGGTTGTATACGGACAGGATAAGCTCGATGAGATTTCCATGAGCGCCCCGACCTCCGTCTGTGAAATCCGCGACGGCTGGTTCCAGTCCTACACGCTGACGCCAGAGCAGTTCGGCTATGAACGCTGCAGCAAAGAAGAACTCGTCGGCGGTACCCCGGAAGAAAATGCCGAAATCACCCGCGCCATCGTAGAAGGACGCGAGCGCGGCGCCAAACGCCAGGCGGTGTGCCTGAATGCGGGGGCTGCGTTGTACATCGTCGGAAAAACCGAAACCATCGAGGATGGTGTGCGGATGGCAGAGAAGCTGCTCGACAGCGGGGAGGCGGCGAAAAAGCTGCAGCAATTTATCACAGAGAGCACACGAGAATAGGAGTTTTACACATGAACACAACCAACAATATCCTGGATCGTATCGCCGCCAAAACGAGGGAACGGATCTCCGTGGAAATGCGGCAGGTTCCGCTTTCTGAAATCCGCAGGCAGGCGGAATGGATTTTGCAGGATTCCCGCGATTTTAGCAGCCTTAGCGGTTCCTTCCGCCGCGCCCTCGCCAGACCGGGTATTTCTTTTATCTGCGAGGTCAAAAAAGCATCCCCCTCAAAGGGTGTGATCGCCGAACATTTCCCGTATCTGGACATCGCCAGAGAATACGAGGCGGCAGGCGCGGCGGCAATCTCCTGCCTGACGGAGCCGCACTGGTTCCTGGGTTCAGATCAATATCTGAAGGAAATTGCCTCACAAGTATCGATTCCGGTTCTGCGGAAGGACTTCACCATTAATCCTTATATGATATATCAGGCAAAGGCTTACGGCGCGTCAGCGATCCTTCTCATCTGCTCCATTCTGGATGATGCCGAGCTTCACGATTATATGCAGCTTGCAGATGAACTACATCTGGACGTGCTGACGGAAACACACTCCGCCGGGGAGATCGAGCGTGCCGTCAACGCCGGGGCGCGGATCATCGGCGTCAACAACCGGAACTTAAAAACCTTCGAGGTGGATGTGGAAAACAGCCGACGCCTGCGCGAACTGGCGCCGCGCGATGCGCTTTTTGTATCAGAAAGCGGCATCCGCACCGCCGAAGACATCCGGGCGCTGTATGAAAATGGCACTGACGCCGTTCTCATCGGTGAAACCCTGATGCGGGCGAACGATAAGCGCGCCATATTAAATGAATTAACACACCTGCTGCCAAAAGAACCACTTGAGGAAAAGAATCATGAGCAAGATTAAAATCTGCGGCCTGACGCGCCCCTGCGACATTGATTTTGTCAATGAGGCAAAACCGGATTTCTGCGGCTTTATCCTGGGTTTTCCCAAAAGCCGCCGCTGCATCTCCATTTCCACACTCTATACCCTGCGGGAACGGCTGGATGCATCAGTAAAACCCGTCGGTGTGTTCGTCGATGCCCCGTTGGAGATGATTCTTCCGCTCGCGGCGGACGGAACGCTTGCAGCCATCCAGCTTCACGGGCATGAAACGGAGGAGTATGTCCGGCAGTTAAAAGAAAGAACTTCCGTTCCCATTTTTCAGGCATTCCGCGTAACTGACCGCAAAAGCCTGCTTCCGGCACTTCAAAGTCCTGCCGATCTCATTTTACTGGATCATGGGGCTGGTGGAACAGGCAAAACCTTTGACTGGTCCGTGCTAGGAGGCATTACCCGCCCCTATATTCTCGCCGGAGGACTGGGACCGGACAATCTGGAATCCGCCATTTCCACGCTGCATCCGTGGGGTGTCGATATGAGCAGCGGGGTGGAGACGGACGGGGTCAAGGATCGGGAAAAAATCTGGAAAGCGGTTCAGATCGCCCACAAATATGCTGCCATTCATGACTAGCAAATACATCTGAGCCTATATCTGCAACCTGAAATTGTCTTAATGAAATTGTCTTAAATAAAATAAACACTTTATAAATAAGGAGAAAATCTATGTCAAAAGGAAGATTTGGCGTTCACGGCGGTCAGTATATACCGGAAACCCTGATGAACGCAGTCATCGAATTAGAAGAAGCTTACAACCTCTACAAGAATGACCCTGAATTTAACCGAGAATTGCAGGAACTTTTAAATGAATATGCCGGACGCCCGTCCCGCCTCTATTTTGCGAAGCGCATGACCGAGGATCTGGGCGGCGCCAAGATTTATCTAAAACGGGAAGATTTAAACCACACCGGCGCGCACAAAATCAACAACGTGCTCGGACAGGTTCTTCTCGCGAAACGGATGGGAAAAACACGTGTCATCGCCGAGACCGGAGCCGGTCAGCACGGCGTCGCAACCGCTACCGCTGCCGCCCTGATGGGGATGGAATGCGAAATTTTCATGGGAAAAGAGGATACCGAGCGCCAGGCGCTCAATGTATACCGGATGCGGCTTCTTGGCGCGAAAGTCCATGCCGTTACTTCTGGAACCGCCACCTTAAAGGATGCCGTTTCAGAAACCATGCGCGAATGGACCAACCGCATCGATGATACGCACTATGTCCTCGGTTCCTGCATGGGACCGCACCCATTCCCGACGATCGTCCGCGATTTCCAGGCAGTCATTTCCAAGGAAATCAAGGAGCAGATCCTCGAAAAAGAGGGACGGCTCCCGGATGCCGTTCTTGCCTGTGTCGGCGGCGGTTCCAACGCGATCGGCACCTTTTACAATTTTATCAGCGATCCGGATGTCAAACTGATCGGCTGCGAGGCAGCTGGACGCGGCATTGATACCGCTGAAACGGCAGCAACCATCGCCACCGGGCGTCTCGGAATTTTCCATGGCATGAAATCGTATTTCTGCCAGGATGAGTACGGACAGATCGCCCCGGTTTACTCCATCTCCGCCGGTCTGGACTATCCGGGCGTCGGACCGGAGCACGCGCACCTCTACGACACCGGGCGCGCACAGTACGTCGCGATCACCGATGACGAGGCGGTCGATGCGTTCGAATACCTGTCGCGCACAGAAGGTATTATTCCGGCGATCGAGAGTGCCCATGCGGTTGCCTACGCAAGAAAGCTGGCACCCGCCATGCGAAAAGACCAGATTATCGTGATCACCCTGTCTGGGCGGGGCGACAAGGACTGCGCTGCCATCGCGCGTTACAGAGGGGAGGATCTTCATGAGTAATATAAAAAAAGCATTTGAACACGGAAAGGCATTTATCGCCTTTGTAACCTGCGGCGATCCGTCGCTTGAGACGACGGAAGAACTGGTTCTTGCCATGGAACATGCAGGCGCCGATCTGATTGAGCTGGGAATCCCGTTTTCCGACCCGACCGCCGAGGGACCGGTCATCCAGGGTGCAAACTTGCGCGCCCTTTCCGGCGGCGTGACCACCGACAAAATTTTCGATATGGTCGCCAGACTGCGCCAGAAAACACAGATTCCAATGGTGTTCATGACCTACGCCAACGTCGTATTTTCCTACGGCACCGAGCGCTTCATCAAACGCGCTGCCGACCTCGGCATGGACGGGCTCATTCTCCCGGATGTTCCATTTGAGGAAAAAGAGGAATTTGACACCGTATGCCAGAAGTACGGGCTGGATCTCGTCTCCCTCATCGCCCCGACCTCCCATGACCGCATCCGCATGATTGCAAAGGAGGCAAACGGCTTCGTCTACTGCGTCTCCTCCCTCGGTGTCACCGGCGTCCGGAGTGAGATCACGACCGATATCGGCGCGATGGTAAATCTGGTAAAAGAAGAAAGCGATATCCCGTGTGCCGTCGGCTTTGGCATCTCCACCCCTGAGCAGGCTGCCAGAATGGCAGAAAAATGCGACGGTGTCATCGTTGGAAGCGCGATTGTGAAGCTCTGTGGGCAGTATGGAAAAGACTGTGTGCCGTATGTGGCAGAATACGTGAAATCCATGAAAGACGCGATTCGGTAAAAAAAGAAAACCGTCTGTAAAAGAATCTTTCATTCTTTCTCAGACGGTTTTCTTTTTCTGGCTTCAGAAGCCTTGTTCTGTCGTAAATGCTTTAGGTTGGTGGTAACTCATCCAATTCTGCCGGATGGTTATAAGCTTGCGAGGAGATTATCCATTCGCACAGAAACTCTTTTTCTACTTCTGCCTCAGACTCGGTATAACCTAACTGTGCAGCTAAACGATGTACCAGTACCGGCATTGCTTCCTGCTCTAAGGACTCGGAAACTACATGCTTTTCTGCTGGTGTGTTGTAATATGCCTGATATAAATTCTCCTGATATAAACCGTTATTGAATGTTCTTGTTGCTTTCATCATGATAATTACCTCCATCAAATAAAATTATATTTTTTCATATGATAGGCGGAAATCCATTGCAATATTCTTATGATACTATTACGATATCCGTCTGTGAAAATCTCTTGTTTCTTTCGATGGCAATAATATAACACTATCAAACAAAAAGTACCATCCCCGGAAGTGGTATAAACTTATAAGTTATTTGCAATTATATAAACACAAGTTAATATATGTAATAAGTACCAATTTTGACACCCTTACTATGTACAAAAGTTACAAAAACATCCATATTTGAAATATAAACAAAAACGTCCGGCGGCGATTTTCGGATTTGTGCATCCCGCCTAAAAAAGAATGTACCTTGGCTCATTCGGGCGTCTCGCGCGGTCGCCTGCGAACGGTTCTGGCAGGGCTACGCGGATGGGCGCTGCCTACACAATGCGTGAACGGTGGCTTAACGGGATTCGCGGATTACCTCCTCAATATTTTTGTACGGAACCCGCGTAAAAAGCCCCCGCAGCTCTTCCGCCAAATCCAGTGCCATCGCGATTTTTGTGAGTGACAAAAGGGAAATCTGCCCCGTCGCCTCAAATCGCTTAATTGAGCCATAACTCACCCCACTCATGTCCGCCAGTCTCTGCTGTGAAATAGCGCGGCGTTTCCGGATGTTACGCAGCCGTGATGCCAGTTTCTGATCCAGTTCATCTGCAGTTTCCCAGATAAGTGCTTCCATATTGCTCTCCTGCCTCTCTAAAGATACTGACCTAACATGTCCTGCACACATGTACGAATCTGTTTTATCATTTCCATGCATCTCGTTTTTTTCATTCCGGCTGCAAGCCCAACTGCAAGCAGCTCCTTCTCACCCGGATTTCGTCCATTGCCATCTACGCTGGTCGTATGTTCCCCATAATATGTGTTGCTGTACGTCAGATCATACGCTGGTCCCAGGCGCCATTGCTCTTCCTCCTCCCGATATATATAAGTAAAATTCTTTGAATGATCATCCCGGTTGTGGGCAAACACATTAAAACACATACGGCGGAACATGTTTTCTATATCTTCTGCCTTCCCGTTCGTCAATATTTTCGTTAATTTCATCAATTGATGGTAATCCAGACTTGGCTGTTCAAAATCCAGTTCTAATAACGCCGCTGCCGTCAGCATATGAACCCGCTTTACCATCCCATTTTCTATTTCCCGATCAAATCGTCTGGTTCCAAAATATCCTTTGCATCGCCTTGAGGGAAACAATCTCGATTCACTCATGACAATTCCGCACTGTTTTGCACAGCACGCATAGTCATACTCCATCTTCCCTGCATCTTTTCCATCTATATGTGCCGGAAATTTAATCAGCCAGTCCTCTCCCTGAATCTGCGTCATAATTTTCGGGCGCGCACCTCCGCCTGTACCGCCCAGCCGGTACAGTTCATCCAGTTTGTCCGAGTATTCGGTATTTAATATTTTCTGGCAGGCCTCCGCAAGTTCGTCCAGATTATCATTTTTCTCCTCAACCGAAAGTTCCCGCTGCGGACGATAGGTCAACGCCCCCATCCCAGATCTTCCCACAACCGCCAGCCGGTCTAACACTGTCCAATCGTCTGGCTGCTGCTTATGCGCCAGCAAAAGACGCCGCAAAAGCAGGCGCCCCCACGCATCTGGCAGGCTATCCGCAAACACCCCAAACAAACCTTCAAGATAATCCTTATTTGGAATAAACACCTGCTTTTTCAAAGGCAGTGAAAACGGACTGATCGAAAATCCCTCTTCCAGCCATGCATCATCATACTCAAATGCCACCTTGTGATTCGCTGTTAATGCAAGAGTTCCTACCAGTCTGTCTTCATACATAACCTGAAGTTTCTTTCCTGTCTCCATCCGCCCTATCCTTTCTCCTTTATTATCCCATAAACACAAACTTTGGGGAAATTCTATTTTAATTTTTTCCATTTAAATCATGGATAATATATTATCTATTAATGCTATATTTTATTTGTTTTGTATAATATATTATCCATTTATTTTAATCTATCCACCCCTGATTTTCAAGCCTTCTACCTTCGCTTTTCAAAATTTCCCTCTTTACATCCTCTTCCATTTTTTTATAATAACCCTCGCGCAACAAAATATGGAATCAAGAGGCATAAAAAAAGAATCACCCGAACTAGCACTTTACGAGTGATTCTTTTTATTTAGTTTTAAAAAAACTTTGCAGCCCCCTTCCGCCCGGACATCCGGCACCTTACCCGTCCTTCTCCGGCACCTCATCCCGCCAGACAACCGTCTCCACATCCTCAAACAGCTCCTGGTTGCGCTCGACCGTCAGATAGACAAAATCATCCGGCTGGTACTCATCCAGAAGCGCCTCCGTGTACGTGTCAAAGGTCGCAAACACCGTTTTCCGGTACAGCTTCGGCATAAAATATTTAAGGTTCTGGCTAAAGGAATCGCCTACCACCAGAAGTGTTTTATCATTCGGCGAATCCGACTCAAACACTGCAAAGCTGTTGTCCTCGTTCATATCCACCGTCGTAGCCGTCACCTCCGGCAGATAATTCTGAATCACATATTCGGTATCGTCGCTGTACTCTGCTGCCATGTTAAGCATCCGCGCCAGGTCTCCGGACGCCGGTCCTGCCGCCTCAATCGAGACTGCACTGAGCGGTGTCGAGGTTCCAAGCAAAGTCTGTGCAATCTGCTGGCTTCCGATAAAAGAGCCGATCTGGTTCCAGTGCGTATCATATTTGTAATAAAGCTGATACGTGTCCGCCTCTTTCAGAAGCTCCGGCTTCATGTCATACACCGGAAGTCCCTGCGCCGCAAGCTCCGGGAGCGCCGCATCCAGACGCGACTCACTTCCGTATACCCGGACCGAATCCGGCATATATTCCGCATAGACACTTTCCTTGTTGGGTGCCTCAAACATCACAAACCGGATGCCGCGCTCTTTCATTTTCTCGTTTACCGAGGTAATCGCGTCCGCCAGCGCTGTTTTCTCATCCGCCGTATAGAGATTTGTCCGCTGATAATCCGCCAGCGCATCCTCGCCGTCCTCCGAAACGGTGTAAAACAGCCAGTTTTCTTTTCCGACCGTCACATCCGAAATCGAGCTTTCATTTAAAAGCTCCAGATCCAGCTTTGTCTTCGCCTTGACAAACAGATTTTTAAACGGAACATGGTCGTTGTAATACGCTTCAAATTCCGTCGGAATATTGTCAAAATTGGCAGCCGACAGTTCCGGAAAGGATGCCAATTCCCTGTTTTCATAATTCTGCTGGTCCAGATGGCTCCTGACCGCCGGATAGACAAGCGTCGGCAGCACCAGGCTCGCCGCAAAGGAACCAATCAGAAGTATTTTTGTCCCTGTCTCTCGATTCATATCTCTCGTTTTCTTCTCCCTGCATGAATCCATCTTTCTGTACTTTCACGCCCTGCCGCCCATGCTTTCATTTTTATGTTCTCATTGCACAGGCAAGCATGCTTTCTACACCGCTTTTAAAAACGGAAATAAATAAATGGATTGTATGTATTGTTGACGAGCAGCAAAATGGAAAACCACAGGATCGCCATGTAGCCGATCCAGCTTGTGACCGTCACCGATCCATCCTGCGCCAGCACGCGCCCTTTCCATTTCATCCAGAACCACTGCACCGGACCGCATGCCAGCAGCGCCGCCGCCAGAAACACCCAGAGTTTCCGGTTCATGTAGCGTTCCATCAAAACGACTGCACTGTGCGGCACAAACATATACCGGATAAAGGAAAATGCCTGCCCGATCGTGTCCGCGCGGAAGAAAATCCAGCCGATCAGCACGACAAACACCGCATAGATGTGCGCCAACGGCCGGAATTTCTCCTGCTTCAGCCATTTTCCCAGAAAACAGCGCTCCAGCACGTTGAAAAAGCCATGGTAAATGCCCCAGAAAATGAACGTCCAGCCCGCTCCGTGCCAGATGCCGGTCAGCAGAAAGACCGTCCAAAGGTTGACATACGTCCGCGCCGTGCCCCTCCTGTTTCCGCCGAGCGGAATGTACACGTACTCTTTAAACCAGCTGGAGAGGGAAATATGCCATTTCCGCCAGAAATCCTGGATCGAAGTCGCTGTGTACGGCAGCCGGAAGTTTTCAATAAATGTAAAGCCAAACATTTTTCCAAGCCCAATCGCCATGTCCGAATAGCCAGAAAAATCGAAATAAATCTGCAGCATATAGAGAAGCGCCGTCAGCCAGAGCATCGCCTGGCTCACATCCGCCGCCTGATACGCGTAGACCGCGTCCACCACCTCGGCAAAGGTATTTGCCAGGATGACCTTCTTTCCCAGACCGAAAATAAAGCGTTTCACGCCGTAAGAAAAGCCCTCCAGCGTGACGGTCCTGTTTTCGATCTGCTCCTCGATGTCATGGTATTTCACGATCGGTCCCGCTATGAGCTGCGGGAAGAAGGAAATATAAAGCATCATGTTGAGCGGATTTTTCTGTGCCTGATTTTCGCCCCGGTACACATCCACCACGTAGGAAAGCGCCTGGAAGGTATAGAAGGAAATTCCGATCGGCAGCGTCACCTGAATCGCCGGAAGCGCTATATCAAACCCGCGAAGCAGCGGATTCAGCACCTCGGCGAGGAAATTGTAATATTTAAAATAGCCGAGGATCAGAAGATTGAGCGTCACGCAGAGCGCCAAAAGCCATCTCTTTTTCCCGAATTTCTCCACCAGACGCCCGAAACCGTAGTTGAGCAGAACCGAAAAAATCATGAGCACCACATACCGCGGTTCGCCCCAGGCATAGAAAAAGAGGCTGAATACGGTCAGGATGCCGTTTTTGAACGGTTTGGGGCTCACGTAGTAGAGGAGCAGGATGCAGGGGAGAAGAACCCATAGGAAGATGATTGAGCTGAAAACCATTTTATGTAAACTCCTATTGATAAGTTGTCGCAGAAGGGAGCTGCCGGAGGCGGCACTGGCAGCTTCTCAGATTATCGTTGTTCGCATCTCGATAATCCAATAGCCGTCAACACCATCTACAGCAGCTCCCTTCCCATCTACAGTACGTCTGAGAAATGGGGACGAAGTTTTTTGAATACCTTCAGTCCTATTATCATCAAAATAAATGTTACCACCCAGAAATAAATCGTCATCGTCGGCCGCTCGAAGAACCAGCTTCCCGTAAGCATGCTGTCGCGGTAGCCTGCGGCGATGTAGTAGAATGGGTTAAGCTTGAATACCCACTCCAGCCAGGATGCGCGGCTGGTGAAGATTGCCTCGTCGTACATGATCGGGGTCAGCCACATGCCGAACTGGAGGCAGATGCCGACGATCTGCGCCATATCTTTAAAGAATACCTGCACGGCGCTGGTAAAATAGGTAAGCGCCAGTCCAAGCATCGACGCCGCAAAGGAATAGTATAACACCTGAATCCAGGTTGCAGACGGCATACGCCCGTCAATCAGGTACAGCCCCGCCATAATGATCAGGAAGCAGGCATGTACCAGGAAACAGGAGATAAGCTTGATAACCGGAAGCATCTCCACCTGGAATACTACCTTTTTAACCAGATAATGGTACTCCTGCAGGCAGTTTGTGCCCGTATTTAAAATCTCGCTGAAATAAAACCACGGGATGATACCCGGCGTCAGCCAGATGACATAGGTCGCCCCCGGAACCGGCGGCGCATTTTTCATGCCATGTTCACCGAAGATGAACGCATAGATCGCGATCGTAACCATCGGCTGGATAAACATCCAGACAATTCCAAAGTATGAGCCGACAAAGCGCTTGCGGAAATCCGCCTTGGCAAGCTCGGTGACCAATTTTCTTTTTCCTATCAGTTCCCGAAACAGGGAAATCAGTTCCCGCATTCTATCCTAACTCCATTCTTAAAATTTGAATGCATCCCGGAAGCCGCCCCATTTCTGGTCTTTCTCCGAAATAATCAACTCCATGCCTTCCTCGATCGGCCACTCAACGCCAATCTCCGGATCGTTCCATGCCATACCGCCCTCATCGCCAGGATGATAAAAATCGGTACATTTGTATGCAAATTCTGCCTCATCGGACAGTACCAGGAAGCCGTGTGCAAATCCTTCCGGAATGTAGAACTGCTTCTTGTTCTCCGCGGAAAGAACCACGCCAAACCATTTTCCGTAGGTCTCAGAACCGGTACGAAGGTCTACCGCCACATCAAATACGGTACCGCGCACAGCACGCACCAGCTTGCCCTGCGGATACTGTTTCTGGTAATGAAGTCCGCGCAGAACGCCCTTGACAGACATGGACTGGTTGTCCTGTACAAATACCATGTCGAGTCCCGCCTCATGGAAATCGTTCTGATTGTATGTCTCCATAAAATAACCGCGCTCGTCCTTGAAAACAGTCGGTTCAATTACATAAAGTCCCTTGATGTCACATGGTGTTACTTTAATCTTTCCCATTTTTCTATCTCCTTCTTATGCAGGTATTTCAATTCATTTTTCAATACGTAACTGGCATCATCCTTTTCGGCTGTGCCATCTTTAACTATATCATTCGTTTTTCTGGCTGACAACCTTTTTTACAGATGTTTGTGCCTCTTTCCCCCGCTCATTTTCATCCAGCGCAATCTTCTGCGCCAGATCCTTGACCTTCGTCTCCAGCTGCGACTGTTTGATCGACATATGGAACATTTTCACAATCAGAAGGAAAATAACCGCCAGATAGATAAAATTGGCAGTCGTGTACGTTCCCGCCAGCTCCGCCAAAAGATCCGGCAGCCCCGGAAAGATACTGAACACAATGAGAATGGACGAGAATCCCAGCCAGAAAATCGAATCCTCGATCTGGAGTTTTGACTGCCGGATCTTCCGCATAATCATAAAGGTTGTCAGGATCGACACGACGATCAGGACAACTCTGAGTGTTGGCGTCATGGCGCTACCTCCTCTTTCTGAAATTCTGGATTAACAGAATCGAAATCAGCATTTTAAGCATATACCGCATCGCATTGACCGGTGTCAGGTAACTGACTCCCAGAATCCGTTCATCCATGATGACCGGCACCTCCGCCACCCGCGCGCCCTGGCGGATCAGGTAGGAAACGGTGTCCGGCTCCGGACCGTAGTTAAGCCCCGATGCAAATTCGCGGATCATGCGCTTGCTGAACATCCGCATTCCCGAGGTCGGATCCTTGATATTGACACCAGTTGTGAAGCGGATCGCCATCTCGATCAGATTACTTCCAAGCATCCGCATCGTAAATGGCTTTTTCTCCCCGACAAACCGGGAACCGATGACGATATCGTAACCTTCTTCCATTTTCTTGATCATGGATTCCAGATACTCCGGACGGTGCTGTCCGTCTCCATCGAGCTGGACCGCATATTGATATCCGTACTTGTCGGCATATTTAAGTCCTGCCTGAAATGCTCCCGCCAGTCCCAGATTGACCGGAAGGTTCAACAGATTATATCCATTTCTCTGGCAGATCGCCGCCGTCTCATCGCGCGATCCGTCATTGACGACCACATAATCATACTGCGGAAAATTGGCAGTCAGATGGTTCACAACCCGCTCTATATTTTCGGCTTCGTTGTACGCCGGTATGACTATCAAAAGTTCGGCTTTTTCCGCCCCAGAAGCTTCTTCTGTGGACAATAACGCCTTATCTTCCATCGCCCGCTTCTCCTTCCCAGTATGCCGGATTCATCGTCAGGCTTCGAATCAGCCCCTCCGGCAGCTTTTTATAATGCTTTCCCAGCCAGTACCCGGCATATTTACTTCCGCTCGCCATCACAAGCTGCGGCAGAAGAAGCACATGACCATTTTCCACCAGCCATTTCGCTGTTTTCTTCACCAGACGGATTCCCTCGCCCTCCGAATGAAGGCGCCCAAACACCTCGGGGTGATCCGCCTGCGATACGCCAAGGTCGAAATTCCGGTGCAGCTGCTGCATCGCCGTATAATTGTGGGAATGGATGACCTGCGCGTCCGCCGCGTAGGCAATCTGATACCCGGCTTCCACCGCGTGTCCGGCAAAAATCATATCCTCGTTGAAAATGGTTTTCTTCGTAAATCCGCCAAGCTTCAGGTAAATATCCCGCCGGTATGCCGCGCAGACATTGGAACAGAAATACGTCTTGATTCCCAGCTCGTCCTCGTCCTCTTTCCCTTTCAGACGGCTCACCGCCGGATAATTATAGTCCCTCGTATACCGTTCAATCACACCGCAGTCCGCCGCCG
>ENA-UPSY01003005-UPSY01003005.1-human-gut-metagenome-genome-assembly--contig:-NODE-3005-length-13086-cov-6.545469_pt1 | contig 13086 bp, 15 predicted proteins | sample MGYA00250044_ERZ773365 | MGnify/ENA primary metagenome ERZ773365 (study PRJEB29103, sample SAMN06111932) | human gut metagenome | biome: human gut; feature: ankylosing spondylitis patient; material...
AGTTTTGAATGGTCATATCATACTGACAGACACCAGTATTACAACGATTTTAGCACCCGAAATGACCTATACGCCTGCAAATACTGCGGGCAAACTTTTAACTCGATCTCCTCGATGACCGCCGGGAACTGCATGCGCCATCCGAACGGCACGTGTAAAGGCCGCCATGCTCCGGCATTATAGCGGCAGTGCAATCATGAGAAATCCGGCTGGTTAAGCCGGATTTTTATTTTCATACAGAACCGTTACGCCTCTTGATGATTGCGAGACAGATCCTCACCGACGGCCTGCATTCGCTCGCGGAGCCATTGGGGTTCCAAAACTTCGATGTCATCTTCCGCATTGATAGCATGGATCAGCAACTCCTGTTGGAAATCGAGCGTCGGACGCAGGTAAAATTCAAAGACGGAAGAGTCCTTCGTGATCTCGGTCTCCAGTTGTGAAACGTGCAACGGCAGCGTGCGGATGTATTGTCGTTGGATGCCCGCAACGCGTACCCGCATCCGCTCGGACTTGACTCGGTCATCGACGACGATCCCGAACGAATCGGCAAAGAAGCCCTCCGGATCGAAATCGTCGGGCAGTACAAAAGTGTTCTCTATCGTACGGAGGGTGTGGATGCGATCAAGCGCGTAGACGCGCAGCCGCCTGTCGCTCATGCGGCATCCCACCATATACCACCGCTGGCGAAAGACCTTGACGCAATAGGGAGCCACCTCGAAGGTCGATGCTGTATCGCTCCAGAAGCTCTGGTGGATTATCTCCAATGTCAGATTGTCGCGCATCGCCTCGATGATCTGCGTCAGGAAGCGTTGCCCCGAGGGGATCTCCTCGAAGAGAATACGCCGCTTGAGGTGGTGGCTTTCGTTGATGAGGTGATTCACGGCAAAGGTGTTCAGCAACCACGTCCGAACCCCTCCACTCTCCATATCCTCTACGTGTTCGATGTAGTAGAGATAGCCAGCCCGACGGTCACAGCCGATGTTGATATCGAACATCTGCTGGATTGCGTTCTTATGGTTGTGGAAGGTCTTCAGGGGCAGTTCCTCTCCCGTATCGTTTAGCGACGAACATTGCCACCGCTCGTTGATCTCCTCAAACGAAATACGTCCGGTGCGGTAGATCGTGTCGACCAGCCAGACATAGCGGTTGAACAATATCGCCGTATTGCTTTTCGAGAAACTTCGGGCCGCGCGTTTAGGTTGCATATATTATTTATTTTATCCGATTCTTTGGCAAAGATAGTGAATAGATATGCCAAATTATAGCACATCTGACAGAAATCATTATTCTTCGACCTTCCATGCGGTGTATTATCAATAACTCCACTCCACCAGCAACTCCGCCTCATCTCCAAGCCCCTCTTCCGTGCCAAACGCCCAAAGCACCTCGGCAGCGGGACTTTGGCCACCTATGTGTTTCACAATCTCCGCCGCACAGCCTATTTCGTGGGCTTCAATCGGAGCTTCGGGATCAGTCGAGATGATAACAACAACATGCGTATAGGTTGTCGGATCGACCTCCGCCACGCCACTGTATCGGGTAAGGGTTTCGAGCAGATAGGGCAACCGTCGCGAACGGTCATAGGCCCTCGAATGGTAAGTGGCCGGAGTGATCAGCTTCGTGTCAAAAAGATAGTTCAGTTCCGCAAGTGTGAATTGTTGCGTCCGCCGGAGAATCCGGTCGATGTCGTATTCAACTTTTCCCATTCGCTTCAACTGCTTTATACGCAGGTTTTGACGGTGATCTCGCATCCGTTTGGGGCGATTCCGGTGACGTTCTCGACGGGCGTACACCCTCCATTCTTCTATCGTAAGTGCATCATGTGCTATTGATTCCGAAAGCGCTTTCCTGCATTTATTGGCCGAACGGGCATAATTGGTAAACTGCCGATGTTCCAATAACGCGGCCTGCTCTTCATAGCGGTTTCGCGGTGCATGGCCCCAATAACCGCAATCGTTAGGAGAATAACCGTAGAACGTGATACTCCACAGGCATCGGGCTGCCAACTCGACATGGGAGACATGCACATTGTCGGCTATTTCCAAATGCTTGCCCAGATTGGATTCCCAGAGATCGCCTTCGCCGTTGCCAATCTGAATATAAGGCTCCTCATCGGTACAATTCACCCATTCGACAGAGATTGTTCCATCGTTCTCCTTATATTTCATGTGGCAAAGAATGTCATAAGCCTCCCTGTACCACGGTATCTGGGAGGCGTGCTCGGGATAAACCCTTAAAATATGCGGTACGATATCGTCAAAATCGCACGCGCACAGCAATTCTCTCAGTCGCATAGACATTCTTGTTTTATCTTCTGATGGTTTTGCGACAAAACTAGTACGCACATAGGACAAACTGCGACAAATGCTGATGACAATAGGATTATGTCATGATTTGGCACGGTTGCCATCAATTTTTGTGTCGTAATCAAAAATACAAGAGTACGATTTGCATTAGGACATCATATTTTAGTTTGGTACATTAAAGTATATAGATGTCGTTTTTTAATCCAGCCACAGATTGTAACCGGATCATGACCAAACAATGTCTTCTTCATTTCCTGATTTTTGCGCAAAGAAAACTCTCGGGTAGGACGTTCTATCACAGTTTAATTCTGTCCGAACAAAAATTTTTTCGACGACATTTTTTGCAGGGTACGCCGTGCCATACAGCATCGAACTGGTCGGCAGCAGCATCCACCAGCGCAGGGACGTCGGTCAGAATGCCCGCTTCGAAATTGCGGGTCATCGCGCCTTTCATGCCGAGTCCAGCCCTAGTCAGATTGGCAGAACCTATGTAAGCGATCTCGCAATCGAAGATCAATATTTTGAAATGTACGCGCGGACACAACCTCCGCTCCAATCGGCTCCACAGCAGCGGATATTTGTCGAAATCGTCGGCGAAGTTCCGTCCCGGCTCTTTGGCATGAATCAACCGCACCTCGACACCGCGGCGGATCAATTCCTCCAGCACTTTCAGCAACGGTGCGGAACCGTTGCACTCTTTCACATAAAGATCTTTAATATCGGCCGTGCCGATCCTGAGGTATTGTTTTACTCCGCGAATACGTTCAACCACTTCTGTATAGTGTGCTTCGTTCTGAATGTAGCGGAGCATAACGGAATTTTTTGCAAAGGCAGACGTTCGCGCTGTTTGGCGGGCAATTTATTATAGAGGTCGTCCAATACGATAGTTATATGGGGGCCTATTCTGCCGAGATTTTCGTTAGCAAACTGAATTTCATGCGGCTGCCATGGAATGACAAACTTTTGATCTAACTTGCGTTCTGTGATTTGCCCATATTCAGCAGGTTTCACTCCAATTTCTACAATTAGTTTGTTATACAATGCCCAAAAATTGTCTCCATGATCATGGTATGACAAGTGACAAAGCTCATGTATCAGAACAGAATCCATGATAATCGGCAACAGAAATAAAAGTACCGGATTGATTACTATTCGTTTCTCCTCCATATAGCATACCCCAAAGGCCAGTATTGTATTCAAATCCGAAAGAACGATAGGCGAATCCAAATTTCATGGCGAGTTCGTCCAATCGTCGAGCGGCATGATAATACCCACAGATCAGCCAGTCTATTGTTTTTGCCGGATTGATACTTCGAGAACGGATCTCTTTGGAAAAGCTATATGTTTCATTCAGGGAAGAAAATGGTAATGGATAATGCGATTCGTCTATCAAGAAATTCAGCGGCAAATGACACGGCATTTCTCCAACTGTCATATATTTGGGGATGGAAATGAATGGTATCCCAATCAATAATCCAAAAGATTGAAACTGTTCCTGTGCCCAGCAATCACCTTCTTGGGCTCGTAGCCAAAGTATTTCGAGTTGCCGTCTGTTTATCGTCATAGTTTATTTCGAGACTATCGGTCAGATATATTCGGCTTCCGCGATCCGGACCAACCACCTGAACCGGTTACGGTATCCGGCGACGGTCGGATCCTCCCACCCCTTGACCATAGCGAGGTAATTGATTTTGCCGTAGATAAAGTGATCGGGTATTAGTAGTTCGGAGGTTGCATGTTTCCATTGTCTCAAATCTCGTCATCTCCATCGCCCCAGTGCGGACCATCAATGGCTTTTCCGAAAAGCTTTTCCCAATCACACTCTCTTTCTTTTTCTCTCTTCCATTTTTCCACCTCGGCTTCATTTCGGGGAATGAAACCGCATCCATGTTCGTAGTCTTTCATAAGTTGTACTCGTATCTGCCAGTATTCCTTAGCAAGAATAACATATTGGTGGAGCCACCAAGCATTGGCACGGTCAGGACATTCGATTGCGCGGCGGCGAATTTCCTCGAATCGGGCCTTTATACTGTCGAATTCACGTGGATAAATCTCAAGATGGACAAGGTGTACTCCTGCACCGGGAAACGATATATGGGATATATAGGGCACAAAACCGGCATACGGTAACTGCTCGATCATGCGCTCCAGCGCTTCCCGAATCCGAACTCGTTGTGTCGGGGTTCTGGGATTTACGGACTTAAACGTCCAGCAATAGATGATACCACACACGTTTGTCCCTATCATCTTTTGGCAAACGATTCCGCAACTCTCGAAGATCGTGTCGAGCTTCGAATTGACGAAACCAATCATAGCCTCGAATTCTTTCGTTTCCAGCTCCCTGCGTTCTTCTGCGAATAGCTTGTCTTGATTCATAATAGGGAGAGGGATTTGTTGTTTGAGTCGTAGGTTTTTCGCAGTTTTATACCATTATTCATTCGTTGCTTTTATCAATTTTCTTTATTTTCCCGAGAGCCATTCAAGCACTGAATTTGTCGGAAACCAACGCAGAGCGGGATTAGGATTGGTCGTAAAATAAAGCAATGTATTCACTGTAAGCACTAAAAGGGTGGTTAGAATCCCAGCCCAAATATAGCGTTTCAAATTATCTCGTTTCATATAGTGTGATTTTGCAATGACAAAATAAAATATCGCCCCGGTCAAAAGCTGACCGAGGCGACAACAAACAAATGGAAAATTTGTATAGCGCTGTGCGCTATCCCGAAAAACGATCGGTTCCGGCTACGTTCCCGCTCGGCAGATGACTTTTCCAGGAGACTTGTTGTTCGGGTCTCGTGCCGCGCATCTGCACATTCAGAACATCATCGCTATCAGCGGATACTGTGCCGCTCGGGGTCGATCGTATGCTACTGTCACTCCGTCGCCGCCATCCGTTGCCGTGCCTGCCAAATCGAGAACATATCCAGCTCCTCCTTGACCAATCCGCAAACATAGATTACGACGGCTATATCGTCAAGCCAGCCGACCCACGGAAAGAAATCAGGGATCAGATCGAACGGACTTACCACGTAGAGCAAGCAGGCGACCACTTTCAAATAGGCCCATGTCGAATATTCCTTGTAGCGGCCTGAAGTTACGGCACTCAAATAGTCCCACAGAAGCACCAACTGCTGCCGCACGCGCGAAAGTCCCTTCTTCTGCGTGAACTCTCCGCGCTTGTTGCCGAGGTCGGCCATGCGCTCTTCGTCCGCTGCGGTCTCTTCGGCTTCGCGTTGCCAGCCACCCGCCTCGAAATGGTCTTGCGCTGCCTGCTCGGAAGCGGTCGTACGATTTTCGTTCTGTGCCTGTTCCTCGCTACGACTTGCGGACTCTTCCTCCATGCGCGTTACCGTGCGGTAACCGATTGGATTTCTTTTCATCTCTTTCATTTTGCAATAGTTTAAGTAATACATTCGTTTCATCTTTCTACTGCAAAGGTAGAGGGAGGATCGGACAGAAACAGTCAGAATTATCTAATTCCTCCCTCTAAGGCAGCTATTGCATTATCTTGATCGACCAATAACCAATTGAGGGTTAAAAAGGCATTGATCGGAGTGAAATTAAATTTCTCACCTATCAGTTCTTGGATGGTAAATCCATTTATTTCAACTTCAGGCATACTATGATTCAGCAACCACTTATCAAATAAAATTTTTATTTCTGGTTGCATATTGTTAAGTCGTTCAACCGTCTTATCTATAAGAAAGTCTGGATATTCATATTGCCGGAATATTTCGGCTAACTGATCTTTGCTATACATATAAAGGAGTTTTAAAGTCATGTAACATTTTCGAAGCCCATGTCTCCGCATCTATTTCGATAGGTTGCAACACATACGCTTCATAATCTAATTTAGGAGAAATATAGTATGCAATATTACGCTGCCATATTTCAATGGTTTGCGCATCGAATCCGTATTTCTCCGGATGTTGTACGGCATCGTGCTGAATGGCATGACGAATTTCGTGCAATGTCGTATGTATGGCATCGAACGGATTATTGAGCAAATTTCTGTTAAGTATTATTTTGTTGGCGGTTGCACTATGAATACCACAAGTTGTTGGTCCAAGATTATCCGCGAATTCAATATTTACATTGGACAATCCCGTATTATTTAAAATCCGCTCTCCAATCGACATAATATAACGCTCTTTCTCCCCAATCGTAAACTCATTATAAGATTCGATTCTATCGATTGCCAATTCTTCTGACAAGATCGTCCCAACCGATTGATCGAGCGTTTGGCATTCAATGTAAACAGCATAATTTTGAGTATTCATCAACCAACTACCTCCTATATGGGCGAGTTTGCGGCAATGAATCTCTTTGGATAATAGAAGCATTTCGCCATATCCATTATGGTGAATCTCATAACCTTTCAAATACGCCGGAGTTTTTCTGGTTTCGTGTATACGTCGTAATTGCTCCTCGACCTCTGGGGCAAATACACCATGCAATCTAGGGTCATTAGCGCAGAATGCATCGGCTACCTGTAAAACAAATTCCCTTTTATGTTCCGGGGATTCAGATGAAATTGTACGATCCGATAATTGTGCATCGAAAATTGCATGAGGCTTGAAATCCCATGTATTATATCTGACAATGTCACCGTTGGGAAGCATAATCTCTGCAATTTTCATATTAACGTATTTTCTACGACCGTCGGATGTAACGATTTCCCGACCTTCTATACCGGCAAGAGGTCCTCGTACTTCATGTATCCGCCGAGTGGTATACCCGGAAATCTGCATATTATCGAGAGGCAACTCGGTTGAAATACAAGCTTTTCTAAATTGTTTCACATCAACAACGACATCAATTGTCTTTTTGTCATGGTCAATGGTTAGAATCCGCCACATTTTTCCACCGATTTCTTTTTCGAGACAGATGCTTGTCCCTTCGGTTTTAATGGTTGCACCCGTTTTTTGCGCAAAATCTTCAATCTGCGTTAAGGTAGTAGCAAAATTGGCTATCTGTAGTGGAGACATCGTAGACAATAATGCGCCTACAGCATTTTGAGTGGCAATTTCCTTTATTCGGGCATCAACCGTATCCCGTGATTTTGTATGAATTCCTATATCCATTTATTATAAAATATTTTGATTCTATTTTGATTCTCAACAAACGGATTCGAAGATATCTTGTGTTCTAAAAATCTCTGAAGTTGTCCTTGTCCTGCCATATAAGATATGTTATATATTCTTATTGGGATTCCTTTTTTAGTCAGATCGTCATAAATTTTGATGAGCAGATCGTATAACCCAACTTCTACCTTTCCATATTTCCCGAACAACATACAGGTTAAGTAAGCCATGTATTCAGTTAATATAGATTCCTTACACTCGCATTTTTGGGAAATCAACTGTTTGATGTGGTTATAAAAGTCAAGAGCAATTTGTTGCTGTTCTTGAGGCCGATCTGCAAGCATTTTTATATAGGTGGCTGCGTAGTACAATTGGTCGTTGATATTATCCAATCCTGCATATCCCAATATGAAATCATTAGTCTTCAATATTGGTTTAATATCATCGTAACAATAGGAATTTTTTAGTTCTCTTAGTTCTTGTTCATCTACTTCGCCATATTTCAGTGCTTGATACTGTCCGCTATCCAGAGAGTACCAATATTTGTATTGAGAAATATCATGAAGCATTTCATCCAGTTCGAGGTTGTAATCTTCCGCCATTCTTTGAGCGATATCGCTGGAGTTTATCTTATGGATAAGGCGATTACGAATATTCCCGAGAACACTTTTGTGGATTGCCGCTGGATCTTGATTGGCAATAATAATGGACTCACCGAATTTTCGGGATGTTGACAGGAGTTGCTCCAACTTTCGTGTGGTCGCATTATGCAACTTGTCGTCATCATTGGCATTAAATAGAAGTTGCGCCTCTTCGAAAACCGTGATATGTTTCGGCTCCTCCTTATCATCCATGACATTCGACTCCTTCGATCCATCACGAGACGGTTTTCGTTGACCGATAATTTCGATAACGATTCCTAACAGAATATTAAGAATTGCGGGAACTGAAGACGATATGGTATTAGGGATTTCGAGAACGATATCACGCGTCTCGAATTGCTCATATAGATCGTTTTTATATGTATTGAAAGTCCGCCCCAGAGCTCCAGATAAAAATATTCGAATATTAGATTTTACCAACTCCTTGATTGTTCCTTTATTTTCGCCGCCTTCCGTGAATGCGCTGCTTTCCGACAACTCAATCACTTTATCGTATAAGTCCTGCATTCTCGGAAAATAGAACCAGTGTTCGTCCCACGTATAATCTGTTTCCATCTTTAGCATCTTGTGTTGATGTGTGATCCGATCCCAACCTCTATCAAAATAGATTTCCGGTATAGCTTGTTCTATATATTGATAAACAAGAGGCTCTTTAGTTGTTATTGCGGCCGAAAAACTTGCCTTTAACAATTCAATATGAGCTGTGAAATCCATGCCGTATGGGATGTAAAATGGATTTAACTCCAATTTTTCACCACAATCGTCACCGATACTATAGACAGAGAACTGTCGTTTCACGTTCTTCTCGCCTCGAACTCTTTCCAAATTTCGATATTGTCTGGATTGGGTAGGTTCGATGATCAGAAATGGAATATTCTTTTTCCGTTGCAGTAGACGTTGAATAGTCGTGGTCTTTCCCATTCCGGAAAGTCCGCAAACATACACATGATGTAACAACGGAATATCGACGTTTTTTATGTCAGAAAATTTTGGACTACGCTTTTCTTGGGCATTCCATTTGGCTCGTCGGAACAAATTATCTACTTTCCCCATAATTACCCCCGGTTTGTAGGATCATGTGACAAATACGCCGATATGGCCGTTATCATAGCTATTATAGCTGTCAATACACTCTTCGGATTTTTTTTAGTCCATTCTGTTATCTTTGACATAATACAACAATTATTTGGTTAATGTATTTGACTATATTATTCCTTGATCGAATAACTTTAATTCAACAGTTCTCGGTTCGTAGCTTATTTATTAAACGCAACACCGGCACGTCTGCCCGATCGATCAGTTACCGGGCACCGCCAAGCGCCCACAACTCAGATAGAAAAGACAGTCCGTACCGGATACGACAAGACCATCTGCTCCGTCTGTGAGTTGTTGTGAAATTGGCGGTTTCGGTAACTCAGATCAAAACAAACGTCTCGATATTTCGCTTTATTGATTACAAATATAATCAAGTACGGCGAAAAACGCAACGGCACGGACTGAAAAATACATGCGGCAGGTCACTCCCGCCGCATGCGTCATTCGCCTAATCCTGGCAGGCGGAGCAGCTGCAATAGCCGCCCCACGCATGGCCGCAATCGTCACAGACGAACTGCAAACCGTCAAAATAGCAGTCGTAACCGCCGCAGGCGGGACACTCAAGTTCCATACTCTAATTATTTAAGTGATACAATCGGTTAAAGGTCTATTTCATCTCCTTCGCGGTAAATGGTGCAACGCTCGTTTGGACATGCGTCTACAATGCCCCATTTCGCACAATAGAGCGCATCGGTCAGTCCTTCGTCGGGCAAGGCGCGGAGTTCTTCATCGTTCACGACCTCATCCGGGAATTCCACTACAGTCCCGTCGCTCATCCGGAACCAAGTGCCGTCCGCCTGCGGGCGGTAAAGGCAACGGCTGTCAAGTCGGCCCAAAGTACCGCAATCGACGAGGAAACGGTCGTCTGCGGGCAGAGTGGTTGCCGTGTCGAAATCGAAACGGAGGACTTCACCCCGAATCATCAGGCGAATATAGCGCGGTGCAGCGGGCATCGCCTGATTGTTTTCAGATTGTTGTTCGTTCATCGCTTTATGCGTTTTGTATTCTTGATGCAAAATAAATCGGCCACTCGGTCAGAAAGTGTCTGACCAATGGGCTATCTTTGCAATATCGAAAAAAAACGCCATGACTAAGAACGGAAAATGCCTTTGGATTATCGACACGCTGCTGCATGCAGGCGAATTGTCGTTCAAGGAGCTGAATGCGAAATGGGAACGCTCGTCCCTGCGCGATAACGACGATATGACGCGTCTGCACGAACGGACATTCGCACGCTACAAGGATTTTATTGCCGGCGAATACGGCATCGACATCGACTATGCACCTTCGACGAACAAATACTTTATCGCCAATGCCGACGAAGTAAAGAAGAACGCCTTGTATCGTTACCTGCTTTCAGCCTATCGGGTAGCCGATCTCAATACGCGCATGATTCGCCGCAAAGATCAGATGATGTTCGAACCTGCGCCTACGGGTATCGAACATCTGGAAACAATGCTCAAGGCGATCGAAGAGGGCCGCACCGTGCAGTTCGACTATCAATCGTATTATAGCGATGAGCCGGCACGTGCTTGGGAAGTGATCCCGTGTTTCCTGCGCATCTTCGAGGGGCGGTGGTATCTGGTCGCCGAACTGACAGACCGTTCCGATACCCGCCGTTTGGCACTCGAACGGATGTCGGCACTCCGCATTACGGAAAGCCGTATGGTGCCCTCACCCGACATCACGCCCAAGGAGTTTTTCGAGGGATGCTACGGTATTATCCGTGAGTCGCACTTGAAACCGCGATTGATCCATCTGAAAGCAGATGCACAGCAGCGTAACTATCTTCGTGCCCAACCACTACATGAATCACAGGAAGAGATCGAAACGGCAGCGGAATATTCTGTGTTTACCTACTATGTGCGTCCTTCGTTCGACTTTTTCCAGCGCGTATTATGGATGCGCGAGAAGGTCGAGATCATTGCACCGGATGATGTGCGTACTGAAATAGCAAAGATTGTCGGACAATTGTCGGTGATGTACCGGTAATTGTGAAGCAGGTCACCCTAAAAACCGTTTTTAACCTATCTATGAGCGGAATAAAAACAGGTTAATACCTGATATAAATTTCCTTACGCATGTTTACCGGCACAATGTCATCTATGCAACTTCCGTTTTTTGCGTTGTTGAATCTGTTTTTGCGGTTCTTCATAAGCCTGCGTGTCGGCCCAATCCAATACCGTATCGACAATGCCGGTTAACGGATTTACCGCGTGGCTTCGTTGTTCGTGCTGCTGTTCCGCGTGCTGTTCTGCGACCTGTTGCACCTCTTTCGGAGCCGGATATGATTCGTTGAAGACATTGGCCGAAAACTCTTTTCCCAATACCAACCCGTTGGCGACGATACCTGAGTTGTGGTCGATAAACGTTACGCCGTAGATCCTGCCTGCCGGATTGATGCGGAAAATCGCGTCGATATTATCCGCCTTGAGCAGCTGCCGGAACTCGTCCCGTGTGTTATGGGGGCTCATGGCGCCTTTGACTGTTTGTCGCAGTTGGTCGAGCGCCCCATTTTCTCTCAGTTTTTCTTTCGATTTTTCATAATACTTTTGAAGGGCTTTATAGCCTACGTCTTTGCCGATACGGCTCGATTTGATGGGCGTGCCGATACCATAGCCGTCGTCGGTCAGGGCGCCGTAGATAATACCCGCATAATTTCTGCCGCCGATAGTACCCGTACGCTCTTCGACCGAAACGTTAAACCGCTCCAGTAGTGTGCGCAACTCACCGTAAGAGGAACATTTGTAATTGCGCAGGCATGATCTCACGACGGACGATACCTGCCGCTTGACATTTCCCTCGGGATAATTCACTTTCCGCAGGCCCTCCCTGTCCGTCAGTTCCTGCCCCTTGACACTCGGTTGCAGGCCGTATTTGCACTCCAGATCACGCAATATCTCCATCGAGCGCCGGGCCTCGAAATCATGCGGGAGTTTGCGGCCCTGCTCATCAACCCGCAGCGATACGACGTGCAAATGCTCCCGGTCGATATCTTTATGTTTGAAAACGATATAGGGCTGGTCGCCATATCCCATCTTCTGCATGTATTCTTGCGCAATTTCACGGAGCTGTTCATCGGTCAGCCTGTCTTCCGGCGAAGGGTTCAGCGAAGCGTGGAAGACCGTACTGGTCGTCCGGCGGTTGGCTTCGAGGTACGGCCGGAAACTATCCATGCAGGCATCGACATCCATACGCCCGTATTTGTCGAACGGCTCGAGCATCTTCTGCCAGAGGAGCACTTCGGCCTCATCCTTATCCACTTTCTCCTTGTTATAGCGCAAAGCCCCGCCGGGCGATGCTCCGGATCTTATATTCGCAACCACTCCTTAGCCTGTTTTGCGAGGTTGAGAATCTCAATACTCAGGGCTTTCAATTCCCTCATTCGCTGTTCCAATTCGGCGATCTGATGCGGGATAGCGACGTTGGAAAAGTGCGCGTTGATGGCCTTTACAACTTGATTATAATTCGCAGCTACACGCTGAAATTGGAAATAAAAGTCGTTCAGCCGGGCAACGAATTGCGTTTTCGAAGAGTCGCGTCTGACGACGACGAACTCCTCGCAGAAGATTCTTTTAACGATAAAACGGCTGCGGTTATGCTCCGATCCGGCCTTTGAGAGCAGTTCGTTGAAGCGAATGTTCTGCTCTTCATTAAGCCGAAACGAGTATTTATAACTCGGCGTTCGGAGTTTCTTTCCGGTCATGTCTGTCAGTTTTCGATTGGTATCCATATATGGCTAAAAAAAAGGGTCGCGACTAGGGAGCGGCCCCGGCCTCGCAGAGCGAGCACCTTTGTCGGACAAAACGCAATTTGTCGGACAAAGGTACAGCTCGCTACCATCTGACGATGGTAAAACTCCGCGGCGGAAAAATTTTCGAAAAATCTATGCCAAACCTCCGCTACGGCTTCCGAGGGTGGGTCGTTTCCCTCTGC
>ENA-UPSY01003007-UPSY01003007.1-human-gut-metagenome-genome-assembly--contig:-NODE-3007-length-13080-cov-2.839499_pt1 | contig 13080 bp, 9 predicted proteins | sample MGYA00250044_ERZ773365 | MGnify/ENA primary metagenome ERZ773365 (study PRJEB29103, sample SAMN06111932) | human gut metagenome | biome: human gut; feature: ankylosing spondylitis patient; material...
ACAAGCTCAATATTGAAGGGTCCGTCTGCATTGTCAAGATCAAGCTTTTCCTTGATGTATTCACCCTGCTTGGTTCCTACCATGTAGTTATCAAATGTAGCATAATATGTAACAGCATCAGAGTTCATGATCAGACGGTCATAAGCGATAACCGGAATATTCTTTTCCTTTGCCTGCTCAAGAACGGTTCCAAGGGAATCACCATCGATAGAAGCGATTACCAGAAGCTCACAGCCTGAGTTGATCATGTTCTCGATCTGAGATACCTGGGTCGGAATATCATTTGATGCATACTGGAGATCTACCTCATATCCGGCTTCCTTCAGCTGAGCTTCCATATTGGAGCCATCCTGATTCCATCTCTGAAGATCCTTGGTAGGCATTGCCACACCAACTTTTCCGCCGCCGGCTGCTGTGTCTGCTGCTGTGTCTGCTGCCGCATCAGTGGTCTCAGATGATGCATCCTCTGCCGGTGCTGCCTCCTGCGTATCTGTGCTTGTACTCGTACTTTCTGCTGCCCCCTGTGATGATCCGCATCCTACCAGCATGGAAGCTACCATTGCTGTGGTAAGAAGTACGCTCAGTAATTTTTTCTTCATAGAAATTTTACCTCCCTATTACTTTGTAGATTTTGTTTACAGTAGGATCATACCATAGAAGAAGCAGGACAAAATTATGACTTTCTGTATTTTTTTGATTCCCTCATGGTGTCAAAAAGGACTGTGCTAGCATTTTTTTGTGCTCGCCACAGTCCTTTTCCAAATTTAATCCTGTTCTGTTTTTATCGTCGCAGCATATCATCCCTCTTATTCCGGCATTTTCCCCGGTACATTTAAATAAACATCCTCACCACATACACGAAGCACATCATCAAAACCATAAACAACAGGTTCTTCTGTGCCCATCATTGATGCTGGGAGAGTCACTGATACAGAAAAAGAGCTGTCTCCGCTTTCATTATAAACAGCTGTGATGTCAGCGCTTAATGTTTCTCCACCCTGTGTAAGTGAAAGTGAAATCATATCGCCATAAGTTACAGGTGTCTCTACAGCCTCGTCAGCAAAGATCACACCTGCCGGGCTCATTGCAATAATACCACTCATCATCGTTGCTAACGTTCTTCTCATCTTCATAAAGACATCCTCCAACCAATTTAACTAGTACTAGTTATTTATTTTTTTACTGCACTTTTCATTATAGAAGATTTCCCAAAAATGTAAATCATACCAAAGTATGATATCACATTTTTTCCAAAAACGCATATTGGCTCATATACAATTCCTTATAATAGCCATCCTTTGCCATCAGCTCATCATGCGTACCCTTCTCCAAAATATTTCCCTGATCAATATACATGATACAGCTTGAACTTTTAATAGTTGACAGACGATGGGCAATGATAAAGGAAGTTCTGCCCTTCAATAATTCCTGAAGACCCTGCTGTAAAAGTAACTCTGTCTCTGTATCTATGCTTGATGTTGCCTCATCGAGAATCAAAATCTTAGGATCGGCAAGCAGCGCTCTCGCGAAGGAAATAAGCTGTCTTTGTCCTGCCGACAGACGGCTTCCGCGCTCATTTACCTGAGTCTGGTAGCCATTTTCCATACTCATAATAAAGTCATGCGCACAAACTGTCTTCGCTGCTCTGACTACATCTTCATCGCTTGCTTCCCTGTTTCCATAGCGGATGTTATCCATTATTGTTCCTGAGAAAATAAAGCTGTCCTGCATCATAACGCCCATCTGTTTTCTCAGTGATTTGATCGTCACACTGTTAATATCAATTCCATCAATTAAAATCTTTCCAGAATCAATATTGTAGAAGCGGCTGATCAGATTTACAATTGTTGATTTTCCTGCTCCTGTCGGACCTACGATTGCAAAACTGTCTCCTACGTTTGCCTTAAAATTTACATCATTCAAGATACGTACACCTGGCTCATAAGAAAATACAACATGAGAAAACTCTACCTCACCCTTAATCGGCGGCATTTCCACGGCGCCAGGAGCGTCCTTTACATTAACTGGCTCATCAATAGTCTCAAAAATACGCTCCAGATATGAGATTGCTGTCAAGAGTGAATTATAAAAGGAAGCCAGCGTATTGATCGGATTCCAGAACTGGCTGATATAAATTGTAAGTGCCGTCAGAGCACCGACACTAATTATATCATTTCCGCCCATAATCCAGTGAATACCAACCCAATATACAGCTGCCGTCGCAAGGATTGATATAAACTGAACAGTCGGTCCAATCATAAAGTTATACTTGATAACGCTCATCCATGCCTTTCGATAGCTTCCGCTTAAATTATTGAATATGCCAAGATTCTTATCTTCTCTTACAAATGCCTGTGTAACACGCACACCATTGATGCTCTCTGCAATATAGGCATTCAAATTTGACTGCTTATTGCTTGCAAGCTGCCATCCGCGGCGCTGCTTTTTCTTTACAAAAAGCACGATTGCAAGAAGAATAGGAAGACCGCACATACAAATTAAAGTAAGCGGTACGCTATAATAAAACATAAAACCTAAGATAAAAAACAGTGAGCAGCAGTCTGTTATTGTATTTACAATACCATTTGACAGAAGATCACTTATGTTGTTTACATAGTTGACAATACGCACCTGAATCTTTCCATGCGGACGGCTGTCATAATAAGAAAATGGCAGCTCCTCCAGATGAATAAACAATTCTCTTCTTAACTCATGAATTATGCCCTGACCAATCTGAGATGTCCACTTAATCTTTATGCGAAGAATATAAGCTGTTGCCAGAATTATCAAAGCTGCAAGTGCCGCCATCAAAAGTATTCCCTTTTTGTCATGATTTGGAATGTAAATATCCATTACGCGCTGCATCAGCACAGGAATAACCATGCCAAGTGCAGATGAAAACAACATCAGCATTATTGTCATAATCAGCTTTTTTCTATAACGGCCTACATAACTAAATAATCGCTTAATCTGCTTCATGTCAAATTTAGTTTCGAGTGTCTCATCCACGTCATATTTATTGCGTGCCATTATGCCTCACCCCTTCCTTTTTCTGCGCGCACCTTCTTAAAGCGGTCAAACTCACCATATTGATGATGAAATACAGTTGAATAATAGCCCTTTTTAGCAAGCAGCTGTTCATGTGTTCCTCTCTCGACAAGGCGGCCATTATCAAGTACAAGAATCTGATCTGCATGTATAATAGAAGATATACGATGAGCAATGATAAATACAGTACGCTCATCCGAGATTTTCTTTAATTCATTCTGAATCATACTCTCCGTTTCCATATCAATTGCAGAGGTTGTATCATCAAGAATAATTATTGACGGATCCTTTAAAATTGCGCGTGCAAGCGAAATTCGCTGTTTCTGTCCACCAGACAGACCTACACCGCGCTCACCAATAATCGTATCATATCCTTCTGGCATCTCCCTGATAAATTCGTCAGCATTTGCAATCTTTGCAGCTGCCTGCACCTGCTCAAACGTACAGTCTGGATTTCCATAAGCGATATTTCCCTCAATTGTATCTGAGAACAAAAAGACATCCTGCATCGCAATTCCGATATTTCCGCGAAGCGTCTGGAGATTCAAATTTCTAACATCAATATCATCGACAAGCACGCGTCCCTGATTCACATCATAAAAACGGCAAATCAAATTGACAAGTGATGACTTTCCAGAACCAGTCGCACCAATGATACCAACTGTCTGACCTGGCTCTACGTGAAAACTGATATCCTTTAACACAGTATCATCATTTGTATAATAATTTACATGATCAAAGGTAACACTGCCCTTTAGCTTTCTCTTTTCTACAACATGCTCTGGCTGCTTGATATCTGGCTCAGTTGTATAAACCTTATAGATTTTTTCAATTGCAGTAAGAAAACGCTGCAAATCATTAATTATCCATCCTGCCTGACGAAGCGGACTGTTAAGCATCCATAAATAACCGTTAACAGTTACCATGTTTCCTATAGTCATCTCGCCGTCAATTACCATAAAACCACCCATGATCATAAGGATAATAGTCAGACACTGGGAAAGGACCTCAAACATCGGAATATATTTCATCCAGATCGATGCGGCATTTAACTGTGCATCACGATATCCATCATTCTCGCGGTCGAACTTTTCAAGCTCATAATCTTCCTTTGCAAATGCCTTTACAACACGGTTTCCTGCGATTGTCTCCTGTGCAAATGCATTCAAACTAGAGAAACAGTCACGCACCCTGTCAAAGGCCGGCTTAATATGACGTCTCTGGCTCAGTGTCACTGCCAATGTAAACGGAAGTACAATCAGCATACAAAGTGCCATTTTAACATTAACAGAAAAGATCATCACAAGTGCCATCAAAAATACAAGGATATTCTCAAAGCTAAAATAAATAACATGAGAAACCATGTGACGCACTGCATCCATATCTCCTGTCTGTCTGGACATAAGGTCTCCTGTGCGGTTTTTGTTGAAGAAGTTAAAATCTTCCTTCATCAGCTTACGATATGCTTCTTCCCTCATGTCGTAGACAAGTCCCTGACTGGATGACTCAAAACACATTAAAAATGTGAAGCGCAGCAGCGATCGAACAAGCGTCACTCCAATCATAATAAGCAGCAAAATACCAAGCTTTTCATAATGCTGTCCCTCAATAACTTCATCCACAATCATACCAGAAATCTGTGGGTTGATCAAAACAAGCAGTGATGTGATAAAAACTAAGATCAAGCCTACGATCATTCTTACGCGGTATTTTTTTAAAAAAGATAAAAACCAGCGTATGTATCCCATATTTCTCTCCTCCTTTTTGTAGTTTGTGCCTTCATGTTACTCTAATATTTTTAAAATAAAATGTACTTTTCTTGAAAATTGATGTATAATAATCAAATCAAGCTTTATCGTTTTTAGGCATTTTTATTTTTAAGGAGGTTTACTTTACTGTGTGTGATACGTACGACATTACTTACTCTGACTTAAATCCAACTTTATATTTCGCCGGTAAGCGCACGGTGACAGAATCGAATTTTTCTCATACGCATGATGCACCCGAACTCTTTATAGTGTTATCTGGTGATCTGGCAATCTGGATGGATGGAACTACCACTCCACTTACAGCCGGTGATATTGTCTGTGTACCGTCGCACATGCCGCACCGTACACTGCCGACAGTGCATGATAACCCTGCAATTTTATTCTTTACTTCATTTTCAAACTTTCACTTTAAGGGAATGGAACCAAACCGTCTTGATTTTCCTGGCGGCTCATCTGTGCTTCACACGGACGGTCTTGTCCGTCAGGATATCACAAATCTGTGTCTTCGTATGATATCTGAGCGCTACAGCAATCAGGTCGGTCAGTACTTTATGCAAAAGGCATATTTGACACAGCTTCTTATGACAATCATCCGTCAGATCACTGTTCCGCCAAAACAAAGCTGTTCTCCTGTCACTTTTGAGACACACCATAAAACATATGTGGTGAGCGAGATCCGCCAATATCTGAGCAGTCATTATGCTGAAAAGATTTCACTTGATCTGATTGCCCGGAATATGTATCTAAGCTCTGCTTACATATCAAAAATTTTCAAAGAAGAGACTGGTGAAGCTCCAATCAACTATCTGATTAAAATGCGCTTAGAGCGCGCCCGCATTCAGCTTGAATCTGATAACGGACAAAGCATAAAAGCCATCTCAAACAGCGTTGGCTACGATGATGTTTACTATTTTAGTAAGCTTTTCAAGAAATATTATGGCATGTCTCCAGTTCACTACAGGAGTAAATACAAAAAAGTAGTGTAAATAAAGACCAGGGGGTTGCCCCCTGGTCTTGTTTTTTTATAATCCAATCCAGCTTCTTAATACTCTAAAGTTTGGCGGTCCCTGATTAAAGAGAAGGTCTAACAGATTAGCTTCACTATAGTTTTCACCCTGATTAGCAGCCATTGTTGACTCAAGCTCTGTGATCTGCAAATAGTCAATCGCTGCAGCTGCATATTTTCCAGGATTCTTTAAAACCATCTGATACACACTAGAACCATAGCTGCTTCCGCCTGCTTCTCCAAAATAAGTTGTGCAAAGATCTGTTACCTCTGCTTCACCCCAGCCGCCTGCATGTACTGAAATATCAGCAACACCATACAATGCATACGTCATTCTCGTCGATGCAATCAGGTAATTTCTTAAATTATCGTCTAATCGATCATCGTTTAAATAAGCTCGAATAATACCGAACTCAGTCCAGCCATTTACAAAGCCATTGCATACAAGATTTTTCTTAAGCGCGCTTGAAGATGCGCTGACTGTATCATATGCGTATGCATCATCTGGTGCCTGCTTTGTAAAGCTTGCTGCACCCACCTGAAGTGTGGAATCACCACCCATTAAGTCATTCATAACCTGATAATTACCGTTTGCTTCATTCGCCAGTATCTCACGGAAATCGCCCCAGGCTCCATCTACACCACTATACTTTTGCAGCAGATAATTGTAGTAATCAACACCACCCTCAACACTGCAAAGTGCAGCATCAGCTGCGGCTGCTGCCACACTGTCATACTGTTCGCCATCCATCTCAACATTCAACGCATCAAGCAATGCATCATATGTCTTTGCCTGTGCCTCTGTCAGATGTGTTCTGTCATACGTCTGCAGCTCCGCAAGTGTTCTTGTAAGATTCTCACTCTCACGCTTTAAATAATTGCTGTTTTGTGCTACAGCCTCATTCAGATTGGTGATAAATTCATCAAAGTCAGACTGCTCTATCGCATGATTGCTGTCATCATCCTCATTGCCAGCCTGAGAATTATCACTTTCTGCTCCAGTCTGTGCCTCTTCTGACTGCTGTTTGTCTGCACCTGCCTGATCAACAGTCTGTGCTTCACCATTTTCATCGCCTGCTTCTTTTGACTCATTAGAAGCTTCCTTTGTTTCTACATTCTTTGTTCCATCTTCCTTTGTGCCCTGCTCTGCCACGCTCTTTGTCTGACCTAGTGACATTGCAATGCCGCCTGCTGTCAATCCGACAACCAAGACAACTACCAGTACAACCGGCAGCCACAAACGCATCATCATGATTCTGTGCTTCTGCTTTCTAAGCCTTTTTCTATCTTCTGAATTCATACAACAATCCAGCCTTTCTCTTTTTCTAAATTCTTTACTGCGTTGCTTTTACCTGACACAAAGCGACACGGTAACTTATAATCACAGTATAGCATGATTTTTCAATACAGACAATTGCTTTTCTCACGTTTTTCTTGCAATCTTTCGTTCCTGGTGGTATCATAAATTATATCTGTGCTGCATTTCCCAGCCCTTTTTAAATTTGTGCTGCGCAAATAGCATCACTGTGAAAAAACAGACCGCTTCTGCGGCAGAAAGTGAGAAAAACACCATGAAGAAACCGTATTACATCACCACGGCCATTGCTTACACTTCCGGCAAGCCGCACATTGGAAACACCTACGAGATCGTGCTGGCAGATTCCATTGCCAGATTCAAGCGAATGCAGGGCTATGATGTGCGCTTTCAGACAGGTACGGATGAGCATGGTCAGAAGATCGAGTTGAAAGCTGCTGAGGCTGGAAAAACACCAAAGCAGTTTGTTGATGAGGTGGCAGGCGAGATCAAGAAGACCTTTGACCTGATGAACACATCCTATGATAAATTTATCCGTACTACTGACGACTACCATGAAAAGCAGGTTCAGAAAATTTTCAAGAAGCTTTATGACAAGGGTGATATCTACAAGAGTGAGTATGAAGGTATGTACTGTACTCCGTGTGAATCCTTCTTCACCGCTTCTCAGTTAGTTGACGGCAAATGCCCAGACTGCGGACGCCCATGTACACCAGCAAAGGAAGAGGCTTATTTCTTCCGTATGAGCAAGTATGCAGATAAGCTTATTGCTCATATTAATGAGCATCCAGATTTCATCCAGCCAGAATCCAGAAAGAATGAGATGATGAACAATTTCCTTCTTCCGGGACTTCAGGATCTATGCGTTTCCCGTACCTCCTTTAAGTGGGGTATTCCGGTAGACTTCGATCCAAAGCATGTTATCTATGTATGGATTGATGCACTTAGCAACTATATCACTGGACTTGGCTTTGATCTTGATGGAAATAGCGATCCGATGTTTGAAAAGTATTGGCCGGCTGACCTTCATCTTATTGGAAAGGATATTCTTCGTTTCCATACCATCTACTGGCCAATCATGCTTATGGCTCTTGATCTGCCGCTTCCAAAGCAGGTATTTGGTCATCCGTGGCTGCTTCAGGGTGATGGCAAGATGAGTAAGTCAAAAGGAAATGTAATCTACGCAGACGAGCTTGTTCATTTCTTTGGTGTTGATGCAGTTCGTTACTTCGTTCTTCATGAGATGCCGTTTGAAAACGATGGTGTAATCTCTTGGGATCTGATGATTGAGCGTATGAACTCTGACCTTGCAAATACACTCGGTAATCTTGTAAATCGTACCATTTCTATGACAAATAAGTATTTTGGTGGTGTTGCCGTAAACTATGGCGTAAGCGATCCTGTTGATGAATCCTTATTTGAGGTTGTCGCCTCCACCTCTTCTAAAGTTACAGCCCGCATGGATAAGCTTCGCGTTGCTGATGCAATTACAGATATCTTTACTCTGTTCAAGCGCTGCAACAAGTATATTGATGAGACAGCTCCGTGGGTACTGGCAAAGGATGAATCAAAGAAAGAACGTCTGTCTACCGTTATGTACAACTTGATCGACAGCATCTTAATCGGTGCTTCATTACTTGAGCCATTCATGCCAGAGACTGCAAAGAAGATTGCTGATTCCTTAAATGCACCGCTTCGCACAATGGATCAGGTTTCCAAAATGGGCACCTACCCATCTGGAAATAAGGTAACAGATCAGCCGCAGATTCTTTTTGCACGTGTTGATGCAGAAAAGATGATGGAAGAAGTTAATGCACTTATGGAGTCCAAGAAGGCTGCTGCAAAGGACGCTTCCGAAGAAACTGCTGAAGATGAGGCTGTTATCGACATCGAGCCAAAGGAAGAAATCACATACGAAGATTTCTCAAAAATGCAGTTCCAGGTAGGTGAGATTATCTCCTGCGAGGCAGTAAAGAAGTCCAAAAAACTTCTGTGCTCTCAGGTAAAGATAGGATCTCAGGTAAAGCAGATTGTTTCAGGTATCAAAGCTCACTACACACCAGAAGAAATGGTTGGCAAGAAGGTTATGGTTCTTGTAAACTTAAAGCCGGCAAAGCTTGCAGGTGTTTTATCTGAAGGTATGCTGTTATGTGCAGAGGATGCAGACGGAAATCTTGCACTGATGACACCAGAGAAGAAAATGCCAGCTGGCGCTGAGATTTGCTAAATCAGTTCACACGTCACACTAGATTTGACAAATTCCATGCTTGCATGAAAATTTGTCAAATTGGTGGGACGAAGGGAACTGAAAACCAAGCCAGGGGGACCTGTCCCCCCGGCTTTTTTGTATTACAAGCAAGTTTATCGCAAGGGCACCTCGATGAATGACTTTGTCGGCACCACTACATAACATAATAACTCACAATTACCACATTTTCAAATATTCATACAGTTCATCAACCGTCTCAAATCCCATTTTTCTATACATTTCTTTCGGTGTATCGTCTGCATCTGCATGCAGGAACATTTCTTCCTTAAACTGAGATGCAATGTGTTTCATAAGTGTGGTCGCCACGTAACGCTTGCGAAATGCTTCCCTTACAACAAGAGCATCCATCACCACATAGCCATCTATCGCATATGCATAGCAGACACCTGCCGGTTTTCCATCCAGATATGCCACATAATAATGAAATCCCGGTATCTCCATCGCCTTTTTTACGTAACGCGCATCACGTCTTCTGATAAAATCTTCGCCGTAGTCTGAAGCAAAAGTTTCGATATCAATTTTAAGCAAATCGGCTAATACATCACCGGAAGCACTGTCATGAATTACTACATCGGGGTTACACTTCCATGCCTCTATATTCTTCTGCTTATTTCGCAAAAGCATCGTTTCTGTGCAGCATTCCTCCAAAGAAAAGCGTTCGGTCAGAGCCTCATCTAATTTTTCTCTTGTATCGAGCTTTAGAAAGCCTCTGCCTAGCTGACGCTGATATGCAATTGCTTGCTCGAGTTCTTTGTCTGTTGGGCCTGTTTGCATATTTTGCGAAGCTACACTTTCCAGCATATCCTTTTTTCCATTATCCAGCTTAACATCATGTGCATTTACTGGATCATCTACTAATGGGGCAAATTGGTTGTGATCATACATATCATAGAGATCATCATCCTGCCACTTTTCCAGATGCTCAGAAAAAGGACGTTTCTGTGAAAACTGCTGTTTAAATGACTGCTCTGCCTTGCGAATACGCGAAATTTCATCCAGCAACGCAAAGTCCACAAAATGTTCTGTTGTCAGCTCATAGTCTATCACACTCTGTTTCTCGCCAACCTGATCGGTCCATGCATCCCTTCGGACATTTACCTTTTGAAATCCCAACCGCTCATAGACATGCTGTGCTCGCTTATTTTTCAAATTCGTATCTAGCACAATCTTTGTATAACCGCGCGAAAACAATTCTCGAATCAGCATACTTAGCACAATTTTTCCAAGTCCCTTTTCCTGAAATGCGGGATTGCAAATTTTAATTCCAATATCTGCTGTACGATTTTCAATCGTATCTTCTCCAGTCTCCTCTAAGCTATCTCCTAGGTTGGCATAGCTCATTTCTCCGATTCGATTCCCATCATACCAGATCACCAAGTGCCTTCTTGTATCATCATTGTCTGCTGCGATCTGCTTTTGAACCTTTTCTTCGCTTGTCCCAAGTCCATTTGGAAATCCGGCATGAGCCATCACTGCACCATCGTTCCACCAGCTAACGAGTTGCTTACAATCTTCCTTCTCTGCATTTTTAATGCAAAGCTTTCCCTGCTCTAATTTCATTTAATGTGCCTCCCTATTGTGCTTGATAAAATCAATAAATGCCTCTGCCGCATGTGACAAGGTACGGTCTTTCTTCCAAATCAACGCATAAAATGCCTTCGCGTCTGGGTGATTGATTTGTCTAATACAGACCTCACGGTCTCGCACAAGTGATGATATCGACTCTGGATAAATCGCAATTCCAACTCCATTTTTGCTGAGTTCATAGGCATTCATCATATGCGCCACTCTGCCGCGAATAATAGGCATACTCTGCGGATCTGAAAACCATCCATGAATCTCACCTTGACGCGATTCACGTGACGGGATCAAAAGATCATATGGAAGCAGAGCATTTGGATTGATCGGTTCATTTGTCTCGGAGTAAAGCGGATGACCTTCCGGAATCATCGCCACCCACGGTTCTTCATATACCTCTAGCACATGAAACTCCTCCGTGTTAAATGGTGCCGTGATCATCGCAACTTCGCATAAGCCCTTCGCGACGCGGTTGTTCACATCGTCTGTATTTCCATTCCACAAAATATACTGCACATGCGGATGCATTTTCTGAAACTCTGAAATCCAGTGTGCAAAAAGATGAGGACCGCATCCCTCAACTGAGGCAATGTAAAGTGTTCCCTGTAAACCCTCTTTTCGGATTCTCACTTCTTCCTCAGAACGGTTCACCAGATCAAGAATCTGCGATGCGTACTGCAAAAACAATTCTCCTTCTTCCGTAAGTTTTACCTTGTGCGGTGAGCGCTCAAATAATTTTGTGCCAAGCTCCTCCTCTAAATCCTGAATCTGACGGCTGAGCGGTGGTTGGGCAATCGCAAGTTTTTCAGCTGCTCTGGTAAAATTCTTCTCCTCTGCCACTGCCTTAAAATACCGAATATGACGAAGCTCCATCGAATCACCTGCCTTTCCAAACAAATTTGCTTTGATGGGAATTCCTTGATGAAAATTCCTTAATATGATATTTTACATGATAGCATGTATAGCCACCTCGTTGCAATACCTATAGAGTATTGTTATACATTTATTATATGTATTTCACATTTTCATTGCCGTGTGCTACTATAAAACCATCAAAAAGAGATCCGGCCGGTCTCCAAAAAAGAACCAACTCATTACTTCACTAGTATAGAGTTAATGAAAGAAAGAGAGGTATTTATTATGAAGAAGATTTTAGATAAGGTCAGCGAATTTTTTAAGGAATATTATGTAAGCTTTGGTGAGAGAATCTGATGCGAACATATTGCGAAAATGATATAGAACATTTATAGGGTGCCGCCTTTGAACACACTGCAAACTGGTTCAAGCGCGACACCCTTTTTGTTACTCATTCGTTATCCGTTTTCTGTTACTTTATTTTCTTATTTTATTACCGAGCCAGGGGGACAATAAAAAAGCCACCTCCCTGTTCCTCTACTCCCTGTACCACCTGAGGCACTAATTGAGTCATTGTATCTGTCCCATATGGCGCACTCACATTTCTAATTGCTTTACCACCTTTTCAAAATCATTAACTCCAGATACCGCTATATCAATATCACTGCGTTCTCTTGCTGTCCCTTTCGCTCTTGAACCGTATAGAACCACTTCTTTTGCTTGAAATTCATTACATATTTTTATTATTGTCTGTATAATCTCTTCGACTTTCAAAAAAGTCACCTCGCTTCCTAATTTTAATGTTCTTCTAACCACTTTTTGACTATTTTTGATACCTTTATGTTACTATAGCTTTTCTCTTTTATCAAGTAGAACAATTGGGGGATTGCCCCTAGGGTGAGTCAGTAGGTATCTTTACGAAGAATATCGAGGTATTCGGTATAAGAATATATTTTGGCTTTTCCAAATTTGTCTGTTTGCTTCAAGATTCTATAATCAACCAAGATAGAAACCACCTTCGACACAGTGTTGTATGACATTTCAAGAGTCGCAGCGGTTTTCTGAATATCGATGATCGGATTGGATTCCAAATAAGAAAACACTTTAAGAACACTAGTACGCTGCCTTTTTGTAAGAGTGTCAAATAATTTTGTGCTTTTATCGTGTAGCGCAGTAAGTCTGTCGATTGTATGAATTGCATCCTCCGCAGAATCTGCAAATGCCTGAAGGAAAAATGAAA
>ENA-UPSY01003008-UPSY01003008.1-human-gut-metagenome-genome-assembly--contig:-NODE-3008-length-13077-cov-3.150077_pt1 | contig 13077 bp, 10 predicted proteins | sample MGYA00250044_ERZ773365 | MGnify/ENA primary metagenome ERZ773365 (study PRJEB29103, sample SAMN06111932) | human gut metagenome | biome: human gut; feature: ankylosing spondylitis patient; material...
AACTAATGGAAGCTATGATGCAGCGATTGAAGTTATTCACCTTTCTGTTCTGCACCACAAAATTAACCCTCTTTACACGTCTCATGCCATGCGGTTTGAGGCCCTTGTGGAAGCGCTGAAGAAAACCTATGATTGAGATTCAAGTCAATGGCCTGGTGAAGTCCTTTGAGGTGGGGCACAATATTCTGGACGGCGTCACCTTTCAGATCGACCAGGGCCAGCGGGTGGGCCTGCTGGGCAAAAACGGCGCAGGCAAGTCCACCTTGTTCAAAATACTGACGGGAGAACTGGACTACGATGAGGGCACCGTGACCATTGCGCCGGGCCACCGGATGGGCTTGATCTCCCAGATCCCGGTGTACCCGGCGGGGTACACGGTGGACGATGTGCTCCGCTCCGCCTTTGGGCGGCTCCATGCCCTGGCGGCTGAAATGGAAGAGCTGGCGGGCCGCATGGCGGCGGGGGAGACGGACCCGGCCATTTTGAAGCGCTATGGCAGTCTTTCCGAGCGGTTTGAGGTGTTCGGCGGATACGATACGGATGTGGCCATCAGCAAGGTGGCCAACGGCCTGTCCATTTCCGATGATATGCGGGGCCGTTTATTCGACCAGCTCTCCGGCGGGGAAAAGACCCGGGTGAACCTGGGCCGCCTGATCCTGGAGGACACAGATATCCTGCTGCTGGACGAGCCCACCAACCACCTGGACCTCCACGCCACCGAGTGGCTGGAGAACTACATCCAGAAGTTCCGGGGCACCGTGGTGGCCATCTCCCATGACCGCTACTTTTTGGACCGCTCCGTGAACCGGGTCATTGAGATCGAAAACGGTAAAGCGGAGTTTTACTCCGGCAATTACAGCTTCTACGCAGTGGAAAAAGAACGCCGTTATCAGGAGCGGATGAAGCAGTACGAAAAGGAGCAGGCCAAGATCGCCCAACTGGAAAAGTCTGCGGAGCAGCTGCGGATGTGGGCCTTCCAGGGCATGGACAAGACCTACCGCCGGGCCATCTCCATGGAGCGCCGCATTGAGCGGATGCGCACCACCGCCAAGCCCACCAAGGCCCGGAAGATGGACGCCCGCTTCACCGCCGCGGAGTTCCACGGGGACGAGGTGCTGGGAATCCGGAACCTGAGCAAGGCCTACGGCGAGAAGCCGCTTTTCGAGGGGATCTCCCTGAAGGTGGAGGGGGGCGAGCGCATCGCCCTCATCGGTGACAACGGCACCGGCAAATCTACCCTCATCAAGATGATCGCCGACGAGGTGTACCCGGACAGCGGGCGCATCCGGCTGGGGCCGCAGGTGAAGCTGGCCTATCTGCCCCAGATCATCCACTTTGACCACCCGGACTGGAATCTGGTGGAGAACATGATGGCGGCCAAGCGGGGCATCTCCGCCCAGTCCGCCCGGAACCGGCTGGCGGCTTATGACTTCCGGGGTGAGGACGTCCTCAAGCCGGTGTCCGTTCTTTCCGGCGGCGAGCAGAGCCGCCTGCGGCTGTGTATGCTGATGGACGACGAGATCAACTTCCTGATTCTGGACGAGCCTACCAACCATCTGGACATTGCTTCCAGAGAGTGGATCGAGGAAGCGGTGGAGGCCTATGACGGCACGCTGCTGTTCGTCAGCCATGACCGGTACTTCATCAACCGCTTCGCCACCCGGATCTGGGAGGTGGCCAATGGCACCATTACCGACTATCCCATGGGCTTTGCTCAGTATCGGCAGGTGAAGGCACAGGAGGAAGCGGAAAAAGCAGAAACAACAAAGCCTGTAAAGGAAAAAACGGTTACAGAAAAACCGGTTCGGGGCGACCGGGCGCAGCAGGCGGCACGGCGGCAGCTGACCATCTGCGAGCGGGAGATCGCCAAGGCGGAGGAGCGGGTCGGGGCGTTGGACGCCGAAATGGAGGCCAATGCCTGCGACTATGAAAAGCTCAACGCGCTGGTGGCGGACAAGGATGCCGCTCAGGCGGAACTGGACGCCCTGTACCTCCGCTGGGAGGAGCTCAGCGAAGCGGCGGGCGAGGCATAAGAAACAGAGGTGAAAGCATGCGGGATGTACTCTGCATTTACTATTCCCGAACGGGGAATACCAAACGGGTGATGGAGACCATCGCCAAAGAAATGGACGCGGAGCTGTTGGCCCTGACCGACGGCGTGGAGCGGAGCGGCCTGCGGGGCTGGCTCCGCAGCGGCATGGACGCCATGCGGAAGGACTGCCCTGACGTTCTGCCCTTTGAAACGGAACGAAAGCTGGAAAATTACCGGCTGGTCATTGTCGGCACCCCGGTGTGGGCCGGACGGTGCAGCAGCGTGATCCGCAGTTTCCTCAAAAACCACGGCGGAGAGATGAAGCGGGTGGCCTATGTGCTGACCCGGGGCAGCGAGCACAAGAGCGAGGATATTTACCGGCAGATGGATCAGTATACGGGAAAGCCCCATCAGGCGGCCACATCCCTGCGGGTGGGCCATGTGGGCCACACCTTCTGGCAGGAGGAATTTCTCCGGCAGATCCGGGAACTGCTGGCGGAGGAGGAATAGCGACACTCCTTTTCAAATTTCAACATTTGAGAAAGGAGTACAGTCATGCTGGATAAATTAAAGGATCTGGACCTCCGGTATGAGGATCTGGAATCCCAGTTGGGCGATCCCCGGGTGTATGGCGACGCGGAAAAGCTGCGTCAGGTAAACCGGGAATTGAAGGAACTGCTGCCGGTGGTGGAGACCTACCGGGCTTATCAGGCGGCGGACAGCCGCCGCCGGGAGGCGGAGGAGCTGCTCCATGACCCGGAAATGAAGGAAATGGCCCAGGCCGAACTGGCGGAAGCCAAGGAAGAACTGGAACAGCTGAAGGAAAAGCTGACGATCCTCCTGCTGCCAAGGGACCCTAATGACAGCCGAAACGTGATCCTGGAGATCCGGGGCGGCGTGGGCGGCGAGGAAAGCGCCCTGTTTGCCCATTCCCTTCTGCGGATGTATACCATGTACGCCGAGAGCCACGGTTGGAAGCTGGAGATCGCCAGCATCAACGAAACGGAGCTTGGCGGCGTGAAGGACTGCTCTGCCGTTATTGAAGGGGACGGGGCCTGGTCCCGGCTGAAGTTTGAATCCGGCGTCCACCGGGTCCAGCGGGTGCCGGAGACGGAGTCCGGCGGCCGTATCCACACCAGCGCCGCCACGGTGGCGGTGCTGCCGGAGATGGAGCCGGTGGATGTGGAACTGAACCCCGCCGATATTGAAATGCAGGTCTACCGGGCCAGCGGCGCCGGCGGACAGCACGTGAACAAGACCTCCTCCGCCGTGCGGCTGATCCATAAGCCCACAGGCATGATCGCCGAGTGTCAGGAGGAGCGCAGCCAGTTTCAGAACCGGGAGAAGGCCATGCGCCTGCTGGCCTCCAGATTGTACGAGGCGGAGCGGGAAAAGCGGGAGAGCGCCTATGACGCGGAGCGCCGCAGTCAGGTGGGCAGCGGGGACCGTTCCCAGCGGATCCGCACCTATAATTTCCCTCAGGGACGGGTGACAGACCACCGCATCGGCCTGACGCTTTATAAGATCGACGCCATCATGGACGGCGCGCTGGACGAGCTGATCGACGCGCTGGTGACGGCGGATCGGGCAGAGAAGCTGAAACAGGGACAGGAAGCAGAGTGAGCATATTTTGAGAGTAGACGCCCGGCGGCGTTGAATATAAGATAATTCGAGGCGAGAAATGATGCATACACGATATTTTGACCTGCGGGACACCAAGGGTCAGCAAAAGATCATCGAGGATCAGATCTCCGCAGCGGCAGACATCCTGCGGCAGGGGGGACTGGTGGGAATTCCCACGGAAACGGTCTACGGTTTGGGCGCCAACGCATTGGACGCAGAGGCTGTCAACAAGATCTTCGAGGCTAAGGGCCGTCCGCAGGACAACCCTCTCATCATCCATATTCCGGGACCCCAGTGGCTGCCCCGGTACTGTGAGGACGTGCCGCCGCTGGCGTATACGCTGGCCCGGAAATTCTGGCCCGGTCCTCTGACCATGATCCTGAAGCGGAAGCCCATCGTGCCGGACGCCACCACGGCGGGACTGGACACCGTGGGTGTCCGGTGCCCGGACCATCAGGTAACGCTGTCCATCATCCGGGAGGCAGGCGTCCCTGTGGCCGCGCCCAGCGCCAATACCTCCGGCCGTCCCAGCTGCACCACCGCAGCGGACGTGATGGAGGACATGGAGGGCAAGATCGACGCCGTGGTGGACGGCGGCCCCTGTCAGGTGGGCGTGGAGTCTACCATTTTGGATCTGACCTGCACACCGCCCCGTCTGCTGAGACCCGGCGGACTGCCTTTGGAGGCATTGGAAGAGGTCGTCGGCCCCGTGGCGGTGGATAAGGCCGTAACAGAGCGGCTGAAGGACGGAGAGCAGCCCAAGGCTCCCGGTATGAAGTATCGCCATTATGCCCCCAAGGCTCCGGTGACTGTTGTCACCGGCCCGGCGAAGGCTTCCGCCCGGACCATTTTGCAGATGGTGAAGCCCGGTGACGGTGTCATCTGCTTTGATGAGTTCGCGGAGCTGTTCAAGGAACAGGAAGTGGAATGTCTGGGACCCAGTCAGGATAAGCGGATCCAGGCCCAGCGGGTGTTTGACGCTCTGCGGGCCTTTGACAGCAAGGACGCGGCTCAGATCTATGCCCAGTGCCCGGACAGTCAGGGCCTTGGCCTTGCTATCAGCAACCGGTTGAAGAAGGCGGCGGGCTTCAAGACCATCGCCGCTGGACAGAAGCGGGTGGTCATTGGCATCACCGGTGGTACCGGCTCCGGTAAGACCAGCGCGCTGGAGGCCATCCGGGATCTGGGCGGCCGGGTCATCGACTGCGACGAGGTGTACCATGAGATGCTCCGGGACAGCGCAGAGCTGCGCCATGCCATCGAGGTGAAATTCCACGGCGTGTTTAATTCCGACGGTACGCTGAACCGCAAGAAGCTGGGTGAGCTGGTCTTTGAGAACAAGGAACGGATGGCGCAGCTCAATGAGGTCATTTATCGGTTCATCGTGCCGGAGGTACAGCGCCGCTGTCAGGCCGGCGAACTGGTGGCGGTGGACGCCATCAACCTGATCGAAAGCGGTGCGGAGGCCCTGTGTGACCGGACCGTGGCCGTCACGGCCCCGGCGGAGCTGCGGGTGCGGCGGATCATGGCCCGGGACGGCATTGACGAGCGCTATGCCCGTATGCGGATCTCCGCCCAGAAATCTGACGAATTCTACCGCGGTAAGTGCGACTATGAGCTCAGCAACACCGCTGAGACGCCGGAGGATTTCCGGGAGATCGCCAGAGATTTCTTCCGTCGTCTCATCGGAGAGCTCCGGGAGGAAAAGAATGAAGCCAGCCGGTAAACGGCGGGCAGGAACCGCTGACGGCTGCCCTGCCTTACCGTCACGGAGAATTTACCACTTTATCGACAGTCTCGAAGGAGGATACTATGTCTGATAGCAACAAAGCATTGAAGGAAAAGCTGCTGAGCAGCCGTAAAAACGGCTTTGACCGTGTGGACGCGGCGGAGCTGGAGCAGATGGAAGCCTACTGCAAGGAATATATGGCGTTTCTGGATGCAGGCAAGACCGAGCGTCTCTGTGCGGCTGAGACGGTCCGCCTTGCGGAGCAGGCCGGATACAAGCCCCTGGTCCGGGGCCAGGCCCTGAAGGCAGGGGACAAGGTGTATGTCTGCAACCGGGGCAAGAGCGTGCTGCTGGCCCATATCGGCAGCAAGCCCATCGCGGAGGGCGCGCAGATCACGGCTGCCCACATCGACTCCCCCCGACTGGATCTGAAGCCCAATCCGCTGTATGAGGACAGCGAGCTGGCCTATTTCAAGACCCATTACTATGGCGGTATCCGCAAGTATCAGTGGGTGACCATCCCCATGGAGCTGCACGGCGTGGCGGCGATGACAGACGGCACTACCGTCACCGTGAACATTGGCGCTGACGAGGGCGATCCCAAGCTGGTCATCACCGACCTTCTGCCCCATCTGGGTCAGGAGCAGAGCAAAAAGCCGCTGATCTGGCGAGCGGACAGTTTGCGGCCCAATACCGTCAGTATATAGCGGTTTTTCCCCTGCATACCTACCCAGTTCTCATACTGATCGGTTCCTATCGGTTCGAAACGAATGGTTACTCCCAATGAAGATGCCTTAAACAGCAGCTCCTTCATAATGAATCCGGAATGCCTTTCTTCGCTTCTGAAAAGGATGCCTAACGACAAAGTATTATGGATGTCCGCCTGTCCGATATCAAGGATAGTAGCGTCATACTTGGCAAGTATTTCAGTTACGGAAGCGGTAAGTCCCGGGCGATCTTCGCCGGTAACTCGAATCAGAATCAATTCAGTATTTGATGGTTGCATAAAAAAATAGACTTTAACGCTGCAAAAGTAGGGAAAAAAGTTCGTTTTTATGCTAAATAACATAAAAAGTTATACCCCAAAAGTAAGAAAATGGCTTGTTTTTTTGGAAGTTAATTTAATAATTACTTACCTTTGCACCCGGTTTCAAAATTAAAGGCACTGATAATCAGCGGATTCCTCTTCGCCTGATGCCTGAAAAGACAACGTTTCGGGAAGAAACCACTGTTTAAGGACAGTCCCGGATAGTATTAACTAAAACCGCATTACATGAATTCTTATGTAAAATGGATTTTTGTTGTATTACTGATTTGTTCCTTGACCGCTTTCGTTGAGAAAGACAAACCTACCGGAGGTTTGAGTGAGGGTGACGTAGCCCCTGATTTTAAAATCGAATCTGCGTCGAATGGGCAACCGGCTTTTAAGTTGGGTAATTTGAAAGGTAAATATGTGTTGCTTAGTTTTTGGGCAAGTTATGACGCGCAATCCCGGATGCAAAACGTAAGTTTGAGCAATGTGCTTCGTTCTTCCCGTAATGTGGAAATGGTTTCTGTTTCGTTTGACGAATACCAGTCAATCTTTAAGGAAACCGTTCGTAAGGACCAAATAGTTACGCCCACTTGTTTCGTGGAAACAGAAGGCGAGGACTCCGGATTGTTTAAGAAGTACCGTTTGAATCGGGGGTTCACTAACTATTTATTGGATGGAAATGGTGTTATTATAGCCAAAAACATCTCTGCTGCAGATCTTTCTGCTTATGTAAAAGAAGTCGGTTAACGATTTTAAGAATGTAAGGAGAAAGAGGGATTTTCCGGATCACCGTTTGGTGATTAAAATGGAGAATAGACAAAAGAGGAAATGGATACAACAAAAAAGTTCCGCCTGTACTTGCTTTCGGCAAGAATAGGCGGAACTTCTATTTTAGATCTCCTTGATCTAAGTTTTATGTTTCCTTATTTAGGTGCTTTCTGATACAGATAGAATGCGATGCCTGCATAGAGGATATTGGGAATCCAGACTGCAATCGCAGGAGGCACGTTACCGTTTATGGCAAAGGTAGAAGTGATTGTCTGGAACAGGATATAAGAGAAGCTAAGCCCTAATCCAATACCCAGATGAAGTCCCATACCACCCTTCGTTTTTCGTGATGAAAGAGAAACCCCGATGATTGTCAGAATAAACGAAGCAAATGACATTGCAATTCGTTTGTGGTACTCAATTTCAAACTCTTTGATATTGGCAAATCCCCGTCGTTTCTGCTTTTCGATATATTCGCTCAGTTCCGGACTGGTCAGCATCTCCTGTTGATTTTTCATGATCAGGAAGTCCGATGGGTCCATATTTATAATAGAGTCGATCCGGTCTCCTTTGGTGATCTTTTCTTTTAGTCCGTCCAGTTCACGTACCATATAGTCGTGAATGGTCCATTTATTGACCGTTGTTGTATCGTAAGTGATACGGCGTGCCGTTAAGTGGGAGACAAGTTTCTTGTCGACAAACTTATCCAATGAAAAGCGGTTGCCGGTTTTCATTCCGTCATTGTAATTATCGATATAGGCTATGACACCACTGTCCACTTCCAACTGCACGTTTCGGACCGAGTTGACTTTCTTGGGTTTGATGTATTTATCTTCAAAGTTCAGACGGGTAACACTACCTTTGGGAATGATGAACGAACTCATCATGAATGTTGCCGCAGCAATGATGGCGGCAGAGATCATATAGGGGCGCATCATTCTTTTGAAACTCATACCGGTGGAGAACATGGCAATGATCTCAGAGTTCTCCGCCAGTTTGGAGGTAAAGAAGATAACGGCGATGAATACGAACAGCGGACTGAACAGATTGGAGAAGTAGGGGATGAAGTTCATGTAGTATTCAAAGATGATCTTGTCCCAAGGGGCTTCATGCTCCATCAGCTTGTCCATCTTCTCGTTGAAGTCGAACACCACCGCAATTGAGATAATCAATGCAATGGCAAATACGTATGTCCCCAAGAATTTCTTGATGATATACCAGTCCAGCCGTTTTATAAATCGATTGCTTTTCATTCTTTATAATCTTGTTGACACTCTTTTTACCATCATCGGCTTCCAGGTAGAGAAATCTCCGGCAATGATATGTTTCCGGGCTTCACCTACCAGCCACAGGTAAAATGCCAGATTGTGTATAGAAGCAATTTGCATTGCCAGTAGTTCTTGTGCGTGGAAAAGGTGACGCAAGTACGCTTTGCTGTATAGCGTGTCTACAGCAGAAGCACCGTCTGCCTCGATGGGAGAGAAGTCTGTTTCCCATTTCTTGTTTCGCATATTGATGATACCGTCTTTGGTAAACAGCATGCCATTTCGTCCGTTTCGGGTAGGCATAACACAGTCGAACATATCGACTCCGCGTTCAATGCCTTCAAGGATATTTACGGGGGTACCGACTCCCATCAGATAGCGGGGCTTGTCTTTGGGAAGAATCTCGTTGACAACCTCTATCATCTCGTACATCTTATCTACCGGTTCGCCTACGGCCAGTCCGCCGATTGCATTTCCATCCGCTCCTTTGGAGGCGACGAATTCAGCGGATTGCTTACGCAAATCCTGATAAACACATCCTTGCACGATGGGGAAGAGAGACTGGTTGTAGCCGTATTTCGGTTCAGTTTCGTTAAAACGCTGAATACAACGATCAAGCCATCTGTGTGTCAGCCCTAATGACTTTTTGGCATATGCATAATCTGAATCTCCCGGAGGACATTCGTCAAAAGCCATCATGATATCAGCGCCAATGGTACGTTCTATATCCATCACCTTTTCCGGGGTAAAGATATGTTTGCTGCCATCAATGTGCGAGCGGAATTCGGCTCCTTCTTCCCGAAGTTTTCGTATTCCTGCTAATGAGAATACCTGAAAACCACCGCTATCGGTCAGCATAGGACGATCAAAACCATTGAAGCGATGCAGTCCGCCTGCCTTTTCAATTACGTCTAGTCCCGGACGCAAGTATAAATGATAGGTGTTGCCCAGAATAATCTGTGCCTGGATATCTTCTTTCAGTTCTGTTACATGTACTCCTTTAACAGTGCCCAGTGTTCCCACAGGCATGAAGATAGGTGTTTGTATCTGCCCGTGGTCTGTTGTTATCAGACCGGCACGGGCATTACTTTTAGTGTCTGTATATTGTAACTCAAATGTCATTCCTGGCTGGGTTTCTTTACAGATAAATCAATGGCATCCGCAACTTTCTCGTTTGTCAAGGCGATTGCGAATACTTCTTTTATGTCGTTTACATAGTGGAATTGCAGTCCTTTTAAATATATGTCCTGAATTTCATCTATGTTCTTTTTATTTTCGGCACTCATGATGATTTCTTTGATTCCGGCACGTTTGGCGGCAAGAATCTTCTCTTTGATACCACCGACAGGAAGCACTTTGCCACGGAGAGTGATTTCTCCCGTCATGGCAAGGTTTGCTTTTACCTTTCTTTGGGTGAGAGCAGAAGCTAAAGAAGTAGCCATAGTAATACCTGCCGACGGTCCATCTTTCGGAATAGCACCTTCGGGGACATGGATATGTATATTCCAGTTGTCAAAGATGTCTTCATTCAGATCGAGGATGGAAGCATGTGCTTTGATGTATTCGAGTGCCAGCATAGCTGATTCTTTCATTACATCTCCCAAATTACCTGTTAGTGTAAGACGCGCACCTTTACCACGGCTCAGACTCGTTTCTACAAAGAGTATTTCACCGCCGACGGCAGTCCATGCCAGTCCGGTGACTACGCCTGCATAGTCATTTCCCTGATATTTGTCACGAGTATACTCCGGTGCTCCCAGGAATTCATACAAATCAGTCGGTTTAATTTCTGATTTGGCGAAATAACCGTCTGTTGCATATTGACGGGCAGATTTGCGGAGAATCTTGCCGATTTTCTTTTCCAGTTCACGGACGCCGCTTTCACGGGTATATGATTCGATAATCGCTTCCAAAGTATCTTTCGGAATCTTGATATCCGTCTTTTTAAGTCCGTTTGCTTCCAGTTCTTTCGGCAACAGGTGCTTACGGGCAATTTCAACTTTTTCTTCCGTGATGTATCCGCTGACTTCAATCAGCTCCATACGGTCGAGCAACGGGCCGGGGATCGTATTCAGATTATTGGCGGTTGCAATGAACAGTACTTTGGAAAGGTCATAATCTACATCCAGGAAGTTATCATGGAAAGAGGTATTCTGTTCCGGATCAAGTACTTCCAGCAAAGCTGATGACGGATCGCCTTGACGGTCGGCACTGACTTTGTCGATCTCATCCAGTATAAATACAGGATTAGAGGCTCCTGCCTTAATCAGACTCTTGATGATTCGTCCGGGCATAGCGCCAATATAAGTTTTGCGGTGACCGCGAATTTCTGCTTCATCGTGCACACCACCCAAAGACATACGGACATATTTTCGTTTCAGTGCCGATGCGATGGATTTTCCGAGGGATGTTTTACCAACTCCCGGAGGGCCGTACAAACAGATAATAGGTGATTTCATATCGCCTTTCAGTTTTAATACGGCAAGGTGTTCCAGAATACGTTCTTTTACTTTTTCCAGTCCGTAGTGGTCTTTATTCAACGTCTTTTCTGCATTTTTCAAATTCAGATTGTCTGTTGTATAAACACCCCAAGGCAGGTTGAGCATTGTTTGCAGATAGTTGAGTTGTACGCTGAAGTCCGGTGATTGCGGATGTGTACGTTCCAGTTTCGCCAGTTCCTTCAGGAAAGTATCTCTTACTTCTGCATTCCAGTGCATTTTAACTGCTTTCAGGCGCATTTCTTCAATTTCCTGCTCCTGACCGCTGCCACCCAGTTCATCCTGGATCGTTTTGATCTGTTGTTGGAGGAAGTATTCACGCTGTTGCTGATCGATATCCTCACGGGCACGCATTTGGATGGATGCCTTGATTTCTGCCAGCTGTACTTCGCGATTCAAGATTTCCAATAGATGATAAGTACGCTCTCTTAATGAGTTGATACTTAATAAATCCATCTTCTCATCTTTCTTGAATGGCAGGTTGGCACAAATGAAATTAATGAGGAACATCGGATTACTGATGTTTTTTATAGCAAATGACGAGTCCTGATGCATTTCTGATGATTTGATATAACGCATCGTCAAGTCCTTGCATGTTTCAACCAGGGCTTGAAACTCTTTATCGTCTTTGTTTGGGACATCTTCTTCCAAAAGTTCGACCTCGCCCTTCAGATAAGGGTGTGTATCTACAATATCTTTCAGACGCAGACGTTTCATTCCCTGAAGGATGACTGTTGTTGTCTGGTCAGGCATTTCCAGTACCCGTACAATTCGTCCGACAGTGCCGACATTGTGCAAATCTTCCAGTTTGGGGTCTTCCGTGTGTGCCGATCTCTGGCAAATCACTGCAATATCTTTGTGTTTCTTTTCAGCTTCGCGAACCAGCTTTAATGAAGCCTTTCTGCCTACTGTAATAGGTAAAAATACTCCGGGAAACAACACCATATTACGAAGGGGGAGAACCGGAAGAATATCACCGGATTTTATATTCACATCAAACACATGTTCGTCATTGCCATCATAGTCGGTAATCAGTGAGAAGCCGTTCTCACCAACTTCTTCTTCCAATAAGTATCTTTCTTTCATCTTTTCGTTTTAATTTAGTTTATGTCATACATAATATGCATAAATCGTTTGCAAAGTTAATTGATTCTCTTTAATAATAAAGCACAGTGTGGAATAAAAACACAAAAACAATGCCAAAATATCGGGCAGTAATGGATTTATTCCATAATAATTATTTATTTTTGACGGTTTTCAGCAAAGATCAATAAAAAACAGGTTTAGATGGCTAATAAAATGGCGAATCCTTTCTTTCAGTTTAAGCAGTTTACAGTATGGCATGACAAATGTGCCATGAAGGTAGGTACGGATGGGGTACTTTTAGGGGCGTGGGCTTCTGTTCAAGGGGCACATCGAATTTTAGATATTGGAACCGGGACGGGGTTGGTTGCTTTGATGCTGGCTCAACGTAGTCTGCCGGATGCAAATATTGTGGCGCTGGAAATTGACGAAGCCGCTGCCGGGCAGGCTAAGGAAAATGTGGCCCGTTCTCCCTGGAAGGATCGGATAGAAGTGGTGAAGCAAGATTTTCTGTTCTATCAGTCTCCGGATAAATTTGATGTGATCGTTTCCAATCCTCCTTACTTTGTGGATTCGCTTAGTTGTCCGGACCAACAGAGAAGCATGGCACGACATAACGATTCTCTGACTTATGAAAAGTTGCTGAAGGGTGTGGCTGATTTATTGAAGAAAGAGGGTACTTTTACAATCGTAATACCGACAGACGTGGCTGACAGGGTGAAGACTGCAGCTTCCGAATATCATTTATATGCAACTCGCCAGCTAAATGTAATAACCAAGCCGGGAGGAACTCCTAAACGGATGTTAATTACTTTTACGTTTAATAATGAGGGATGTATTAAGGAGGAACTGTTGACTGAAGTAGCCCGTCATCAATATAGTGAAGAGTATAAAGAATTGACTCGTGAATACTATTTGCATTTGAAATAATATTTTTGCATAAACAAAAAAAAGAGCTACTTAATGTAACTCTTTTTTTTTGTCGGGGTAACGGGTTTCGCACCCACGACCCCCTTCTCCCAAAGCGGTGTGATAATAAAGGATTT
>ENA-UPSY01003019-UPSY01003019.1-human-gut-metagenome-genome-assembly--contig:-NODE-3019-length-13021-cov-17.430547_pt1 | contig 13021 bp, 11 predicted proteins | sample MGYA00250044_ERZ773365 | MGnify/ENA primary metagenome ERZ773365 (study PRJEB29103, sample SAMN06111932) | human gut metagenome | biome: human gut; feature: ankylosing spondylitis patient; material...
TGATGCCGATCTTTTTCGCACCCAGACATTCTTCACGCAAATCCATTACTCGTCACCTTCCTCTGTTTCTTCCGTATCTTCCACCACTTCATTTTCCGGCTTCTGTGCCTGTTCATCCGCTGCAATGACCTCATCGATCTTGTGGGACATATTGACACCGTATTCAATGGACTGATCCATCACAAAAGTGATATCCGGAGTATTACGCAGATTGATGGTACGAGCCAGTTCTCTGCGGATAAAGCCTTCGGCGCTCTTCAGTCCCTGCAGGGTAGACTTTCTGACTTCCTCGTCTCCCAGCACGCTGATCCATGCCTTACAGCTCTTCAGATCCGGTGCCACTTCCACAGCGACCACACTGGTCCAGGGACTGATCCGGGGGTCCTTGAGACCGCCCCGGATGATCTCTGCCAGAACGCGCTGTACTTCCCCGTTCACACGGGTATTTTTCACACTATTCTTTCTCATTCTTATTCCTTCTTAATTCTTTCCTGCGGGTATCGTAGACGTCTTGGCGAGCATCCGCGAACAGAATGCGTTTCGCGTAACCCCGTTGAAAAACGTCGGCACTTGAATCTTGCAAGCAAAGCGCAGGAAGATTCTTAGTGTCCGCTACGTTTTTTGCAGAGCGCGAGCGTGGGTAAGCGGAATGCATCTGCGAACGGATGCGTTCTAGTAACCTACCGTGGTACTTCCACCATGATATATGCTTCTACGATATCCAGCTCCTGCATCTTGTCAAAGCCTTCGAATACGAGACCACACTCATATCCGGCCTTAACCTCCTTCACATCATCCTTGAATCTCTTCAAGGAAGCCAGGTTGCCTTCGAAGATCTGCTCGCCCTCACGGGTGATACGAACCTTACAGCCTCTCTGGAACACACCGTCCAGAACATAGGAACCTGCGATGTTACCGATAGCGGATGCCTTGAAGATCTGACGAACCTCTGCATGACCGATAACCTTCTCCTCGTATACGGGATCCAGCATACCCTTCATGGCAGCTTCCACATCTTCGATAGCCTGGTAGATGACCTTGTACAGACGTACATCCACGCCCTCTCTCTCTGCGGTTGCCTTGGCAGTCGCATCGGGACGAACGTTGAATCCGATGATGATCGCGTTGGACGCACTTGCTAAAGATACGTCGGACTCATTGATGGCACCTACACCGCCGTGGATACATTTAACTACTACTTCTTCGTTGGACAGCTTCATCAGGGACTGTTTTACAGCCTCGACACTACCCTGTACGTCAGCCTTGACGATCAGGTTCAGTTCCTTCAGATTACCCTCCTGGATCTGGCTGAACAGATCATCCAGGGACATTCTGCCCTTGGTCTCTTCCAGCATCTTTTCCTTGTTCTGTGCCAGATAGGTCTCCGCATAGGATTTTGCTGTCTTATCATTATCATGAGCCAGGAATACTTCACCTGCACTGGGAACATCGGAGAGGCCCAGGATTTCTACAGGGGTAGACGGTCCTGCTTCTTTTACTCTGCGTCCCTTATCATCGATCATGGCTCTTACCTTACCGTGTGCCACGCCTGCGGAAATGAAATCTCCCACATGCAGGGTACCTTTCTGTACCAGTACGGTAGCCACGGGACCGCGTCCCTTATCCAGCTCTGCCTCGATGACCAGACCTCTTGCTTTTCTCTTGGGGTTGGCCTTGAGTTCCATGATATCTGCGGTCAGCAGGATCATGTCAAGCAGCTGGTCGATACCTTCTCCGCTCTTCGCAGATACCGGTGCAAATACGGTACTTCCGCCCCAATCCTCGGGGATCAGCTCGTACTCTGCCAGCTCCTGTTTTACACGGTCAATGTTGGCTGAGGGCTTATCGATCTTGTTCACTGCTACGATGATCTCCACACCTGCTGCCTTTGCATGGTTGATCGCCTCTACGGTCTGGGGCATTACGCCGTCGTCCGCTGCTACTACCAGGATAGCGATATCGGTCGCATTGGCACCACGCATACGCATGGCGGTAAATGCTTCGTGTCCGGGAGTATCTAAGAAGGTGATCTTACGGTCTCCCACATTTACAGTATAAGCACCGATGTGCTGGGTGATACCACCTGCCTCACGATCGGTTACGTTGGTCTTACGGATAGCGTCTAACAGGGAAGTCTTACCATGGTCAACGTGACCCATAACACAGATTACGGGAGGTCTCTCCACCAGATCTGCCTCGTCCTCTTCATCTTCCTTCAACAGCTCTTCGATAACATCTACCTTGACCTCTTTTTCACAGAGAATGTCATATTCCATGGCAATGTTCTCTGCATCTTCATAGGAGATCTCCTGGTTCACGGTTACAATCTTACCTTCCAGGAACAGCTTCTTGATGATGGCTGCGGGCTGTAACTTCATCTTCTCAGCCAGTTCTTTGATGGTAATGGATTCCGGCAGCACGATCACCTTGATCTGCTCTTCCTGTACCTCTTCCTTCTTCTTTTCCGGCTTGATGAAACGTCCGGGCTTGTTCTTCAGCGCGTCCTCGTCCTCGTAGATATGGTCCTTCTTGGAACGCTTGTTGTCCTTCTCCTGGCTGAAACGTCTCTTTTCATCTTCGCGCTTCTTCTCAAGATCCTTGCCTGCAGGTTCCGGAGCGAAGCCCTTATTCTGTCTGTTATCTCCGAATCGATTACCCGATCCGCCATTGCCTCTTCCGTCGCGGCCGTTATTGCCGTAACCGCGCTCACCATTGCCGTTACCGCGGCGATCACCCTGACCGCCTTCCATACCCGGACGACCCTGTCTGTTAAATCCGCCTCCCTGAGGTCTGCCATTGCCCATACCTCCTCTGTTACCATTCTGTCCGCCCTGACGGTTACCCTGTCCGTAGCCACCCTGACGATTGTCACGATTGCCGTCTCTGTTGTCACGGTTGTAACCGCCCTGGCCACGCTCGTTCTGTCCACGGTTGTCACGATTATTCTGACCGTAACCGCCCTGACGGTTATCGCGGTTGTCACGGTTACCGTTCTGAGGTCTGTCTGCCGGTCTGGTCTGTGCCACATTCTGTGCAGGCTGTGCTGCCTGAGGTGCCTGTGCGGCTGCAGTATTCTGTACTGCCTGCTCCTTTACCGGTGTCTGTGTCTGAGGCTTTTTCGCAGGCTGCTGTCCACGGTTGCCGGGTACCATTGCCACGCTGGGAGTGGGAGACGGAGGGGTCAGCGGCTTGATGGGACGTACGGGAGCCTGTGCCTGAACACGGTTGCCGTAGGAATTATTCTGGTAACCATTGTTCTGGTATCTGCCGCCCTGATTCGGACGCTGTCCGCCTGCATTTCTCTGTCCCTGTCCACTCTGTCCACTCTGACCACCCTGACGCTGTCCGGGCATCTTGGAATTCTGAGGGTTGCTAACGAAAATAATCTTTTTCTTCTTTTTCGTCTCCTCAGTAGATTTGGTTTCCTCGGAAACTTTCGTTTCCTGAGCCTTTGCTTCCCTTGCGGGTGCCTGAGCCTTTTCCTCAGCAGGCTTTGCGTTTTCGGTATTTACCGGAGCTTTCTGTGCTGCGGGTGCAGCTGCTTTTTTCTTTCCGAGGCTGTTGCGTACCAGTGCTGCCGCATCCTCTTCCAGCGAGCTCTGTGCTGCCTTTGCCTCAATTCCTTTTTCCTGTAAAAAACTTAATATATCCTTACTCTGTAGTTCCAATTCTTTTGCGAGTTCATGTACTTTGATTTTCGCCATGCTTTCCTCCATTCTGCCTAACCGGGCAAATTCGCTTCCAATTGCTTGATGAGTGCATCTGCCAGTCCCGCATCACACACACCTACCGAAGATCTCAGATCCCGGCCGATGGCCCAGCCGAGTTCTTCCTTCGTGCCATATTCATATACCGGGACTTCATAATAGGAACATTTGTCGTGAAACAACTTTTTCGTATTGGCCGATGCATCCTCTGCAACGATCACCAACATGGCAGAACCTTTTTTCACAGCGTCCTCCGTCTGGAATTCACCGCTTACCAGGTTACGCCCCCTCATCGCAAGTCCCAAAAGGGAATAAATCTTATTCTGTTTCAAGCTGATCAAACTCCTTTTCCAGTGTATCATATACCTCAGGAGAAATACTCATCTTGAAAGAACGTTCTAATCCTTTATTCTTCCGGGCTTTCTGCAGACATTCCTTCTGTCTGCATATATATGCACCACGTCCGTTTTTTTTGCCGGTTGCATCCAGACATATCTCATCTTCCGGTGTTTTCAGGACACGCAGCATTTCTTTTTTGCCTTTCATTTCTCCGCAGCCTACGCACTGCCTCAGTGGAATCTTTTTTGCCATTGATTATTCCTGCTCTCCATCAAAATCGTCTACGGTATCATCTTCGTAATCATCCACATAGTCCTCATAACGGAAGCCGGGAGCATCCTTGGCCTGAGTCTCGGACTTGATGTCAATCTTGTAGCCGGTCAGTCTTGCTGCCAGTCTTGCGTTCTGACCTTCCTTACCGATAGCCAGAGACAACTGATAATCGGGTACGACTACCTTTGCGGTCTTCTCATCGGGATCTGCAAATACTGCTACGATCTTGGCAGGAGAAAGTGCATTCTGAATCAGGTTACCGGGGTTCTCATCCCAGTTCACGATATCGATCTTCTCACCGCGCAGCTCTTCCACGATAGCATTGACGCGGGCACCATTCATACCTACACAGGCGCCGACAGCATCTACATTGGGGTTATTGCTCCATACAGCGATCTTGGTACGGCTTCCTGCCTCTCTGGCAATGCTCTTGATCTCTACGGTACCGTCCTTGATCTCGGTAACTTCGGACTCGAACAGTCTCTTTACCAGTTCCGGATGGGTACGGCTGACATTGATGCGGGGTCCCTTCGGGGTGTTCTTTACTTCCACAATGTAAACCTTGATACGCTCGGTGGGCTTGAATACTTCGCCCTTTACCTGCTCGTTCTCGGTCAGCATGGCATCTGCCTTACCCAGATTGATGCTGATGTTCTTGCCTACATAACGCTGTACTACGCCGGTCACAACATCCTTTTCCTTCTCGTAGTACTGGTTGTAGATCACGCGTCTCTCTTCCTCACGGATCTTCTGTAAGATCACGTTCTTGGCATTCTGGGTAGCGATACGGCCGAACTCCTTGGACTTGATCTCCACATGGATCATGTCGCCCACCTGTGCTCTCTTGGAAATCTCCTGTGCATCCTCCAGAGCAATCTGCAGGCAGTCATCCTCCACATCATCCTTCGTGGGAACGACTTCCTTCTCAGCATATACCAGAAAATCGCAGGTCTCTCTATTAATCTCCACATGGACATTGTCAGCCTTTCCAAAATGGTTCTTGCAGGCTGTCATCAGGGAGTTCTCGATGGCTTCAAACAAGGTCTCCTTGCTGATCTCCTTCTCCTTCTCCAGAACGTCCAGTGCCTCCATTAATTCCTTATTCATCATTTCCTCCATTCCGGCTTTCGCCTTTTCTTAGTGTATGGTTTCTTCTTATTCTACAAGCTATAACTATTCCTTCGCCCTTTGGCTCTGAATAGTATCAAAAATCTAATGCAAGACGGATCAGGGCAATGTCTGCTCTGGCAAAAGTTCTCGGGCTGCCGTCTTCCGTGATCGTAATGTTATCTGCATTGAAGCTCTCCAGAATGCCAGAAAACTCTTTGCATTTGTCAATGGGCTTGAACAGCTTGATCTCTACTTCTTCACCGATGCTCTTCTGCAAATGCTTATCCTTTTTCAGTGTTCTACCCAGTCCCGGGCTGCTGACTTCCAGAATGTAAGCATCCGGAATGAAATCAGCCTTGTCCAGAGCTTCGGATAATGCTCTGCTGACATTCTCGCAATCCAGAATGTTCACACCTTCCGGCTTGTCGATGTAAGCTCTCAGATAGTAGTCACTGCCTTCTTTTACATACTCCACATCGTAGATCTCCACCTGACTTACTTCTGCGATGGGCGTCAGCAGTTCTTCGGTTCTGTTTTCGTAGTCCTCTCGTTTGGACATGTAGGCCCTCCTTTACTGATATGAGCTGTCGTTACAACAACAAGAAAGAGTGGCGCGCGTCCACTCTTACTCTAGTAATCATCTTTAAACTATACACAGTATAGACCCTGTGTGAAAAAATGTCAATAGGGTCTTGCAAACATTCGGATTCAGCTGATTCAGCCGCAGGCGCATGCAGGTATGCCCATACATTGTAATACCCACGAATTGCTCCGCTGCCGTGCAGCTTTCGCAATTCTGCAAACATTCGGATTCCGCTGATTTGCTTCGCAAATCGCTTCTTCCTCATGTTTGGGCGGTTCCCTGATTCAGCCGCAGGCGCATGCAAGCATGCCCTGCGGCTGAATCGGTCACCTGGTATTACAAGTAGTTATGTGTTTCAAAGTACAGTTCGTTCACGTGTTCGGAATGCAAAAGCTTATGGGCGGTGCGGCTGAGGGGCTTGCCCAGGAACTCTTCGTAGGCCTTCTGTACCTCGGGGTTCTCATGGGAGAAGCGAAGCTTTCTCTCACTGTCCAGACGGTACAGGGTGCCTCCGCGCCGCTCCGCGAATTCGCATCCGTCGTGGATGGGCTGTCCGCCGCCTCCGACACAACCACCGGGGCATGCCATGACTTCCACGAAATCATAGGATACCCTTCCTGCCTTAATGTCCTCCATCAGCTTCTCCGCATTGGCCAGTCCGCTGACCGTACAGGTATGTAAGGTCTGATCTCCCAGTGTGAAGTCTGCTTCTCTTCTGCCGTCTCTTCCCCGGACTGCCCGGAAAGCATCTGCTTCCGGATTCTTGCCTTCCACTACTGCATATGCGGTACGAAGTGCTGCCTCCATGACACCGCCGGTGACGCCGAAGATCACTCCGGCACCGGTGCTTTCTCCCAGAGGAGAATCAAAAGCCTGCTCCTTTAAGAACCGGGTATTGATATGCTCGGCACGGATCATCCGCACGAATTCTCTTGTGGTCAGTACAATATCCACATCCTGTCCGGCTCCGGCGCTCTTCATATAAGAAAGAGAAGCCTCTCTCTTCTTGGATACGCAGGGCATGATGGAGATACAGCAGATATTATTGGGATCAATCCCTTTCTTCTGTGCAAAATAAGTCTTCGCCATGGCACCGAACATCTGCTGGGGGGATTTTGCCGTGGACAAATTCCGCAGATACTCCGGATACTTCTTGGACACGAAGCTTACCCAGCCGGGACAGCAGGAGGTAAACATGGGCCATGCGTATTTCCGGGAATTGCCCAGCCGCTCCAGCAGTTCGTTTCCCTCTTCCATAATCGTCAGATCCGCTGCGAAGTTGGTATCAAATACATAGTCAAAACCGATGCGCTTCAGCGCTGCCACCATTTTGCCCTCGGAAGCTTCCTCCGCATTCAGTCCCAGTTCCTCGCCCCATGCGGTTCTTACCGCCGGTGCCACCTGGACTACTGTGACCTTCTCGGGATCCGCCAGTGCCTCGAAAGCCTTGTATGTATCGTCTCGTTCCCGCAATGCTCCGGTAGGACAATGGGTAATACACTGTCCACACAGTGTACAGTCGGAGCAATCAATGGTCTTATTATCCGCCACATCTACTGTGGTACGGGATCCGGTGTTCTGTACATCCCAGACATGCATGGCCTGGACTTTATCGCAGATCTGTACACAGCGCATACATTTAATACATTTTCTGGAATCCCGGATCAGAGGGAAAGAATGATCCCAGGGTGTCTCGGGAACCTCCTCGGTAAAAGGTACTTCCAGAATTCCCAGATCGTTGGAAATCTGCTGTAAATTACAGTTACGGCTTCTGACACAGGTGGCACAGTGACAATCATGCTGGGACAGGATCAGTTCCACATTTGTCTTGCGCACACGGCGTACCTTCGGAGAATTGGTATACACTACCATTCCCTCTTCCACCGGGCTGTTGCAGGCTGTGATCAGCTTGCTTTTTCCCTGCACTTCCACCACGCAGACCTTGCAGGCACTGATCTCATTGATGTCTTTTAAAAAGCACAGATGCGGTACTTCGATTCCCACGCCTGCTGCTGCGCTCATGACGCTGGTTCCCTCCGGGACCTGCAGCTGCACGCCGTCTATTGTAAGGTTTATCATTTTCTCGCCCATTGTTTGCTCCTCTTTTTACCAGATGGCAGCTCGGCCGCCCTTTAAGCTTCCGTAGCCGTATTTATCGCAGCGTAAGCATCTGCCCGCTTCCTGGCAGGCTTCCTGCTTCGTCATGCCGCATTCAAATGCATCGAAATTCGTCTTGCGCTCTCCGGCTTCCTTTTCACTCAGCTGGATCCGTCCGCAGGGTTCCTTGTCCTCGTAGGATACCGGCGGGATCTCCACATCACAGGGTACTACATGGTGGTAACCCAGATATTCATCGATATTGGCTGCAGCTACTTTTCCGGCGGCAATGGCACGGATGACGGTAGCCGGACCGGTCACACAGTCACCACCGGCAAATACACCGTGGACATCCTTGACTTCACTGTCACTCATGGCAGTAATGGTGCCTCGTTTTACGGAGATACCCGCCTCCTCGAAATGGCGGGTCTCGATACCCTGACCGATGGCCACCACGACGATATCACAGGGGATTCGAAGGAGAGGCACATCCGCCTGGATCGGACGGGCTCGTCCCCAGGCATCGATTGGGCCGATGATCTGAGGTTCTACCCACAGAGCCGTCACATTGCCGTTCTCGTCGGCTTCGATCTTGTGAGGTGCTTTCAGGCTGTAAAGCTCTGCGCCCTCTGCGATGGCGCCTTCCACTTCTTCAGGAAGCGCCGTCATATCGGTCTGTCTTCTGCGGTAGGCAATTCCCACCTTTTTCGCACCCAGACGAATGGCGGAACGGGTACAGTCCATGGCTACGTTACCGCCGCCGACTACGACTACGGTCTTGTCCTTGAAGTCCGGCATGTCATCGTCACCGATGCGGCGCAGCATTTCCACTGCAGACATGACACCGTTGGCATCCTCTCCCTCGATACCGATCTTTTTATCCGTATGGGCACCGATGGCAATATAGACTGCATCGTATTCTTCGTGCAGCTTATTATAAGAAATCTCACCTTCGCCGTTGCCGACTCTGGTGTTCAATTTCACTTCCACTCCGGTGGACAGAATAGTGTCAATGTCCTCCTGTAAGCGTTCTCTTGGAAAACGATAGTTGGGAATTCCGTAGCGCAGCATACCGCCCAGCTTGCTCTTTTCCTCAAATACCACGGCATGGTGTCCCATCAGCTCCAGATAATATGCCGCAGACAGTCCGCCGGGGCCTCCGCCGATGATTGCTACTTTTTTACCGGTGCTCTCCGCTTTCTCAGGCACGGGAACCGTGTTGGCTCTGGCATTGTCCACTGCCATACGCTTCAGGCCGCGGATATTGATGGCACTGTCGATCATGTTGCGGCGGCATCTTGCCTCACAGGGATGCTCACAGATCAGGGCACAGGCGGTGGGGAAAGGATTGTCCTTGCGGATCAGCTTCACGGCATCCGCATAACGCTCTTCCTTCACCAGTGCTATGTAACCGGGGATATCCACACCTGCGGGGCACAACGCCACACAGGGAACTGGCTGGGTAATATGGCAGGAACATTTTCCCCCATGTTCAATGTGATAGACATAATCCTCACGGAAGCCTTCCAGTCCGGCCAGTACCATATGGGCCGCCTCGTAACCGATGGCACAGTCAGCGGAGTCCACAATGTCGGAAGCGGTATCCCGGATCAGATCCAGTGTCTTCAGGGTGGCTTTGCCTGCCAATACATCCTCCATCAGGTTCTGCAACTGCCCCAGTCCCACACGGCAGGGCACACATTTACCACAGGTCTGGGCATGACACATTTTCAGAAAAGAAAGCTGCAGGTCCACCGGACATAATCCGGGCGGGCTGGCGATAATTCTTCTCTCCAGATCTTTGTACAGGCGTTCCACCGTAAGCTGTGCTTTATTCGGGGTAGCTATCTTCAATCGGCTCATAATCTTCTCCATTCTGCGGGCTGATGCCTGCGTTACTTTTATGCCCTGCGCCACGGGCGCTGCCGGCAACGGCTATGGCGTGCTGCTCTCCGTCTGCGGGTGCGGTGTTTTACTGACACGTACTATGGCATTGGCCACCTGAGCTGGCTGCCTGTTACGCCGTGTAAGCGCTTACATTTTGTTTTTTTAAAAAATAGCCGTTTCTTGTCGGCTACTGATTTTTGTATATGTGCAATTGTATCCTAAATAATAAAAACTATCAATAGTTTTTAGGAAAGTTAATTTTTTATCTATCTTTTTGTGGAATATGCATGAGGATGTTTGTCTGGTGTGTATGTAAGCTCTTACATTTCAATTTCTTATTCTGCCAGATTCATGGCACCGCTCTCTCAAATTCTGTTTTTCATAAAATGCCCTCTATATTTGCTTTTTATGAAAAAAATAGCCCAGGCGGAACAGGCTGTCAGAAACAAAAAATGACAGGCTAATCCGCCGGAGCTATATTGCCTATGATATTAATCTTTTTACACCGTCACGATCACGCCGCCATCGTTGGCGTACATGCTGCTGACACCGCGGGTGTCCATGATCAGGCATCCTTTGAACTCTGCCTTTTCCATAAGAAGCTTCTTCATGGTCTCGGCGCGGTCAGGAGCATTGCAGTGGGTGATCATCAGGAAACGTTCCTTCGTATCCCCTGCCTCTTCCAGAACGATCTCCGCCATTCTTCGGAGTGCTTTCTTCATGCCGACGCTCTGGCCTCTCTGCACGATACTGCCCTTGTCTCCGGCCATGATCGGCTTGATGCTTAAAGTAGATGCCACCAGTGCCTTTACACCTGTCAGTCTGCCATTCTTGCGCAGAGTGTCCAGATTATCCAGTACAAAATAGGTATGCACATTGCTGCGGAACTCTTCGATCTGCTTCACGATCTCTTCAAAAGAAAGTCTCTGCTCCTCCAGTTCTACCAGTTTCTTCACGATCTGGGTCTCACCACAGCTGGCGGATTCGGAATCAATGATGTGGATCTGTTTCTTTCCGTATTTTTCCCGATATAAATTCATTCCCAGCACCGCACTGTTATAGCTGCCGCTGAGGTGGGAGGATAATGTGATCACATACACATGCTCCGCTTCTGTGTGGTAGGCTTCCCTGAAACGCTCTGGGGAAGGGCATGCCGACTTGGGACATTTCGGACACTCTGCCACCTTTTTCAGAAATTCCGCCTGATTGAAGTTCTCATCATCCTGGATCTGGTAATCTCCTACTTCCAGTCCCAAAGGCACGATCTCGAACCGGGAATCCTGCAAATATTCTTCCGGCAATTCACAACAGCTGTCTACTACAATTTTATAACTCATATTATCTATCTCCATATGATTGATTGCAGCTATTCAAAATTATGTCTCCGAAAGAGTCATTCTGCGAATGCGGCACTGAATAGTTACAATTATTTTCATTTTTTAAAAACCATACTATGTAGTTTTTAATACTACTTATAATAACACGAAACATTCCGTTCGTAAAGCCTTTACACAAAATATTCATATTCCCTTTTCGGCGGACTTCGTATATACTATTTCTATATAGTCAGCATATTATATGATGCCAGGGTCAAAAGGTCTAAGCCCATATGAGCTTGCTCATAAGTGGGTGAAAGACCTTAGGACCCGCCCCGATATGAGCATAAAAGTGGGATGATAATCCCACGATATGCGAATAGAGGGTAGGATTGTTCCGTTTCGACCGAAGATCCTCACAGAGTTTTTCTCACAAACATATAAGGAGTCCCCATGATCGCATTACAGATTACATCCATGAAAAATTTTATGAATCACCTGCTGGTAGCGGATACTTTCGATCCTTTCCTGCTGGAAGAAGCCACCATCAGTACGGCTCTCACCGTGACGATCGACGGGCATATCAACAAGGACTTCTATCCCGCGGACGAACGGGGGGAAGACTGCATCCCCTGGGATCTGCAATCCTGGAGCAAAATAAAAGGACTGTGCTTCGACCTGATCAAGGGAAAACACACTCCTTTGTATTTTAAATTCGTACTTCATATGCAGCCTGATAAGGCAGCCTCCATGTTGGAAAAAGCGCAGGTCGATCCGGGCGTCATCCGGGCGCTGGTATTAAATATCCGCTACGACGGGGAAAAGACCGTTCTCACCACCGGATGTGCCTACCAGGTCTTCACCATGGATAAAAGTGCCGACACCGCATGGGACAAGGCATTAAAAAAATATCTGGATCTGAAGGGTATCTCCTACGAAGAACTCTGATCCCGCTCTCCGGGGTATCCCCAGTTCTTCGAATCATTCGTAGGAGCGGTTCCTGACGGTCACTCCTTCATCTTCGGTTTGCTGAGCAGGCTCGCCAGATAACCGAGGATCAGCGCTGCGGAGGTTCCCACGGCTCCGGCCTTGAATCCTCCGGCAAAAAGTCCTAAAAATCCCTGTTCCTGCACTGCTTCTTTCACGCCTTTCATTAATACATTTCCAAAGCCCAATAACGGCACACTGGCTCCTGCTCCCGCATAATCCTGAAACGGTTCATACCAGCCAAGTGCACTGATGACCGCACCGGTGACCACCAGAAGCACCATGATGCGTCCCGGCATCATCTTCGTTTTTTCCATTAATATCTGCACCAAAGCACAGATCAGGCCGCCCACCCAGAAAGCATTGATATAATCCATTCTCTGCATTTCCCCCTTACTATCTGTTTAAGGACAGTCTCTGCACTTTTTCTTAAAATTATGCATTCTTTATTTATGCATTCTTTTTGCCAAAACGAAACCATTCCGGCGGAAGCTGTACCAGGATCACCGCTGCAAATACGATAACGCAGCCTGCGATCTGCCTGGCTGTCAGTGTCTGATCAGTAGTCAGAAATCCGATCTTGTAAGCGATCCAGCCAGAAATCGTAGCGATCACGGATTCCAGGCTCATGATCAGTGCCGCCACCGTAGGATTCAGTCCTTTCTGGCCTACGATCTGTAAGGTATAACCCACACCACAGCTTAAAACACCGGCATATAACA
>ENA-UPSY01003026-UPSY01003026.1-human-gut-metagenome-genome-assembly--contig:-NODE-3026-length-12986-cov-71.196530_pt1 | contig 12986 bp, 17 predicted proteins | sample MGYA00250044_ERZ773365 | MGnify/ENA primary metagenome ERZ773365 (study PRJEB29103, sample SAMN06111932) | human gut metagenome | biome: human gut; feature: ankylosing spondylitis patient; material...
CCCTGCGATGAATTCTCCCCTGACCTGCAGGCATTTTGTTGTAAAACGACAACTGACAGATTGGAGGCCATATCGCCCAGCCAGTATCCGATCTTCTCCTGCACGCTGACATTGACGTAGCTGTCAGAGGTGATAGCCATAGTTTTCATATGTAGGATACTCATTTTTATTGGTGTCGTGCTGAGTATACCGGGGCACTGTATGGCGGCTTTCCAGCCTTTGTTTAAACAGTCCCTGTTTTTTGTCGGGGGAAGTTTCAAGGGGGGAATTGTGAAGAGGATCACTGGAAACACGACGGTCAGAGACGATCATCACCTCGCCTGCGAACTCCCGAAAAAGAGTATACCTCCGTATCCTCTGACCTATTCGCTTGGCAAAATACTGGCTGCAGCTGCAAAAGGTGCCCACGATTTTGATGCGCAATGGGCAGGTCTGGGGGGTTGCCCTTGCCAGAGAGTTGCCTGCGGCAGATCTGATCCAGATCTCTGGTCAACGAATGGCAGGACGCGTGACGCTGGTTACACTTGAATATTCGCGTATGTTCGGTCAACCACCGGCTCGCATCATCCGTGACGCTCTCGAAAGTGAACAATCAGTGAAGTACGTTGCTCCAACGGGTGGTCTGGCTTAACAGGAGGAATCGTTTTCAGCGCATACTCTTATCCCGAAGTTCATCCAGCCATCATCAGGAATACCCAGCGTCTACTGCCGTTTAAGTATCACTGGCAACTTTCAACAGCGGAGGCGCAATCTGATTAGGCGGGGATGGACGAATGAAGACGGCCAGGCCAAGCGCCAGCAAGCTGCACCAGAAAACGAGGTGATAACCGCTGATTTGTGCGGCAACGAGCGCTTCGCGCGCCAGCAATTGAGCAATCCCTGCCACCCCTGACTCAGCACGTTCCACCACCCAGGGCTCGCCAACCGGAAAATAGGTGCTCAGGCTAGCGTAGCTAACGTCGCCAGCTATTCTCTGCCACGTTGACATAACCGCACCCGCAGCGACGGGTGCCAGCACGCGAGCGATGGGTACGTAAGTCCCCAGCGCCACGCCGTGCTGCGGATTGAGATTGGTGACGAACGCGGCAATAAGGCCGATTAGCATGATACTTTCGCCCAACGACTGCATGACAAGGATCGTGACGAATTGGTCCACCCGCCAGTCATGGCTGACGTAGGTGCCTTGCCAGGCAGTCAAGGCAATGACGATCAGGCCGCAGATTATAAGGAGTCTAGGTTCCATCCGTCTTGCCAGGTAAATAGCCAGTGGTGTCGCGGCAAGGTAGGTACCGAAAGCAACCCACGTCGCTGTGCCTGCCTGAATGGGCTTCAGGTTTCCCATTTGTGTCAGGAATGTCGGGATCAGCAGAGACGTGGGGGTCATAAGCATGCCGAACAGGCAGGCGATCACCAGACAGATGCAAATATTGCGGTTGCCGAAGGCAATGAGACTTGAAAAGCTGTTTTTCTGGCTCAGGGCGCGTAACACGGATGCGCAGAACAAGACGGCTCCACCTGCCAGCGTGGACATAGCGAGTCCGGAATCACTCCAGCCCAGCCGTTCGGCCGAGTCGATGCCAATGAAAACCAGTACCAGCGCCGAGCAGAACATGATGATCCCCGCCCAGTCGCCCTGCCGTAATTGGGTACGATCGAGCGATGACAACGGCAACGCCTTCCATGCCAGAAAAGCAATTATCGGACCGACAAGGGCCATTGGCCAGTACAACCAATGCCAACCGATTTCTTCGACCAGGAAACCGGATGTGCCATAACCGGCATCCATGCCAGTAGACACGCGCAGACTGTATGCCGCCATGACCGCCAGCCAGAAACGGGGATGCACGCTTCGCAGAGCCAGCGAAATGGTTAACGGCAGATAAACACCCAGGCACAACCCGGCAATGGCGTGCAGCGTGACCAACACAGGATAGTGGTGGGCAAACGTGGGGATCATAAAGGCGACAAGGCCAAGCGTGAAACTGGGCACGACCAGCACACGGGTTGGCCCAAGTACTGTGGCAAGCCAGGGAACGATCGGCATGGTGACAAGTTGCGCACCATTCAATGCCGTGCTCAGCCAGGCAGCTTCCAGCATATCCAGGCCGAACTGCCCGCGCAGGTCAGGCAGGGCCGCTGAGAATAAACGCCCCTGAAATGTGGTGAGCACCGCGCCAAGAAAAATTGTCGCGACCGTCAGTATGGGGCGCGGACGCGCCGTGTTAGCAAAAAAGCTGGTCAGCGCCACAATCAGACTCCTGTACGATCTGGGCCAGCAGCTAGTTGCGCTGTTTTCGGCATGCCCGCCGCATAGGGCGCAATAATCTCCCCTCTGGTGTCGATGCGTGTTTCTACCGACATGCCGGCCCGCAAGCGGCTCAGTTCATTCTGGCCCGGCTCCAGCTCGATACGCACGGGGATCCGCTGTACCACTTTGGTGAAGTTGCCCGATGCATTATCCGCGGGCAGCAGAGCAGACTCTGCACCGCTCATGGGTGCTATTTCAGAAACGCGTCCCCGGAATGCTTTGCCTGGCAAGCCATCCACCGTCAGTCTCACAGGTTGGCCAGCATCACCATTCTGATAAGAGGTTCCTCTCACAGGCAGCAAAAGAGCATACGTAAGACAACATACCCTTGAGGGTCTTGACCTTCAACGTGCCCGACCCGGCCCCCGCCGCGCGGACGAAAAAAAGAGAAAAAATAAAAAAAAAGAAAAAAAGAATATGCCGAAAATATGCACAGTCGCGACCCACGCAGAGCGTGGCGCTCCGGGGCAAAGGCTTTGCAGGGCTATAAGGCATGTTGTCTTACGTTTTGAGTGTGGTGGTCCGATCCCACCAGCTTTCATGAATTGTCCCGCCGGGTGGACTGCTATAAAGTGCATACCAGCACTGCTGGCCTCTGCCGGTGATGAAGAAGAAGAATAATTCCGTCCGGCGAGTATTGAGCAAGACCTTCACTACGTATTAAAACCTGGAACTCTGGGATGACGATGCCTGAGGTGATTTACCACCGGGAGTAAAAATTCGTTTATGGCGCCAGCAGCTGGTACCTGGCAGAGTTAAGTTCTTATCGCAAAGGATGATAAAAATGAGCCATGGCAAATGTGAGCCGACAAACACGAATGCCGCCGATTACAAGCTGTACGCGCGATTCGATGCTGGTGAAACGCTTGAAAGCGTTTTAGCCTCTCCACCGACCACGAAGCACAATAAAGTAACTTCTGAAGGAAACATCAGGACAGAACACAGAATGTGGATGGCGTGGAGAAAGAAGCATCCCAGACCACTCTGATTATCAGTGACGATTAATAAGGATAAAACATGCGAACGACAAGTATCACCCTGTGTCTGGTTTTGGCGAGTTTTGGTGTATCCGCTAAAATCCTTGCAGACCCAGACCTTACTTACCAGGCAAATAAAACGTGTGCTAAACGAGATGTACTGGAACTGAAAGTCCCTTTAGAAGCCAATAATCCCTACTCTCCCACATGGGGTTTGGACAAGGGCATGGTGCAGGCCACAATTGACGCACTGAAAGAAAATCCAGACATCGCCCCGACTGACTCTGTAGCCTGCCAACAGGCTGCAATAAAACAGTATCGGGCTGGGCAAAAACACTACAGTAAGCTCAGGTAGCTGCCGTGATGCCCACCAGCTGAAACCTGTGTGTGGTATAAAAACCCCGTAGCGCTGGTGCAAAACAGACCAGCGCATTCCAGTTCTCAATCCCCTTCTTTGATGTAGGCCCCTGTCGCATTCAGACCTGAATAACCGTGCAGGGAAACATGTCAGTAAGCCATCTGGATACAAAAACTGGTGGTATAGCCACTTTAGCGTAATGCTAATGTATGCGTACATTAGCATTAAATTTATGTTATTTACCCTTCTCCCTTCCTGGATGCCTTAACCTGGGTCTGATAGTTGCGCTTTACCCGCTCAATTTCCGCCAGAGTTGCCGCCCAGTGCAGCCCTGCGGCGTGACGATATCTGGTTGCCATTTTTTCAACGGACTCCGGAGTGCTGTCATCGCTGCGGTGCTGCCGTCCCTTCACCCCGAAAATTTCCACTATAAGCCACTGGCTACCGGTTCTGCCGAACAAGGCCTGACACAGCCGCCTCACGGCAAGCGGCGTCAGATCCGGGTCGGGATCATACGCGATGGTGGCAAAAATAAAACGCAGCATCTCAGAGGTTTTGTAGCGTTTTACCGCTGCCGCCAGCCGGGCAGCTCTTTGCGGCGCTTCCCAGCGGTCGTCGCTGTAACCTGCCACTTCAGAGAGATAGTCCTTTTCGAGCTGTTTAGCCGTGTAGCAACGTCCCCCCAAAAACATCCGCATAGCTTCTTGCGTTTCAGCTCTCACGTATCTTTTCCCCAGCTAAAGCTAATGTACACATACATTAGCTTTAAGTGTCAGGTTAAACAAAAATCAGGAAACCGATCTGATTTTGTGCATGTGGCTGTCTCTTTTGAATTATAACTTTTGCGTTCTGGTATACAGGTTACCCCTCCCCCCCTCTTTTCCCGCTGGTCTACTGTAGTCGACACAAAAGACAGGAACTTCGGTATGTCCTGATAATATTGTTTGAGTTTTAATCACGAAGCAGAGGGTATCGCATATAGTAGACACAACGCAGCCAGAATAACGCTCGATGCAAAATTTAGATCGTTGTCGCCTACAGTAGACATTCCTGGTATCGACGATGGTGCTTCCAATACTGACCAGTTCCCGGGCCATGGCATAGCATCCAATAGACATAGTGATTTTCTCCACCAGCTTTCCTTAAAAAGCTTACATTTACGGATAACGTCCCCACAGCCGCACATACCAGCCAATGGCCAGTATGATAGTTTTAGCATGCAGTAGACCTTTACCCTCGAGGCTTCCCTGGTTGTCGCACACAGTAGACACATTATGTCGGCCACCAGTACGACCGGTATTATCCGGCCCCTGAACAAAAACTCGAATATAGTAGACCTTCGCCAAATATGTTGGGGTCGCACACAGTAGACATTAAAACGTGGGTTTACAGCATATCTGGCGCTTCCCTGCTACCAGGCAGAGCGTCGGTTACAGTAGACCGTTCCCATCTCTGCCAGGTCTCACTGGTTGTCGCATACAGTAGACATTAAATTCTTTCCACCACGGATAACCGGCACTGATCCGCGATTTAATCGGGCATCAAATACAGTAACCCATTGCCTGACAGCACCTAACCGGTGCGTGAGTTGTCGCATACAATAGACACCCGTTGTTCCCACCCGGCAGAACCGGTGATGCCCGGCCATTTAACCGGACATCGCATACAGTAGACCATTGCCTTTCAGAACCTACCCGGTGTGTGGGTTGTCGCATCCAGTAGACACCCGTTGTTCCTGCCCGGCAGATCCGGCGATGCCCAGCTTTTTAACCGGACATCGCATACAGTAGACCATTGCCTTTCAGAACCTACCCGGGTGTGGGTTGTCGCATCCAGTAGACACCCGTTGTTCCTGCCCGGCAGATCCGGCGATGCCCGGCTTTTTAACCGGACATCGCATACAGTAGACCATTGACTTCAGCACCTACCTGGTGCGTGAGTTATCGAATCCAGTAGACACCCGTTGTTCCTGCCCGGCATAACCGGCGATGCCCGGCCTTTTAACCGGACATCGCATACAGTAGACCATTGCCTTCAGCACCTACCTGGTGCGTGAGTTGTCGCGTACAGTAGACACCCGTTGTTCCTGCCCGGCATAACCGGCGAAGCCCGGCCATTTAACCAGACATCGCATACAGTAGACCATTGCCTTCAGCACCGACCTGGTGCGTGAGTTGTCGCGTACAGTAGACACCCGTTGTTCCTGCCAGGCATAACCGGCTATGCCTGGCCATTCAACCGCACGTCGCATACAGTAGACCATTGCCTTTCAGAACCTATCCGGTACGTGGGTTGTCGCCTACAGTAGACACCCGTTGTTCCTGTCCGGCAGAACCGGCGATGCCCGGCCATTTAACCGGGCATCGAATACAATAGACTATTGCCTGTCAGCACGTACCGGTGCGTGGGTTGGCGTATGCAATAGACACCAGAGTTGTTCGTAAGCGTATGCAATAGACACCAGAGTTGTTCGTAACCTGCATAACCGGCAAGGATCGGCTATTTCAGCGCACGTCGCATACAGTAGACCATTGCCTTCAACATCGGTCCGGTGTCTCATTTGTCGCATCCAGTAGACACCCGTTGTTCATACCTGGCAGAACCAGTGATTCTCGGCCATTTAACCGGGCGTCGAATACAGTAGACCATTGCCTGTCAGCACCTACCGGTGAGTGGCTTGGCTTATACAGTAGACACCAGTTGTTCATAACCTGCATAACCGGCGAGGATCGGCCATTTAACGGCACGTGGAATACAGTAGACCGTTCTCCCACTAGCGCATATCCACTTGAGTTGGCCGTCGCATACAGTAGACACGAATAGGTAGCCTCCAGCTCTGATCAGCCATAGCCCGATATCGCATACAATAGACCTTCCCCTATTTGGGCATAACCGATATGCGGTGATTGTCGCATACAGTAGACATAGATCCTTAGCCACAGGTTTATCAGGGATCATCGTGACGTAAACGTCTTCAGCAAGCAGTTCGAGCAAAATTCTTAAGCTCCTTCCACTAATAGCCGCCCTATCTCAAACACCGCAGCTGAACGCCCCGACTTAACCGCTTCGACTTTATGATCGTCAACAAACCAGTGATTACCGTCCGTTCGGACCAGCTCAAACAGCCAGGACATATCGTAAACGTGCTCAGGGATTAGCGTCCCTTCTCCGGCCAGAATGCCAGCCGTTATTGAATGATTTCCGCCACCCACAAAGCCAATACGCCAGGGCAACCATAGCTCAACATAATGATTGCTATTATCCTGCTTCCACGGCTTTCCCTTATAGCTTCCAATACGTGAAACGTTATTGATAAAGCGTTGTAGGCTCCAAGGCCACGGCAGCACCATATCACTTGCCAGTGACAACGGGTAATCAGCGCCGTCCATCTCATGTTCTTTCATCTTTTCATACGATTTCACATGGATAAGCCCTTCAAAGAAGAACTTTTCAGGGGTCATATTTGGTCGGGCATCTGTTCCTTCCTCGGCTACCGCCAGCAAGAAATCACTCTGTACTGGTCGCACGATAGCGCGAATGAGATCGGGCAGCGTCATGACAGGTAATTTCTCGGCCACCGAAAGCAGGTGATCGAAGCGCTTTTTTTCATTGCCGGTTGCTGATTTCTCTTTCTTTTTTTGGTTCCAGAACATCACTTGCCGTGCCCTCCTTATCGTGATGATGATTTTCATGCTCATGCTGCGGTAGTTCTACATAGCGCACATGTTCTTCATACGTGGTGTAGTTATGCATGCCGCTATAATCCGGGTCTACGTCAGAACTCCTCTCATCGTCCTTGTAGAACAGCAAACGTATACCGGTGTCCGGTTGTGACGCATGTCGCATACTGTAGACAATATGCGATCGCAATCATTAAAACGCCCCTGTTCTGAAGCCATGGCAGTATTGAAATACGATAGGCCATTATCCACCAGCTCATACCCTATAGCGTGAATGGCCGCACACAGTAGACAAATGAAATACACCACCGATAAATGCGGATCTGATCGAACATTCAACCGGGTTCCGCATACAGTAGATCGTCACCCTGCAGCACACCCCAGATTGAGATACTTGTAGCGTACAATAGACATCTGTCTTTAACGGCCACCTGCTTTTACCAACAGCATTCAGATATCGCATACAGTAGACATTTGTATTCCGTAGGGCTAATCGAGGTTCGCATGTCGCGTGCAGTAGACTATCTACCAGACGAATTTACAAAACAGGCAACAGAAGACAAGCTCTTGCATCATGGCAAAAAAGAAAAGTTACTTTCCTTCTTAGGAACCTGATGTGAAATTCACCGGCAGTTTCAGCTGAGCCATTACGTTTTCAAAAACGTTCACTGAAGTTGGAAGAGGTTACGACATGTCAGCGTTACTTTTGGTGTGTTTAACGTACAATCCGATAGCACTTTGTAGAGAACAATCCCCGGATTCGACTGAAGAGGGCCCGTAAGCCCCCTCAGAGCGATTGTCGGAGGACTTTCTACTTCAGGGAGGGATTTCTCTTGATGATTTGAAACGCTATCTTGTTGCCTTCCTTAAGCTCCTGGTATTCAAGGTATCCAATGTCCTCCAGTTGCTTAAGTGCTTTTCTTACCGTTGAATTCTGAAGAGCAGGTCTGGAAGTGAGGGACAAACGCTTCCTGAACCTCTCAATGCTGACAGGGATCGGATTAGGTGGCAGAGCCTCAATGAACGTATAAAGGGCCTGGGCTGACTCTTTCCTTGCAAGGGCTTTAAGGGCTCTCAGCTTAAGCAGGATCTTGTATTCACCAACATACAGATCCTTAAGCGTTTTCGACGGAGTGAGGATAACTTTGTCATTACCAATGTCCACGGTTGACTCACCAATGAGCTGAACAAATTTAGTGACTTCAATGTTTGTGCCTCTGTCCTTGGAGAATTCAACAACATTAGACATCAGTTTCCTGAGCGAATCTTTGATTTTTTCACGAAATTCAGCCTTCAGACGTCCACGAGAAAAACCACATCGCATAGCAAACTCAGTAAATCGGATCGAGATAGTCCCATCCTCGTTAGACTCGAGTTCATTATCGGTCAGTACCGATATGATTCCTGTCCAAACCTTGAAATCCGTATCCATGTCTAGCCTTGGACCTGAAATGGTAATCCTTTCAAACCCTTCGGATTTGGCTAACTCCAGATGCCTAAGATCGTCTGACGCGTTGATGTTTGATCCGACATTGCTTTTCTTAGCGATCGCTTTGTTCGTCGATTTTAATGTTGGTACAAAGACCCCCAAACGCATCAGAGGAACTGTCTGTACACTGGTCTCCGATGTGGAAGAAAGTGTGATAACTTCACCAGTAGTCTGATTTATTTCTTCTACATTTAGGTATGACTCATTGATTTTGTTAGACATTTCCCTCAAACCCTAAGTTTTGAATAACCATCAAAAATATAGCATACAGTAGACACTTTTATAGCGCACAATAGACAATATATAGCATTCAGTAGACTGTTTGTAGATTACAGTAGACATTTCGTAGCATACAATAGACACCGATCACCTTCCAAGCCAAGCGGCACAGGGCCTCCAGCGATCCGGGATCTTTTTGGTACTCTCTGGATCCTTTATGGATCAGTTATTGGATCTATCCTGTGGAAAACCTACTGCGGAGAAACTGCTTTACTGTCTACATCCTCGGCTTAGGAAAAGATACCTGACGCAGATTGAGAAGATCACTTATTGGGATCATGAGTGAGAAACCAATCATGGAAAGCTCTCTCGCGATCAAACTCTGGTAAGTTATGTATAGACACGTTCCAGTTCGCGATTTTAACTATGAAGCTAATGTATTCCTGCTCCGCCTCATTCAGTCCTCCCTCTCCCCTTTTACTGATGTAATAATCGTACCAACGTTCATACGCGGGTACGTTTATAGATTCCCAGTGACCTGCCCCCAGGATTAGCTACAACCTTCAGTTAGTAATGTCGGTTGGTTTTTCTTCATATTTCCTGTTTCGCCAGTCTGTTGCGAATTCAGCTGGTGTCTGGTAATCCAGCGATGAATGGGGACGGCACTCGTTATAATCCTGCCGCCAGTCATTAATCGTTTTCCGGGCATGAAGAATATCGCGGAACCAGTGTTCATTCAGACACTCATCGCGAAAGCGTCCGTTAAAACTCTCAATAAATCCGTTCTGCGTTGGCTTACCTGGCTGGATAAGCCGTAGTTCCACACCATGCTCAAAGGCCCATTGATCGAGCGCGCGGCAGGTAAATTCCGGGCCCTGATCGGTTCTTATTGTCGCCGGATAGCCCCTAAACAGTGCGATGCTGTCCAGAATACGCGTAACCTGAACGCCTGAAATACCGAAAGCAGCGGTGATCGTCAGACACTCCTTCGTGAAATCATCCACGCAGGTCAGACACTTGATCCTGCGACCGTTGGCCAGTGCGTCCATAACGAAATCCATCGACCATGTCAGGTTCGGTGCATCCGGGCGCAGAAGAGGAAACCGTTCGGTTGCCAGCCCTTTACGGCGTCGTCTGCGTTTTACGCTCAGTCCATTAAGGTGGTAAATACGGTATACCCGCTTGTGATTGACGTGAAGGCCCTCCCGGCGCAGCAGCTGCCAGATGCGGCGGTAGCCAAAACGCCTGCGCTCCAGTGCCAGTTCAGTGATGCGCCCTGATAAATACGCATCCGACGCCGGACGCTGCGCTTCATAGCGGCAGGTCGACAGGGACAAACCTGTCAGCCTGCAGGCACGACGTTGCGACAGACCGGTCGCGCCACACATCAACTCCACGGCTTCCCGCTTCTGGTCTGTCGTCAGTACTTTCGCCCAAGAGCCACCTGAAGCGCCTCCTTATCGAGCATGGCTTCGGCGAGCAGCTTCTTGAGTCGGGCGTTCTCTTCTTCAAGCGACTTCAGGCGCTTAACCTCAGGCACTTCCATACCGCCATACTTCTTACGCCATGTGTAAAACGTGGCATCTGAAATGGCGTGCTTACGGCAGAGCTCACGGGCAGATACCCCGGCTTCAGCCTCGCGGAGAATACTGATGATCTGTTCGTCGGAAAAACGCTTCTTCATGGGGATGTCCTCATGTGGCTTATGAAGACATTACTAACATCGGGGTGTATTAATCAACGGGGAGCAGGTCACCAGGAATCCAGCATCCTCGGTGCATAGGATACCAGTTCATCAAAAACGCTACTCCCTGAAGGTATATCCGCCCGGGTAAGTTTAGCGAGTATTTCTATTGTCCATCGTAAATGTTGCCATTGCTGTGCAGGTGCCAGAGGCAACGAATTCATATTCATGGGTAGATCTACCGGAATCATAGAAAGCAGCTGGTTGCCGCTGGCATTCAGGTGGCGTTTGTACTGATGTAAAGTATGTGGTGGTGCTGTCTGCATTAAGGGATGGTAGATCCACCGCTTGGCTTCATCTGAGGTGAAAAGTAGCTTTTCTATCGCATCCATCATCTTTATGCCTTCCCCGTTCTCACGATATGGAGTGATTAAACTTTCTATCCGAACGGCATCGATCTCCACCAGCGCCAGCTGGCCTGTTTGAGCTAAAAGGTCTGGATTTGGCTGGATATCCTCCGACGTATCATTAACGAATACCCCGATTGTCGTATCGTTACATAACCCTATGAGGTCAGCATTAAGGCCACAAACAATCCCACCACCAGCGAGATTTTTAAGGTTAACGATCCCTTTCTCCTTACCTTGCAGAAGATGAGGAAGAGCAAGGTATTTTTTTTTCCTGTATTTTAACCTTTATGTATTTTTTTATATGTTGTAGTGTGAGCTCACTACAAACCCCTTTTACTTCTGTGCTGTGGCTAAAATGCCATTTTTGGTTTTTACCTTGTTTTGCAATCAAGGATGTTCCACAAATGAGACAGACACAGTTGCACGAAAGGCCATTCTCAACGCTGGCGATATTAACAATTTTATTTGAAACCGTATCGAATCCAAATGGTATCCATTTTTGTGAATTACGTCGCATGAATATTCCTCGTTAAAAACGAATAAAGGAATTCTACATCATCCGTTCTTATCAAACCTGGAATAACAGCGTCTAATTTACATTATTCATATCTCATCGGGGATGAGATGCCACACGGAAACAGGTATTTTGTCATAGTTTTTTTCATGTAGATCTCAGCCCTGCGGTGATCATAAGCTCCGTTCAGGCTGGTTATCTTATTTATACCCCCACCTTCATCATTTAATTTATCCAGGATAAGCTCAAACACTCTGTCAAGGGTTTCAGTCGTACTGCACTTTCTGAACTTCAGGAGATAGGTTTCTCTCAGGCTACTGTGCGCATTTGGGCTTTTCAACAACGACGCTCCGGGGCATGTTCAAAAACACTGGGTATTTTCGAAAACAGTAAACGAAGTTCCACGCACAGGCAAGAGAAGCAATTTGATTAATTCACGTTCTGCCTGGATTTGAAAAAAAACAATGTTACTATACTGGTTATAAAAACAGTATCAGTGAAAAGACATGAGATCTTCCCATGACAGATAAAACCAAACTGGTTGCTATCTCACGAACCGATGACATGAGTGCTCTGGATGCACTCAAGCTGTTGCGGTTTCGCCGGTACAATACGGCCAGAAGTCAGTTAAGGGTCACGAGTGTCTGGTCTGCATGGTGCGCCAGGCACGGTCTGACCCCCTTCCCCGTCATAGCGGTTGATGTCGAGCGCTATATTAATGGGCTGAATGGATCCGTTAAAATGGCGACTATCTCTCATTTTATTGCATGCCTTTCAAGCGTTAACAGCAGCCTGGGTTTTCCAGACTTCCGCAACGTTCTGATAAAAGCACTGGTTCAGGTATGGCGGGCGCGGGAGAATGAGAAAAAAATCGTCACCGATCAGGCCCTTCCATTTCTTATATCCGATCTCAATATTCTTCGCCGGTCGCTGCATAAAAGCGACGACCTGAGAGACATACGGGACCTTGCAATGATATGGGTTGGGTTTGAAACCCTGCTGCGTAACGTGGAAATTCGAAGGATTAAAACCGGCGACCTGAAATGGCAAAATGACACGTCCTGTTACCTTCTGGACGTCATGCGGACCAAGACAAGCCTTTCAAGTAACCTGACATTTCAGCTCTCACCACAATGCAGTCAGCATGTCAGACGGTTGATTGAGACGGTGGAATACACCGATACCGAAACCTTCGGGCACCGTTTTCTTTTTCAGCCTGTAAACATCCATACAAACCGATATTTCCCGTCCACCAGCAGTAAGCTATCACGGGGAAAATCCATAGACAGGATGCTGGTCAAAGCAGGATTCAGTGAGGGGTTACTGACGCAGCTACAGAATGAATCA
>ENA-UPSY01003034-UPSY01003034.1-human-gut-metagenome-genome-assembly--contig:-NODE-3034-length-12951-cov-62.690694_pt1 | contig 12951 bp, 9 predicted proteins | sample MGYA00250044_ERZ773365 | MGnify/ENA primary metagenome ERZ773365 (study PRJEB29103, sample SAMN06111932) | human gut metagenome | biome: human gut; feature: ankylosing spondylitis patient; material...
TTCAGCGGCAACTACGAAGATTACCTGCGCAGCAAAGGTATCGAGTAATCCCGCTTCGTTACCCGGGTTACGGCTACGCCTTACCCGGGCTACGCCTGGCATGTGATCTGTAGGCCCGCGCAAGCGTAGCGCCGCCGGGCAATAACCGCGTATAAAGAGCCACTTTCGCGCCGGATGGCGGCTGCGCCTTATCCGGCCTACGGTCCGTGCCATTGTGAGCTTAAGAGCTCTATCTTGTACCCATGGTTACTGAAACTGTCCGTTACCCGGGCTACCAAACCGCACAGTGCTGTAGCCCCGGTAAGCGGTAGCGCCACCGGGGATTTTGAGGCCACCAGTTTGTAGCCCGGATTAGCGTAGCGCCATCCGGGAACATTATTAAATCCAGGCCGGGCGAGGCGTAAGCCGCCGCCCGGCATATGCTCAGAGCCTCCACTCCGTTCCTTCGACGCCATTCACCAGCAGTTTGCGTTTATCTCCCGCCGGTAATGACAGCTTCAGCGCTTTCCACGCCGGGCGATAATTGCCGCGGGCGTTGACCTTCAGGTTGATAGTGCTGCTGTCGCACGCCATTTCCCACTCCAGCCACAGCGCATCGCCCTGTTTATAGCCCCAGCTTTCGCCGTCATCCTCAAACAGCAGACCCGAAGAGGTTCCGACGCCTTTCAGCGGGAACAGCTGCAGTTCGCGGCGATCGTCCTGTTGCGCAGCAACATGGCGGATGCGCTCGCTGAGCGGCAGTCCGGCCCCGGCGCGCACCAGCAGCGGCAGCGTTTCCAGCGGCGCGTCGAGGGTGACCCACTGGCCGCCGGCGAACCACTGGTGGCTGTAGAAATCGTACCATCCGGCCTGATTATCCGGCAGCCACACCTCACGCTGGCGGGCGCCAGGCTCGACCACGCTGGCCACCAGCAGATCGCGGCCCAGCAGGAAGTCATCGCATTCGGCGAAGGTCTGCGCGTCGTGCTGATGATCGAGGAAGGTCGGGCGCAGCATCGGCTCGTCGTCAGCATGCGCCTGCCACAGCAGGGTGTACAGATAGGGCAGCAGGCGGTAGCGCAGCTCAATAGCGGAACGAATGGCCGGGGTGACGGCCGGATACATCCAGGCTTCGTTGACCGTCTGGTCGTCATTCCACGAATGAATAGTAAAGCGCGGGTGCATCACGCCGTTTTGTACCCAGCGCACGAACAGCTCCGGCTCAGGTTTATCGCCGGAGAAACCGCCGACGTCGTGGCCGACGTTAAACAGCCCGGAAAGGCTCATGCCCAGCCCCATGCGGATGTTATAGCGCAGCGTATCCCAGTTGGTGCGGTTATCGCCGCTCCAGGTCTGGACGTAGCGCTGCATCCCGGCGCAGCCGGAGCGGGAGATGAGATACGGGCGCTTTTGCGGCGCAAAGCGCTGCTGGGCCTCCATCGAGGCGCGCATCATCAGCAGCGGCATCACCGGGCGAATATGCTTGATGGCGATTTCGCGGCCAAAGCCGTAGCAGCGCGCTTCGCCGTCCCACACCTCATACTCGTTATTATCGTTCCAGGTCGAATCAATGCCCATCTCCAGCAGCTGGCTGGTGACCCCCTCCTGCCACCAGGCCACGGTTTGCGGATTGGTAAAGTCGAGATGCGATCCTTCATCGTCCCAGAAGCTGGAGCGCTCCGGAGCGTCGGTTTGCGAATCGCGCACGAAGAGACCGCGCTCCGCCACCTCGCCATAGCGCGGATGGTCCTGCAGCAGGCAGGGTTTGATATTGGCGGCCAGCTTCAGCCCGGCGTCGTGGAACGACTGACTCATCGCTTTCGGCTGCGGCACCTTGTCGTGGTTCCAGTTAAAGACGTAGCGCTTGCCGTTAATCGAGGTATAGCCGGAAGAGAGCTGGAACGAATCGCACGGAATAGCGTGCTCATCGCACAGGCGGATGAAGTTCATCAGCTGATTTTGCGCATCCGGCGCGTCGGTATAGTGCATGGTCGAGCCGCTGTAGCCGAGGCTCCATTTGGGCCCGAACAGGGTTTTACCGGTCAGACGGACGAAGGCTTTGGTCACATCCAGCACCTGTTTACCGGTGAACAGGTAGTAATCGATATCGCCAGCTTCCGCCTGCCAGCGGCGATAGGCGGTATGATAGTTGTCGATTTCGTTACCCAAATCCAGCCAGCAGCTGCTCAGGTTGTCGTAAAACAGGCCATAGCTAACGTCGCTGCGTTGCGTGATGGTGAACGGAATATGTTTATACAGCGGGTCGGTGCTGGCGGCGTTGTAGCCCATGGCATCAAGGTTGCGCATTTCATAACGCTTACCGGTGCGCTGCAGGTCGCCGGCCTTTTCGCCCAGGCCATAGAAACGCTCGTCTTTGCGGCGGCTCAGATAGTGGGCGACGCCGTCGCCGTGGGCATTGGCCAGATAGGCGCTGGTGGGACGGTCGTTGGCAAGCTGCTGCCATTCCCCGGCATCGTCGCGATAGCTCCACTCCAGCCACAGCGGCTGATGGACGGTGACGCGCAGCTGGCGGGTGGCGATGGTCAGCGTATCGCCCTCCTGGGTCAGCTGCCAGGCCGGGAGACTAAAACCGCTGAGGTCATCCCGGGCGCGGCCTTCCCACGGCACATCCTGCTGCGGAGCGATGCTCCAGGTGCGATCCAGCGCCAGCTGGCCCTGGCGTTTCAGCAGCACGCGGAATAGATTATCTTCCAGTACGTACAGGCACAGGGTGTGCTGGCCATCGACCGTCAGTTCAACGTGATGCTCCAGCTGTTGATGCAAACTCCAGTGTTTCAACGTCTTCATATCTTACATCCACTCTCAGGCGCGCTTGGCGCGACGTTCAGCAATAAATGCCACCAGGAAAACGGCGCCAATCAGGTCAAAGAAACCCATGGCGATGAACAGCGGGTTGAAGCCAATTTTGTCGGCGGTCACCCCGATTAATAACGAGAACAGGAAGCTGGCGATCCACGCCGCGGATCCGCGCATACCGTTCACCGTCGCCATTTGTCCCTTGTCGAACGACTCCACCACCAGCGCGCTGAGCATGCAGGAGATGATCTGATGCCCGAAGCCGCCAATGGAGATCAGGACGATGGTGATATAGGGATCGCGGGTGATAGCGACGAGGGCCAGGGAGATCATCAGAAACGCGCCGGTCACCGAGCTGGCGATCACCGAGTTGACTCGCGTACAGCCGAACCAGCGAACGTACAGGCGGGTGAGGTAGCCGCTGACCACGCTGCCGAGGTCGGCGGCAAGGAACGGCAGCCAGGCGAACATGGCAATCTGCTTGAGATCCATGCCGTGCTCTTTGGCCAGGTACAGCGGTACCCAGAAGCTCAGCACCGCCCAGGCGGGCTCGGCCATAAATGCGGGAATGGCGATCCCGTAGAAACGTTTATTCTTCGAGACGGTTTTGAGTGCGGTAAAGAAGGGCTGTTTCACCGGCGGCGCTTCGTTATCCTGCTTGATGTACTCGAGCTCGCTTTTGCTGAGATTGGGGTGCTTTTCCGGGTTCTGATAGAAGGCCCACCACAGTACCACCCACAGCAGGGCCAGCGCGCCGGTAAACATAAACGCCCCCTGCCAGCCGAAGGAGGCATGGGCGAAGTAGATGATCGGCGGGGCGAGCATGGCGCCGATGGAGAACCCGACGCCAGCCCAGCCGGCGGCGATTGGCCGTTCAGACTTCGGGAACCACTCGCCGATGGTCTTGGCGTTGGCCGGGGTGGCGGCCGCCTCGGCCCCGCCCATAAAGAAGCGCAATATAGCCAGGTGCAGCCAGCTGCCGGCCCCGGCGTGGGCGATGCAGGCCAGCGCCCATAGGGTGGCGCAGATCATAAACCCGAGCTTCAGGCCGATGACGTCGATAAGCCAGCCACAGAGCGGTTGGAAAATCGTGTAAGCCAACTGAAACGCGCCGACGATCCAGGAATATTGTTCGGTGGTGATTCCGAGCGTCGCTTTCAGTTCCGGGGCGATAATCCCCAGCGAGTTGCGTGTGATGTAGTTGACGGTGACGCCAAGTAAAAACAGGACCAGCACCCACCAGCGCAGGTTTTTTACCACCCGGCGCGTTTTGCTGACCGCGATATCATTGTTGAGGCCTTGACTCATAGCACACTCCACATGACGTTAGTAGGGGGAAAGTGACGTTCTCAATCCGTGAGCGGTCACGTAGTGTTGTTAACTATTTGAATAGTCTATTTTTTTATCTCAACACCATTGGTATAACTAGTATGGGAGATGTTGGACCAATTCAGGCTAAGGGAGAAAAAACGTCGGGCAAAGCGCTATTTATGCAAGTTTTTTCATGAAATGACCGGGATCTCAAATTTTGCGCTGTCATTTGCTTACAGGTAGCGCTTTGGCGATTATGAAAATTCTTTCATTTTCCAATCGGAGCTGGATCACAAAATGGATAAAAAGCTGCGCGTCGCCGAAATCGCCGCCCGCACCGGGCTGTCGGCCAGTACCGTTTCGCGCGTCCTGGCCGGGAAGGCGAATACCAGTGACAAGGCGCGCCGGGCGGTGCTGGAGTGCGCCCGCGAGCTGGGGGTCATGCAGGGACTGGCCGCCGGACGTCTGTTGCTCAATAATCTACTGGTGTTTGCCCCACAGCGCGCCTTCGATGAGCGGTCGGATATCTTCTACTACCGGGTGATCCAGAGCATCAATAACGCGCTGGCGGCGCATGAAGTGCGCCTGCGCTACTGCGCGCTGGACGAGAACGACAGCGACGCCAATCTGTTTCTTGCCCGCATGAACGAAGCGGAGACCCAGGCCGCGGTGCTGCTGGGGATCGACGATCCGCATATTCATGGCCTGGCGGCGGACCTGGGCAAACCCTGCGTATTGATCAACTGTCGGGATGAAGGGATGCGGCTGCCGTCCATTGCCCCCGATCATCGTCTGATTGGCCTGTGCGCCGCCCGCTATCTGTTTGATATGGGGCATCGCGTGGTGATGAACGTCATGTGCCTGCGCCGCTATACCATGGAGCTGCGGCTGGGGGGGATCCAGGAGGCGTGGCGCGCGCGCAATTTGCGCTTTACCGCCAGCCGGGATCTCATCAGCGTCGCCAACTTTAGCGCCAGAGAGACCGAAGAGCAGGTGGGGGCCTGGCTTGATGGCTTACAGGGCAGGCCGTTGCCCACCGCCTTCCTGGTGGGCGGCGATTTTATGGCCGCCGGCACGGTCAGCGCATTGCAAAAGCGCGGCCTGCGGGTGCCGCAGGATGTCTCGGTGATGAGCATCGACGGGTTTAATCTGGCGGCGATCCAGGAGGTGCCGCTGACCGCGGTGCATGTGCCGCGGGATGAGCTGGGCAGCGAGGCGGTGCACCTCCTGCAGCAGCGCCTGCTGCGCCCGGAGGCGCCGCACGGTTCGCTGCTGCTGCACGGCACGCTGGTGGTGCGCGATTCGGTACGGCGGATCCGGCCGGGCAAAGGCCATACCGTCATGGAGCCGCAGGGGCTGTATGACGATTAAACCGCGATACCCAGCGCCCGTTTGCCGTGGATGTTCAGATCCTCCAGGGTGAAGCGCCCCTGCCAGCTGGCCTCATAGTCCTCGCGCGGGAAATCACCCGGCGAGGCCCCTTTTTCCAGAGCGATTTTCACTTTCTGCGCGTAGGCGAGGTTCTTCTCGCACATCGGCGCCGCCGGAATGTACATCACATTGCCCCAGCCCTGCTGATTTTCCACCGGCGCCACCGAGTGAATGACGTCGCAGTGCCACCAGACGGAATCGCCAGCGTTCAGCGCCGGGATCGAACTGAGGGCTTTGATCAGCAGCGGGTGCCACTGCTCAGAGATCGGCAGCACTCTGCCCGGCGCGACGCCGCACAGCTCATCCTCTGGCACATCGTCAAGCAGCGGGCGCAGCAGCACATAGGCTATCGCCTCGGGGATCGGCACCACGTGCAGCAGTCCCTGACCCGGGATCATATCCGACAGCGCGGTCCAGCCCTGGAAAGTGCGGAACACCGAGCACTTGGTGGTGTTGTCGACCGTGTACTCTTCCACTTCAGTACGGTGCGCGGCGTCCCACGGATCGTAAGCGTCGACATGACCGTTAAAGACGTTGGCGAAGACCTGCTGGTAGGCGGGGAGTAGCCAGCGCTCCAGCGCACCGGAATCGGTATGCGCGCCCAGCCCTTTCGAGGTGGTTCCCGGCGGACGGCGGCGAATGCGGTCGGGGTAAATGACGCTGACGTCCGGATCGAACCAGCGCTTGCCGTCCTGCTCAAAGCGCCACAGGCGGTTAAGGAAGGACTGCGCCGCCGCCATTTCATCGCTCTGGCGGGCCTGCATTTGCGAGGGCGACCAGTAGATGGGATAGATTTCCGGCCGCGAAGCCTCAAGCGTACCGAAGAAGCTGTCGCCTGGCCCTTTGTAGACCTCGTCGAAATGGTTCAGATCCAGATATTCCAGCATCGCGGTATCCCAGGCCAGCGCCTGTTCGCGCGGAAAGTGGCCTTTGATCACCGCGCAGCCCCGGCGCTTAATGGCCGCGCGCTGGGCATCGCTCACGGTTCCCTCGGCGATATCGCGGAACGGAATGGTTGGCCAGACCTCCTGGCCTGCGGCTTTCAGCGTCTCAATCTCCTGCAGGCGCTCGCTGATGCGCGCTGAGAGCTTATCGAACACCGCCTGGACGTCGCCGATTTGCGCCCGCAGCGCCTGCTTCATCTGGCGAATCGCCGCTTTGTGGTCGGCGGGGAGTGTTTCGTGGGTCGGGAGAGCAGCCATAATAACCTCGCTGTATCTTTCATTCGAAAGCATTAAATCTTACAAACGTTAATTTAAGTTAAAATGGAGTTAATGCAAGTTTAAAATCTTGCTGCGGCGCACAAAATGGACAAGCCGGGGCGCGCAGCCCCGGAGAGCGGTCAGGCGTTGAAGGGAGCGCGGTTATCGAGGACGGCCTGAATGACGTTCAGCGCGCCGTCATGATTATTATCGTCGGTCGCGTATCCGGCGATAGCTTTGATGCTGTCGGCGGCGTTACCCATGGCGAAAGCGTATTTCACCAGCTTCAGCATTTCGGCGTCGTTGCCGCTGTCGCCGATGGCCACGCACTGCTGCGGCGACAGGTTCCAGCGCTTGAGCAGGCGGCTGATGCCGTTGGCTTTATGCAGACCGGGAATAATCAAATCGACAAAGCCAAAGCCGCTGGTGACCGGCTTCATAATGCCGTCGAGCGAGATGTGCAGTTTATCGATCAGCTGCGGGATCTCGCTGTCCGGCAGGTTCAGAGAGAATTTGAACAGCGTATCGTCGATGGCGTGATAGTCGCTTACCCGCTGCAGACGGTGGTAGTGCTTTGACATCAGGTCGACGAAGGCGTCCGGGGCGTTATCGCTCACGTAGGCGCTGTGCAGGCCGCAGGCGACGAAGTTCAGCTGCGGATCTTTGAGTAATTCGCCAATCACCACCTGCGATTCGTGGCGGGTCAGTTCGCCGTGGAACAGCTGCTTACCATGCTCAAAGACCAGCGCGCCGTTTTCGGCGACGAACGAGATCTGCTCGCGGATCTCCGGGAAGAAGGAGATCAACTGATAGTACTGGTTGCCGCTGGCGACAACGAATTCAATGCCGCGCTGCTGCAGCTGGGCGAATTGCGCCAGAAACCGCGAGCGGTCGTAGGTTTTGGCGTCATTGAGAAAAGTTCCGTCCATATCGGTGACGATAACTTTAACGGTCATAAGGGGATGCTCCTGGCTTAACTTCGACCAGTAACATTCTAATTACAATGTGATGGGGAGCACAAATTTATTTCGAATGAAAGTTCACGCATTCAGAAAATGCCGGGAGGCGGCCTTGCCTTTCCCGGCCAGCAGGACAGGGGAGGCCCGCTAAGCGTCGCGCCAGCGGGCCTGAAGGGCTACAGCGTATGCTCGGTACGGGCGATAATATCGTCTTGGGTATCCGGCGACAGAGCGGTAAAGAACGCCGAGTACCCGGCGACGCGCACCACCAAATCGCGATACTGATCAGGATGTTTCTTCGCCTCCAGCAGTGTGTCGCGCGAGACAATGTTGTACTGGATATGCCAGCCTTTATGCACCTCGAAGAAGGTGCGCAGCAGCACCATCAGCTTCTGCTTGTCGGACGCGTTTTCCAGGGTGGACGGATTCAGCTTCTGGTTTAGCAGCACGCCGCCGAGGATCGCCCCGGTGGGCAGTTTACCTACCGAACTGATGACCGCCGTCGGCCCCAGATGGTCGGTTCCGGAGGCCGGGCTGGCCCCTTCCGCCAGCGGAGTGTGCGCTTTACGGCCATCCGGCGTCGCCATGGTCTGCGCGCCGAACGGAACGTTGGCGGAGATAGAGGACGTGCCGGCGTAATAGTTGCCGCCGATCGGGCCGCGGCCATAGCGCGGGTTGTGATACTGCTTCAGCTCGTCGATATAGGTCTGGTAGGCCCGCGCCAGCAACGCGTCCACGCTGTCATCATCGTTACCGTACTTCGGCGCGCCGTTGATCAACCGCTGACGCAGCTGCTCGTGGGTCAGGCCGTCAAAATCTTCCGCCAGCGCCTTCGCCAGTTCCTGCTGGCCGATAACGCCCTGATCGAAGACCAGCTTTTTCACCGCCGCCAGGCTGTTGCCGAGGTTGGCGATGCCCACCTGCAGGCCGGACACCCAGTCATACTTTGCGCCGCCCTGCTTAATGCTCTTCGCCCGTTCGATGCAGTCGTCCACCAGCGCCGAACAGAGAATATCGTGGACGTTCTCTTCCAGCATAGTATCGACCACATACTCAATCTCAATCGACTTACGGGTGTAGTAGCGGATCTGGCGGTCCCAGTCGGCCAGCACCTCGTCGAAGTTAGTGAAGTTGCCTTTCGACAGGGCGTGCTCCTGCGGCAGGAACACCTGGCCGCTGGTGGCATCGCGGCCGCCTTCCAGCGTCGCCAGCATCACCCGCGCGAAGTTGATAAAGCTCATGCCGGTGCAGCGATAACCCCATTTGCCGCCGACCGCGGTTTCGATGCAGCCGATGGCCGCATAATCGTAGGCATCCTGCGGCTCGATTCCCAGCTTGATAAATTCCGGGATCACGATCTCGTCGTTATTAAACGCCGGCATGCCGAAGCCGCAGCGGATCACCTGGACGCAGGCGTCGAGGAAGTCGTTGCTCATTCCGGCGTGGTAGCGCACGCTGAGGTTCGGCTGGGTCGAGCGCAGACGACCGCAGGATTCCAGAATGGCGTACGACAGCGGGTTGACCGCGTCCTGCGGCTGGCCGCCCACCAGGTTCTGGCCGCCGATGGTGACGTTCTGGTACAGCGGGCTGCCGGCCGAGGCCTTGGAGTGCGAGCCAGAGCGGATCTTGTTGACCTCCAGCAGCTTCAGCCAGCAGCTGTGCAGCAGCTCAATGGCCTGTTCGCGATCCAACGATTGCTGCAGCTCAACGTCGCGGCGGTAGTACGGATAGAGGTACTGGTCCATGCGGCCAAAGGAGACCGAGTGGCCATTGGATTCAATCTGCAGGATCAGCTGAATGAAGTAGCACAGCTGCAGCGCCTGCCAGAAGGTCTTCGGCGGCTCATGGGCGATGATGTCGCAGTTTTCGGCAATCGCCAGCAGCTCATCGCGGCGTGCGTCACGGGATTCTGCCGTCGCCATCTCGCGCGCCAGCGCGGCAAAGCGTTTGCTGTGGTCGCTGACCGCCGCCAGCACAATATCAATCGCTTTCAGGAACTGTTCGCCGTGCAGGTCTTCCAGCACCGTCAGGTTGATGCGCGACCGGCGTTCGGCGACTTTCGCGCGCATGCCGTCCAGTCCTTTCTCCAGCAGCAGCGGGTAGTTGACCGCCAGGTGAGCGTCGCCGGAGGTCATGTTGCCCTCGGCCTTAATAATGCCGGTGGCGAGGAGCGCTTTCTGCTCATCGGTAAACATGCCGTAGCAGCGGTCCTGCACGGTCTGGCCGCGCCACCACGGGCACACTTCGTGCAGTATGCGCTTGTTCTCTTCGCTGACCGCGAAGCCGGCGCCGGGGCGGTCGGCGAGATCGTCGATCTCTTTCTCGATCCAGCTGACGGTGTATTCCGGGAAGATCGGCGCGGCGCGCACTTCGCTGGCCTGGTTGCCGACGATCAGCTCATCGTGCTTGATCCAGATGGTGCGCTCGGCCAGGTGGTGAGCGAGGGCCAGGGCGCGGCGCACCGGGATCGGCTTATCAAGATGCTGCTGATACATCTCGGTATAGTGTCGGGCGCGTTCGGTACAGACCGGCGGCTTGACGATATGCACCAGCGCCATTTTATGGGCCTGGATACGGGCGCTGAGGGTGTTGAGTTTCAGGGTAGTCATAGGGGTTATCCTCGTAAGATCGCCGTTAGCCCCTTGCTCCGCGCATAATCCTGCGCAAAGGCGAGCAGCTCGGGAGCATCCAGCGGTTTGTCCGGTGCGGTGTAGGGCTGACTGAGTAACTGGTATTTATTCATTCCCAGCGTGTGGTAGGGCAGGAAATGGATTTCGCTGACCCGCAGGCGGTCGGCGGCAAAATCAGTGATGGCGGTAATGTCGGCTTCGCTGGCGTTGAATCCCTGGATTAACGGCACGCGAATAATGATGTTTTTCCCCGCCTGCGCCAGGCGCTGCAGGTTGTCCAGCACCCGGCGGGCGCTGCCGTCGGTCCACTGCCGGAAAACGGCCTCGTCGACGTGCTTCAGGTCGGCGAGAAACAGGTCGATGAAGGGTAAAGCCGGCTCAATGTATTTCCACGGTACGTGCAGGCAGGTTTCCACAGCGGTATGGATACCCGCCTGATGGCTGGCCTCCAACAGCGCCTGCGCCAGGGCCGGGTTCATAAAGGGTTCGCCGCCGGAAAGGGTGATGCCGCCGCCGCTGCGATCGTAAAAGGGTTTGTCGCGCAGCACCGTCGCCATGATCTCCTCGACGCTCTTCTCCTCGCCGCACACCGTGAGCGCGGTGGTGGGGCAGCAGTCGCGCAGCGCGGCGATATGGCTGTCGTTAACGTGTTGCCGGTGAATGATCAGACCCTCGAGGGTGCGGGTGATAACCGCCGGCGCCGCCTGCTGGCACAGCTCGCAGCCGGCCAGGCACAGGCGCGGGTCATACAGCAGGTCTTCGCTGCGGGCGCGGCTCTCCGGGTTCTGGCACCAGCGGCAGCCCAGCGAGCAGCCTTTCAGGAAGACGACGGTGCGGATCCCTGGGCCGTCATGGGTGGAATAGCGCTGGATATTGAAGATCATGGCTTACCCTCTTGTTTGCGTATGAATATAAAAACACTTTCGAATGAAAGTTATATTGACGCAAATCAACAAGCGGGATGGCGATAATCGCCAGGGGATAGAACAACGGCAGAGGTCACAACTTCACCGGCGACGACCCTCGCCGGCGGCTGAACGTTAGCGGGTACCGCATACCTCGCACTGCGGGTGGCGCATCAGCTTCATTTCACGAAACTGGCAGGTCATGGCGTCGTACATCACGATTTTCCCGCTGGCGGACGTGCCGTAGCCGGTCAACAGCTTAATGGCCTCCATCGCCTGCAGGGAACCGATAGTGCCCACCAGCGGGGCCATCACGCCGGCTTCGACGCAGGTGAGGGCGTTTTCGCCAAACAGGCGGCTCAGGCAGCGGTAGCAGGGTTCGCCCTCCTGATACGTGAAGACGCTGATCTGCCCCTCCATACGGATCGCCGCCCCGGAAACCAGCGGGGTTTGGTGGCGGAAGCAGCCGGCGTTGAGCTGGTTACGAATGGCGACGTTGTCGGTGCAGTCGAGCACCAGATCGTGCCCGGCAATCTGCCCCGCCAGCGCCGCTTCGTCCAGTAAGGCATTGAGCGGCACCAGATGAACGTGCGGATTAATGCGCGCCAGCGCCTCGCGGGCGGAGTCCACCTTCGGCTGGCCGATGGCGGCGTCGCTGTGCAGCGTCTGGCGCTGCAGATTAGAGAGCGAGACGGTGTCGAAATCGAGCAGGGTGAGCTGTCCCACCCCGGCGGCGGCCAGATACTGCGCGGCGGCGCAGCCAAGTCCGCCGAGGCCGACCACCAGCACGCGAGCGGCCTTTAGCCGCTCCTGGCCGTCAAAATCAAAACCGCGCAAAACAATCTGCCGGTTATAGCGCAGCATCTCTTCATCGCTCAGCTCCACGGCCATTAAAGCCCCCCAAACAGATGGCTGAACGGTTCGACGTCGACCCATTCGCCCGCTTCAACGTGGCCGCGCTCGCGCTCCAGCACGATAAAGCAGTTGCCGAGGCTGAAAGAGCTGAAAATGTGCGAGCCCTGATGACCGGTGGTGGTCACCACCAGCTCGCCGTCCGGGTTGCGCTGCAGAATACCGCGCTGAAAATCGAGGCGGCCCGGGGACTTTTTCAGCCGCGCGGCGGCCCGCACCCGCAGGCGGGTCGCCTGAAGCGGACCGTGCTTACCGGAGAGCTTCGCCAGCAGCGGCTGTACCAGCTGACAGAAGGTGACGGTGGCGGAAACCGGGTTGCCCGGCAGGCCGCAGAACCAGCTGCTGCTGAGCTTGCCGAAGGCGAAGGGTTTGCCCGGCTTGATCGCCAGCTTCCAGAAGCCGATCTCCCCCAGCTCTTCAAGAATGGTTTTGGTGTAGTCGGCTTCGCCCACCGAGACGCCACCGGAGCTGATGACCACGTCGGCCTGCTGGTCGGCGGCGATAAAGGCCTCACGCAGTTGCGTCGGATCGTCAGGAATAATGCCGAGGTTAATGACCTCGCAGCCCAGCTGTTCGAGCATCAGATGCACCGCCAGGCGGTTGGTATCGTAAATCTGGCCGTCGCCGAGCGGTTGACCCGGCAGCTGCAGCTCATCGCCGGTCGAGAAGACCGCGACGCGAACCTTGCGCACCACCTCGACGTCGGCAATGCCCAGCGAGGCCAGCACCGGCAGCTCGGCTACCGTCAGCGGCGTACCCGCCGGGAAGACCACCGCGCCGTGGGCGATATCTTCCCCGCGGCGGC
>ENA-UPSY01003041-UPSY01003041.1-human-gut-metagenome-genome-assembly--contig:-NODE-3041-length-12935-cov-6.626458_pt1 | contig 12935 bp, 9 predicted proteins | sample MGYA00250044_ERZ773365 | MGnify/ENA primary metagenome ERZ773365 (study PRJEB29103, sample SAMN06111932) | human gut metagenome | biome: human gut; feature: ankylosing spondylitis patient; material...
GCCATGCGACGCGCGAGTGCAAAACGCTTCTTTCCACGAATTCGATGTCGGACAGCAGTGCGGTTTCGTTGAGAATAGGTCATCTTGCCGCCGTCCTCCGGCAGCACGTAGGTTGCGGCGCGACAGTCGTCTTTGGAAGGCAGATGACTCGACTTATGCAGGATGGAGAAGGTGCCTGTGTAACGCGCGCCAAGGTCAATCGCAACGCAAGCTTGAAGGTGGTTGGTTTTTTCCTCTAAGTCGCATGCCTTCATGATGATTCCTCATGCATGGAATTTGTATAGGGTAGTGATTGTTTTATAGCATGATAGGCTAGGCTTTGGACTGCTGTCAATTTTTCAGGGATTTCCCTTGTGAGCATGGAAAAAGGCAACAAAAAAGGCGCCTTTCGACGCCTTTTTCTTCCCGGATGTCGGATCTTGCATCAGACAGTGGCCGGAATCAAGCTTAACTTTTGGTGATTTCAGTACGTCCGGAGACGTTTTCCTGATGTTGGCTTGAGTTAAGATGTACTTGAATGATAACTCCTAATTCACAGCCTTGCAAGTTTTTTATAGGGCTTCAGTCGCGAAGTCCGCCAGACGCGAGCGCTCGCCGCGCGTGAGCGTGATCGTGGCTGCGTGCGGCCAGCCCTGGAAGCGTTCGACGACGTAGGTGAGGCCGGAGCTGCCTTCCGTCAGGTAGGGCGTATCGATCTGGGCGATGTTGCCCAGACAGACGATCTTCGTGCCGGGGCCCGCGCGCGTGATGAGGGTCTTCATCTGCTTCGGGCTCAGGTTCTGCGCCTCGTCGATGATGACGAACTTCTTGAGGAAGGTGCGTCCGCGCATGAAGCTCATCGACTTGATGCGGATGCGGGCCTTGATGAGGTCGAGCGTCGCCTGCCGACCCCAGTCGCCGCCCGTGCTGTTTTCCGAGCGGTGAAGCACCTCGAGGTTGTCCTCGAGCGCGCCCATCCACGGCGCCATCTTCTCCTCCTCGGTGCCGGGCAGGAAGCCGATGTCCTCGCCGACGCTGACGGTCGCGCGCGTCACGATGATTTCGGAGAATCGGCGCTCGTCGATCGTCTGGGTGAGGGCGGCGGCAAGGGTCATCAGGGTCTTGCCCGTGCCCGCCTGACCGAGCAGCGTGACGAAGTCGATCTCGGGATCGGTGAGCAGGTTGAGCGCCATGTTCTGTTCGGCGTTGCGCGCATGAATGCCCCAGACCTTGAGGCGAGTGCGGTAGTCGCGCAGCAGGCGGATCGTGACCGCGTCGGGCTCGACGCTCGTGACGATGGCCATGAAGTCGGGGTCGCCCTCGATCGTCAGACACATGTTGACGACGTAGCGGCCGGCCTCCTTCGTCTCGAAGCGGTAGTGCGTCGTGCCGTCGTCCTGCCAGGACTTGAGGGATTTGCCGACGGTCGTCCAGAAGTCGGAGGGCAGCGCCATGCGGCCCGAGTAGAGCATGTCGGTGTCGTCGAGCACCTTGTCGGAGAGATAGTCCTCCGCGGGAATGCCCAACGTCGTCGCCTTGATGCGCATGTTGATGTCCTTGCTCACCAGCACGACGGCCAGATCGGGGAAGGCGCCTTCAACGCCTTTGACGACCGCGAGGATGCGGTTGTCGCCCTTGAAGGTCGGCAGTGCGGCGGGAATCGGCACGTCGACGGCGTGGGTTTCAAAGAAGAGCCTGCCCGTCGCTTCCTTGTTGCCCAGAAGCGAGAGCGGCACGCCCTGTGTCAGATCGTGTCCGTTGAGCTCCATCAGCTGATCGAGGCTGCGACTCACCGAACGCGCGTTGCGTGCGACGTCGCTCGTGCCCTTCTTGTGGTTGTCGAGCTCTTCGAGCACGGTCATGGGCAGGAAGACGTCGTGCTCGGCGAAGCTGAAGATGCTCATGGGATCGTGGATCAGCACGTTGGTGTCGAGCACGAAGAGCTTGCGCTTGTCGGCGGGCGTTGCGGCGCGTCCGCGGCGGTTGGAGTGCCTGGATTCGCGCACGTCGGACTCGGCGACTGCGGGGGCCGTCTGGGGCTTCACTGCGGTTGCGGCTTTTTTGACGGGGGGCTTCTTCACGGCGGGCTTCGCGGGCGTCTTCGCCGTCGATTTGGGGGCGGCAGTCTCCTGCGCGGTGACGGTCTTTTCGACAGTCTTCGTCGTTTCGGCGGGCGCGGCCTTCACGGTCTTCCTCGTCGTGCGGCGGGGCTTCGAAGCCGTCTCGGGAGCCTGCGACGGTTTGGCTGCGGCCTTGGGCGCAGCCTTTCCGGCGGGCTTGGTCAGATCGGCTTCGGGACCGTAGTCGGTCAGCACGTCCCCTCGCTTGGCGGGTCTTTTCGGAAGCGGCATGGCGTTTCTCTCTAATCTATTGTCAATGAAGTCATTGTAGAGGTTCGGTGGCCGGCGGGCGTCCCCCTTCTGTCTGAAGGTCGACAAGACTTACAATTACGATCGAGTGGACGGGTGTTTCGCGTGAGCATCTGCTCGAAAGCACCTATTTCGCTGTAGGTCAAATGCCTGGGTTCCGTAAAAAACCGTCTCTTTAAGTTTTCGGAGAATGATTTTCAGGTAGTATGGCTTTATCGTCATTTGCCTGATGAGTGACAGCGACTATTTCCCCCTTTTCAAGGAGGTTTAATGCAGTACATTTCCACCCGAGGCCTCGAATCGAGCTTCTCGTTCAGCGACATTCTCTTCGAGGGCTATGCCGAGGATGGCGGCCTCTACGTGCCTGCGGTGTTCCCGAAGGTCGACGCCCACACCCTGATGACGTGGCGCGGCCTCTCCTATGCCTCGCTCGCCTTCGAGGTCATCCGCCTCTTCGCCGAGGAGCTCCCGAAGGAGGATCTCTGGCAGATCTGCTCCGAAGCCTATCAGGCCGGCAATTTCGGCCACACCCGCGGTATGTTCACGGCCGAGGAGATCACGCCCGTGAAGTGGCTCCACGACCAGGTCGGCCTGCTCGAGCTTTCGAACGGTCCGACGCTTGCCTTCGACGACATTGCCCTGCAGTTCATGTCGAGGCTCTTCGACACGTCGTTCGCCCAGGGGCGCCCGCGCACGCTGCTCGGCGCCACGACGGGCGACATGGGGGCTGCGGCCGAGGCCGCGTTCGGCGGGCACAAGAACATCAAGGTCGTCATGCTTTCCCCGAAGGACCGCATGAGCCAGTTCCAGGCGGCGCAGCTTTATTCCAATCAAGATCCGAACGTCGTCAACATCGAGGTCAACGGCACGTTCGACGAATGCCAGGACATCGTGCGCACGATCCTCGAGGATCGCGAGTACGCGAAGGCCCACGGCCTCGGCGCGATCAACTCCGTCCTCTGGGCCCGCATCGTGCCGCAGATCGTCTACTACTTCTACGGCTATCTGAGGGCCGTCGAACGCGTGGGCGAGGAGGTCGTCTTCGCGGTGCCGGGCGGCAACTTCGGCAATGCGTACGCGTGCTGGGTCGCCAAGAAGATGGGGCTTCCGATCATGCGCCTCATCGTCTGCACGAACGAAAACGACGCGATGGACGAGTTCCTTCGCACGGGTCGCTATGCGCCGAAGCCCTCGAGCGAGACGATCGCAACGTCCTCGCCCTCCACTGACATCTCGCGCGCCGCGAGCTTCGAGCGCTTCCTCTTCGACGTGCTCGGCCGCGACGGCACCCGTGTCAGGGAGCTTGCCGAGGATCTGAAGACGAAGGGCGAATTCACGCTCACGGCGGAGGAATTCCGCAAGGTCCGCCTGTCGGGCGTCGTGTCGGGTTCCTCGAACCATCCGAATCGCCTCGAGATCATCGAGCAGATGCACCTCGAGTACGACACGTACGTCGACCCGCACACGGCCGACGCGCTCTTCTCGGGCATCTACCTCCATCCCGTCGGCGTCAAGACGCTCTGCGTCGAGACGGTTCAGGCCGTCAAGTTCCCGAGGATGGTCAGGCAGGCCACGGGCGTTGCCGTCGAGCCGCCCGAGGACATGGCCGACCTCTTCAGCCGTCCGCTGCGCAAGGTCCAGACGCCTGCGTGTGAAGCGGCGGTCCGAGAGGAGATCGAGAGGCTGACGGAGCGCCCTGATGCCTAAAACGGTCGGGTTCGTCGGCTTTTCCGAAAGCGGCAAGACGACCCTTGCGACCCGGGTTGCGGCGGAACTCACCCGCCGCGGTTTCCGGGTCGCGGCGCTTAAGGACGCGCACCACGGGTTCGACATGGACAAGCCCGGCAAGGACAGCTGGCGCTACAGGGAGGCGGGTGCCTCGCAGGTGATCGTGCGCAGCGACCGAAGATGGGCCATGCTCGTTGAAACGCCTGAACAGCCGTCGGTTGAAGAGCTGCTTGCCAGATTTTCGGATGTCGACGTCATCCTTGTGGAGGGGTTTAAAAACGAGGGCGCATTCCCTAAAATTGAAGTCCGACGCAGGGCGTGCGAGGCCAATCCGAGACTCTCGCTCATGCATGACGACGTGGTGGCCGTCGCCTCCGACTTCGAGGAGCCGGACGAAAGGGTGCCGCGGCTCGACATCAACGACCCTGCAGCCGTTGCAGATTTTGTTGTAAGCCTATGATCACCTACGCCGAAGCCCTGCGCCGCCTCATGGAGAAGACGGTGCCCGTCGAGGGAATGGAAACCATTCCGCTCCTCTATTCAACCCACCGCGTGCTCGCCGAAGACATCGTGAGCCCTATCGCCGTTCCCGGATGGGACAACTCCCAGATGGACGGCTACGCGGTCAGAGCGGCCGAGCTGGCTGAGGCGTCCGAAGATCATCCCGTCGTGCTGCCCGTTTCCGACCGCATTCCCGCCGGTCAGGTTGGCTCAAGGCTTGCGCAGGGCAGCGTCGCGCGCATCTTCACGGGCGCGCCGATGCCCGAGGGTGCCGACACGGTCGTGCCCCAGGAAAACGTCGAGGTGACGCCCGAGGGCGTCTGCTTCAAGTCCCCCGTGCGCGAGGGCGCATGGGTCCGCCGCCGCGGCTCCGACGTGCCTCAGGGCGGCGTCGTGCTCAAGAAGGGCGCCCGCCTGACGCCCGCCGCGATCGGCATGGTCGCGTCCATCGGCCGCGCCTACGTCAAGGTTTACCGCCGTCTTCGAGTCGGCATCTTCTTTTCGGGCGACGAGCTCGTGCAACCGGGCGAACCCCTGCCGCCGGGTGGCATCTACAACTCGAACCGCTTCATGATCCGCAGCCTCCTTCAGGAGCTCGGCTGCGAGGCGCTCGACCTGGGCAGCGTGCCCGACACGCTTGAGGCCACGATCGAGGCTTTCGAGAGCGCGGCCGCCTCGGCCGACGTCATCCTGACGACGGGCGGCATGAGCGTGGGCGAAGAGGACCACATCAAGCCGGCGGTCGAAGCAGTCGGTTCGCTCAACGTCTGGCGCGTCCGTCTCAAGCCCGGCAAGCCCCTCGCGTTCGGCGAGGTGCGCGGCGTGCCCTTCATAGGCTGTCCGGGCAATCCCGTTGCGGGCTTCGTGGTCTTCCTGATGATGGCCAGACCCTACCTCCTGAGGACGATGGGCCTCACCGACATCGACGTAAAGCCCATGGCCGTGAGAGCCGACTTCGACTGGCTCAAGCCGGGCGACCGTCAGGAGTTTGTGCGCGTGCGCCGCAACGACGAGGGCGGGCTCGACCTCTATCACACGCAGAATTCGCAGGTGCTTTCCTCCTGCGCCTGGGCCGACGGTCTCGTCGACATTCCCGTGGGCGGCGCCGTCCGCAAGGGCGACATGGTCAGCTACTACCCGTTCTGCCAGTTCTTCGCCTGAGAGTGGCTCGAAATGCGCAAACCTGAAACACAAGAAAGAGAGGACATAACAAAATGAAGATCCGCATCCTTTACTTTGCGCTTCTGCGCGACGCCCTCGGTCGTGCGCAGGAGGAGCTTGAGGTGCCTGAGGACGTGACGACGGTCGCAGGGCTTCGCGAGTGGCTTCGCGGCTGCGGCGAGCCGTATGCGACTGCGCTCGGCAATGCGCGCCGCGTGCGCGCGGCCGTCAATCAGGAGATGGCCGAGCCCGACGACGCCGTGAAGGCGGGCGACGAGGTCGCCTTCTTTCCGCCGGTGACCGGAGGCTGATCATGTCCCTGACGACCATTCGCGTGAGCGAGGCGGACTTCAATCCCGGCGAGGAGATCGAGAGGCTCATCGAGTCCTCTCCCGAAGCGGGCGGCGTGGCGAGCTTCGTGGGCGTGGTGAGAAACCGCAATGACGGCAACGACGTCACGCATCTCACGCTCGAGCACTATCCCGCGATGACCGAAAGGGCGCTCGCGGGCATTGTCGAGCGCGCAAGGGCACGCTGGGACGTCTGCGGCGTGACGGTCATCCACCGCGTGGGCGAGATGGCCGTGGGCGAGCACATCGTGCTCGTCGTCGTCACGAGCGCGCACCGCCGCGAGGCCTTCGAGGCCTGCGAATTCATCATGGACTGGCTCAAGACCGAGGCCCCCTTCTGGAAGAAGGAGAGGACGCCCGAGGGCGAGCGCTGGGTCGACGCGCGCGAGAGCGACGAAGAGGCCAGGCGTCGCTGGGGTGAGGCCGCACGATGACCAGGGACGGGCCGCTCTGGCTCGTGATCCTCGCCGTCGGTACGGGCGCCGGACTCGGCGCCGTCTGCCGATGGATGCTCTCCTATTTCCTCAATCCGCTCGCAGGATGGATGCCTTGGGGAACGCTCGCCTCCAATGCCGCGGGCGGCCTTCTGATCGGCGCCGCACTCGCCTGGACGAGCGCGAATCCCGAGCTGCCGCCCGCCGTACGGCTTTTCGTCATCACGGGCTTTCTCGGAGGTCTGACGACCTTCTCGACCTTTTCGGCTGAAGCCTTCTCGCTCATCACGTCGGGCGCCTTCATCAGGGCCGGCGTGCACATGGCCTCGCATTTGCTGCTGAGCCTGACGGGCACTTGGGCGGGCTGGACGGCCGTCCGCTCGCTCTGAGCACGGGAAGGCAGCCTGAACGCTCACGGCCCCGCCGGTCTTGCACCAGACGGGGTCGTTTCATTTCGACTCTCCGAGAGTCTTGACGCCGGACAAACTCTGTAGCAACTTCAATGTTCAGGCATCTTGAAATGTCCTGCTCTATCCCCATATAGGTAGGGACATCAGATGAGAATCCCGTGATCGCAGGCAGAGTCAATGCGGTCCCATGCAGGGGTTTTCGAAGGAACAAGAACATGCGTCAAGACAAGTTAACGACTAAATTCCAGGAAGCGTTGGGCGAGGCCCAGTCGCTCGCGCTTGCTCATGACAACCAGGTCATCGAGCCTGTGCACATTCTGGCGGCTGTGCTCGCCGACGGTGAAGGTTCGAGCAGGAGCCTTCTTGAACGTGCGGGCGTGAACGTCCAGAGCCTGACGCGCGAAGTGAACGCGGCCGTCGAGCGCCTGCCGAAGGTTTCGGGCACGGGCGGCGACGTGCAGATCTCGCGCGACCTCATGAACCTCCTCAACCTCACGGAGAAGGAGGCGATGAAGCGCGGCGACGAGTTCATCTCGACGGAAATGCTGCTTCTCGCCCTCACGGAGGACAGGAGCGAGGCGGGCCGTCTTGCGAAGAATGCAGGGCTGACTCGCGCTGCCATTGAAGCGGCGGTCGAAACCGTCCGCGGCGGCGACAAGGCCGACAACCCCGATGCGGAAAGCCAGCGCGAGGCGCTCAAGAAATACACGGTCGACCTGACCGAGCGCGCCCGTCAGGGCAAGCTTGATCCCGTGATCGGTCGTGACGACGAGATCCGCCGCACGATGCAGATCCTGCAGCGCAGGAGCAAGAACAACCCCGTCCTGATCGGCGAGCCCGGCGTGGGCAAGACGGCCGTGGTCGAGGGTCTGGCGCAGCGCATCGTCAACAACGAGGTGCCCGACAGCCTTCGCGGCAAGCGCATTCTCTCGCTCGACATGGCGGGCCTGATTGCGGGTGCGAAGTACCGCGGCGAGTTCGAGGAGCGTCTCAAGAAGCTTCTGAAGGAAGTGACGGCCGAGTCCGGCAGGATCATCCTCTTCATCGACGAGCTGCACACCGTGGTGGGCGCCGGCAAGACGGAAGGCTCGATGGATGCGGGCAACATGCTCAAGCCCGCGCTCTCGCGCGGCGAGCTGCACGTGATCGGCGCGACCACTCTTGACGAGTACCGCAAGTACGTCGAGAAGGATGCCGCCCTCGAGCGCCGCTTCCAGAAGGTGTTGGTCGACGAACCGAGCGTCGAGGACACGATCGCCATTCTGCGCGGCCTGCAGGAACGCTATGAGGCGCATCATGGCGTCGAGATCACCGACCCAGCCATCGTGGCCGCGGCCGAACTTTCGCACCGCTACATCACCGACCGCTTCCTGCCCGACAAGGCCATCGATCTGATCGACGAGGCCGCGGCCCGCGTGAAGATGGAGATCGATTCCAAGCCCGAGGCTCTCGACAAGCTTGACCGCCGCCTGATCCAGCTCAAGATCGAGCGCGAGGCCATGAAGAAGGAGACCGACGACGCCTCGAAGAAGCGTCTGCAGGCGATTGAGGACGAGATCGACAAGCTCTCCCGCGAGTATGCCGACCTTGAGGAGGTCTGGAAGAAGGAGAAGAGCGAGGCGCTCGGCGCCAAGAGCGTCCGCGACGAGATCGACCGCACGCGTCACCAGATGGAGGAGTACCGCCGCACGGCCCAGTACGAAAAGCTCGCCGAGCTTCAGTACGCCGTTCTGCCCAAGCTTGAGGAACGCCTGAAGAAGGCCGAGAAGGCCGAAGCGGGCGATGCGCCCAAGCCGAAGCTTCTCAGAACCACCGTGGGTGCCGAGGAAATCGCCGAAGCCGTCAGTCGCGCAACGGGCATTCCCGTCGCGAAGATGATGGAGGGCGAGCGCCAGAAGCTCCTGCACATGAAGGATGCGCTCGAGGAGCGCGTCGTGGGGCAGGACGAAGCCGTCAAGCGCGTGGCCGAGACGATTCTGAGAAGCCGTGCAGGGCTTTCGGATCCGAACCGTCCTTACGGCAGCTTCCTCTTCCTCGGCCCGACGGGCGTCGGCAAGACCGAGCTCACGAAGGCGCTCGCGCAGTTCCTCTTCGACACGGAGGATGCGCTCGTGCGCATCGACATGAGCGAGTTCATGGAAAAGCACAGCGTCGCCCGCCTGATCGGCGCGCCTCCGGGATACGTGGGTTACGAGGAAGGCGGCTACCTGACGGAGGCCGTCCGCCGTCATCCCTACAGCGTGATTCTTCTTGACGAAGTCGAGAAGGCTCATCCCGATGTCTTCAACGTCCTGCTGCAGGTGCTTGACGACGGCCGCATGACCGACGGCCAGGGCCGCACGGTGGACTTCAAGAACACCGTGATCGTCATGACCTCGAATCTGGGCTCCTCCGAGATTCAGGAGATGATCGGCGAGTCGAGGGAGAGCGTGAAGAATGCCGTGATGACCGAGGTGCGCGAGCACTTCCGTCCGGAGTTCATCAACCGCATCGACGAGATCGTGATCTTCAACTCGCTCGGCAGCGAGGCCATCCGTCGCATCGCCGCGATCCAGCTCAAGAGCCTGCAGGCCCGCGTGGCCGCCCAGGACGTGACGCTCGAGGTGACCGACGAGGCCATGGCGGAACTCGCCGAAGTGGGCTTCGATCCGCATTACGGCGCACGTCCGCTCAAGCGCGCGATCCAGGACCACATCGAGAATCGTCTTGCGATGGTCATGCTCGAGGGTTCCGCAGGTCCCGGCGACACGATCCGCGTGGGCGCGAAGGACGGCAGGTTCACGTTCGACGTGGAGAAGGCCGCTCAGTGACGCTGAGGTGCTCGGATCCGTCCGACTCGTGAGCTGCTCATGACGAAAGGGGCTTCGCCGGCAACGGCGAAGCCCCTTCGCAGTGTGTGCGTCGCGATGCGCAATGAGGCAGCTGCATGAGGGGAGTGAGCGTGTCCTTGCCCGAGGAGGCCTCACGGACATCGCCCCAACAGGGCGATGGAGTAAAGCTTGCCGTGAGAAGTCAGCAGAGGCCATGGTGCCAAGCAGGAGGGTGCTCGGGTTGGCAATACATGGTCAGCTCCATGTTTGCAAGTGCAGGGGGAGGGGTTTCGTGAAAAAGACGGTCTCGCGCAGGAAGCGCAGGGCCGTCTTTTTGCATGTGCCGCGCGTCAGTTGAGGAAGTGTGCGGGCATGACGGGGGCGAAGTTTGGGTTGAGCGGCATGGAGACGCCGCGGGCGTTCACGTAGATGCGGCCGCCCTCGTCCTCGTATTCATAGTAGCGGGGCTCTTCGTGGATGACGACGTCGGTGAGGCCGAGCATGTTGAAGAAGCGTTCGAAGTTGGTGGCGTATGTGTTGAGGTCGACGCCCGTGTCCTGGAAGGAGATGCAGTCGCCCGAGAAGGGCTGGTCGCGGGAGGTCTCCATGGAGAGTGCAATGCGGATTTCGGAGGCGTAGATCTTGGCCGCGTCGGGACGCGAGCAGAAGATGGCGATCGAGGCGCAGAATTGGTCGGGCTCGCAATCCGCCGTCTGCACGGCATTTGTAAGGAGCGGGTAGATGCGGAAGGGCGAGAGATGCTGCTCGAAGAAGTCGAGTCCCTTGACGAGGGGCATGGGTTCCGTGAAGATCGTCTGGCAGGACGCGATGTTGGACTTGAGGGCCTCCTGCATGTCGAACGCAAACGGATTCTTGAGGATCTGGTTGGGATCGAAGTGGCCGCTGACGCAGAACTCGGGGTGGCGCGTGGTGTCCCACCAGCGGTAGGGATGCACGACGGCGAGCTCGCCCGCAGGCACGGTTACGGTGATGACGAGGTGGCGCAGGTAGAGGCCGTAGATGCGTTCGTTCTCAAGCGCGGCGATGGGGTCATCCTCGCTTTCGGGTACGTCGAGGTGTTCCTTGGTGTAGAGGGTTCCCTTGCATTCGGCCATCGCACGCGTGAGCCTGCCCGCCGTCTCGGTATCGTTGGCGGGCCCTTGGTTGCTGCGGAGCATTTCATGGAAGATCGTGATCTTGGCCTTCGGGTTGATGTAGTGCTTCTTGAGGATCTCGACAACCTTGTCGGCGGTTTCCTGCGAGAGCGTGACGTTGGGGCAGGCGGTCTTGAAGAACGTGCTCATCATCAGGCCGACCATCAGCATCGATGTGGACTCGGTCGGGGTCCTGTATTCGTACTTCACCTCGGAGAGCATGCCGTAGAAGTTCCCGCGGGCCTCGTTGGCGACGGAAGGATGCTGGGCCTCGATCTTGTCGAAGACTTCGTTGGCCATGATGTAGAAGTCGTCGGAGAGCGGCTTCTCGAGGATCGTGCGCAGACGCTGCTCGAGGATGTCACGGTCGGCGAGGGTCGTATAGGCCGTCAGGCGGTTGAGGATGAAGCTGAGTTCGCGGCGCTGGGCCGCAAGATGTGAAGAGCGTGCCATGAATGAAGGTCATGCGGCAGCCGGTTGCGGGCGCCGCGGAAAGCGGGATGGGGACGGACGCTGCGGCGGCTTCCCCGAAAAGCGTTGTGCAGGAGATTCTAACGGATTTGGCCTGCACGGACTGCATTCGGGTCGGATGTGAAAAGAGGAGCGCGAGGCTCCTCTTTTCAATCGTGGCAGGCCTGAAGCGGTCAGGCGGGATTGCGCACGGCGGCCTGGACTTCGTCGAAGGTCTTCGCGATGCTCTTGGAGGGAGCCTTGTCGAGAAGGCTCACGACGACGATGGCGATGAGGGCGAAGACGAAGCCCGGAAGGATTTCGTAGAGGCCGAGCCAGGCGTAGTGGTTCCAGACGAGGACCGTGACGGCGCCGGTGATCATGCCCGCGAGCGCGCCGTTGCGCGTCATGCGGCGCCACCAGAGCGACATGATGATGACGGGGCCGAAGGCCGCGCCGAAGCCCGCCCAGGCGTAGGAGACGAGGGAGAGCACGAGGCTGTTGGGGTCGCGGGCGAGCCAGACGGCGACGACCGAGACGAGGAGCACCATGCTGCGGCCGAACCAGACGAGTTCGCGCTGGGAGGCGTTGCGGCGGATGAACGTGCGGTAGAAGTCCTCGGTGAGAGTCGACGAGCACACGAGCAGCTGGCAGGAGAGCGTGGACATGACGGCCGCGAGAATGGCGGACATTAGGATGCCGGCGATCCAGGGATTGAAGAGAAGGCCCGAGAGGACGATGAAGACGCGCTCGTGGTTCTGTTCGACGAGGGAGGCGACGTCGCGGTGCTCGGCGAAGAAGGCCGCGCCGAAGAAGCCGACGGCGACGGCGCCCGAGAGGCAGAAGCTCATCCAGAGGGTGGCGACGCGGCGGGCGTTCGGGATCACCTTGATGGAGCGGGTGGCCATGAAGCGCACGAGGATGTGCGGCTGGCCGAAGTAGCCCAGACCCCAGGCGAGAAGGCTGACGATGCCCACGAGGGTGTGGCCCTCGAGGATGTTGAGCATCTTGATGTCGACGCTCGCGACGCACTCGGTGGCGGCGGTGAAGCCGCCGAGGTCGTACATGACGGCGATCGGCGTCACGATCAGGGCGAGGCACATGAGGAGAGCCTGAATCGTGTCGGTCCAGGAGACGGCGAGGAAGCCGCCCACGAAGACGTAGCAGATCGTGGCGGCGGCGCCCAGAATGAGGGCCGTCTCATAGGACATGCTGAAGGTGTTCTCGAAGAGGCGGGCGCCCGCGACCACGCCCGAGGCGCAGTAGATCGTGAAGAAGAGCAGGATCACGACGGCGGCGATGATGCGCAGCAGGTTTTGCTTGTCCTCGAAGCGGTGCGAGAAGTAGTCGGGGAGCGTGAGCGCGTTGTGGGTCTTCTCCGTGTAGACGCGCAGGCGGGAGGCGACGACGCACCAGTTGATGTAGGAGCCGAGGACGAGGCCGATGCCGATCCACGACTGGGAGATGCCGGCGAGGTAGACGGCGCCGGGCAGGCCCATCAGAAGCCAGCCGGACATGTCGGAGGCGCCGACCGAAAGGGCCGTCACGAAGCCGCCGAGGCTACGTCCGCCGAGAATGTAGTCGCCGTA
>ENA-UPSY01003072-UPSY01003072.1-human-gut-metagenome-genome-assembly--contig:-NODE-3072-length-12785-cov-63.140777_pt1 | contig 12785 bp, 9 predicted proteins | sample MGYA00250044_ERZ773365 | MGnify/ENA primary metagenome ERZ773365 (study PRJEB29103, sample SAMN06111932) | human gut metagenome | biome: human gut; feature: ankylosing spondylitis patient; material...
GATAACCAGACATCCGGCGTTTGTCGCATCTTCGACATACGCTGCGCTGGCTTCGACGCCTGCGGCAAAGAAAGCCAGCTGGGCCTGGGTCCAGTCAAACTCGGCGGCGTCCTTGACGATCACCGACTTGCCACCAAAACGCAGATGTTCGCCCGCGCTTTCGTTGCGCGCCAGAGCAAAAATCTCCCCCACCGGGAACTGGCGTTCAGCGAGAGTTTCGAGCAGGGCTTCGCCTACGGCGCCCGTTGCGCCCAGTACGGCAATATTCCAGCCTTCAGACATGGTGGTTTACTCCAGAAATAAAGCGGCCCTGCCGGAGTATCCGGCAGGGGCATTAAGAAGACATTAACGAACAGGATGATGCACGGCGTTAAAACCGAGCTGGCGCAACAGCGTCGCCGCCTGCTCATCGCTGCACTGCACGTACAGCGAAGACCATTCGCGACGTTCCTGATAATTTTTACGCAGCTTGTCGAATTCACCGGCGACGCCCGCCACCTTCCGCAGCGGCGCATCATCGCGGCGCACATCATACACCAAATGAACCAGTCTTTTCAGCGTCGGCTGATCGAGCGGGCCATGCAGGGTGATGCGGCCAAACTCCGGGGCCGGCAGCAGGGTATCCAGCGCCACCTGCTGCGGATGACCGATAAAGGCGCTATAGGCTTCGAATACCTGCGTCGTCCCGCGCGCCTTCCCTTCAAGGGTGTAGCCGGCGATATGCGCCGTGCCGATATCCACCCGCTTGAGAAGCGCTATGTTGAGATCCGGCTCCGGCTCCCAAACGTCCAGCACCACGCTCAGGGACTGACCGGCTTCCAGGCGTTTCAGCAACGCGGCGTTATCCACCACCGGCCCGCGGCAGGCGTTGATCAAAATCGTTCCGGGCTTCAGGCGGCTAATCAGCGCCTCATCCGCCAGATGCAACGTTTTATATTGTCCTTCTTTATACAGCGGGGTATGGAAGGTGAGGACATCGGCCTGCTGGACCAGATCGTCAAGGGAGCGGAAGTCGCCTTCGTCGCCGCGGTCAGCGCGCGGCGGATCGCAGAGCAGAGTTTTGATGCCCAGCGCCTCCAGACGCTTTTGCAGCCGCCCGCCGACGTTACCGACGCCGACAATCCCGACGGTGCGATCGCGCAGCGCGAAGCCGTCACGTTCGGCCAGCATCAGCAGCGATGAAAAGACATACTCCACCACCGCAATGGCGTTGCAGCCTGGCGCCGCGGAGAAACCAATCCCCGCCTGCTGCAGCCACGCCTGATCGACATGATCGGTGCCTGCGGTCGCGGTGCCGACGAACCTGATGGCCTTGCCGGCAAGCAATGCTTCATTGACCCGGGTGACCGAGCGCACCATTAAGGCATCCGCATCGGTCAGGGCATCGGCCGGGACCGGGCGGCCCGGGATCGCCTGCACGTCGCCTAAACGGCTAAAAAGCTCACGGGCATAGGGCATATTTTCATCAACGAGGATTTTCACAGTTCAGTACCTGTCTGAGAACGAGAGTTAACCGGGGAAGTGTGCCATAATCTGGCCGCCAGGCATACTCATCACCTGGTTCCAGCACCGCGATATCGAAAGGATGAATCATGACGCACCCCCTTGCAGATATGCCAGACCGTCCTCCAGGGCGAGGCCCATCAGGCACTGCCGCCACCGGCGAACCTTCGCTTTCCATGCAGCAACGCACCGTCCTGGAGCGACTGATCACGCGCCTGGTGGCGCTGACCTCGCAGCAGAATGCGGAAGTGTGGGCCTGCGTCAAACATGACCTCGGACTGAAAGGCGACACGCCCCTGCTGGCCCGCCATTTCAGCGCCGCCGAGGCCAGTCTCAACCAGCGCCTGGCCGCCGCGCAGGACAATCATCATCATCGCCAGACCCTGGCGCAGCTCAGCGATCTGCTCGGCCAGGGCAATAACCGCCAGGCGGTGAGCGATTATATTCGTCAGCATTATGGGCAAACGGCGCTGCATGCCCTCAGCCAGTCGCAACTGGAGAACATTCTGCATCTGCTGCAGCGCGGTCAGCTGTCGATCCCGCAGCCGCAGCAGCGCCCGCCGACCCTTCGTCCACTGCTGCCGGCCGAGCACAACACGCTCAATCAGCTGGTGACTAAGCTGGCGGCCGCCACCGGCGAACCAAGCAAACTGATTTGGCAGTCCATGCTGGAACTTTGCGGCGTCAAGTCCGGGGAGCTGATCCCGGCGACGCACTTCACGCCGCTTTCGTACTGGCTGCAGGCGCGGCAGACGCTCAGCGCGCAAAGCGCGCCCACGCTTACCTCGCTGCAGGGGGCGCTCAAGCAGCCGCTGGAGGCCGCGGAGTGGCAGAAGATTGTCGACTTTGCCCGTCGCAACTGGCAGGTCACGCCCCAGACCACGCTGAGCCCGGCGCAGATCCTGGCGCTGCTGAATAAGGTGTTTGTGCTGCGGGTAGCCCGCGCCCAGGAGACGCTGGCGATCCCGCAGGAGGAGCCCGTGACCCGGCGGACATGGGCCGTTAAGCCTTGGCAGCTGGCGCTGGGCGCGGTTGTCCTGCTCCTGGTGCTGTGGCTCCTGCTGTAGCCGAGCAGGCACTGGCGGCGTTCACGGCACCCTTTCATGCCAAACGCCGCAGTGCTGACTACGGCGATTTCTGGCCTGACAACAACCTAGCGGCGAAATGAGATGAGGGTGACGAGGATCCCCAGCACCGCGCAGAGGGCGCCGGCAAGGAATACCGACGAGTAGCCCAGCGAAGTGGCCAGCAGACCGGTCAGCGGCCCGGTCAGGCCATAAGAGATATCCTGAAAGGCCGCATAGCCGCCGAGCGCAGTGCCGCGCACCTGCGCCGGGACGCGCTTCACCACCTCCACGCCAAGCGAGGGGAAAATAAGCGAACAGCCGCATCCGGTCAGCGCCGCGCCGGCCAGCGCCACCCAGACGCCGGGCGCCAGCCCCAGCAGCGTCAGACCGACCGCCTCTATCAGCAGCGAGACCATCGCCACTTTAACGCCGCCAAACCGATCCGGCATCCAGCCAAACAGCACCCGCATCAGCACAAAGGCGCCGCCAAACGCCGTCAGGGTAAATCCGGCCATCGGCCAGTTCTGGCTGGCAAAATAGAGAGAAACGAAGGTGCCGATCGCCGCAAAACCGACGCCCTGCAGGCCCAGGCCAATACCCGGCCGCCAGATCATGCCGATGACGCTCCACAGTGAAGGCCGCTCACCGCCGTGCGCCGCCACTTTGCGCACCGTGCCGTTGATGAGCAAGGCGACAAGCGGTAGTCCCATGGTGACGCAGGCCAGGACCGCCACGCCAAAGTGGCTGTAAATTAACAATCCCAGCGGGGCGCCCACCGCCAGCGAGCCGTACATCGCCATGCCGTTCCATGACATCACTTTGCCGGAGCGGGCCGGCCCCACCAGCCCCATCCCCCAGCTCAGGTTGCCGGTCAGCAGCTGGCTTTCGCCAAACCCGAGGATCAGGCGGCCCAGCAGCAACAGGCCCAGCTTCGCGAACACCGGCAGCGGCAGCAGCGCAGCGGCCAGCCAGGCCGCGCCGGCCAGGGCGCAGGCCAGCATCCCTTGCAGTACGGAGCGTTTGGCGCCGTACTGGTCTGCCAGGCGCCCGGCGTAGCCGCGGGTAAGAACGGTGGCGAGGAACTGGATCCCCACCGCTACGCCGACCATGGTGTTACCCAATCCCAGCTCCTGATGGACAAACAGCGGGATCACCGGCAGCGGCAAACCGACGGTCATATAGGTCAAAAAAACGGCGAGCGTTATGCGAAAAAGCGAAAAATTCGCGGAAGAATGAGATGTTGTTTCAGTGACTGCGGACATGCATTACTCCAGATTCGCAGAGTAAGGCGAGCAAAGCGACACGCCCCCTCCACCTGACTATCAGGGTTAAGGCGCGTTGGTTGACGTTAAACGCTTACGCATTAGTGGAGAGACTAATGGATCCGCCAGCAGTGTGCCTGCGGGCTCTTACCCTGTCAAGATGACAAAAAAGGGGAGCCGGTGGCTCCCCTCAGTGCATCGCGTGCCGATTAGGCGTTGTATTTACGCATCACCAGCGTGGCGTTGGTGCCGCCAAAGCCGAAGCTGTTGGACATCACGGTGGTCAGCTTAGCGTCAGTCGGTTTGGTGACGATGTTCAGACCGGCAGCCTGCTCATCCAGCTCTTCGACGTTGATGCTCGGCGCGATAAAGCCGTGCTCCAGCATCAGCAGGGAGTAGATAGCTTCCTGCACGCCAGCAGCGCCCAGCGAGTGACCGGTCATTGCTTTGGTCGCCGAGATAGCCGGGCTGTTGTCGCCGAACACTTCGCGGATCGCGCCCAGCTCTTTCACGTCGCCGACCGGCGTGGAAGTACCGTGGGAGTTCAGGTAGTCGATCGGGGTATCAACGCCGTGCATCGCCATCTGCATGCAGCGCACTGCGCCTTCACCGGATGGGGCTACCATGTCTGCGCCATCGGAGGTTGCGCCGTAGCCGACGATTTCCGCATAGATGTGCGCGCCACGCGCCAGGGCGTGTTCCAGCTCTTCCACCACGACCATACCGCCGCCGCCGGCGATAACGAAGCCGTCACGGTTGGCGTCATAGGTGCGGGAGGCTTTTTCCGGCGTGTCGTTGTATTTGGTGGACAGCGCGCCCATGGCGTCGAACTCGCAGGCCATTTCCCAGCACAGCTCTTCGCCGCCGCCGGCAAAGACGATATCCTGTTTGCCCAGCTGGATCTGCTCTACCGCGTTACCGATGCAGTGTGCGGAAGTGGCGCAGGCGGAGCTGATGGAGTAGTTAACGCCGTGGATTTTAAACGGCGTGGCGAGGCAGGCGGAAACGCCGGAAGCCATCGCTTTGGTGACCACATACGGACCCACGGCTTTCAGACCACGCGGGCTGCGCATGGCATCGGCGCCGAAGACCTGGAATTTCGGGGAGCCGCCGCCGGAGCCTGCGATCAGGCCGACACGCGGGTTATTCTGGTATGCTTCCGGCGCCAGACCTGCGTCGGCAACGGCCTGTTCCATGGACAGGTAAGCATAGATGGAGGCGTCGCTCATGAAGCGCACTACTTTGCGGTCAATGAGGCCAGTGGTATCCAGTTTGACGTTGCCCCATACGTGGCTGCGCATCCCTGAATCTTTCAGCTCCTGAGAGAAAGTGATCCCTGAACGTCCTTCACGCAGAGATGCCAGGACTTCCTGCTGGTTATTACCGATGCTGGAAACGATGCCCAAGCCAGTAATCACTGCACGTTTCATTAAATACCTCTGTAAGTCGCACTATTTTAAGTTTCGTGTCGCACGATAGCGTACACTTGTACGCCGAACAAGTCCGATCAGACATTTTGTGTATAAATTTGCGCCCTCAGGCACACATCGCTAAGATCGCGCTACGCCTTGTGATTCGAGTAACTTACGTGAAACAAAACGCTATACAACCCGCCAACCTGGAATTCAATGCTGAGGGTACACCTGTTTCCCGAGATTTTGACGATGTTTACTTTTCCAATGACAACGGTCTGGAAGAGACACGCTACGTCTTTCTCGGCGGAAATCGCCTGCCGGAGCGCTTCTCCAGCCACCCTCGCCCGCTGTTGATCGTCGCGGAGAGCGGCTTCGGCACTGGGCTCAATTTCCTCACCCTCTGGCAGGCGTTTGACGTTTTTGTTCGCGATAACCCGGACGTTACCCTGCAAAGGTTACATTTCATCAGTTTTGAGAAATATCCGCTGAAGGCGGAAGATCTCCGCCTGGCGCACCAGCGCTGGCCAGAGTTGGCCCCATGGGCGGAACAGCTGCAGGCGCAATGGCCTTCGGCCTTCGCCGGATGCCATCGTCTGCTGCTCGACGGCGGACGGGTCACGCTCGATCTGTGGTTTGGCGATATCAACGAGCTGACCAGAGAGCTGGATGATTCGCTGAATCAGCAGGTGGACGCCTGGTTTCTCGACGGCTTTGCCCCGGCGAAAAATCCCGACATGTGGACCCAGGATCTGTTCAATGCCATGGCGCGCCTGGCGCGTCCCGGCGGGACGCTGGCCACCTTTACCTCCGCCGGTTTTGTCCGCCGCGGACTGCAGGAAGCCGGGTTCACCCTGCGTAAAACCAAAGGCTTCGGCCGCAAACGGGAGATGCTGACAGGCGAGATGGCGCAAACGCTGACCTTTCCGGCGCGCGCGCCTTGGTTCGCCCGTCCCGGGAGCGAGGCCCGCGAGGCGGCCATCGTCGGCGGCGGTATCGCCAGCGCCCTGCTCTCCCTGGCGCTGCTGCGTCGCGGCTGGCAGGTGACCCTTTACTGTGCGGACGACGCCCCGGCGCAGGGCGCCTCCGGTAATCGCCAGGGCGCGCTCTACCCGCTGTTAAGCCAGCACGATCCGGCGCTGGCGCGCTTTTTCCCGGCCGCCTTTACCTTCGCCCGCCGCACCTACGACGCGCTGCCGGTGCTGTTCGATCATCAATGGTGCGGGGTCACCCAGCTTGGCTGGGATGAAAAAAGCGCACACAAAATCAATCAGATGCTGGCCCTGGAACTGCCCCCTGATATCGCCTGCGCGGTGACGGCGGAGCAGGCTGCGGAGCTGACCGGCGTCGAGACCGGCTGCGGCGGCATAACCTATCCGGCCGGCGGTTGGCTGTGTCCGCAGCAGCTCACCGCCGAGCTGCTGGCGCTGGCGGCGACTCGCGGACTGCACGTGCATTATGGTTATCAGGTCGAGACGTTGAGCGCGGAGGGCGATGGCTGGCTGCTCAACCAGCAGCGCTATCATCAGGCGGTCGTGCTGGCCAACGGCCACCGCATATCGGATTTTGCGCAAACCGCGCCGTTGCCGGTCTACCCCGTTGGCGGCCAGGTCAGCCATATACCCACTACCCCGCGGCTTTCCGCCCTGCGCCAGGTGCTGTGCTACGACGGCTACCTGACGCCGCAGAATCCGCAAAATCAGCAGCACTGCATTGGCGCCAGCTACCATCGCGGCAAAACCGACACCACCTTCAGCGAAGAAGATCAGCAGCACAACCGGCAACGGCTGATCGACTGCTTCCCGGGCGCGGAGTGGCCGCAGGACGTGGATATCAGCGCCAGTGACGCCCGCTGCGGCGTGCGCTGCGCCACCCGCGATCATCTGCCGATGGTCGGCAACGTGCCGGACTATGCGGCGACATTGACGCAATACGCCAGCCTCCACGAACGGCAGGATAACGCCGGTAGCGCGCCGGTCTTGCATAACCTGTTTATGCTTGGCGCCCTCGGATCGCGAGGCATTTGCACCGCGCCGTTAAGCGCTGAGCTGCTGGCGGCGCAGATGAGCGCTGAACCGCTGCCGCTGGATAGCGGCACCCTGGCGGCGCTGAATCCGAATCGGCTATGGGTGAGAAAACTGCTGAAGGGAAAAGCGGTGAAGTAACAGCGCAAGGGGAGAAAAATCCCTGGGAAGCGCGACATTCCCGGCCTCATCCGGGCGACCAACACGGTAGCCCGGCGAAGCACAGCGCAAACAGGGTAAATCCTGGTTGCGCCGTTAGCGTGTCGGATGGCGCTACGCTTATCCGACCTACATCATGGATCAGGCCTGATTTTTCGCCTGCTGATACAGGTTTTCCCACATGCCCTGCACCAGAATTTGGTCCGGCGGCGACAGTTCGCCAGCGCCGATGGCTTTCTCCAGGCTATGGCTGACTTTGCTGTGTACCGCTTCCGCTGAATGTTCGCCCTCACCTTCCAGCTCAGCCACCGCCAGCGTCAGGTGGCCGCGCAGATAACCGCCGGCAAACAGTTCATCATCACTGGCGTGGTCTACCATGTTGTCAATCAGCGCCAGAATGCGTGATTCAAACTCCGCGATCATCATCTTACCTCTTGTCATGTAATGTGTGGCCTTAGTGCAGGTCTTCCGGCCACGGAAAGTGTTCTGCCGTCAATGGCGGCGTTTGATAATAGTGTTGTAATGCGCGAATAAGACGCGCCGGACGTTCGGGGATCCCTTGTTCAAGCAGAGTCATCACCCGGGCATGTACCCGGCGCTGAAAGGCGATGCGATCGGGTTCAACGTCACCTTCCAGATTGTCGCAGCTGACGTTAAACGGAAATCCCGCCGCCACGCAGAACAGCCACTCCAGGGCCTGTGGTTTCACCTCCACGTCCTCAAACTGGCTTTGGGTCATCGCATCGCGGCCGTCCGGACAGTACCAGTAGCCAAAATCCACCAGCTCGCGGCGGGCTTTGCCGGCGATGCACCAGTGGGAGATCTCGTGCAGAGCGCTGGCAAAAAAACCGTGCGCGAAGACGATACGGTGATATGGCGTGTCATCGTCCGCCGGGAGGTAAATCGGCTCATCGTCGCCTTTCACCAGGCGAGTATTAAAATCTGCGGCAAAGCAGCTGTCGAAGAGGTCAATAAGCTGCTGATAATGGTGTTGCTGTTGCATTAATGAATTCCCAACCACTGCAAAATCTCAGCCCCGTGGCTGTCGTAGAGAAGTTTCGCGCTCATCACCGCCGAAACGATAACGATCATCGGTCGGATCAGCGATTGCCCTTTGCTCAGCACCAGCCGGGAGCCGGCGCGGGCGCCAATAAACTGGCCGGCCATCATCACAAAGCCGGTGGCCCAGATAACCTTTCCGCCGATAATAAACAGCAGCAGGCCGCCGACGTTCGAGGTGGCGTTGAGCAGTTTGGCGTGGGCCGTCGACTTCGCCAGGTTAAACCCGGCCAGGGTGACAAACGCCAGCGCATAAAACGAACCGGCGCCGGGGCCGAAAAAGCCATCGTAAAACCCGACGCTGCCGCCGGCGACCAGCGCAAACGGCAGGCCGTAGAGCCGACGCTGTCGGTCCGCTTCGCCCAGTTTCGGCATCAGCAGAAAATAGAGACCGATGCCGATCACCAGCAACGGCAGGATCTGCTTAAGAATATCGGACTGCACGTGCTGGACCAGCAGCGCGCCGGCGGTTGAACCGATAAAGGTCATCATAATATTCAGCTTCTGATCGGCGAGATTGACCACCTTGCGGCGGACAAAATAGAGGGTCGCCGACAGCGATCCGCCGCAGGCCTGCAGCTTATTGGTCGCCAGCGCCTGGGCCGGCGGCATACCGGCGGCCATTAGCGCCGGCACGGTCAGTAAGCCCCCGCCCCCGGCCAGTGAGTCAATAAAACCGGCCAGGATGGCGACAAAGAAAAGCACCACCAGCACCAGCGGCGATACGGAAAACAACTCGATAAAACTATCCATTACAGCACATGCTCATCCAGTAGCGCCTGGCAGGAAGGCGGCAACGGCGGCGGCGTCTTCTTCACAGGTGGGGTAGACCCGGGTTTAGGTGGCTCGAACCAGCTCTGCAGCTCCGCGCCGCAGCCATCGCCGGCCGGCGGCGGCGCCTGATCTTCGCACTCCAGGCTGCCCGCCGGGCAGCGCAGACGGACGTGCATATGGGCGCGATGCTGGAACCAGGGACGAACTTTGCGCAGCCACTGGCGGTCGTTGCCCGCATCCAGACACAGCTGCTGTTTAATCGCCGGGTTGACGAAGATGCGGGTCACTTCGCTATCTTCCGCCGCCAGCTTGATCAGCTGGCTGATTTGCGGACTCCACAGCGACGGCACCACGCGTTTGCCATCGCTGGCGACCAGATCCAGGGCCTGCGGCTTCAGCAATTGGGACGAAGTCCACCGCGTCTGCGGCAGCTGGAGGAAGATATCGACATCGAGGCCCGTCTGATGGCTGGCGTGGCCGCCGTTAAAGCGGCCGCCTGCCGGCATCCCCATGTCGCCAATCAGCACGGTCCCCATGCCTTTATTGTGCACCTGATTGCTCAGGCGCTGAATAAACTGAACCAGATCCGGATGACCGAAGTAGCGACGCTGATCGGTACGCATCACCTGATAGCCGGCGGCGTTCAGCGGCAGCGCCTCGGCGCCAACGATACAGCCATTGGAGAACGCGCCAATCGACTGCGCGCTGCCGCCGATTGGCTGGGATATCTTCTGCCATGGCGTGGCGGCCAGGCTGCCGGCGCTGGCCAGCAGCGCCAGCAGGGCGATAACGGTGTTTTTCATGGTTACCAGCGTGGAATTGTCGTCGTCACGTCGCCATTCTGCGCGCGCTGACGCATAAAGTGATCCATTAAGACAATCGCCAGCATCGCCTCAGCGATCGGTACGGCGCGTATGCCGACGCACGGATCGTGACGCCCTTTGGTGATCATCTCCACCTCTTCGCCAAAGCGGTTAATGGTATGACCGGGAACGGTAATACTGGAGGTCGGCTTCAGCGCGATGTTGGCAACGATCTGCTGACCGCTGCTGATGCCGCCAAGAATGCCGCCGGCGTGGTTGCTCTGGAATCCGGCTTTGGTGATCTCATCGCGGTTTTCGCTGCCACGCAGCTTCACCACGTCGAAACCGTCGCCAATCTCCACGCCTTTCACGGCGTTGATGCTCATCAGCGCGTGGGCGATATCGGCGTCAAGGCGGTCAAAGACCGGCTCGCCAAGGCCCGGCGGTACGCCGTCGGCGACGACGGTCACTTTGGCGCCAATGGAGTCGCCCTCTTTTTTCAGACCGCGCATCAGTTCATCGAGAGCGTCGATTTTCTCCGGGTCCGGGCAGAAGAAAGGATTCTGTTCAACCTGATCCCAGTCTTTAATAGCCAGCGGAATGTCGCCCATCTGCGTCAGGCAGCCGCGAATGACGATGCCGAACTTCGCGGCGAGGAATTTTTTGGCAATCGCCCCGGCCGCCACGCGCATCGCGGTTTCGCGGGCGGAGGAGCGACCGCCGCCGCGATAGTCGCGCAGACCATACTTTTGTTCGTAGGTGTAATCCGCATGGCCAGGACGGAACAGATCTTTGATCGCGCCGTAATCCTGCGAGCGCTGATCGGTGTTCTCAATCAGCAGCCCGATACTGGTCCCGGTGGTGACGCCTTCGAAGACGCCGGAAAGGATTTTGACCTGATCCGGCTCGCGACGCTGCGTGGTGTAACGCGAGGTACCCGGGCGACGACGATCGAGGTCGTGCTGCAGATCGGCTTCGGTCAGCGGAATGCCCGGCGGCACGCCGTCAACGATGCAGCCCAGCGCCAGGCCGTGCGACTCGCCGAAGGTGGTGACGCGAAAGAGTTGTCCAATTGTATTTCCTGCCATCACGGCTCCATTCTTTGTCGTTATGTTGGCGTGTTGTTTTTTTTAGTCTTTATAAATACCGAAGTGCGCGCGAGCGTCAATCAGCTGCTGTTTGGTCAGCATAAAGACGCCGTCGCCGCCGTTATCAAACTCAAGCCAGGTAAACGGCACGTCCGGATACTGCTCCATCAGATGTACCATGCTGTTACCGACTTCACAAATCAGAATCCCGTCGTCGCTGAGATAATCCGGCGCATTGCCGAGGATGCGGCGCGTCAGCTTCAGGCCATCGCTTCCTGAGGCCAGACCCAGAACCGGCTCATGCTCATACTCTTCCGGCAGATCGGCCATGTCCTCTTCATCGACATACGGCGGATTAGTGACGATCAGATCGTACTGTAGCTTCGGCAGGTCGCGGAACAGGTCAGAACGGATCGGCGTCACGTGATGGATCAGGCCATGGGATTCCACATTGTGCTCGGCGACGGCCAGCGCGTCCGGGGAGATATCCACGGCGTCGACTTCGGCTTCCGGGAAGGCATAGGCGCAGGCAATGGCGATGCAGCCGCTGCCGGTGCACATATCAAGGATATGCTGCGGCTTATGGGTAATCAGCCCGGCAAACTGGTTATTGATCAGTTCGCCGATCGGGGAGCGCGGCACCAGCACTCGCTCATCGACGTAAAACTCATGGCCGCAGAACCACGCTTTGTTGGTCAGATAGGCGACGGGAATACGCTCGTTCACGCGGCGAATCACCCGCTCTACAATGCGGTGTTTCTCGCTGGAGGTCAGGCGCGCAGTACGCATATCTTCCGGAATATCCAGCGGCAGATACAGCGAAGGCAGCACCAGCTGTACCGCCTCGTCCCATGGGTTGTCAGTCCCGTGACCGTACCAGATATTAGCAGCGCTGAAACGGCTTACCGCCCAGCGCAGCATGTCCTGAATGGTATGCAGCTCATTGACTGCCTCATCAACAAAAATTTTATCCACGACATCCTCCAGGGCACACTCTGCTATAAATTCGGCGGCTAGTGTGCCATGAAGACGGCGATAAATCAGCATTCTTGCGTGGGGTGGCGGGGGAAAAAACAGGTTTTCCTTGCCCGAAGGGATATTGAGTCGGGTAAACTAGCGCAAAGTATTAATGAGAGCGGACAATGAAAAAGAAGACATCGCTTAGCGAGGAGGATCAGGCGCTGTTCCGTCAGCTGATGACCGGCACGCGGAAGATCAAACAGGACACCATCGTTCACCGCCCGCAGCGCAAGAAAATCACCGAGGTTGCCCCTAAGCGTCTGCTGCAGGAGCAGGCCGACAACAGCCACTATTTTTCCGATGAGTTTCAGCCGTTACTGAATACCGAAGGCTCGACAAAATATGTCCGCGCCGACGTCAGCCATTTTGAGCTGAAAAAGCTGCGCCGTGGGGATTATTCGCCGGAACTGTTTCTCGATCTGCATGGGCTCACCCAGCAGCAGGCCAAACAGGAACTGGGCGCGCTGATTGCCGCCTGCCGCCGCGAGCATGTGTTTTGCGCCTGCGTGATGCACGGGCACGGTAAGCACATTCTCAAACAGCAAACCCCGCTGTGGCTGGCGCAGCATCCGCACATCATGGCTTTTCATCAGGCGCCAAAAGAGTACGGCGGT
>ENA-UPSY01003084-UPSY01003084.1-human-gut-metagenome-genome-assembly--contig:-NODE-3084-length-12749-cov-3.476562_pt1 | contig 12749 bp, 18 predicted proteins | sample MGYA00250044_ERZ773365 | MGnify/ENA primary metagenome ERZ773365 (study PRJEB29103, sample SAMN06111932) | human gut metagenome | biome: human gut; feature: ankylosing spondylitis patient; material...
AGCAAGCAGCTCACCAAACAAAGCGCATGGGAAAACTGGATTTTTGCAAAATGTGTTGGTACACCAAAAACCAATACCGCAGATTCCAAAAGACAGGAAACCATGAGAAAAGCCGCCAAATGGCGGCTTTTCAGTCCTTCGGCCGGGGAGGTTTCTTATAAGAGGTCTTGATCTCCCTTTTCCGCGTACATCCGCCCCCGGCGGCGCTTCGCCTTCCACCGTCGGCCCAGCCGGTTTCCGTGTGCTTTGCCCCCGAAAACCGGGGGCGCAACGGGTCGAAAAAATCTTTTCTCCCCGTTGCCCTTATTTTCAGAACTTGTAAAAGTTCTGAAAATATTTGATTTCAATGGTGCAGGAAACCTCTCTTGGGTTTCCCGCACACACCCTTCCCTACCGTCGCACAAATCTCCCCCGGCGGTGCTTCGCCTGTTTCCCCTCGTTTTTTTACCCCCAAACCTCCATCATCACGCCGCCGGTGACCGCCTCCCAGCGGCGTGCCGTCAAGTCCGCCGTGGGCAGCACCGTCACCGACAGGTGGGCCGGTTTCAGCCGCTCCACCGCCCGGTTCAGGGCCGGAATATCCGCCGGAACACGGCCCTCGCCCACGGTCAGCGCCGTGACGTGCCAGTTGGCAAAGTCCTCCTCCACCTCGCCCCGGTCGCCGCCGCCCAGCGTGACACACAGCTCCTTCAAAAAGGCGGGGGTCAGGGTGCGCCCTCCCAGCATGGCGGCCCGGACGGCGGCACGGCGATCCTCCATCGCGGCCCCCTCCCGGACGGGCAGGCCGTAGTCTCGCTCCCACAGGGTCAGCCCTCCGGTGGCGGTCTCCACGCACACCTGACCGTTCTTCTCCGCCACGGCCTCCGCCATGGCGTTCTCCCCCTGTTCCAGCGCCGCCAGTGTCTCCCGGACGGGGGAAAGCTCCGTCAAAAACTCCGGCAGTCTCATGCCTTCACCTCCGTCAGCGTCAGCGTGCCCACCACAGGCACAGCGCCCTCTTGCAGCGTCAGGCTGTCGCCGCTTCCGTTCATGGTGAAGCCGGACACATCCGCCACGCCCGCGCAGTCCAGCAGCAGACGCAGGGCCTTGCCGTGGCTGACCACCCTCGTCCGCAGGGCGTTGTCCCGGAAAAAGGCGGTCAACCCCTGAGAAAAGGCGGTTTTCACGCCCTCTAAGCTGCCGCCGTCCATCAGCGTCACAGACGCCGCCACGTTCACCGCCGTCTCAGCGGCGGCAATGACCCTTGCGTCCGCGCCCACGGGCCGCTCCCGGTCCACGACGGCTTGGGCCTCCCGAATAGCGGCCTCGCCGGGGGCTTTCCCCTCCCGGCCCACCGCCACAATGTCCACGGTGCCGTTTCCTCTTGCCAAAGGCAGCACCTTCACCCGCAGGATGTCCGCCACCTGTCCGCACCATGCGGCGTAGTGATCGGCGTTGCCGGAGGCGGGGGTTGCGGCCAGCGCCGCCAGCGTCCGGGCGCGCAGTTCCTTGTCCGTCTCCCCCTCCTTGCGGACGCACCCCCGGTCGGCGCATACGGCGGTGAGCCACTCCCCCACAGCGGAGGACACAAAGGCCCGCCGTTCCAGTCCGTCGATCTCCATGCTCCAAAGCTGCGCCATCCCGTCGGCGCAGGCACGGAGCACGTCTCCGGCAAAGGTGCCCTCGGCGGCGCTGCCGGGGCCGGTGTAGGCGGCTGTCAGCAGCCGCAGCATTTCTTCCTTGGTCATCTGATCGAAACCTCCGTTTTCTGGGTAAACTCCTCATAGACGGTGTGCACGGTGAACCGGGCCTCCACCCGGCTCCCCTTCTTCGAGAAGGAGAACCCGTCCACCTCCCGGATATAGGGACACGCCAGCAGCGCGTCCCGCACATACTGCCGCACCTGACTTTCCAGAATCCCCTGATCCACGCAGCCGCCCAGCAGCAGCGTCAGCTCGTTGCCGTAGTCCGCCGACCACGCGGTATAGCGGAACCGCTGGCTTTCCGGCCGCAGCGCCCGTGCCGCCCAAATTTTCAGCGCCTCGTCCCCGCTGACCAGATACGGCTCTCCCCGGCGCAGGGCAAAGCACCGGTTCTCCCAGTCCACGGCCCACTCCCGGAACAGCGGCAGCGTTTCCTCCGGTGCGGTGTCGGGGGCTGTGCCCCAATCGGGAAAGATCATGCGCCCCCACCTCCCACAAAGCCGAGGATCCAAAAGCCCTCCTCGCAGGACAGCAGCGCCAGTTCCCTGCCGATGTCCTCCTCACAGAATACCGTCCCTTGGAGATAAAACAGCCCCTCGGTCAGCGCCGTCCCCCGGACGGTAACGGTCAGCGGCGAAACCGCCGTCAGCGTGCCGAACAGCCCCGCCGGGGCGTCCTTCCGCTCCGGCGTCAGCAGTTCCAGCAGTTCACTGTAAACGTTCATGTCTCAACTCCCTCCAAACTCAGCGACGTGGTAAACACGCCCTTTTCCCAGCGGTGCTCGTGGGCGGTGATGTCGTAAACCCCCTCCAGTCCCCATTGGGGCCGGTGGGCCTCCACCCGCCCGCCGCACCGCAGGGACAGATCCCCCAGCACCGTCACCCTTGCGGACAGGCTGCGCCGCCGCAGCGCGGCCCTAGCCTGCGCCTGCGGATCGCCGCTCTTTCCCATCACCCGCTGGAACCGCCCGCAGGCGGTGATATCCCCGGTATTCTGGGCGGCGGCGAGAACGCGCCCGTTCCGGCCCGTCACCACGGCCCGGTTCACCATGTTTCCCATGGACGCCCGCCCGGAGACCTCCAGCACCCGCTCCGGCTTCAGGGAAACGGCCCCGCCGCCCCCCTTCGTCACGGTCAGCGCCCCGTCCCGGACGGCGATCTCCCGCCCCTCCCCCACGGCTCTGCGCAGGATGGAGAAAGCGGACTCCCCCGGCCCGGTGACGATGGTGCGGTAAAGGCCGTCGTCCTCCACAGCCCCCAGCGGAACGCCCAGTTCCCCGGCGATCTTCCCGGCGATTTTCCGCCCCGTTCCGGCGTACACACCGTACAGCTCGTTCCGGGTCAGATACACCCCCCGGTCATAGGCCGTCAGGGTCACGGCCTCCGGGTCACGGTCAAGTTCATGGACGCTGCCAAGGAAGATCTCCTTCCCGCCGTCATCCAGCAGCCGCACCACGTCCCCCACCGCCACGGACAGCTTCAAAAAGTAGGTGTCCGCCGGGGCAATGAGCACCGTGGCGGTGAGACACGCCGCCGCCTCGTTCCGGGTCTTGCCCAGCCGCACCGATCCCAGCGCGGGCATGACCATCTGTTGTCCGATCAGCAGTTTCACAGCGTCAGCACCTTTCCGATTTGCAGTTTCCGGGGGTTCGTCACGCCGTTTTTGGCGGCGATGCTCCCCCACTTCGTCCCGTCGCCGTAAAAGCGGCAGGCAATGTCCCAAAGGGTGTCCCCCTTTTTGACGGTGTAGGTCTGGGGCGTGACCCGCTCGTCCGTCCGCTTGCGGACAGGGGCGGTGCCGCTTCCGCCGCTCCCCCCGGCCAGAGCCGCCAGCGCCGACTTGAATTTATACTCCCGCAGTGTCACAGTCAGCCCCACGTCCCTGTCCCCCTCCGCCAGCGTCTCGGACACATCCTCGATGAGAAACGCATCATTGATGTCGCTGCCGGAGATGATGAGCCGCACCGGATCGCCTGAATCCTGCCAGCTTTTCAGCATGGCGAGGATACTCTCCGGCTCCTTTCCGTCAAAAAACGGCGAGTAGGCGCTGGGGAGAAACGTGGTCAGCCTGACCTCCCGCAGACCCCGGCCGCCCCAGATATTCACAGTCCCGCCCATGGCAAGGCTCCGCACCCGGTTCTCATTGGGCCGGGTGACGGTGAGCCGGGCGGGATTGACTGTAAAGTAGATGCGCTCCTCACCGTTGTTGTGCCAAAGCAAAACGGTTCTGGTGTTCATAGAAAACCCCCTATCTCACAGCGGCGGCACGGCGCAGGCCCTCCAGCAGTCCCTCGGCGAACCGCTCCACCGATTCCGACTTCATTTCGTGCAGCGTTTCCCCGACTTCCGACCTGTTTTCGTGCAAGCCCTGCCGTCTCGCCGCCGCAGATTCCGACTTCGTTTCGTGCACCGTTTCCCCGACTTCCGACTTGCTTTCGTGCAAGCCCCGCCGTCTCTCCGTCGCAGATTCCGACTTCGTTTCGTGCACCGTTTCCCGGACTTCCGACCTGCTTTCGTGCAAGTCCTCCTGTCTCATCGCCGCAGATTCCGACTTCATTTCGTGCAACGCTTCTCCGACTTCCGACTCAGTTTCGTGCAGATTCGACCCTCGCCCGGACACTTCCTTAGTGTTTCCGGACAGTTCCAAAGGTGCTGAAAACCGGTCATTTTCCTCGGACAACGCAAGATTTTGTGGTACAAAATCGGAAACACCACCCAAGATAGGGCCTGTCCGGTCTGAACCGTCCCCGCCGAAAAACTCATGTGAGACTTGTCCATCTGCCGCTGTGCCGTCCGGTTTCCGCACGTCCTCAAGTCGGATTTCCGCCTTTTGAACCGCCTTTTTCCGCACGTCCTCATGTCGGACTTTGGCCTTTTGACCCGCCTTTTCCCGCACGTCAGCAAGTTGGAATTCCCTTGCTGACGGCGCGTTTGCCGCAAAATAAGGCCCATCGTTCCGCACGTCACCAAGTCGGACTTCGGCCTTTTGACCCGTGTTTTCCTGCACGCCGTCAAGTCGGATTTCCTTCTCGGACGGCGCATCAACTGCCAAATGTGCCCCGTCCTTCTGCACGTCCTCATGTCGGACTTCCGCGCTTTTTGTCGATGGGCCGTCTCCGTCCGCCGTCACGCCGCTGAGTGCCAGAACCGTCCGTGCGGCGGCCGCCGCCTCTTCGTCGGACACGTAGGCCGTCACCTCGGCAGGGGTGAACAGCCGCCCCTCCCGGCGCAAGGTCTCCCCGGCGGTCTGCAAATCCCGGCAGGCGGCGTAAAGCAGCGCCCGCCCGCCGTCCCGCAGTCCCAGAGCGGCGCACTCTCTGGGCGGCAGGGCCTCTACCGTCACCGTCCCCAGCAGACCGCATGCCACCTCAGCGGTGCGGCCCCTGCGGGAGACACGCTCCCGCAGGACGTCCGCCAGCGCCATCAGTCAGCGGCCCGGATGCTGTCCAGGCACACCAGATCGGAGGGCCGGAAGGTAAAGGGCAGCTTCTGCTGGTTCACCTCGCCCATCTTGTAGTTCATGAAGGGCAGCTCGGTAAACGCCACGTTGTCGATGCTGTACCGCTCCTCGCCGCCGTCGGCAGCGTCCGGGTCTTTCAGGGCGGTGGTGATGGTGCAGCGCTTGTCAAGGCCGCGCTTGGCCTGTTCCAGCACCTCGTAGAACCGGGTGTAGACCTGCTTGATGGTCATGGTGCCCTCGCCGGCGTAGCCGGTGATCTTGGAATCCACGTCCATGCCGAACTGGACCTTCTCCCGCTGAACCTTGACGGTCAGCGTCAGCTGGGACAGCTCGGCGATGCGCGCGCCGTCCACCCAGACCTCGGCAAAGGAGCCGGAGAGGGTGCGGTTTGCCTGTAAATTACTCATACGTTCCTCCTATTTCACGTTCGTCCGATGGTTACATGGAGATGACCAGCGCCAGATCCTCCATGGCGTCGCAGAAAGTCAGCTTGGCCTCCAAAAACACCTGACTGCCGGTGTTGGCCTTCAGAATGTCGGTGTCCTTCATGTCGGAGGTGTCGGTGCCTCTGGATTCCAGATAGCTTCTCTGCCCGGACAGAGACACAAAGCACCGGTTGTCGGCGGTCTTGTCCAGAACATCCCCCTCCAACCCCTTGAGATAGGCGTTGATGGCCGTCACCAGAAGCAGCTTGTTGTCGTAATCGTTGAGCACCTTGCCCACATAGCCGCTCTCGAAGGCCTTGGCAATGTCCCCGCGGATCAGGTCGATGCCCTCCACGATCTTGATCTTCTGGAAAGGCGCGGCCTTGTCCGGGGTCAGCGTGGTCAGGGAGTTCACCGCGCGGCCCAGACGGTAGCCCTCCCGGCCGGGGACGATGATGAGCTTGCCCGCGTCCACGGCCTCGTCCGGCTCGGCCAGTGCGTCGCAGCCCACCACCTCCGGCAGGTTGACGTAGGTGGCGGAGCGGGTCAGGGGCAGTGCCGCCAGCAGTGCCGCCACTCGGACGGCGTAATCCTTTGCCTCCATCGCGCCGTCCTCCAGCGTCAGGCCGGACACGCACAGATTCACGATGCCCTCGCAGTCGGGGGCCGTGGCGTTGGCCACCACGGCCTTCACGCCCCGCCCGCCGTTTCGGAGGGTCTTGATAAAGGACATCACCCGCGCGTCCTCCAGACCGGGCGCGGCCAGCCAGTCAAAGCGCAGACGCTCCAGCGCCTGATAGGTTTTCTCCGCGTCCTCGCCCACGCGCAGCACCCAGACCTTGGTAGGCGCGGCTAAAAAGGCCAGCTTCAGCAGACGGTAGTTCTCGGGGGAGAACTTGTCCTCCGGCACCTCCGCCAGACTTTTGTACGCGGCCTCTGCCGCGCCGCCCGCGGTGGCGTCCTTCACCGCCACCGCCAGCACGCCTCGGGCGGAACGGGTGATGGCGGACACAGCCGCCGTCTGAAAGCTGATAAAAATTTCAGGAAGACCCATAAATACCTCCAAATTTCAAAGATTTCCTTGTCAAATGTCCAGATTGAGGGTCGCCATGCGTCCCGGCGGCTCCATGCCGGGCTTCTCCGGCCGGGGCAGCGGCACGCACAGTTCCACCGTGAACGTCAGCGTCTCGCCCTCGGTTTTCAGTTCCAATGGGTGCAGCGTCCGCTCCCCCATGGGAACGCCCCGGAGCAAAACCGGCGTCAGGGAGGAAAGCAGGGCGGTGTTGCCGTCCCGCTCCCGGTCGGACGCAGCGGAGACCGTCACCCGGTAGGTGTGCTCCGCCTGCCGTCCGCCGTCCACCAGTACCGTCCCGTCCTCCCGGACGGACACCGCCAGCAGGGGGTATTCCCCCCGCACTCTCGTCCGATCCGCCACGGTGCGGACGCCCGTGCACGCCTGCAAATACGCTGCCACGCTGTCCTGAACAGCCTTCACGCCTGCCCCTCCTTTCCTGTCTCACGTGAGACTTGTCCGTCGTCGGAGCAAGCTGCATATCCCTCGCTTCCGGCTGCCGCCGAACGCTCACTCATTTCGTTGCTCCTCCTCTCCCCAGCGGAACCGCTTTGCTGGGTTCCGCCGGGGGCCCCCACGTGACTGATTTCCACCACTGTTACGCAATGGCTGTCATACCGGAAGCTGTCGGAGGTGCGCCCCATCCAGACGCTTCCCCCCTCGTCCGTCACCTCCACCCGGTCACCCAGCCGAAAGGCCAGCTCCGGGCGGGTGTACAGGGTCAGCCGGTACAGCGCCTCCGGCCAAGCGGCGAAAAGGGACGGCGGCGTGGGGGCGCTGGTGTGCTCCGAGCGGCTCAGGGCGCAGGGAGCGGCCTCGCAGAGCCGCTCCTCCCCCTCCGCCAGCGGACGGAACGCCGTGACACGGTGGGCATATGTCCGGGCGAGAATGTCCGCCAAGGCTTTATCCGTCACCGCTCACCCCTCCTTCAGCCGCCCCAGCCTGCGCCACGGGGCCAGCCCCGCCAGCGCGGCGGCCTGCCCGTCGGAGACGGCGTAGGTCACAGAGGTGTCGCCACGGGTAACGCTTTTCACGGCGGCCTCCCGGCCCTCCATGTCGAGGAGCAGTGCCGCCACCGCCTGCTCCATGGCCTCCGGGATGTCCTCCCGTCCGCACCACGCGCAGGCCCGCTCCATGGCCATTTCCGTCAGCGCGTCCCCGTTCTCACCGAGACTGCGGCCCGCCAGACGCTCCGCCTTCTCCCGAATGGCGGCCGCCTTGTCCGCGCCGCTCATCAGGGAGTCACCACAGCGCCGATGGAGGCCAGACGCTTGCCGGGCACAAACAGATCGTAGAGATAGCGGGCCTGAATGGAAGTGCCGTCAAACAGCTGGTTCTCCTGGGGGCCGAACTGCTTGATGGCGTCCAGCTTGCTCACGGCCAGCGGCGTCTCGCAGTGGGTGATGAGACAGGCGATGTCCTTGGCGTTCTCCCCCGCCACGATGCCGCCCTGATCGCTGTCGCCGCTCTGGACGGTGATGACGGTTTTCATGCGGCTCTGGGGCACGAACACGCAGGGCAGATCGTCCAGCATCATCACATTCTCATAGGTCACGCCGTTGATGGACACGGCGTTGCCGAAGGAAATGTCGTGATAGGTGCCGTTGGCGGCCTCCAAAAAGGCGGTCTTGTGCTTGTGGCTGATGAGGGCCACATAGCCGTCCATCTCCTCCGCGTCGTCACGGACGGTCTGCAAAAGGCCGCTGACGGTGGCGATGGCGTTGGTCTTGGTCAGAGCGGCGGAGACGATGTGGGTGGTATTGTGGGCCGCGTCGCCGTTGGCCAGCTCGTACAGGCGGTGGATGCGGTAGGTGTCCTGCTCCTTCACCAACGCGTTGCGGGCGAACTCACGGATGACGTTCTCGGCGGTGACCAGAAAACCGGTGTCGTTGGGGTCGGTGCGGTCCAGAGAGAACTTCACGCCGCGGTCCATGGACAGGGTGTAGCTTTTCCAGCTGTTGGTCACGGTGCCCTGAGGGTAAGCGGAGCCGTCGGCCTTGCCCGCGTCATAGTTGCCGAGACCCGTGGTGGACAGGGTGGAGATCTCAATGTCCCGGCCGCCCGTGAAGCGGACCTTCCCCGCTTCGGGGATCATCCACGCGGTAGCGGAGGCCGCCGCAAACTCCTCGTCAATGAACTGCTGGTATGCCTTTGCGTAATCAAATGCCATAATGATACCTCCTGTATTCAAATTCTGGGGCTTTCAAACCCTATAACCCCACAATAGCGCAAAAAAAACGCCCCGCCTTGGGAACCGTTTCCCAAAAGCGCGACGCTCCATCCGTCTCCATATCCCTCACGATCTCCCCGCCCATCCCTCCGTCCATCCCCTCGTAGCCCTCCCATCCGCTCCCCCCAGACACGCCCCATCTATCCTCACGCCCCGCCAAACACCCACCCGCAAAAAAAGAACCTTCCCCCGTCCCCGGAAGAAGATCCCTCTTTATCATGATCCATTTTAATAGTAATAAGTCCTGATAATTCGCTCTTTGTGCCGCTCCTCACATCAGCCCCGCCACACCGCAGGTCACAGCCGTGGTGATGCACCCGGCAATCACAACGCCTGCGGCAATGGCCGGCAGAGCGGTGCGCATCCGAATATCCAGCACGTCCGCCACCAACGCCCCGGTCCACGCACCGGTCCCCGGCAGGGGAATCGCCACCAGCAGCACCAGTCCCAGCGTCCGGTACTTCCGCACCTTCCGTCCTTTCAAATGCGCCCGCCGCTCCAGACGATCCACCTTCGGCCCCAGCCACGTGCTTTTCCGCATCAGGGCGAACACCCGCCGCAGCAGCAGCAAAATGCAGGGTACCGGCGTCAGATTCCCCGCCATCGCCGTGACGGCGGCCACGGCGGGCGGCAGTCCGGCGGCCACCCCCAGCGGAATCGCCCCCCGCAGCTCCACCACCGGAACCATGGCCATCAAAAAAGTCATGGCCAGCTTTCCCAATACGCTCTCGCCAAAAATCATGTATGTCCCATCCCGCGCCGAAAGGCGCGTTTTTTTTATTTTACGACCCTTCCTCACGACCCCGGCCATGCCGCCCCATAAAAAGCGCACAACACCGCCGGAGCACCGCCCCCATCAGCGTCCGCTCGGAAAGTCTTGTTTCTTAGGTTAACATAAATCCCACTGCTTCGCAACTGCAATCTGCCCGCCCCAATGTGCCGCCGTTTTTCTGGACCGCCCCTCTTTGCGCCGCCGAACCCTGTATCCCTTGCAGTGGCAGGGTTTCCGCCCATCCGCCCCAACATCCCGCCCGCCGCTGAAAAAAATTTTTTCCGTCTGCTGCACGGCCCCGTGCAACAAACCGTCCTGAGCCGCCATGGACAGAACGGCTTTTCCAAGGAACTCCTTCACAAGCGCCCATCCCCCTCCGGTGATACCGTGCTCCTGAGCCTGTCGACAAGGTGGCAACTTCTCCGCAACGGAAAGGAAGGGTGTGCGCGGGAAACCCAAGAAGGGTGTCCTGCGCCATTAAAATCCTAAGTTTTCAGAACTTTTATAAAGTTCTGAAAACCTGCTCAGCGGGGCGAAAAGGATTTTTCGACACGCTGAGCAACAGGGAGGGCGCAGCCCTCCCTGTTCCTTTTGTTCAGCGCAGATCGGATACAATGTTGTCCACGGCGTTGTCCACCGCGATACCCAGCTTGCGGATGCTTTTCCCCACCTGTGTTTTCATGGGGTCCCGTCCGTAGGGCGACATCATACCCATTGCGGCGCCAGCCAGCAGACCGGCGCTCATGCCGACCCAAAATCCGGCACAACCTTTCATACTCCGTCACTCCTTTTTCGGTCTGAGGGTAGTATGCCCGGAGAAACGGAAAGCATGATGGAAACTCATTCCAGAATCACGCCGTCGCCCACCACGGCGTCTCCGTCATAGAGGACAACGAACTGTCCCGGCGTCACCGCCCGCTGGGGCTCCCGGAACCGCAGGCGTACCTGCCCGCCGGACAGCGGCTCCGCCACGGCCTCCGCTTCCCGCTGGGAATAGCGGGTCTTGACGGTGACGGTCATAGGGGCGGTCAAAGCGGGAATGGAGATCCAGTTCCAGTCCCCGGCAATCAGCTCTGATGTGAACAGGTCCTCATTGTGACCCAGATAGACGGCATGGTCCGCCGGGTCCTTCCGCAGGACGTACAGCGGCGGCTCGATGGCAAGACCCAGTCCCTTGTGCTGCCCCTTGGTGTAGCGGATGAACCCCTTGTGCTGGCCTAAGACGCGGCCCTCCCGGTCTACAAACGGTCCGGTGGGGGACTCGTGTCCCACGCAGCGGGTAATGAAGCTCACATAGTCCCCGTCCGGCACGAAGCAGATGTCCTGACTGTCCCGTTTTTGGGCGTTGATCAGGCCGTGAGCCTCCGCCAAGGCCCGCACCGCCGGTTTTTCCAGATCGCCCAAGGGGAACAGCGTCCGGGAAAGCTGCTCCTGCGTCAAACGGCAGAGAAAGTAGCTCTGATCCTTGGAGCGGTCCGCCCCCCGGCAGAGCAGGTGACGGCCGGTAGCAGGATCCTGTCGAATTTTGGCGTAGTGGCCGGTGGCCAGATAGTCCGCCCCCAGTTTTCGGGCGGCGTCCCACATGGCGCCGAACTTGATCCGCCGGTTGCAGAATACGCAGGGATTCGGCGTGCGGCCCGCCTCGTATTTCCGGATGAAATAGTCGATGACCGTTGCCCGGAATTCCGGGGAGAGGTCCATATCGTAGAAGGGAAGCCCCAGCAGGGATGCCACGGCCCGGGCGTCGGAGCCGTCATCCGGAAGGCGGTCTGCCGGTAAAGGCAGACCGCTTAACAGGGACAGATGCAGGCCGCTGACGGCGTATCCCTGCGCTTGCAGCAAGACCGCGGCGGCAGAGCTGTCCACCCCACCGCTCATTCCCAAAAATACCTGTGCCATAGAAGCCTCCTATGCGTCAATGCACATTCCAGATCGTATTATGTCGAATAGATATGCCAAATGGTATTAAAAGAGCTATCGTGTAGAAAAAGAAAAGCGGCTTTGCGCCGCTTTTCTGAGGTTACGATAAAACGGTAAGATTTTCGTTCGCCTATTATTCCAGATTCCGCACGGCAAACGCATCGGAGGGAAGCGCATCCGCCAGTCCCAGCAGCGGACGGCTGAAGCCGCCATTGTAGACGGAGGGGATGTCGGAAAGCTGGCTGCCCAACTGCCGGTCCGGCAGAGTGACCATAAAGCGGCTGCCCTTGCCGGGGGCGGACTCCACGGTGATGCTCCCACCGTGCTTTTCCGCGATGGCCCGGCACAGAGGAAGGCCCAGACCCAAGCCATAGGGCGCAGGAGTGGGATGGCCCGGCTGGAAACAGCCGTCAAACAGATGGGCCATCCGCTCCGGCGGGATGCCGCAGCCGGTGTCGCTGACGGTCAGCCGCAAAGTTTCACCGCTTTTTTTCAGTTCCACCGTGACCGTGCCGCCGGCAGGCGTAAATTTCAGCGCATTGGACAGCAGATGATACAGGAGCTGCTCCATGGTGCCGGCGTGAACCGCGCAGATGCGGCGCTCCATGGCGCAGATGAATTTCAGGTGGATCCCCAGCATCTCCGCCAGATCGCCGGCGCTTTCGCAGACCTCGCCAATCAGCTTTACCAGATCTGCGTCCCGCAGCGCGGCCGGCTGCGCTGCAGCCAGATATTCAGCGGAGGAAAGGCTGTTCACCAGCCGCAGCAGCCGGTAAAAGCTCTGATCCAGCACGGCGGCTTTGGCGTCCAGGGCGGGATCCTGTTCCCGGGCCTGGGCCGGGATGGCCTGGGCGGCAGCCAGATGGAGACTGCTGAGAAGGCCCCGCATCTGATTGGCGATATTTGGCAGCAGCGCGGACAGATCCTGGCTCTGCTCCATGGATAGATACACCTTCTTCCTTCCTACAGCTAGCATGGGCAGTCCCGCAGGATCTACCCCTGGAAAAGTTTTGCATACCGTTATACACAGCGGCGTGTTATTTTAATGGTAGCAGAGAACGACGGAAAAAACAAGAATTTTGTGGAATTTTTATAATAAAGATAAAAATACTCCATATACAGGAAATATAAGAATTAAAAAAAATAATATAATAGGAACAATGTTGGCTCCAAGAGCTAATATCATTGT
>ENA-UPSY01003098-UPSY01003098.1-human-gut-metagenome-genome-assembly--contig:-NODE-3098-length-12718-cov-5.312001_pt1 | contig 12718 bp, 13 predicted proteins | sample MGYA00250044_ERZ773365 | MGnify/ENA primary metagenome ERZ773365 (study PRJEB29103, sample SAMN06111932) | human gut metagenome | biome: human gut; feature: ankylosing spondylitis patient; material...
GCAAATCGGGGGCAACCCCGAGGCGAAAAGCCTCGACTGTATCGAAACCCTCCCACTTCAGTGGCGAGGTTGTTTAGTCTAAGGAGTTGCGCCGTGGCCGACCATCACGACGAGGAAGCCGCATGTCCGAAGTGCGGCGGCACGATCACCTTCACGCTCTGGGAGAATCTCGTCGCAGAGAAATATCCCGAAGCGGCGGAAAAGCTCATGAGGGGCGAGCTCTTCGCCTATGAATGCCCGCACTGCCATGCGACGGGCAACGGCTACTATCCGCTTCGCTTCACCGACATGACCGCAAAGGTCATGGTCGACTATCCCGCCACGACCGACCTGCGCGTCGCGGGCGAGATGGTGAACGAATTCAGGGAGAAGCAGAAGCTCTTTGCCGAGACGGGCTTCCCGCTTGACTACGACTACCGCGTCGTGATCGACCCGAACGCCCTCGTCGAAAAGGCCCAGATCTTCGCGGCCGGTCTCGACGACCGCGTGATCGAGGTCGTCAAGTGCTTCATGACCGACGCCTTCCTTGCGGAAAACCGCTTCTACCGCAAGGTGCAGCTGCGCTTCCTCAAGGGCTCGCCCGAACACTCCTTCTACGTGCTCGGCACCGAAGGGGAAGTGCTCACCCGCATTCTTCTCGACATGGATTACTACGCGATGGTGAGGGACGTGATGAAGCTCGACGAAATCGACGAGGCCGTCGTCAACGAGGCCTGGGCCGACGACTACATCCGCAGTCACATCGAGGACTTTCAATGAGCGGTGGAAACCCCTGAGGTCTATGCCTTATGGCGCAGACCCGTGTCGTGACCTATGATTGCCTGACGCATTCCTGACACGGCTCAACGGACGGACGCACCCATGCGCATCACCATCATCGGACTCGGACTCATCGGCGGCTCGGCCGCGCTCGCCTGGAAGCAGGCGCATGCCGAGGGCCGCTTTCCAGGCGGATCGCTCTCGATCACGGCGGTCGACACGAATCCCGCGACGCTCTCGCTCGCCCTTGAGCGGGGGATCGCCGACCGCGTGACGCCCTCGATCGCCGAGGGCGTGCTCGACGCCGACCTGGTGCTTCTCGCGGTCCCCGTGCTGGCCATGGGCGCCGTCATGAAGGAGGTCGACCGCGCCGCGCCCGTCGATGCCGTCATCACGGACGCGGGCAGCGTGCGCGGCAGCGTGATCACGGCCGTGCGCCTGAACGCGCGTCCAGAGCGCATCCGTCACTACGTGCCCCTTCATCCGATTGCGGGCGCCGAAAAGGCGGGGCTCGAGTTTGCTACGCCGACCCTCTACAGGGGTGCGACAGGCGTCGTGACGCCGCTGCCCGAATCCGATCTTGAGGATGCGGCCGTCGTCGTCGACCTCTGGCGTGCGGCGGGCCTCACGGTCGTCGAGATGACGCCCGAGGAGCATGACCGCATCTACGCGATGGTCTCCCACGTGCCCCACATGATCGCCTTCGCGCTCATGGACATGGCCGTCTCGTCCCCCGAGAGCCGGACGGCGCTTGCCGCCGCAGGCGGGGGATTTCGCGACACGACCCGCATCGCGGCCGCCGACGCGCGCATGTGGGCAGACATCACGAGGGCGAACCGCACGGCCATCCTCGACGGCATCAGCCGCTTTGAGGCCGCCCTCACACATCTCAAGGGGCTTGTGGCCGCCGACGACTACGAGGGCTACAGGACCTATTTCGAACGCACGGCCGAGGCGCGCAGGGAGATCAACTCGAGCCTGCCGCCCGTTCAGGCGGGCAAGTCGGGCGGAGACGCAGGGAAGGCCAGAGACCCTGCACGATAATTCAGAGCAGTTCGCGCCTGTACGCGTACAATTCATGCACTGCGCACCACGCGTGCGTTTTGACCGGCCAAGAACAGAGACAGAGTGAAAGGAGAGAAGAGATGAGCAACCGTCTGCCGCGAGCGCTGCTTGCCGACATTGCCGCCGTGATCGGCTCGGGTGACCACGCGTCCGCCCTGATGATGCTGGGCGACGAGTCGGGACCCGAGGCTTCGGCCGCCGTCTCCTCCTACCGCGCCCAGTGCGCTGCGGCCCTCGGGGACTTCGACGCCGCCGAGCGCCATTTGCGCGTTGCGCTTGACCTCGTCGAGCGCCGCATGACCGCCTTGCCCGCAGACGAGGCCGCGCGCGAGCGCCTTGCCGCCGCCCTCACGATCCTCCCGCCCGCCGATGCGCCCGTGACGCCGACCCTCGAGGTCATCTCGCCCGAGCTCACCGCCGTGCGCCTTCGCCGCATGCTCGCAGCCGTCTTCATGAAGGCGGGACGCGAACTTGACGCCGAGATGGAGCTCGCGCTCCTGCCCGTCGAGGCAAGAAGCCTCTGATGAACTGAAGCGGCCTGTTGAAGAGGTCTGAAAAACGAAAAAGGGACGGATTGCGGAAAAACCGCACCGTCCCTTTGTCATGTCTGAGAACCGCCGGTTGGCGCATCAATTGCGTTCCGCTTCACGCACGGCCTCGGAGGGCGTCTTCCTGCCCTTGACGACGTCGTCGAGCGCATTGCCGTAGTCCTCGAGCACCGAGAGCGCGCCGCGCACGAGTTCGGTCATGGCGCCGCGGGTCGGCAGGGGCACGCCCGTCAGGCAGAAGGTCGTCTTGAAGCAGACGACGCCCGTGTCGAGGTCCATTTCGAAGTTGCCGAGCTTGAGGCCGCAGTTGGCGCGCGTGACGAACTCCATCACGCGGCGGCGGTCTTCTTCGGCGACCTTGAAGGGCGCATAGGCGTGGCAGAGCACCACGTCCTCGAGAAGATGGATGTAGAGCGGGGTCTGGCCGATGCGGCTGTCAAGGTCGAACCCTGCGTCGAGCGTGCCGGTGCCGGCGTCGAACCCGTAGGTCCAGCCTTCATGCTCGAAGGCGAGCTTGAGAACGGTGGCGACTTCGGGCAGATAGGCCATGATGGACTCCTTCATTCAATGGGTGTGGCGACGAAAGAGTGTAGCAGGGCGATCCTTATCCGATGCACGGTTCCTTATTGGGAATTTCTCGTAGTTCTACGCAGAATGCTTTTTGGAGGTGATGAAAAGAGACGGGGCGGCAAGGAAAACGACTCAGCTTCTAGGTGAAATGTCTTAGTAGACCATCCGTATTTTTGCGGGTACACTACTCCCTGTGCGGTATGCCGGCGTCCGCAAAGCGGACGGTCAACCCCAAATTCAGATGCGGATTGCGTAGTAATACGCAGGAGAAGCCGCAGACAACATATCGGCATGCCTCAGACCAAAGCATCAAGACACTGACATGCAACCCACTTACGATCAGACGGATCCGACGTCCCCCGCCGGCTCCATTCCGCACTGGATCGATCCCGTCAGGGAGACCGACCTGGTGGCTCGCAGGCGCACGGTCCACAGGACGCCCGAAACGGGCTGGGCCGAATTCATCGCGACCGCCCGCGCTGCCGAATTCTTCACGTCGCTCGGCTTCAAGGTCATGGTCGGGCGCGAGTTCATCGATCCCATCTACGTGCGCGGCCGCTCAGAGGCCGAGGTGAGCGAGTCTGAGCGCCTTGCCAAGGCCGCGGGCGTTTCGCCCGTCCTGCTGCAGCGCATGGGCGGCCTCACGGGGCTGTGTGCGACTTTTGACACGGGGCACCCGGGCAAGACCCTCGCGTTCCGCGTCGAGCTCGACGCCCTCAAGATGAACGAGCCCGTCGATCCCGACCACATTCCCTACAGGGAGGGCTTCGCCTCCGAGCGTCCCGGCCTCATGCACGCCTGCGGCCATGACGGCCATCAGGCCGTCGCCTTCGAGCTTGGCCGCTTCATCGTGGCGAACAGGGACCGTCTGACGGGCCGCATCCGCTTCATCTTCCAGCCGGGCGAAGAGGGCTCCCGCGGCGCCTATCCGATCGTTCAGTCGGGGCTTCTCGACGACGTGGACACGCTGTTGTGCGCCCACATCGCGACCGACCTTCAGGCGGGCACCGTCGTGGCCGCCCCCGAGAAGTTTCTCTGTACCACGAAGATCGACCTTCACTTCGAGGGCGTGCAGGCCCACGCGGGCATGCAGCCCCAGCTCGGCCGCAACGCGCTTCTGGCCGCCGCCGACGCCGCGCTCATCCTCATGGCCCTGCCGCGCCACTCCGACGGCATGACCCGCGTCAACGTCGGTACGCTCCATGCCGGCGAGGGTCGCAACGTGATCGCAGCCCATGCGGACATGGAGGTCGAGGTCCGAGGCGAGAACGAGGCGATCAACCGCGAGCTCGCCCGCGAGGCCGTCACACGTGCCCAGGGCTGTGCCATGGCCTTCGGCGTCAAGATGAGCCACAAGATCATGGGCGAGGCCGTCGACTTCGTGCCCGACGACGGCATCGTGCAGATGATCACCGTCTGCGCCCGCCGCGCGCGCCATGTGCGCGAGGTCCGTCCCTCGGTGCCGCTCAACGGCTCCGACGACGCCACTCTGATGATTCGCCGCGTGCAGAGCCAGGGCGGCCGCGCAGGCTACTTCCTCGTGGGCGCGGGCCTTGAGGCCTCGCACGAGCATGCCGCCGTCGACTTCGACGAGCGCTACCTTGTCACGCTCTACGACATCTTCGCGAACCTCGTGATCGGTCTTTCGGGCAACTGGTAGCCCGAAGCCCGACCTCGGTCCTCTCATCCCGGAAAACCGGCCCCGCCTTGCGGCGGGCGCCGGTTTTCTGCTTTCCGGCGTGCAGGATTCGTGCGTTCTTTGTTTTTCGTTCATGAGGCCGCAGGGGCGGACTTAGCCTGGCTTCAATGCCCGGAAAAAGTGCTTTCGGAGGCTGTTTGTGGTGCCGAAACAACACTGGGAGTAGAGGAGACACCTTATGACTTATGAGAGACAGTTAGGTCGAGGCGCCTGAAGGACGCGCGATGCGTCGCGTTTGACGCGTTAATGCGACAGTAAAAATTTCACACGGCCTGAATGTTCTCTGGAAAAATGCCTCACAGGTCTTGAGAAAAGACCGGACCACGGTGCAAGCGCAGTGCAAAAGCGTGCGTGCCATCTCGACGGAGCCCCTCGGGAAGCTTCCGTCGCCGCTCGCGGGCCGGCCGGTCCGGCCCGGAGCGAACCCAAAAAATGAGGAAATGCAAATGTTCAAGAAGTCTCTCGCTGCCGTCGCCGTTCTCGGTGCCTTTGCCGGCTCTGCTCTCGCTGCCGACGTTCAGCTCTATGGTCTCGTTGACCTCGGTCTCAACTGGACGCAGGTCGACAACGGCAAGACCACGACCGACAGCTTCGGCATGGGTTCCGGTCAGAACTCCGGCTCCCGCTTCGGCCTGAAGGGCACGGAAGATCTCGGCAACGGCTACAAGGTTGGCTTCAACCTTGAAAACAGCTTCAAGGCGGACGACGGCGCTTTCGACAAGGGCTCCCGCCTTTTCCACCGCGAATCCATCCTGTTCGTTCAGACGCCGTACGGCGAACTCTCCGCCGGCCGCACGGGCGGTCTTGATTCCGGTGTCGGCCGCTACGGTCAGATGGGCTCCGGCGCCACCGCCATGAGCACGGGTTGGGACAACATCGCGAAGACCAGCAAGGTCTTCCTCGGTCTCGGCGACCGCATGGACAACACGCTCACCTACCAGTCTCCGAAGTTTGCCGGCGTGACGGTTCTCGCCCAGGCCTCTCTCAAGAAGTCCAACGTCAATGACAAGGGCGTCGCCATTGAAACTGAGGAAGGCTCCTCCGACGCCGACCGCTACTACGCCCTCGGCGTGACGTACGGTGCCGGTGCTCTCAACGCCGGCCTCGTCTACAGCCAGACGGACTGGAACCGTACCGAACTCAAGGACCAGACCAACGACGACAACCAGACCGTCGTGTCTGCCTTTGCCAACTATGACTTCGGCATGGTCAAGCCGATGGTTGCCGTCCAGTACTTCGACGGCGGCAAGGATGTCGACGTTGCCAACACCGCCCTCAACAAGGGCTACGGCTTCGTCGTCGGTGGCACGGCTCCGCTCGTCGGCGGCACGCTGAAGGTTCAGCTCGGCTGGAACGACTACGAAGACGTGAAGACGGGCGCCACCGAAGGCAACAACATCATCACCGGCGTCGGCTACGAATACCCGCTCTCCAAGCGCACGTTCGTCTACACGGCCGCCGGCTACACGCAGGTCAAGACCGAAAAGGCCGGCGTCGAAACGAAGACCAAAACGTCCGAAGTCATGCTCGGCATGGTCCACAAGTTCTGATCACTGCCTGTTCGCATAGAACGTCAGTTTGACTGAACCAAGCACCCCGGTTCCGCAAGGAGCCGGGGTGATTTTCTCTGGCGAACGGGGTCGACGTTCGCAGGAATTCGGGGCGAAAAATCGAGGAAAAAGTCCCTCCGCAGACCCCTGAGTGAGCGAAGTCGACATTTCGTTCTACAGGCTGTCCACGTGTCGAATTCTCGGAAACAGGGCGGTTTGTTGTAGGAATGCAACACTCCGGAGAGAAAGTCACGTTGCGAGGGTTAGCACCTATTTTTCTCCTTAAGGCAAGAGCCACAGGCATTTTCAATGTTTCCTCGTCTGTTTGTCCTCTGGAGCGCATTAGGAAATTGGCGAAGTCTTTGGGAGAATATGCACAGGTCCTCGCGGACCAAAGACCAGATGCGGCTCGGACCAACTTAGCCGCTCTAAATTCGGCAGCGCCTCCCAGGACAAGTCTGCCGGCCGCCGACGCATCACAAAAGACGGTGCGCGGCACTCAATGAGGAAACAAATCATGTTCAAGAAGACTCTCGCCGCTGTCGCCGTTCTTGGCGCCTTCGCTGGTTCCGCCTTTGCCGCCAATGTCACGATGTACGGCATCATCGACACGGGCCTCGGCTACACCTCCACGGACAAGGGCTAAGACGTTAATAAGTTCGACATGCGCTCCGGCCAGAACTCCTCCAACCGCTTCGGCGTGAAGGGTGAAGAAGACCTCGGCAACGGCGTCAAGGTCGGCTTCTCGCTCGAAAACGGCTTCTCTTCTGACGACGGCAAGCTCTCTACCGCTAACCGCCTCTTCGACCGTGAAGCTCTGCTCTATGTCGCTGGTGACTTCGGCGAACTCGGCATGGGCCGTCAGGGTGACCTCGCTTCCGGCAACGGCCGCTACGGTCTCTTCGGCGGCAAGGTCTCCCCGTTCTCCACGGGTTGGTCCGACATCGCCGGTCACAAGTATGTGATGGGCGCCGGCTTCGGTCGCATGGACAATTCCGTCACCTACAAGACCCCGACGTTTGCCGGCTTCAACGTTCTCGCTCAGTACTCCTTCAAGAAGGACAGCACTGAAGATGGCCGCGAAGGCTCCTCCGACGTTAACCGTCAGTACGCCCTCGGCGCTTCCTTCACGGCTGGCGACCTCTACCTCACCGGTATCGTCACCCAGACGAACCTCCAGTCCCTCGGCAAGCAGGATGTTGAAGATCCGCTGACCGTCAGCCTCGGTGGTAACTACAACTTCGGCGTTGCCAAGCTCTACGTTGCTGGCCAGTACTTCAAGGATTCCGACCTTGCTGTCCAGCAGATCGACCGCTATATCAAGGATACCAACACTAACGGCCAGACGGGCAAGCAGTTCAACGGCTTCGGCCTTACCGTCGGTGCTGACGTTCCCGCCTTCGGCGGTACGGCCAAGGCCCTCGTCGGCTACATGGATGCCGACGATCAGGCTGCAACGGACGCTCACGACATGCAGCGCTATGCCTTCTCTGTCGGCTACGAATATCCGCTCTCCAAGCGCACGTTCGTCTACGGCGGTGCCGGCTACTACGTTGACTCCTATGACAAGGTCGCCGCTGGTCGCGATGACAAGGCTTCCGTCGCCGCTGTCAACGCCGGTCTCGTCCACAAGTTCTAATAACTGCCCGTTCGCATAGAACATCAGTTTGACTGAACCAGTCGCCCTGGATTCCGAAAGGAATCCGGGGCGATGCTTTTTCCGGAGCTGAATTCGAGAGGTTTCAATCCAAACAAAAGGCAGCGGTCCTGGGATCGCTGCCTTTTGTTCTTTGTCGTGCTCTGTCTTTCTCAGTTCCGGACGGGCCGGTCGAACCACCCCGAGAGCTCGTCCACAAGCTCGATGCGAAGCCCTGATGCACGCTCGCCGAGCTTCTTCCTGAGACCTTCGGCAAGGAGTTCCGGTGCCTCTGCATGCGAGACCGAAGCTCGCTCGAGATGAATCACGGGGCTGACGCCGTCCGGGAAGCGGCAGCGGAACCTCAGGCCCGGAAGCCGATCGTCCTCCTTCATGAGGGCTTCGACGGCGGCTTCGGCGTCGGCTGCGAGTATCAGGTCGCGCGACGCGGGCTTCATGCCGTAGGGAAAGCGGGTGAGCAGGCAGGGCCTTGCCATCTGACCCGGATTGCGAAAGCCGAGTGCGGCGCCGAGCGAACGTATCTCGTCCTTGCTGATGTCGGCCTCTGCAAGCGGGGAGCGGATGCCGAGCTCCTCCAGAGCCTTGCGGCCGGGACGGTAGACGGCGAGGTCGGAGTGGTTCGTCCCATCGCAGAGCGGGACGTCGCCGGCGATCCTGAGAAGCTCCGTGAAGATGTGGCGCTTGCAGATGTAGCAGCGCAGGCGTCCCGCGGCGGCGAGGTCGGGCATGTCCGCAGGATCGAGCGGCACGAGCTCGGCCTCGAGTCCCATGGCTCTTGCTTCGGCGACGGCTTCGGCCGTCTCGGCGGGCGCAACGTGCGGGCCTGTGACGTGCAGGAGCCTCACGCGAAAACCCGCTAGCTTTGCGAAGAACGCGAGGAAGCGGCTGTCGAGTCCGCCCGAATAGGCGAGCGTGACCGCACCGTCGCTCGAAGCTTCGGAGAGCTTCGAGGCGAGCCGCTCAAGACGAGGATCGTCGAAGGCAGGCGTCATGGCGTTCACTCGGCTGCGGGAACGGGCTGGCCGAAGGCCATGAGCGTGCCGTTGGCGACGCCCTCGAAGATCTTCGGCGTGAAGACGGTGACGTGGTCGGTGACGACCATCTCGGGCCAGCCGCCGAAGCGTGCACCGAGCCCCAGCAGGACCGCCAGCCCCGTGGGCGTCACGGGCTCGCCTTCGCCCGACCAGGGGCGCACGGCGACGCCGTCGAGCATCGCGTAGAGGGCGGGTGCGGGATAGGGCACGACGCCGTGGGCGCAGTTGACGGTGCCGTCGGTCATCGGGAGGGGACTCGCGACGATCATGGCGGGATCGATCGTGGTCATGAAGTCGGCGATGAGCCCGACTGCGATGATGTTCGCCATGCGGCCCACCTCGTGGAAGTGGACGTGATCGGGCGTCGTGCCGTGCACGCGGGCCTCGGCGTTCGCGACCACGGACCAGATGGCGGCGGCCTTCGCCTTCGCCTCGTCGGAGAGCGTGCTCGCCTCATAGTGGCGGAGGATGTCGGCGGGCGTTCTGTGGACGTGCTCGTGCGGCGTCCTGATCGAGAGCTTGTGGCCGAGGATGCCGTTGACGGCGCGCGGGCCGAATTCGATGGCGGCGTCGACTTCGGGGAAGCGGCGCGCCATGTAGGCCTCTGCCGTTCCCGCGGTCTGGCCCGTCAGGGCGAGGAGGCCGGCTAGGAAAACGTTGGCGTTGAAGCCCGCATGGATGCGGACGGTGAGGATCGGGTGGTTGAAGAGGTCGGACATGGTCGGTGCTCCTCGGTCAGCGCGCAGCGCGCACGGATTCAAGCAGGGTGAGGACGCGGGCGGCGGCGCAGGCGGCGCCGTAGCCGTTGTCGATGTTCATGACGGCAACGCCGGGCGCACAGGACGCGAGGCAGCTCGAGAGCGCAGCGCGGCCGCCTTCGGCGATGCCGTAGCCCACGGACGTGGGGACCGCGAAGACGGGCTTCGAGGTGAGGCCGCCCATGACGCTTGCGAGCGCGGCGTCGAGTCCCGCGCAGACGACGACCACGTCGCTCTTGTTGATGTCGTCCCTTGCGGCCTGAATGCGCCAGAGGCCCGCAACTCCGCAGTCCTCGAAGAGGCGGACGGTCCAGCCGAGGTACTCGAGCGTGCGGGCGACCTCGTGCGTCACGAACGCGTCGGCAGTTCCCGCGGAGACGATGCTCGCAAGGCCCGTTTCATGGCGCGGGCAGGTGCGGTGCCAGGCGGTGCGGGAGAGGGGATCGTAGTCGTAGGCGGCGCGAAGGTCTTTGGGCACGCGTGCCCAGACGGATTCCGAGAGGCGCGTGAAGAGAATGGGCTTCTCGTCGTCGGACGCAAAGCGCTTGAGGAGCGAGAGGAGCGCGTCGTGGCTCTTGCCCTCGCAGAAGACGGCTTCGGGCAGACCGATGCGCACGTCGCGGTCGATGTCGAAGCGGATGTTGTCGGGCATGCTGGCCTCGAGATGTGGTTCTGGATAAAAAGCCTGCCTGGCCGGTGAGGCGCAGGCAGGCGGCAGTCGTTCGGATGCGGGGGCGTCGGCAGACGCCCGCCGCAGGAGGATCCTTATTCGACGCGGGGCACCGTGAGGGAGCCTTCGGGCATCAGGATCATGTCGGGCGTCTCGCCCACGTACTGCTTCGCGATCTCGAGGGCCTCCTCGACGGTGTCGACGGCGCCCGTGAAGAGCATGTCCTTCGCGAGCTGGCGGTCAAGGCTCGTCACGAGGATGTAGCGGGCCTTCTCGATCGGGCGCGTGATGGCGTATGCCTTGTTGGCGCCGATCTTGAAGTTGGCCTCGAGCTCGGCCTTGATGGCGGCCGGGGTCTTGAGGCGGCGGAAGGTTTCCTCGAGCACCTTGGAGCCCGAGCCTTCCTCGCAGTCGGCGAGCAGGATCACGACGCCGTCCTTCCTGACAGCGCAGGAGGCGTTCTCCATGGTCTTCTGCATCTGGTAGACGTTGATGTCCTTCGGATAGCCGCCGCAGGAGACGATCACCATGTCGGCGAGTTTCGGAATGACGCAGCCGTAGACCTCGTCGACGAACTTGCAGGCTTCCTTGTGCGCGGCGATGTAGTCGCCCGCGAACATGCGCAGGAACTGGTGCTTGGCGTTCAGGATGGCGTTGAAGAGGAAGAGCGAGCGGCCCTTGGCGAAGAGCGCGACGCCCTCCATCTGGTCTTCGTAGCAGGGGTTGCCCGTCGTGCGGCCGAGCGCGGCGTTTTCGTCGAGCATGAAGCTGTGGTTGACGCGAACGGTCTCCATCGCGGCGCAGCCGGGAAGGATGGCCTTTCGGCCGCCGCCGTAGCCGGAGAAGTAGTGGTGCACGATCGTGCCCGTGAGGATCACGTGGTCGACGTTGCAGAGCTCCTTGTGGATGTGCACGGGCGTGCCGCGGGAGGTCGTGCCGAAGTATTCGAAGTCGTCGTCATTCGTGCAGATGCTGTTGTACATCTTGAGGCGGGAGGCGACGTTCTCGCCCACGCCCTCGACCATCTCCTCGTGCGTCATGGCGCGGTGGGTGCCGAGCGCGAAGACGATCTTCATGTCCTCGTCCTTCACGCCGAGACGGTTCATCTCGTCGACGAGCACCGGCATGAAGTCGAAGCTGTTGGCGACGCGGGTCGGGTCGTTGCAGATGAAGGCGACGGTGTCGCCGGGCTTGATGATCTCCTCGATCGACGGGCAGCCGATCGGGTGGCGGATCGCCTCGAGCACGCCGCCCCTGATGTCCTCCATCGGCGGGAACTCTTCGGTGCGGACCACCTTCAGAACGCGGTCCTCTTCAACGGTAAAGGTTTTGCGACCGCGCCCGTAGGCGAAGTCGTAGGTCTTCATGGCCATGTGTTGTCTCCTTGATTAGGCATGCGAGGGGCGGACTCCGTCCCGTCTTCAAAATGGTCTTCTCGGGATGCGGAGGTCATGCGAAAGCAGTAGTGCTTTCGAGGGTCCGGCTCTGCCGTAGATGCATTATAGGTGCCGCGCAATCCTTTTGAGAAAGGGCTTTCAAGGCAAAGCCCAGTCAGGGCGCGGAAGGTCAAGCCTTCGGGTCAAACTTACAAATCCAAGCCGAGAAAGCCCTCGATTTCAATCGATGGGATGAGAGGTACTCTTCTGGTTCGCAGATTGTCTACGAACCATGCGTTCTCGAAAAGGACGGTGTAGGATGGAAGTCATGAAAGCCAATATCGCCTACAAGTTCGAACTGATGCCTACCCGGGAGCAAACGCGAATCTTCGCTCAAGCCCACCGGGTGCCGGCGTTTTGTTTGGAACAAGGCGACCGAATTGCAGAAGCAGAGGCTTGAACACAATCTGCCGTTTCTGAACTATGCGGAACTTTGTGAAAAGCTCACGTGCTGGAAACAGGAAGACGACATGTTGTGGCTTCAGGATGCGCCATCTCAAGCGCTTCAGCAAGGTCTGAAGGATGAGTGCGCATCCATCAATGAGTTCAAGTCCAATAAGAAGGGCTTCCCGAAGTTTCATCCATCAAGAAGCACGAGAAACGAATTGCCGTTCTTCAAAAGCAACTTTGCCACAACAAGGAAGCCCGCAAGAAGCTGGCCGATTTGGGCAAGGCGGCCCCGTTTGACAAACGGGAGCCGAGTCGCAGGTGCAGGCAACTGAAGAACCAGATTCTGACGCACTATCGTCGTATCCGCAACATTCGTCAGGACTTCATGAAGAGAACGGCTCACACCATCGCACAGAAATACGGATGGGTGGCCATGGAAAATCTGAAGTTGAAGAACATGACGAAATCGGCCAAGGGCACGGTTGAGGATCCGGGCAGGAACGTGAAGCAGAAGAGCGGCTTGAACCGTTCTTTGGCACGCGTTGCGCCCTATGGTATGAGGATGGCCATCCAATGGGCCTT
>ENA-UPSY01003114-UPSY01003114.1-human-gut-metagenome-genome-assembly--contig:-NODE-3114-length-12656-cov-3.852532_pt1 | contig 12656 bp, 7 predicted proteins | sample MGYA00250044_ERZ773365 | MGnify/ENA primary metagenome ERZ773365 (study PRJEB29103, sample SAMN06111932) | human gut metagenome | biome: human gut; feature: ankylosing spondylitis patient; material...
CTGATGAGGCGAGAACCGCCAGTGTGGATCAGGCAGTTGCCGACGGAGCGAATGTGATCGTGCTGTCCGGTTATGTATTTGCACCGACTGTCATTGACGAGTCCGACCTGTACCCGGACATCAAATTCCTGGCACTCGACGTAAGTGCCGGAGATATCTGTGAAAAAGGAATCGGTCAGGGATACGATTACAACCCGGATCACTATAATGTAAAAGATTATTATCATTCAGAAAATGTATTCTGCTGTACTTACCAGGAAGAACTTTCCGGTTACATGGCAGGTTACGCGGCAGTAAAACTTGGCTACCGTCATCTTGGATTCCTCGGCGGTATGGCAGTTCCGGCAGTAAACCGTTACGGTTACGGCTATGTACAGGGTGCTGATCAGGCAGCAAAAGAACTTGGCATAACCGATGAAGAACAGGTGGAATATGTATGTGGCGGTCAGTTCTACGGCGATGCGGACATCACCGCTTATATGGATACCTGGTTTGGTTCCAAAGGCGTGGAAATCGTATTTGCCTGTGGCGGTGGTATCTATACATCCGCAGCGGAAGCGGCAGTCAAGACCGGCGGCAAGATCATCGGTGTAGACCTTGACCAGTCCGCAACCATTGATGAGTATGAAGACGGTTTGACCGTGACATCTGCGATGAAAGGTCTGCAGGTAACCATTGACAACGTGCTGAGCGCGATCAAAGGCGGTACCTGGGATGCATATGCCGGAGAGATGGAAAACCTCGGTCTGGAATCCGCAAACCCGGAAGAAAACTATGTACAGCTTCCGGAAACAACCACCCAGTGGGATGACAACTTTACCGTAGATGATTACAGAGATCTGGTACAGAGAATGTACGATTGCGAACTGACCGTATCCGGTGACACCACCAGCTTCCCGGAGACGGAGATCCAGGCAACCGACTACGGCAGCATCAAATAAACGGAAGATAGAAAAAGGAGAAAACTATGAGCGAATACGTCATTGAAATGCTGAACATAACCAAACGGTTCCCTGGCATCGTGGCAAATGATAATATCACGCTGCAGCTGAAAAAAGGTGAGATCCACGCACTCCTGGGAGAAAACGGCGCAGGAAAATCCACCCTGATGAGCGTACTGTTTGGCTTATATCAGCCGGAAGAAGGAGAAATCCACAAAAACGGAAAAAAAGTAGACATACAGGATCCGAACGATGCCAACACACTGGGCATCGGTATGGTACACCAGCATTTTAAACTGGTGGAATGTTTTACTGTACTGGATAACATCATGCTGGGTGTGGAACCCTGCAAAGCGGGATTTCTGCAAAAAGAGGTTGCCCGCAAAAAGGTCGTGGAGCTTTCGGAAAAATACGGCCTGCGTGTAGACCCGGATGCATTGGTCAGCGATATCTCGGTTGGCATGCAGCAGCGCGTTGAGATCCTGAAAATGCTGTACCGTGACAATGAAATTCTGATTTTTGACGAACCCACCGCTGTATTGACTCCGCAGGAAATCGATGAACTGATGGAGATCATGCGCGGTTTTAAGGCTGAGGGCAAGAGCATCCTGTTTATTACCCACAAGCTGAACGAGATCATGGCCGTGGCCGACCGCTGCACCGTGCTGCGCAAGGGCAAGTACATGGGCACCGTAGACATCAAGGACACCACCAAGGAAGAGCTTTCCCGCATGATGGTGGGCCGTGATGTGCAGCTGCAGGTGGAAAAGCAGCCTGCAAAGCCCGGTGCCGTGGTGCTGGACGTGCAGAACGTAACCATGCACAACGACCAGCGCAAGAAGGATTCCGTCAAGGATGTCACCTTCCAGGTGCACGCCGGTGAGATCGTCTGCCTGGCAGGCATTGAGGGCAACGGCCAGACCGAGTTTGTCTACGGCCTGACCGGTCTGGAAAAGCTGACCAACGGCAAGATCACGCTGGATGGCAAGGATATCACCCATGCCACCATCCGCCAGCGTTCCAAGGACGGCATGAGCCATATCCCGGAGGACCGTCACAAGCACGGTCTGGTGCTGGATTACAGCCTGGAAAACAACATGGTGCTGCAGCGCTACTGGCAGCCGGAGTTCCAGAAGGGCGGCTTCATCCGTTCGGATAAGGTGCGTGAGTACTCCGACCGGCTGATCGCACAGTACGACGTGCGCAGCGGCCAGGGCAGCTCCACCATCGTGCGCAGCATGTCCGGTGGCAACCAGCAGAAGGCGATCATTGCCCGTGAGATCGACAGGGATCCCAAGCTGCTCATTGCCGTGCAGCCCACCCGCGGCCTGGACGTGGGTGCCATTGAGTATATCCACAAGCAGATCGTGGCCGAGCGTGACAAGGGCACTGCCGTGCTGCTGGTCAGCCTGGAGCTGGACGAGGTCATGAACCTGTCCGACCGCATCCTGGTCATGTACGAGGGCGAGGTCGTGGGCGAGTTTGACCCCAAGACCACCACCGTGCAGGAACTGGGCCTGTATATGGCCGGTGCACGCAAGCAGGGAAAGGAGACTAAGTAACAAATGGACAAGAAAAAACTTTCCCACAGCAGTCTGCAAAGCTCGGTCACCAGTGTGCTGGCGGCTCTGCTGTGCATCCTCATCGGTCTGATCGTGGGCTTTCTGGTGCTGCTGGCCATCAACCCGGCACACGCCTGGGGCGACGGCTTTGTGCGCATCCTGAAAGGCGGCTTCCACGACGCTCCCTACGGCGTCGGCAAGGAGCTGGCCAACGCAGCACCCCTGGTCATGACCGGCCTGTCGGTGGCATTTGCCTTCAAGACCGGCCTGTTCAACATCGGTGCCGCCGGTCAGTACACGCTGGGTGCCTACGGTGCCCTGTACTGCGCCATTATGCTCAAGATGCCCTGGTTCGTCTGCCTGCTGGCAGCCACCCTGCTGGGCGGCATCTGGGGCGCGATCCCCGGCTTCTTCAAGGCCTACTTCAACATCAACGAGGTCATCACCTCCATTATGTTCAACTGGATCGGCCTGTATCTGGTAAACGAACTGGTCTACCAGAACGGCACCGGCCCCATGTACGACGTGCGGAACACCCGTACCCTGAACCTGAGCAAGAACCCGGCCTTTGCCCAGTCCATCATCCCGGATTTCGGCCTGAACAAGATGTTCCAGACCAACAGCACCACCATTGCCATCTTCCTGGCAGCGGTGGTGGCCATCCTGATCTGGGTGGTGCTGAACAAGACCACCTTCGGCTATGAGCTCAAGGCCGTCGGCCTGAACAAGAGCGCTGCCCGCTATGCCGGCATCAACGAGAAGAAGAACATCATCCTCTCCATGGCCATTGCCGGTGCGCTGGCAGGCTTTGGTGCCGGCCTGTACTTCCTGTCCAACGTGTCCCAGTGGAACCCGCTGAACTCCACCAGCCTGCCGGCCATGGGCTTCAACGGCATTTCCGTTGCTCTGCTGGCAAGCTCCAACCCCATCGGCACCATCTTCTCGGCACTGTTCATCTCGCACATCTCGGTGGGCGGCTCGTTCCTGTCCACCAAGTATTACCCCACGGAGATCTCGGACCTGATCAGCGGCATCATCATCTATCTGTGCGCGTTCTCCATGCTGTTCCGCGGCAAGATCCACGGCCTGCTGTTCAAGAATGCCGACAAGACCAATGTGAACGCAGAGCCTGCTCCGGCCAAGACCGAAACCAAGAAGGAGGGCAAGTGATATGCTGCTTCTGATCAAATATACGCTGCTGTATGGCATCGTGCTGATGCTGGTGGCTCTGGGCGGTATGTTCAGTGAGCACTCCGGCATCATCAACATTGCACTGGAAGGCATCATGGTCATTGGCGGTGTGGCAGGTGTGCTTACCCTGACCCTGCTGCCCGCCGACATGTCTCCCTTCCTGGTGGTGCTGCTCACCATTCTGGCGGCGGCCCTGGCTGGCATGGTGTACAGCCTGCTGCTGGCCTTTGCCTCCATCAACCTGAAGGCGGACCAGACCATCGGCGGCACAGCCCTGAACCTGCTGGCCACCGCCATTGCCGTGGTCATCGCCAAATACTTCAGCGACAGCGGCAGCGCCAAGCTGAACTATTCCAACAAGCCCTTCCTGTTCAGCATCGGCGGGCTGGAGCTCAGCGTCTTTGTTCCGCTGGGCATCATCCTGCTGATCATCAGTGTTTTCCTTCCCTTGTAACGCGCTGCTGCATAGTTTGAACAAGATATTCACTAATTCCAGTTCCTTGTGCAAAACAATATGCAAAGCTTGTATTATCGCATTGCTCTACACTGGCATCAGAAAAAGTATCCTCCATCTTTTCTTTTTCTCGCTGTGTCTTTTTAAATTCATCTGTACCTTTATCACGATAAAGACTTGTCACATCTGAATCTAACCACTGCTTTTGTTCTCCCTCTGCAGTTGTTGTCCCTGCAAGTGCCTGTACACTCATTACAGCACAGTCTGGTTCTGTTATGTAAGCATCTCCAAGCGGTGCTGCCCCATCTGTCACAAACACTTCAAACCTGGCAGAAATAAGATCTCCATTTTCATCTGTCGTGTTTGTCTGCTTTAGCCATGCATATACAAGGACCTTTTCCTGCTTACTTTCACATGAAACATAATATGGAATAAGATATGTATAGATACCATTTGAACGGTCTGTATACATCTCATATACACCAATAAGACCACCCTGTGTATCATTTTGCTCCATCGTATAGCCGCCTGACTTTGTTGAAAGCATACTGCGAACATAAAAACCTGCCTGACTGTCATCCTTTACAATTTCAAATGAAAAGGCATCGCGATAAAAAAGTGTATCTCTTGTCATTTGCCTTGATTTAAGCAGTGACAGCACATTGATCTTATAGCCTGCACATCCTTCTTCATTCGCATCCACATCAAAATAAATACTTCCCTGCCATGCAGATGCCTTTCTTCCAGAATCCTTCCAGTTTCCATTTTCATCCAGATCAAAAATCGGGTACAAAAATTCCTGCTTTTTATCTGAAACAAAAAGCTCTGGTGCTGCAAGAGGTTCTGGCTCTGGCGGTGTCTCTGATCCAGATTCGCTTTCTGACTCAGACTCACTTTCAGACTCTGATTCACTTTCTGTCTCAGTCTCTGATGGCTTTTCAGATTCACTTTCTGATTCACTTTCTGTTTCAGTCTCTGGCTCTGATTCATCTTCTTTAATACGCACAGAAAGTGTACTTGTTGATGGTCTGCTTATTGTAAATCCATTTTTGTCTGTAATGCCTTCTCTTTTTACCTGCACAGTCAGGCTTACACAGTCTTCTGGCACACTGACATGACACGAATATGAAGTTTCTTCATCTGAAGCTATTTCTTCTTTTGATAGTAAAAGCGTCTCCTCGTTTGTCTTCGATAAAGCTGTAACGTTAACTTCATATGATGTACCCTCATACTTTGGTTTCTCACTTTCAGCATCCCACATGACAAGCGCGCCATTTGAAGCATCAATCTCGTCATCATCTGTTGTCTTTTTATTTACGCTAATCAATACAGGAAGTGTAATTTCGCTTTCTTCTTGAGTAAGTTCATAGCGCCAAACACCGTACAGACTCTGGTCAGATGATGAGTGCTGCATTAATGCGCTATTTTTCAAAAGAGGTGAATAATAAAGTCTGTAGCCATCATCTTCTGCTAAAATCGCATAGCCATCCATAACTTTTCCTGACTGAATCAGACTGTCACCTGATGAAAACGCAGGATCTTCTGGCGCAGCAGAAACTCCATCGTTTGTCACTCGCGCTGCAAGAAGCTCTGACGCACTCCAACTTTCGCTTCCATTTGCCTGACACACAATATAACCCAGCTCAACCTGACCTGACATTAAGGTAACAGGATATGCAACAACTGTCATTTCAGTACAGTCAGCTGTATCAAAATGCATCTGCTCCATCTTGTCTGTGCTGCATTTCTTTATTGATGCCTGATACTGAACCGGTACCTGAAGTTCTTCATCAACAGCCTCTAACGCTGTTTGAATCTGCATTTCCTTCTTTTGTGCATGACCTGCCAAAATCTGATACAAAGATGCATCCTTGTTTTTAAAACCAGAATACATTCTGTCTGGCTTTAATGAAGTATCAAATACCGCTTCGTTTTCACATACAGTATTTGCACTCAGCACATCAAATGTTTTTTCTGAATAGGTAGAGCTCTTATAACCTTGACACGACATACGACAATTAATAGTAATCGCCTCTTCACTTGTAACTGCAATATGTCCTGTCTCTTCCCATCCGAACTGTACAGATTATGATTAACTTTTTGCTTCATCTGAATCGGCTGATGAAGACACAGCTGTCACTGTTAACTCTCTGTCGCCAGCAGTAATTGACGTAAAATCATCCTTGTTGTCAATTACAATCTCATACAAAGCTGTCTTATCTTCATTATCTGACACACTAGTGTTTTCGCTGCAAAGCCTCAGATGATATGACAAAGCTGGCAGCTGTATTCTTTCGTCTGCCGCCTGCGCAGTACTCCACTCAGACGTACCCTCTTTATTGACGGCTCTTACATGAAATACAACAGCATCAACCTTTTGTCCTTCTAATTCATCTGGCAGTTCTAAGAAATTATTTGTTATCTCTCCATTCTTACTTCCAATCTTAGTCCTCTTTAAAAGACCGTTTTCTAGAACAGGCTGATTATTACTGTCTCTTTCATATGTTTCATACTCAACTTCATACTCATAGTATTCGGCAAAAAGACCTGGCCAAAAACGAATCATCCATGATCCGTTCTCCTTTGTAAATGTGATTCCGCCTGGAATACCAGGCTTTGGCTCTGACTTATCGAATACTGTAAGATCTGTCAACTCACTGCTCAGCTTTTCCCATACACGTATACGTATATTTTCGCTGTCCTCATCTGTCTTTGCTTCTTCTGTATTTAAAAGCAGAGGTGAGACAGACAAGCTTCCTGCAAAAGCTGTCCACTTTGTGTAAATTTCTGCCTGATCTTCTTCTGTAAGTTCATCTTCTTTATAAACATACAGCTCAGTTCCGATACCTGGTGTTTTTTGCTCCTTTTCTGACTTATTATCATCTGTATTTTCTTTTTGATTTTCTTTTTGGTCTTCCTGGTCTTCGTTATTGTTTGAATCATCTGATTCGCAGGCAACCTTTACGCCTTCAGTGTTCCAGCTTCCTGCTACCTCGATGCTTCCTAGTGCCACGTCACATCCATCTGTCGCACCTGTCACTATGATTTTGAGCGCACTTGCCTCTACTGCGTCAGATGCTTTCACAGAAACTGTACCACCATCATCAGCATCCTTGCCTGCTACCTGCAAACCTGCGGCAAGTTCCTTCCAGACACCGTCCTCTGCATCTGCGTACAGCACATCAAACTTATATGTCCCTTCATTAAGCCATGTAAGCGTCACATCGGACAGCTTGCATGTGCCATTCAAAAAAGCCGTATAAATAGGACAGCGCTGCTCTTTTATATCAAATGAGGATGATGGAAAAACAGGAACATCTACCGACTGATGTTTAATCAGATTTTGAAGCTGTTCTTCTGATGCTTCCACAAATGGATACTCTCTGTAAGAGCCATTTGCATCTGTCTCGCCTATTGTAAGTGAAATATCACATATATCAGCTAACAGCGCATCTTCAAGTTTTTCTCCTCCTGATACGAAATACAGGCAGTTTTCACTTTCATTTGCATCTGCTGCAATTGGATAAACGTTTTCACTCACGCCGACACAATCAGTCAAATTTGCTGTTAAATTACTCGTAATGCCATATGACTCGTTGTCAGAGGAAATTATCGGTGCATAATTCTGACAGCGCATCAGAACCAGATTTTCGCATTCTGCTGTTGTGATTCCTGCTGCCACAGCTGCCTCTATTACTCCTGTGTTAACACAATCTTCCAATAAAACTTTTTCTTTTGTCTGTGACACAATTCCTGCGGCTGTCCCGTCTGCTGTAACCTTTGCATGATTGACAAGCTTTGAAAGTGTCTCATCTTCTTCCTTCATTGGAAGTGATGCTGCAAAAATACCAGCTGAAAAATCTTTTGCTTCAATACTTCCTGCAACTGTCAGATTTTCCAGCGTTCCGCCATTATAAGCACAAACTGCTGCCGTATTCTGATCACCAGTAACTGACACATGATCAAGGCAAAGATCATGAATCGTACCTAAATTTTCCAGTACAAATGCTGTACCATCGCCCTGCGGATACCAGCGGCTTGAACTTCCTGTTCCCACATTTGCTGTATCTGACAATGTAAGGTAGTCAATCGTGTAAACTTCATCGCCGTCCTTAGAGCCAAGACTGCTTCCCTCTCTAAGCTGTGTAATCATAGGAAATGCTGTGTCTGCCTCTTTTACCGGAAGTCCGTTTTGATAGACCATTCCCTTCGCCAAAATTGAATCTGACTCTTGCAATGTCTCATCACTCTCGTCATCTTCTTTTTCATATCCCCAGGCAAAGTCTCTTGAAACGATATATGTATTTTCGCTTTTTTCATCTTCCTCTGCTGCATAGACAGCTGCATCCGTAATCATTTCTGCAAAACGGATGTTATAAAGATGTCTTGCGTTTTGAATTTCATACGATGTACCAAGGTCCTCATCAGTATCTTCGCCATCCTCACGCGCAAAATACATAAGCTCAGAATTGCTTTGTCTGCGCCCTGTAATTTGATAGCCTGATCCGCCGCCCTGCACAATACAGCTGATTTCATCAACACCATATTGTTCCAGTCCAAAACGATGCAGACTAAGCGTATTCATAAGCTCACCTGGCTCGCCTGTTCTTCTGTATGTCTCATAGGCAGCCTGTGTTGCACTTAAATCAACTGCATCAAGCACGAGCGTGACGTTTAGTTCTTCATCAATATATGCAAGAAATGGATATGTACCAAGCTTTTCTTCTTTTTTGCCTGCAAAGCTCTTCACTCCTGACACGCTCGTACTTTTTGGTGGAAACCCTTTTTACTCATCCTCTGCAGACTCTGATAGTATAATGTAATCATCACCTTCTTCTGTTTTTTGTCCGCTTAAAGATGCGTTATTAAAAGAAATCTCAAGAAGCTCCTCATTCGTCTTTGCATCACATATCATAACCTGATAATTCATCAGGGAAACTGCCGTCTCTCCCTTAGAAAGCTTCCATGTCAGATTTAAAGTCTCTTCATTATGTAAAGATGCATTTAAAACCTTAACTTTAGTCGCTGTATCAGTTGCCTTTGACAAGGAATCTGCTCCATAATAGCCAAAGCAAAGACCTGTAGAATTGTCACTTCCGCTTCCCTTTCTGTTTTCTTTGGAACGGTTTACAATATTTGCCATCGTGCTTGTACAGCCCGTGTAGGAAAGTGCTTCCACGCGATCACTATACAAAACAGAGTAGACAAGTCCGTCTCGTGCATCAAACTCCACACTCACACAGCCATTTGCCAGCAATGTTTTGTCATAAAGGTAAGCATCAAAAATATCATACAAAAGCGTATGTGAAGCATCAGCACTGCCATTTTTGTAGGCTTTATAATCAGCTGGCGTTCCTGTCACATAGTACAAGTTCGAAGTGGTCTGTCCATCATCGTTTTTCCAGATCGTTGATACATTTACCACTTGTCCGTTTTCATCAGTAATTGGAACCAAAAGCTTGTTTTGTCTTACAATTGCCTGTGCAGAGGTTTGTGCTTCCTTATCAAACGCCTCAAGATGCTTATCAGTGCTATACTGTGTCATGCCTGACTGCGCCGCTAAAAACAGCGTACGGGCATAGTGTTCCTGACGCTGCCATACCGACCACTTCTGGTAATAAAAAATGCCTGCTGCCGATGCGCCAAGCAATATGCCAACAAGCACCATCGTCACCATAAGCTCTACCAGTGTAAAGCCTCCCTTGCTTTCTTTGATTCGCTGTAAGATATTTCTGATCAAAATCAAACCTCCCAAGCTGTCTTATCGTTTAAATTTGCTGCTTAAAATATACACTGCTCCAGCTCTCTTTTATCCTGTGCGTATTTGAGCGCTGTTTTTTTCTCAATCAGCCCACGTGAAACAAGCTTTGCCAGATCATAGTCAAGCGTATGCATACCTGCTGCGGCGCCTGACTGCATTACACTTCCAAGCTGATGCGTTTTTCCTTCACGTATCTGACTTAGCACTGCATCTGTTCCTGTTAGAACTTCTGTTGCCGCTATTCGGCCGCCGTCTATAAGCGGAACTAGGCACTGCGTCACAACACCCTTTAATACGCCTGCCAGCTGAATACGAATCTGATTTTGTGCCTGTACCGGACACACATCTATAATGCGGTCTACTGTCTTAGCTGCCCCTGTCGTATGAAGTGTTGACAGCACAAGATGACCAGTCTCTGCTGCCGTAACAGCTGCTGAAATCGTCTCGTAATCACGCATCTCTCCGACAAGAATAACATCTGGATCCTCTCGAAGTGCAGAGCGAAGTGCTCCCGCAAAGGAACAAACATCCTTTCCCACCTCTCTTTGATGAATCACAGCTTGATCCTGTTCGTACACATATTCAATCGGATCTTCAATCGTTAAAATGTGATCTGCACGTGTGTGATTGATATAATCAACCATTGCCGCAAGCGTTGTTGACTTTCCTGAACCAGTAGGTCCTGTCACTAAAATTAATCCTCTAGGCTCATTTGCGAGATTTTGAAGCACTGGCGGCAGATGAAGCTGAGATAGTGTAGGCACTTTTGCGTTAAGCAGACGAATTGCTGCCGCGAGGCGTCCTTGCTGACAAAATACATTGACTCTCTGACGGTTTCCATCTGATGTTTCAAGTGCAAAATCTGCATCCTCTCCACGCCAGATGCTTTCCTGTCTTTCTTTTGTAAGAAGAGACAAAATAAGCTTTCGCGTCATCTCATCTGACAGTTCTAAGTCACTCTTTATGAGCTTTCCATCAATGCGAAGATACACTGCCTGTCCTTCGCTTATATGAATATCAGAGGCACGCTGGCTTCTGGCCTCACGTATCATTTTTTCTATCATATACAGCTCCTTTAAATATAGTATGCCACCTTCTTAAGCTCCTCGACAGTAGTTGTACCATCCGCTACAAGCTTAAGAGCCTCATCAGTTAGCGACTCCATGCCAAGATAATGCGTCGCATAGCTTCTAAGCTCCTCCATAGGAGTTCTCTGTGTAATCATTCTTCGCATCTGATTGTCCACGCAGAGAATCTCATGGATTGCACGTCTTCCGACATATCCAGTATGGCTGCAGCTGTTACATCCCTGTGCGCGGCGCACGCGCGTAATCTTTGGCCCTATAAAAGCTTTTTCCTGCTCTGTCGGCTCATCCCAGTAACCACACTCAGGACAGACAACACGTACAAGACGCTGTGCCACTAGACCGACTAGTGAGTTTGCAACCATATATGGCTCAACTCCCATATCAATCAGACGAATAATGGACGACACTGCATCATTTGTATGAAGTGTTGAAAATACAAGATGACCCGTAATTGCAGCACGTACTGAAATGGCTGCCGTCTCCTCGTCTCTTGTCTCTCCAACCATAATAATATCCGGGTCTTGACGAAGAAGAGAACGCAGTCCGCGCTCAAATGTCAGCCCCGCAACAGTATTTACCTGGCACTGATTGACACGCGGAATATTCCACTCTACCGGATCCTCAATTGTTGCGATATTCACCTTGCGGTTACTAAGCTTTTGAAGTGCCATATAAAGTGTTGTTGTTTTTCCAGAACCTGTCGGACCTGTAATGTAGATCATGCCATTTGGTGCCTCAAGCATTTTGCTAAACTGTTCAAAATGTGCCTGATTCATGCCAAACGTCTCGGCATCTGCCACCATATTTCCAGAAGCTAAAAGACGAAGCACGGCCTTTTCTCCAAATACAGTCGGAATCACTGATGTACGAATATTTACATCACGGTTTGCGATTCTTGTCCGAAAATGACCGTCCTGCGGAAGTCTTTTCTCTGCAATATCCATCTGTCCTAAGATCTTTACGCGGGCAATCAGATTTTGATGAAGACTCTTTTGCAGCACGACATAATCAAGAAGCTGACCATCCACACGTATTCTGACAGATGTTTTCTCCTCAAACGGCTCAATATGAATATCAGACGCATTCATGCTAAATGCGCGTGCAAGCAAGTTGTCAAGAAGCTTAATAACCGGTGCATCAGAATCTCCCTCATCAGCATCAACCTCAAGTGCCTGCTCACGTTCTCTTGCCATCTCATTTGCTGAGCTGGCGGCCTTTTTTGCCTCGATTTCTGAATAATAGTATTCAATTGCCTGATTTAAAGGCAAAAGCTCTGTCAGCCAAATTTCAAGGTTCATGCCGGTAGTCTGGCGAATATCCTCAATTCCATAATAATCAAGAGGATCATTCAATACAATTGTAAGATTATTATCCTGGTACTGCACAGCAAGCATATGATATTTCTTTGCAAGCTGGACTGGTATCATTGCTACCGCCTCTGTCTGTACCATAATTCTATCAATCTTTACATAGCGCTGTCCAAGACGCGCTGAAAGTGCTTCTAACTGCTGGTGCTCTGTGATAAAGCCAAGCTTAATCAATGCCTCACCAAGACGAATGCCTTTATTATTTTTCTGATACTCTAGTGCCTCATCAAGCTCGTTCTGATTGATGTAGCCGGCCTGAAGTAACACATCACCAATTCGTATATTTTTTTCA
>ENA-UPSY01003130-UPSY01003130.1-human-gut-metagenome-genome-assembly--contig:-NODE-3130-length-12606-cov-64.653364_pt1 | contig 12606 bp, 7 predicted proteins | sample MGYA00250044_ERZ773365 | MGnify/ENA primary metagenome ERZ773365 (study PRJEB29103, sample SAMN06111932) | human gut metagenome | biome: human gut; feature: ankylosing spondylitis patient; material...
TGCGGCGGATCGGCATCCGGGCCATGCTCGGAGCGAGCTACTTGGATACGGGTTGGGAGGGTTTTTGGCAGGTACAAAGCAGTGGAGGGCGGCAGATGGGAGACTGCAGCCGGGATTTCAGACAGCAGGTTTTACATTGAAACAGGTGGGAAAACTGCAGGCGCTGGGAGCGCAGACACTGTATTTTGAACATGAGAAAAGCGGGGTGTCCCTGTTTTATATCAGAAATAAAGATACAAACCGGGGATTCTCGATTTCCTATCGGACACCGCATCTGGATGAGACGGACACGAATCATGTGTTTGAGCATTCGGTACTTGCTTCCTCTGATAAATATCCGAGTAAGGATATTTTTTTTGATCTTTGCAGCAAGACATACCACACATTTGTAAATGCATTTACCTATATACCATTTACGGCATATCCGGTGTGCAGCCAGAGCGAGGAACAGCTGCTTAAGATGGCAGATGTGTATTTAAGCTGCATGAAAGCGCCGGGAATCCGGCGGGAACGCCGTTTTTTTGACCGTGAAGCGGTCCGCTATGAGCTGCGCGACCGCAAAAGCCCGATTACGCTGGCAGGAACGGTGTACAGCGAGGATTTCGGCATGCTGAATGATACAGATAATGAGGCACTGCGGAATGTTTTGCGGGCGCTGTATCCGGGGGAGACGGCGGCAAATGCGAATGGACAGGCGCACCGTTTTTATAAGGATCTGACGTATGAACATACGATGGAGATGTATGATCGATTTTATCGGTTCGATAATGCTCTGATTTTGTTGTATGGGGATCTGGACTGGAAACGGTTTCTGGCATTCCTGGATAAAGAGTATCTGTGTGATGCAAAGAAAAGCTATGGAAAAGAAGACGGATGGAGTTTCCAGTCAGGCAGCGGGCGACAGGAAAAACAGGAAATGCAGAATATAGGGATGAGTGCGTGTTACAGCCCCGAGCCAGATGGTTTGGAAAATGGGGGAGAATCATTCTTCCGTCAGGCAACCGTTCCCAGTCCTGCTTACCGGGGAGACGCATCGGAGAATGCGGCGGTGGTATCGTATGCGATGGATCTGAGCTGCATTTCATGGGAAAAGCTGATCCAGTACAGCATCATTGCGGGAATGATGAATGTGGATGGATCGGTTTTCAGGGAAAAGCTGCGGACGGCGGGCATCCATTGTGATGCGAGCGCATCGGTGATGATGGAGGCAGAAAAGCCATTTTTTGTTTTCGAAATGACAGACAGCAGTCCGAAGGATGCAGAACGGTTCCGGCAGGTGTCGGATGAGACATTGTGCGAGATGCAGGAGCGCGGGATCGACCCGTCAGTGGTGGAGACGGCGCTCAAGGCGCGGGCGATACATGATTATACGGCAGGCGAAGATACGGATGTATTTGCGGATTCGATCGTGCCGGAAGTCAGCCTGAAATGGGCACTGACGGGCGATGCGGATGTGTATGCGGATGAGGCGGCAGCCTATGATTCTCTGGATGCAGGGACGGCACAGGCGGAGATTCGTCGGTTTGCGGCAGAGCTTGGCGCGGCGAAGCGGCGGGTTCTTGTCACGACGGTTCCGACGCCGGGGATGGCAGAGGCGATGGAGCAGGAGCGCGACGCGTATCTGGCGCAGATGAAGGCGGAGATGAGCGAGGCAGAGCTGGATGCGCTGATTGCGAAGACCCTGGATTTTGATGCGTGGAATGCGTCGGAGTGTTCGAATGCGGATTTTATGATCCGGGTCGATGAGCTTCCGCCGCCGGAAGAGACGCCGGAATATCAGATATATGAGATAAATGGGATTTCGATCTATGAATCGCCGTCGGATCTGGAGGCGATCAGCTATAACCGCTTATACCTGGATTTGAGCGGCGTGCCGGAAGAGGACCGCTTTTATATTCCTTTATATACAATGTTTGTTTCAGAGCTTGAAAATGCCCGGTATGGCAGAATGGAAAAGGAAAATCAGATTGAGCGCTATCTGCATGATTTTTCCATGAATGAGGGACATCCGGAGGTTCGAGCGGGACGAAACAGCCATCCGACGCTGGCGGTCAGCTGGTACGGGATGGCGGAAGATTATGAAGAGAGCCTGTATGTCCTGTTGGAACTCTTATCACATCCACTCTGGAGAGATAAGAATGCGGTTCTCCAGGCACTGGATGAGACGATTCCGTCCTGTGATGAGTCGCGCAGTGATGCGTATTCGCTGGCGGTGCGTCTGGCGGCATCTGGCTATAGCATCAATACGCGGTATCAGGAATATGTCGGCGGACAGGCGTTTTATGAGTTTTTGAAAAAACTGCGCGGGCGACTGGAACAGGAGGATGCAGCGATCTTCCAGCTGGCAGAGAAGATGGAGGAGGTGCGCGACCGCATCCTGCATGGAACAGCGGTGACGATCCTTCATGTTGCACCGAGGGAAAATCTGGAATGGATGCGGAATTGTGCGGGGCGGATTCTGGGAAATCTGCGGGGAGAACAGATGCCAGACCATGAGAATAAAACGGAAAACAGAGGGGAAAATGCTGGGTATACTTTCCCGGTTCCGGCGCGCAGGGAGGCGGTAATTGTGGAGAGCTCCAGCCAGTATACCGTCTTTTCGGCAGAGCTGAGCGCTGTAGATGGATTTTCCGGGCGGATTCTTCCGTATGTAAATGCGCTGGATGACCGGTATTTTGTGCCGCAGCTCCGTTTTCAAGGCGGCGCCTACAGCGCGTTGTTTGCATTTACGCCGACGATGGACCGGATCGTGGCGAGTACATACCGGGATCCGAAGGTCAGTGAGACGATCGAGGCGATCCGGGCGGCAGCGGGTGTATTGGAAAAACTGCAGCTTTCGGAGGAAGATCGGAATGGCTATATTTTAAGCAGTTACGGCAATGCGACGGCGCCGTGCGGATGCCTGGGACGGCGGATGGCAACGATGCAGTATGCGTACAATGGCCTGGACATTGTACAGATCCGTCGTTGGACAGAGGAGATCCGTGAGACGACCGCAGAGGATCAGAAAGAGGCGGCGCGGATCATCCGGAGGCTTTTGGAAGAAGCGTGGATTGTGACGACTGGAAATCAGACGGCGATCGAGATGGATCGGGACTGCTTTGACCGGATCCGGGATTTCCGCAGCAAAATGGCTGAATAACCAGATCCATATTTATACAGGGAGGTAGAGAGAATGCGTACAAAGCGATTGGGAGACATGCTTTTGGAGCTGGGACTGATCACAGAAGGGCAGCTTAAAGAGGCGCTTGACTATCAGGCGAAGGAGAAAGAACGTCTGGGAACAACGCTGGTCAAGCATCATTATATCACGGAAGGTCAGCTGATCGATGCGCTTCGCATGCAGCTGGGTATTGACTATATTGATTTGACGCGGGTCGATATCAGCCCGGAAATGTCGCGTTTTGTGCCGAAAAACCTGGCAAAGAAGATGACGATCGTACCGGTGCGTATTTCCAAAGACCAGCTCTATCTGGCAATGGCGGATACGCTGAACTTCATGGCGATTGAGGAAGCACAGCATACTTCCAAAAAGAAAATTGTGCCGATGATCGCCTCTGAACCGGCGGTGAAGCGTGCGATCAATATTTTGTATGGCAACGAGGGCGCGGCAGAAGCGATGGCGCAGATGCAGGCAGAGACGGCAGCGGCACAAGAGGCGCGTCAGGGGCAGACGGCGGCAAGAGAAGGACAGGAAAATGTGACGCCGATGATCCGCCTGGTCAATTCGATTATTGAGCGCGCCATTTCGGAAAATGCTTCGGATATCCATTTTGAGCCGACGGAGGAGGAGATGGTCGTCAGGATGCGTATCGACGGGCAGCTTCATCGGATCATGACGATCCCGTCGGAACTCAAGGATTCGGTCATTTCGAGGCTTAAAATCATGTCCCAGCTCGATATCGTCGAAAAAAGAATTCCGCAGGATGGTCGTGCGGTGATGCATTTAAGAGGAAAAGATATTGATATGCGTATATCCACCCTTCCGACCCTGTATGGAGAAAAAGTGGTTATCCGTATTCTGAAACGAAATGAGGAGACGCTGAACCGCCGCGGTATCGGTATTCCGGCAGTGGAGGATGCAAAGATTGATACACTTTTAGGGCTTACTTCCGGAGTTATCATGATTGTAGGACCGACTGGTTCAGGTAAATCTTCGACGATGTATACGCTGATCCGCGAACTTCTTTCGGATCGGACCAACCTGATTACACTGGAGGATCCGGTGGAATACCATATCAAAGGCGCGACACAGGTGCAGATCAATGAAAAAGTGGGGCTGACCTTTGCATCGGGTCTGCGCTCAGTTCTGCGTCAGGATCCGGATATCATCTGCGTCGGCGAGATCCGTGACGGTGAGACGGCAGAGATCGCGATGCGTGCGGCAATGACGGGACATCTCGTTATCACCACGATTCATACGGAAGATGCGATCTCGGCGATTGACCGTCTGCGAGATATGGGCGTGGCGTCATACCTGATTGCGGCGGGACTGCGAGGCGTTATTTCCCAGCGGCTGCTGAGGAAAATCTGTTTGAACTGCAAAACCCAGATTCAGCCGCCGAAAAAAGCGCTTGAGATGGCAGGAATCCCGGAGAACCCTGGAAAATTATACTGGCAGGGAGCCGGATGCGATCAGTGCTTCAATTCGGGATACCGGGGCAGAATCGGTGTGTTTGAGGTAATGCTGATTCAGGAGGAGCTGCGCCGGTGCATTCTGGAAGGAGCTGACCGGACACGTTTCTTAGATGCAGCCAGAAGAGCGAGCCAGTATGTTCCGATGCTGGAACACGCGCAGAAGCTGGTAGAAGAGGGTGTTTCGACGGTGGACGAGGTGATCCGGACGCTGCTGGCACTGTAAATGGTGCAGAAAGAGAAGAGGAGACAGATGATATGTATGGAATCGAGGAATTAATCGCGCTGGCAGCTGAAAAAAGGGCATCGGATGTGCATCTGATTGCAGGGCTGCCGCCAAAATGCAGAATTGATGGCAGAATCGAGACGCTGACGGATGGCGGGCTGACGCGTGAGGATTGTGAGGAATATGGACGCCAGCTGGCAGGCAATGCGGCCGATCAGATCGAGGCGATCGGACAGCTGGATTTTAGTGCTTCGTTTGCGGGACGGCGTCTCCGTGTGAATCTGTTCCGGCAGCAGGCCGCGCTCTCTGCGGCGATCCGTCTTCTGAGCAGTACGATTCCGAACCTGTCGGAGCTGGGGCTTCCGGAAGCAGTGAATCAGTTTTCAAGCTGGAATAAAGGCATTATTCTGGTAACCGGCGAGACGGGAAGCGGCAAGTCAACGACGCTGGCGGCAATTTTAAATGAGATCAACCAGAATCGTCCGCTCCATATGATTACGCTGGAAGACCCGATCGAGTATGTCTATGAACCGGCGCAGGCGATCATCAACCAGCGCGAGGTGGGCGTGGACGTAGAGAGCTATGATAAGGGGCTTTATGCGGCGCTCCGTGAGGACCCGGATGTCATTCTGATTGGAGAAATGCGTGATCCGGCGACGATCGAGACGGCGCTGATGGCGGCGGAGACGGGACATCTTGTTTTTTCCACCATTCATACCAATTCGGCAATCGACAGCATTGACCGGATTGTGGGTGTTTTTCCAGAGGATAAACAGCCGCAGATCCGGACGCAGCTCTCGATGACGCTGCGGGCGGTGCTGTCACAGCAGCTGGTTCCGAGGGCGGGCGGTCAGGGCAGGGCGGCAGCTTGTGAGCTTATGATGCTCACGCCGGCGATCCGGAATCTGATCCGTGATGGAAAAACACCGCAGATGCAGAGCTATCTGCTTTCTAGTGCAAAAGAGGGCTCTATTACGATGGATAATTTTCTGATCCGTATGGCGAAAGAGGGCGTGATCACACCGCAGACGGCAGTCGATGCATCCCAGGATCCGCAGGAACTGAGAGAGAAACTGGCGGCGGTGCAGTATTAATAATATGGTAAAAACGGGTAAATGAAGCCTGCGAGGAATGCAGATTACTAGAAAACATAAAAATGTATGTTTGTGTAAATACTGAGATTGTAGCGAAAGTTTGAACAGTATATTTTTGACAATGTTTTTATGTTTCAGGAGGAGTTTTATGCAGGCAGGTAAATCAAGCATCCAGTTTGAGCATCCGCCCATCATCACATCGGCGGCATCGATCGTGGGGCAGATGGAAGGTGAGGGACCGCTGGCAAGTTTTTTTGACCGGGTGGAGCCGGATCCGACGTTTGGGAAAAAGTCGTGGGAGGAGGCGGAGAGTGAATTGCAGCGCCAGACGGTGCAGAAATGCCTGGATAAGGCGGGCAGACAGGCGGCGGATGTGAATTGCCTGTTTGCGGGAGACCTGTTGGGACAGATTGTGGCGACCTCGTTTGGTGTGGAGTCGTTTGATATCCCGTTTTTCGGGCTTTACGGCGCCTGCTCGACGATGGGGGAGGCGATGATTCTGGGGGCGATGGCAGCAGGGGCTGGCTATGCGGACCGGGTTCTGGCGCTGGCGTCGAGCCATTTTGCCTCGGCAGAACGGCAGTTCCGGTTTCCGCTGGCGTATGGGAATCAGAGACCGCAGTCTACAACCTGGACGGTGACCGGGTGCGGGTGTGTGATGATCGAGGGAAATGAGAAAAATGAAGGGAAAGATGGGCGCAGAGCGAAAGAAAATGCGTCAGAATCACTGAAAAATGCTGGACAGGAAAAATTGCATCCCAAATTTCAACCTTGTATCCCAGCTGATCCGGAAATGGTGAAGCTGGCTGAAGGTACTCCCGTTATCGTACGTGCCGGCAACCTTGTATCCCAGCTGCCACCCCCGGAAAGATCGTCGATATGCAGATGCGCGATTCCATGAACATGGGGGCGGCAATGGCGGTGGCGGCGGTAGACACAATCTTGCGGAATTTCCGTGATTTTAACCGGAAACCATCTGACTATGACCGGATCATCACTGGCGATCTGGGAATGGTGGGGAAGGAAATCCTGCTTGATTTTATGCGCGAGGCAGGACAGGATATTTCCAGCATCCATATGGACTGCGGGATCGAAATGTTTGACCCGAAAACGCAGGATACCCATTCGGGCGGGAGCGGCTGCGGTTGCTCGGCGGCGGTGCTGTGCGGCTATATTCTTCCGAAAATACAGGCGGGTGAGTGGAAACGCGTCCTGTTTGTGCCGACCGGGGCGCTGCTGTCCCAGATCAGCTTTAATGAGGGGCAGAATGTGCCGGGGATTGCCCATGGAGTGGTGCTTGAGGGAAAAGAATCGTTCGGTGAATGATAGGTATTTGCAAGAAACTTCAGAGAGGGAGCAAAAAAATGGACTATATCAAAGCATTTGTGACCGGCGGACTCCTCTGTGCCGCCGTGCAGATTCTGATGGATAAAACGAAACTCATGCCAGGGCGGATCATGGTACTTTTGGTGGTATGTGGCTCGATTCTCGGTGCGATCGGCTTGTACGAACCGTATGCCAAATGGGCGGGTTCCGGGGCAACAGTGCCGCTGCTGGGGTTTGGGAATACGCTTTGGAAGGGCGTGCGGGATGGAATTGACAAGGATGGGGTTCTGGGGCTGTTTACCGGCGGATTCACGGCGGGTGCGGCGGGGATTTCCGGGGCGTTGATCTTCGGCTATCTGTCGTCGCTGATTTGCAAACCCAAGATGAAGGATTAGAGAGAAGACGAAAGAAAAGTAAAAGAAAGCAAGGCAAAAGAAAATCAGTTGAGGAAATAAAAAGCTGCTGTAAAAGAGGCATATGAATGTCACTTTTTACAGCAGCTTTTTGCAGATATATTATTTTGCTGTTAATGCTCCGGATTCGCCGGGACAATCGGAATATTATTTCCATTCCGTCCACTTCCCGCCATCGGGCGTGGAACCGCAGAGTGGATCGGAGCCGATAGATTATCTGAATCGGGGCTGTAGCCCGGAGCTGAGAAATCGGCGCTCTCAGAAGGATGGATGATCGTGGACGAACCATTGTGAATCTTGCACTCGCCCGGCATGGAGAAGCGGGAATCGTCCGTTTCTCCGCCGTCTTCCGGAACGACCATAACTGTCTTGGAAATCTGCTGGTTCGTCGGGCAGAAGGCAGTCGAGATGCCGCCGGAGGCGGAGCAGATCGTTACGCGGGTGTGGTGATCGCAGGTCTCGGTCGGAACCGTGCCCTTCGCGAAATATTCAGTGTAGACGGCCGTTCCGCGCGGGTCACTGCTGCAGACGCCGGAAACCGGAAGCTTGCCGGATTTGCGGCATACTTCAGCGGTTTCAATGCTGTCCGGAACCGTAAATCCGGGGTCGCTTAAGCTCTCATGGACACGTGTCATGATATTTCGCCAGATGCGCTTGTGGTAACTGGTACCGCCGTTTGAAACGGTGCCGCCTTTTAATGGCTGGTTATTGTCGCACCCGCCCCAGATACCGGCAGTGTAGTACGGCGTAAAGCCTACAAACCAGACGTCGACGTTGCTGGTGGTCGTACCGCTCTTTCCGGCGCAGCTCATATTGGGAATCGCCGCTGTCGTACCGGTCGATTTAACCCCGGAACCGGAACGCGTATACATTGTATTGCTCTGCATAACATCCTGCATCGCGCTGGTTAAAAGATAGGCGGTAGAGTCTTTGAGCGCCTGCCGCGTCTCCGGTTCATTGTCGATCAGTATCTTTCCGTTGCGATCCAGGATCTTAGTAAAGAAGACAGGCTTCGTGTAGGTGCCGCCGTTGGCGATCGCCGCAAATGCATTTGTCAGTTCCAGGTTGCTGACGCCCTTTGTCAGACCGCCGAGTGCTGTCGAGAGAGTCTGATCCTGGCTTACGAGGGAAGTGATTCCCAGCCGTTCGGCATATTCGACACCGAGCTGCGGCGTTACCGTGTCCGCCATGCAGCGCAGGGCGACGATGTTCATGGAATAGGTAATGCCGTCGCGAATCGTGTGATAGCCCTTGTAATCGCTGCCCCACCAGTTTCGGAACTCTTTTTCACCGGAAGAGTATGGTCCGTCATAGTAAACAGTTGATAGGGTCGCGCCGCAGGCATCCAATGCCGGGGCAAAGGAGGAAATGACCTTGAAGGTCGATCCTGGCTGCCGCAGGGAGTCGGTCGCACGGTTTAAGGTGCGGTTTGCCGTCTTCTGTCCGCGTCCGCCGTTGATTGCCTTGACATAGCCGGTGGACTGTTCGATCAGGACGAACGAGGTCTGCGGCTCTAAAATCATGGTAACTGATTCACCGAGAACGGTGCTTCCGTCCTGCGTGAGGGCGGTGCGGTATTCATCGATCGCCGTCTGCGCCTCTTCCTCGGAATTAAACAGCCCGTCAAAACCGCTTTGTCCCTTGACCTGCTGGATCCATGTTTTCAGAGTTTCCTGTGAATAATGCTGCGTTTCCCCGTCTGGATGGGTCAGGGAAAGGCGGTATTCAACCGAATAGCGAGCCGCGTCGTAGTTGGCAGGATTGTTGACTTCCTCATCGACGCAACTTGTTAGAGAAACCTGTAGAAGAAGGAATCTTCACCTCCTGCAGCAAGTCGCGGGTCTTCTTGTAATAATAGTCGGCAGTGAAGGTCAGGCGGTTGTTAAACCATCCGAAGTCAACACCGAGGTTATACTGAGCAGTGGTCTCCCACTTGATATCTGAATCTACAGGACCGCGCCATGAAACCATAGCCGAACCACTCTGAATGCTGCCGTTGAATGGATAGTTGGCAACACCGAGCTGAGGCAAGGTACGATAAGAACCGATACCCTGGTTACCAGTCTCACCATAAGAGAGACGGAACTTCAGGTTAGAGAAGATGTTCAAATCCTTGATGAACTTCTCCTCAGATGCACGCCAAGCGAAGGCACCTGAAAGGAAGGTAGCCCACTTGTTCTTGTCAGTAAACTTAGAAGAACCATCAGAACGTACACTGGCAGTGAACAGATACTTATCCATCAAGGTGTAATTGATACGACCCAGGAAAGAAGCCAGGCGCTGATTACCCTTGTCGCTGGCGAGAGTAGCCTTGTCGAGTGCACGGCTCAAGTCATTATCCTTTGTCAAGTCATCAGGGAAGTTGGATGCCAGGATAGAGGTGTTGTCCCAAGACGCATTCTCTACCGTGAAACCAGCCACAGCGTTAAACTTATGAACCTTAGCCAATGTATAGTCGAATGTGAGGAGCGACTCAGCAGTCAGACTCTTCCAGATATTAGCAGCACGACTAGCCTTACCATTGGTAGGAGCCTTACCCTCCTGGGTATGACGGTCGTAATAGCTTCCACGATGAGAATCATTATAAGAGAGACCCAGGTTCTGGCGGAACTTCAGGAATGGGAACAGCTTGATTTCAACGAAGGAACTGCTGAAATAGTTGATGCTATGCAACTCATCCTTGGCGCTGTTTACATAAGCTGTAGGATTCGCAGCCAACCAGTTGAGATCATCCATCTGGGTTGTATCCGTGTTAGGACCGTAGGTTGGAGGGAACAGCAACGCAGAACGTACAACACCGGTATTGTAACTCAATGTGTTGGCAAAATTAGTAGTACTGTTGGTGAAGCTCTGGTTAGTACCGATTTTCAACCAACTGTAGATATGGCGTGCGATGTTGGCACGAAGTGCATAACGCTCGTAGCCTGAATTCTTGATGGTACCGTCCTGCTTGGCATAGTTGCCAGAGAATGAATAGTAACCCTTGTCATCACCACCGCTCACGCTGAGGTTGTAATCATGCTGGAAAGCAGTCTGAAAAATCTCATCCTGCCAATCAGCTACATCAATCTGGGTAGAGTTGCCATACTCATCATAGTACCAGCCTGGATGAGCATAATCCTCAGGCTTACCGGTATACTTACCTGTATTATAATTAATGTGACCATCATTATAATACTGATAGCCCCATGTACCAGGATATGCCAAGTTTGTTTTATTAGAACCCAGATAATACTGGTCGCTGATAACCTGCTCGTTCTGATAACGGGCATAAGTAACAGGATCCAGCATATCAATCTTCTTAGAGATATGAGAGAAGCCCCAGTTGCCAGAGAACTCCACCTTTGGCTTACCGGCCTTACCACGTTTGGTAGTGATGATAACGACACCGTTAGCACCACGAGAACCATAAATAGCTGTAGCTGAGGCATCTTTCAGGATTTCGATATTCTCGATATCATGAGGGTTGATCATGCTCAAAGGGTTACTGCCCTGCTCATTCTGAGTAGCACCATTGCTTGGAGTTGAACCGGTATCGAATGGGATACCATCTACAATATAAAGAGGTTGAGAAGAGGTGGAGAATGAATTGGCACCACGTACCACGATACTCATACCACCACCAGGAGCACCATCGCTCTGGTTAATCTGCACACCGGCCACCTTACCCTGCATACCATGAGCCAGATCGAGCGCACCACCCTTCATCAGGTCTTCACCCTTCAGGGAACTCAAGGCACCGCTCAAGTCGCTCTTCTTCATCGTACCATAACCTACGACTACGACTTCATCCATCACCTTGAAATCTTCCTGCATCGTAATGGTTATATGCGACTTACCAGCCACATTGATGACCTGGGTCTTCATACCCACACTAGACACCTTGATACGTGTCTTACCCTTAGGCAGAGTAATACTGAAATTACCATCCATGTCGGAAACACCTCCAGTACCAGTGCCTTCCACGATAATGCTTGCACCAATCAGAGGTTCATTGTTCATGCTACCATCCAGGATGGTACCAGTCAATTTGCTCTGGGCGAAAAGCTGGCAGCTCATAACGAGCGCCAAGAAAGCAAGAACTATTTTTTTCATAAATTATTAATATTGTTGTTAATTGAAATCGTTGTCATTATCATATTGTTTATTCGTCGAAATCAAAATGTATTATCATTTAGCTGATTGTTTTTGTATTTCATTTCGGTTGCAAAGTTAATACTATTATTCAATACTATATGATATTATTTTGCCGATTACTAACATTTATTTGCTTTTGATAAAAAAAAGGTGATAAATCCACCCTAAATGAACTTATCACCCCTAATACTTATTTGTATTCTATTATTGCGTTTAAACGCAAAACATAACAATCACGTCTTTACCGCAGAGATTACTGAACGTACTTCTTACCATTCTTGATAACAACTCCCTTGTAAGACTTGCCAACCTGCTGACCTGCGAGATTGAACACCTTTGAAGACTTAGCTGCAGGAACAGCAACAGCTTGAGAGATACCTGTTGCTACATAATCCTTTACACAAACGTAAGCACTTGCCAAAACAAACTGAGCACCAGCAGGACCCTGAAGATAGACCTGCTTTACAGAGCTCTTGGCAGCAGCATCAAGAGGTAACTCTACAGATGTAGCACCTTCTGCGAATTCAGCCTCGCTAGCAGCAGCACCACCATTATACTCAACGACCAACTTACCATTAGTAGCAGTAGGAGCAGCGAAGCTGACAACTACTTTATCAAAGTTACTGTAATCAGCCGTTCCAAAATACCAACCCTTACCAGACCAGTCATCAACAATAGTTACTGTCTTTGAGGCAGCATCATAAGTAGAGTTACCCCAACCACTTCCCAAATCACCGAGATTCAAATCTGACTTCTGAGGTTTGTTACCTGCCAA
>ENA-UPSY01003154-UPSY01003154.1-human-gut-metagenome-genome-assembly--contig:-NODE-3154-length-12513-cov-17.245979_pt1 | contig 12513 bp, 8 predicted proteins | sample MGYA00250044_ERZ773365 | MGnify/ENA primary metagenome ERZ773365 (study PRJEB29103, sample SAMN06111932) | human gut metagenome | biome: human gut; feature: ankylosing spondylitis patient; material...
TGCTGCGCCGGTTCTTCCTCCCGGAAAAAGGACGCAACATTCTGCTTTGCGGTTTTCAGTTTGAGCAGTTCCTCTTTAGCTTCCTTGTACTGCTCGTAGAACTTTGCCTTTTCGGATGCCAGCTGCGCATACTCGACTTCCAGCTTTTTCGGGCTGGGCAGCTTTGTGATGTTGTTTGCCTTAAAATAGGCTGCTGCCGCCCGATACGCTGTCAGCTCTGCACGATGCTGTTCCTCAAAAGCTGTTGTCGCCCTCTTGATTGTTATTTATTCCCACGTTTTGGCTTTTTGTCGGACAACTATAATTTGGATCTGGTACAGAATACTGGGAATTGCAGAAATCAATGAAAAAATACCCAAGGCGAGAGAATGTTTGATAAGGGCAAACAGTGCAAACAGGAGTAGTAGGAATAGCCATGGGTTACGCAAGTTGCGGTAGTATTTTTCTTTATCGGCATAGGAGGTGTGGAGTTCAAAAGGCTTTCCGTCGTTTGCTTTTTCTACAATCAATAGTTCTCGGTTAAAAGTTGTTGCGTTTGTTGCAATATAACCGCCCATTTCCGCCCATGGACGCAATCGAACTTTTCCGACAGAATAGTTTAGATTGATATTCTTGAAAAATACCTTATAACCCATATCCTCCAAAAAGTTAGCATAGTCTGTTGCGTTATCTTTTGATTTTTCTCCGATAAACTCTACACAATAGGTCACTTCGTCGGGATTACATTTTTCGAATTCATAGAGCATTCTTCCTGTCCGGACAAGTCGATAGCCTTTTTGAGACATTTGATTTAACCAGTTTGCCTGTGCATTTAGCAATCCACCAAAGAAGCGATAGCATTTTTTACTCATACTGTACCTCTCCAATAATTTCACTCGCGATGCTTACAAGCTCATTTAGTCTTGTGAGTTCTTTTTCTGCGACTTCCTTCCCATGCATCGTAATACGGTATTCTTTTTTTCTTCCATCACAATCTCCGCAAGGTTCGATCCATTTCTTGTCCTGCAAAGAATTCAATGCTCCATATAAAGTACCTGCACCTAATGAAAGCCGTCCGCCTGTTTTTTCTTCAATAAATTGCATGACGGCGTATCCGTGTTTTGGCGTATAAAGAGAGAGCAAAATATAAAAGGTGACTTCTGTAAGCGCACCACCTTTTGTATTATCTCGCATGGTTTGACCTCCTTATTACGGTTACTGTAATAAAAATATCACTAAGCGTAATATTCGTCAAGCGGATTCAGAAAAATTATTTGAGGGATGTGTGAAAGAAGAACGGTCTACTCTATTCTTGTTTTGTTGTTCGGCGTGTCGTGGCGCTGAGAATTGCTAGGAATCGGTTGAACATTCGTTTTGGTCATTGTACCTCCTGTCTGTTCGATAACTCCTCGGTGAAGTTATGTAAAGCACGACACGCCGTTCCATTCGTGCCGCTAGGCACGAATGATGAGCAGGGTTTGGGGTGGGACCGCGTTTGCGAAGCGCAGCGGAGCAATGAAAGCCCCAGTGGGGCTTTTAAGCGGCAGCGCGGTCTGCGACAGCAGATGGAGGGGCATTGCCCCGACAAGCGCTACCCCAACAAGATCACTTAGAAAACTCGCAAGAGTTTGAGAAGCGAAGTCCCGGATGGACAGAAAATTTTCAAGAATTGAAAATTTGTGGCCACGGGACGGTTCTTGCCCTCTACCGCTGCGCTCAAAACGCATAGACCGCGTTTGCGAAGCGCAGCGCAGCAATGAAAGCCCCAGTGGGGCTTTTAAGCGGCAGAACGGTCTGCGATAGCAGATGGAGGGGCCTCGCCCCGACAAGTTCAACAAATGTTTCCAAATTGTTAAGACGCAAAAAATAAGTAGCTGGGCTCTGCTCATGTAATGGGGTCACCGTTTGCTCCGAACGAAGTTTTGCAGCGGCGTTGTCCGGCTCGCCCACGGAAAGTGTGAGGTCATGGCACGGTATCACGTTCAGACGGCTTATGCAAGATTCAAGGTACTGTATGAAGAAAGCCGGACGCAGTGCGGACACTACGTCCTACTTCTTTCAAGCACAAGAATAACACTTTGAAGTTGTGCAGTCAACAACTAAAAAACAAATTTTGGAAGATTAAACAACTACATAAGATTTTATTTGTGAAAAAGAAAAATACCGCCCACGCAGCGCAGCGATGGATTTTGTCGGGTGAATCGGCGGCAAAATAGATCGGGTGTGTTGCGGGGCGGTAAATTCTTTTGCGGACTTTCCCTCACTGAAGTGGTGGGTCTCACGGTGATAACCAACCACTTCCTGTGCTGTGTTCAAAATGAACACGACCACATCTTGTGGATTGCTTGTAACCAATCCACAAAATCAGTGGGACTTTCGGAAATAATAGCATATTCTCTGCAAGGTGTCAACACTTTAGGAGAATGAATACATGAAATAGGCAAAACATACACAGTACAAGTGGAAAGCAACACTGTGTTTTAGAGAAACCCTTAATTCTCGCAGGTCAATCGTACTTTCACGGTAAAAGTTCGATTGCGTATTCATGATGGTTATAGTCTGCGGGTTGGATTAGGACTTTTTTGTGCGATGCAGATCGATTATTATTAGCAGTGCTGTTATGCCTACCACGATTAAAAATCTGATGGTAAATTGAATTGGAAGATTTTGAAGAGCGTGGGTTAGCATTCCAACTTCTCCATCTTCAATCCATTGCGAAAACATTCGTAATTCTTCAAGCAAGGCAACTGAGAAAAAGGCAATCCCAGACACTCCGATGATGTAATTATATTTTGCCTTTTTGACAAGTACAAAATAGCAGTTTACGATTGTCAGAAAATACGAACAGCCAATCCAAAATACCCAACCAATGTTCCAATCCATAAACTTTCTTCACCCCTTTATGCAACCAGTCCTTTTATTATAGTAAGAGCTACTGCTATAACAATGAAACCTATTGCAATAATTTTTGAAATTCGATTCTTACTTATCGGATTGTATGAAGAAAATTTATTATATAGTATCAGCAACGCAGCATAAACAGGATAGCACCAAGGATTGATATTAAGTAAATCGAAAAAGGAGCCGATCTCAGCGACTATAAGAGTTAGCACTAAAGCCCAATATGCTATCTTTTTCAATGAATCTGACATAATCATTGTACCATAGACAGTAGTCTTAATTGAATGGAGCGTTCATATTTAATCAAGCAAGAATAACGTGAACAGCGCGGTCATACTCGGCAATGGCGCGGTTAGCCCATGGCGGTAGCCCCCCTGCGGGGCAAAAACAACGGTCTGGCTATCAGTGAAAAAGCACGAAAGACCACTATAAGCGTGCCGTAAGGCAGAAACAACACAAAAAAGAGGGCTGGCAGTGCCAGCCCTCTTGACATACCCGGCTATCAAAAGCCCGGGTTTTTGAAGCAAAGCTAAAAAGCGGGGTCAGTTTTACGGTTCGATCACATTGAAGGTCTTTTCAAACTTGGAGGCATACGCCAGCAGACGCTTCAGGACGGTGGCATCGCCTGTGATCTGGACCTGACCCGCCTGCTGACCGGTCATCAGAGCAAACAGTTGCAGCCGCCGACAGGTAACGGACGCCTGCGCATCCGGGCGGTTCTCGCCCGGATAGGTCAGCAGCACGCCGTTCTTGCGGGTGACATAGAACTGCTCGTTCTCATCCGTTACGGTTAAATTCAGGGTCAGGTCATCGTTCTGCGCAGCGTTGGCATCGGTCAGGATGGCGATATAGTCCAACAGCATGGAGACCGTCATTGCGCGCATACTGTTGGTGAGACCATTCGCCGTGCGGGCACGCCCGGACAGATTGCCGTTCCGCAGTTCCGCTGCGCCCATCAGATACGCATTGCGCCACGCACCGGACTCTGCCTGATAACCCAACTGCTCCAGCGCATCGGCGCACAGGTTGCGCGCCTTCTGGTTGGATGGATCTGCAAAGACCAGCTCCTTTGTGATCTGCGCCACCCACTGATACTCGCCCTTGTTGTAGTCCTTTTTTGCCCGAAGCAGAACGGCTTCCGTACTGCCGAGATACTCCACCATCTTTTTTGCTGTTTCGCTGGGCGGGAGCGGGTCCAGATTGACCGGGTTCGCATCGTACCAGCCCAGATATTTCTGGTAGATGGCTTTGGCGTTATGCGGCAGCGTGCCGTAATACTGGCGGGTATACCAGACTTTTTCGAGCGCATCCGGCAACGAGATCATGGCGGCGATCTCGTTGGAGGTGTACCCCATGTTCATATAGTGCAGGGTCTGGTCGTGGATGAACTTGTAGATCGCAGCCGTGTTCAACAGATACTCGTGGATCTCCTCGCCCCAGTGCGGCCAGTTGTGGCTCTGGAACACCACGTCGGTCTTGTCACAGAAGCGCTGGTCAGCCTCGATGATGTACTTCGCCCAATCGTTGGCATCCCGCACCTGTGCGCCACGCAGGGTGTAGAGGTTGTGCAGGGTGCCGGTGCAGTTTTCGGCCATCCAGAGGGCACGGTACTTCGGGAAATAGGCGTTCATTTCGGCAGGGGCTTCGGTGCCGGGGGTCAGCTGGAATTCGATCTCCAGCCCGTCGATGGTCAGCTTTGGAACATCTTCCCCGATCTCGTAGGTAGGAGCGATGAGGGTCACCGTACCGGTAGACTGTCCCATGCCGATGCCGATGGAGAGTGCTCCTTTCTCTCCTTTTTCCAGCACTGTACCATACTGATACTGCGCACGCCGGGCCATTGCGATGCCGGCATAGACGTTTTCGCTGATGGCGTGTTTCAAAAATCCTTCCGGTGCAAGGATGACCGTTTTGCCAGAGGCAAGCTGTTTTTCGATAGAAAGGTTGGGGTCCGCTACATTGTTCCGGTCGATCGCACCCTCTGCGCCGCCAAAGTGATCCACATGGCTATGACTGTACAGCACAGCTTTGACATCCAGCGGTCCGAACCGGTTTTCCATCAGCGCTTTTGCCGCCTGCATATTTTCCTTGCACATCAGGACATCAAAGATGATCCAGCCGTTGTTGGTGCGGATGAAAGTCGCGTTGGCCATATCAAAACCGCGCACCTGATAGATGCCGTCACATACTTCAAACAGTCCGGCTTTTGCGTTGAGCTGGGTGTTCCGCCACAGGCTTGGATTGACCGTATCCGGCGCATCGCGATCCAGATCGCCATAGTCTTGCAGATCCCACGCCGTTGATCCGTCATCGTTGTAAATGACCCTGCCTTCCTGATCGTCCAGCAGGCCGCGCTCTGCGTTGGCAAACTCCCGCCGGTCGGAAAAATCAAGTTTGCTGTACCACTCCGCGTTTTTTTCTGCGGTACAGCTCGTCGCATCCTGCGTCGTCCCCGGCTTTGAAGGGTCGCTGAAGAAATCAGCGATAAAGTTCAGGCTATTATTTTCGGCTTCGCTTCCGGCTGCATGTGCAGACAAGGATACTCCGCACGCCAGCATTGTAGCAGCCGAAGCTGAAATAAAATTCCGACGGGTCATTTTCATAGCAGGTTCCTCCTTATTACGGATCAGTTTGTGCGGACGACCGGCGGCTGCCAGTCTGTCAGTGCGGCGGCATCCGGTTTATAGATACGAAGGAAGAGGTGGAAATCTCCCTCTCCTACCGGCAGCCAGTTGGTCGTGTCCGCCGGTGCCTCTTTGGAAAGGGTGATATCGATCGAGCCGTCCGGATTACGGTGCAGACCGGAGCGGTCGTTGACGCAGTAGCGGTCAATGGGGTTTTCAATGAGGAAATCGTTCTCCCCGTAGGCGGTCACCGACCAGAAGCCCTTTTCCAGTGTGGGAGGATCTGCCTCGATATGCAGCGTATAGGTCTTTTTGCCGGTCAGGACTGTGCCGGTGCTGTCCACGTCTGTTTTAGGGTAGATGGCAACATCGGTGGTGTTGGCACCCAGACCCCGCAGCGCCACCATGGTACGGTAGGTATATGCTGTGCCAAAGTTGCCGATGGGGTCGCCGAAATAGATCCACTGACCCATCTGGCGTGTATAGCACTCCGATTCGCTTTGCAGCTTTTTCTTCAGCTGGAGCAGCATCAGCTTCCAGCGCAGCCCGCTGAACAGACCCAGCGCCTTGTCATCGAACTTCTCACCGGGGCCGACATGCAGTGCTGCAAGCTCCCGGAGTACCGGCGCATCTGCCGCAGCGGGCGGGTTGGTTTCCATCAGCTGGTTAGCGGTATCAAAGAATTCCTTTGCGTCCATAGCAAGAACGTGCTTTACCGGCACAAAGTCATTGGCAGGGTCATAGCTGCCTGCGGGGGCGGTCCATCCACCCGCCTGATAGGCGGAAAGCGGCATCAGCTGCATCTTATCCTGAATAGCCCGGACGTTGGGCAGTTCCTCCTGTCCGGAAAGCACGATGCGGGCAATGGTCCAGACCATCGTGGTAGGCACATCAATGCGCTGCACCCCTTCCGGCAGTTCGCCCTGCCAGTCTGCACGGGTAATGGCATAAAGCCCCGGCGTTTCCAGCACAGCGGCGGTGTTTGTCCACGCATCCAGCACCTGTACATTAAAAAAGCGGTCGGTCTGCGGCACGCCGTAGATCATTGGTTCTGCGCCGACATCCAGAAACGCCTGCGTATAGATGGTATCCACATTCGGCGTAACCACCACACGGGTCGTTGCATCTGCCAGCTTTTCCGCATGGATGAACTGGTTGATGGGGGCCTTGTTGCTTGTAGCTGTGCGGGTGTTTGTGGAAGCCGTCCGCGTAGCATCCATGATCACCAGCGGAAAGGCGTACAGATACGCCTGCTCCAGAAGGTTCTGTGCAGCCAGCGTCTGCTGTGCGGCTGCGGCTTTCTCTACGGGCAAAAGTGTAGCTGCGCAAACCACCGCAGCCGCAGTAGAAACGTTCAAAAAATCACGGCGGGTCATTTTCATAACATGAGACCTCCTGTTATGTCTTTTGCTTTATGCGCCTTATGGGAAAAAACCATTTGGCTTTCTGTGTTCAGAATACACGGAGTTTGATAGAAAGTCAATCGCTTTTGCACTTTTTGCTTCAAATGTGTGAAAACTGACGAAATGCATTGACGAAATATGATTGAAGCTCAATTAAAACGAACTTTAGCCACTCCGCTCTTGTGCATAAAAACACCCCGGCCTTTCCACCTGCAAAACGCAGGGGAGAGGCTGGGGTGTCAGGATGTACGGAAGGGCGAATTGTGAATATGCGGTAAACTTCCCGGCGGTTTATGTGCACCCATACAGAATTTGAGAAAATTAAAAGAACTGTGTAACAAATTTCCCCGAAAAGCGTTATTATAATAGAAAAATTCCTTTTCTAGGTGCGTGTAAGACATAGGGGAGGACAGCTTATGAAAATCAAAGAAAGTCCATCTATCATTCTGGCGTTTCATGGGATGCTTGGCCGCAAGAAGCAGACCAGCCTATTGCTGCTTTTGCTGACACTGGTTTTCTCGTTCCTGACGGCGGCGGTGATCTACTCCGTCAGTTCTGCACAGGTATTGCAGGACACCCGCTGCGAACTATACGGCGCGTGGCAGTACCTGCGTTTGTCGGATACTGCTGCGGACGCTGCACAGGCACAAAACACCTTGCCCGCATCCGCACAGGTCAGTACAGTGATCCAAAACGGAATCGTTCTCGGCGCAGACGATGGCGTGGCGGGCGGGATCGGAACGGTAGACGATACCTTTGCACAGCTGGGGCGTATCGTGCCGATCAGCGGTGATTTCCCCACCCAGCCCGATGAGATTGCCATGACGACGACGCTGCTGGATGCGCTGGGCTGCTCCTATGACGTAGGGCAGACGGTCACGCTGAAGGTGGCTGCCAATGATTACGACCCGCTGGCAGGCTCCGGCGCAGTGATGGAAAAAGCCTATACCCTGTGCGGTGTTCTTCCTGCCTATGATGTTTATTGGAATCTGAACGGCAATCTCACCGTCAGCGGCATTGTAGCAGAGCCGCTTGCCTTGGACGGGCAAAAGTTCCAGACGTTTTATTATCTGAATGCAACCGCACCCGTGACCGCTTCGACCGACCCTGCTTTAGTGGCAAACGAGTATGCCTACCCGCAGGAGGATACCGTTTCGTCCTCCCTGCGCTTTTTGCTGGTCGCAGCGATTCTGGTCAGCTTTTTTGCAGTGGCGCAGTATTTCCTGATCGTTCTGCACAAGCGTGTACATACCATCAACACCTTCCTGACGCTGGGGGCTAAAAATCGGGATCTCCGGCTTATGTGCCTGTGGGAAGCGCTTTTTGCCGGGCTTGCAGCAGTTGCTGCAGGGTTTGCACTGGGCTGCGGTGCTGCGGCCGTCGGTCTGGGGCTGCAGAAGCACCTTTCGTTCTTGGCGGTCCCCGCTGCATCTCTTGTGCCGTTGGCGGTGCTGTTTCTGCTCTCCGTACTGCTGGGTGCACTTTTGCCTGCGGTGCTGGTTCGCCCGCAGACCGCAAAACCCAAAGAGAAGCCTGCAAAAAAATTCCGCTTGGCACAGCTGCCGCTTGCACCGCAGATCGGTGTCGGCTGCGCGGTATTGCTGATCGCCGTCAGTTGTTTGTATGTCGGCTGGCGTGTCATGCTGCCATATGATCTGGATGCACCGTATGCCTGTCTGTCCATCAAGATGAACGGAACCTCCGGGATGCCGTTTTCTCTGAAAGAGGATCTCGCTGCATTGCCCGGTGTGGAAGAGGTTTCCGCTGCAATTGATCTGACCGATACCTATACCGTGACGTCAGACAAGATCCAGTCCAGCAAGATGCTTGCCGATATCTGGGTCAAGGACAACGGTTTCTATACGGACATTCCGAGCTTGCTGCAAAATGCAGAAAGAGGAACGCTGAACACGACTGTCTGCGCCTTGCCGGAGGACGAACTGCGCCGCATTGCCGCAGATGCCGGCGTTTCGGACGAGAAAATAGAGACACTGCTGTCCGGGGATTCTGTTTTGACCCTGTGGGGAGATTGCTATTATGACCCCGCTGCGGATGAATATTATCAGGGCTTCCAACCGGATGGCAGTACGTTGGTTGAACCGGTTTTTGCGGCCGGAGACAAGTTGAGTATCCAATATCGGCGTTATACCGGGCAGGATGAAGCCGGGAATGAGGTCTACCGGACGTACACCGCCCAGCTGCCCATTGCCGGTGTCGTAAAGTCTGCAAGCAATTACACACTGCTGACAACAGACCGGCTCCTTTTCAGCGGCACAATTTTTGTCAGTACGGCTCTTTACCATAAAATGTTTGAGAGCGCAGGAAGTTTCTTTATGGAAAAGGAAGGATACAGCAGCCTGAACGTGAAACTGTCCGCTGGCAGCAATTTCTCTTTGCGGCGGTCTATTTCCTCCATTGCGACGCGCAGGAATGGTATCCTGAGTGCAGATAACTACGACCTGATCAGCCAGAGCTACACCGAGGGCACACAGAGCGCTTTCCTTGTCGGTATCCTTGCGGTATTCGGGGTCCTTCTGGGGTGTGCGCTGCTGGTGGTTTTGAATCTTTCGGCTTATGAAGTCCAGCAGCAGCGGCTGTCGCTTCTCCTGACGCTGGGCGTTTCCCCGAAAAAACTGGTGCTGTCCTATGCAAAGCTGCTGCTCCCGGTCATCGTTGGGACAACGCTGCTTGTGAACATCGTTGTCTATGCGGTAGTTTCGCGTATCGTTCCGATCCAGAGCATTCTCGACCTGATCCGTATTCATACAAGCGGACGGGTATATGCGTTCCATAAACCCGTGGGAAGTCAGATCATGGTCAGCGTTCTGCTGATGGTGTTCTGGCTGTCCGCAGCGTTGCTGCCGATCTTCTCTTTTATTCGTAAAAAAGCATCCAAGGGGGACATCTTATGAAGGATAAAATTCTGGAAGCTGTACAGATCTCCAAAACCTACGGGGAAGGGGAAAGTGCGGTTCACGCCCTCAAAAATAGCGACCTGACCCTTGAAAACGGTACATTTGCGTCCATCATCGGTTCCAGCGGCAGCGGAAAATCTACGCTCCTGAAAATTCTGGGAGGACTTTTGCCGCCCACCACCGGTAAGGTGCTGCTGGACGGTCAGGACATTTATGCAATGAATGCGGAGCAGCTGGCACAGGTGCGGCGGCAAAAGATCGGCTTTATTTTTCAGGATTTCCGCCTGTTCCCGGAGTACACGGTGCAGGATAATATTCTGACCCCGTTTTATCTGGACCATAGAGCACCGGATGAACAGATGCTCCATAAGCTGACCGGAATCTTGGGCATTGCGGGCAAGCTACATTCCCGCCCCGCACAGCTTTCCGGCGGACAGCAGCAGCGTGTGGCAATCGCCCGTGCGCTGATTGCAAAGCCCCGCATCGTTTTTGCAGACGAGCCTACCGGAAATCTGGATACGCGGACGGGTGAGGATACGATGCGGCTGCTGATGGAATGTGCTGCGGAGTTCGGGCAAACGCTTATCGTTGTTACCCACAACCCGGAAATTGCGCAGAAGGCGCAGCAAGTCATTCGGATCGAGGATGGACAGATTCTGAGAGGAGAACTGCAACATGAAAAAGGGAATTTGGATACGCAATAAAATCATCCCCTACTACTTAAAAGGAGCAAAGTTTGCATTGGCCATGTTGCTAACTGAAAAAACATTGTCGGCATCCCAGATTGCAACAGCTATTTCGGAAAAAGGAATAAAATGTGACCGAAAAGAACTTGGAAAGATGCTGGCAAGTCTGGAACGGATGGGTGTAGTCACCTTAACAGATGGAGCCTATTCGTGTAGCACCAAGAAACTGAAAAACTGTCCGGTTGCATATTCTGAGGATCAGCTGATCGATTTAATTGGCATGACGCAGGGCACCGTAAACGGCAAAGCTTTTTATAGTGCAACACCGCCAATGAGCGTCAGTTCTCGCGGGAATAGCGGCGTATAAAGGAAGATCATTCAAATTGAAGATGGGCAGATTTTGGAATAAGATATTTTGTAGACATTAGGACGCAAAGGACTTCCCAACACTTTGATTTCAACCGCCCCACAACACACCCGATTCATTTTGCCGCCTGATTCACTCGACAAAATCCTTCGCTTGTTCTTGCGGAGCGGTATTTTTCTTTTTGCACTTAACGCATCATCGTTCTTGTGCTATGCTATCGCTAAAATGTAGTTAAATTTATTTAGCTACATTTTTGTACACGCACCTTGACAACTTCATGAGCCGCCTGAACGTGATACCGTACCATGCCCTCACATTTTTCGTGAGCAAGCCGGACAACGCCGCTGCAAAACAGGGGCAGGAACTTCGTTCGGAGCAAACGGCGACCCCATTACACGAGCAGCGGAACTCTCTACTTATTTTTGCGTCTTAACAATTCGGAAACATTTGTAGAACTTGTCGGGGCGAGGCCCCTCCATCTGCTATCGCAGACCGTTCTGCCGCTTAAAAGCCCCACTGGGGCTTTCATTGCTGCGCTGCGCTTCGCAAACGCGGTCTATGCGTTTTGAGCGCAGCGGTAGAGGGCAAGAACCGTCCCGTGGCCACAAATTTTCAATTCTTGAAAATTTCCTGTCTATCCGGGACTTCACTTCTTAAACACTTGCGAGTTTTCCAAGTGATCTTGTTGGGGTAGCGCTTGTCGGGGCAACGCCCCTCCATCTGCTGTCGCAGACCGCGCTGCCGCTTAAAAGCCCCACAGGGGCTTTCATTGCTCCGCTGCGCTTCGCAAACGCGAACCTGTTCAACAAGGTGCAGGAAAAGCTGGCGAAAAATAAAAAGGCCCCTGCCCGTCATAAGGCAGAGGAAAGCTATCTGCTCACCACCAAGCTGTACTGCGGTAAGTGCGGAGCGCTGATGTTTGGCGAAAGCGGTGTCAGCCACACCGGGAAGATGTATACCTACTACAAGTGTGCTGCTGCCAAGAAGAAAAAGACCTGTGATAAAAAGGCCGTGCGGAAACAATGGCTGGAAGATCTGGTGGTCAACGAAACCATGAAGCTGGTGGAAGATGACGCTTCCATGAATGCCATCATTGCCAAAGTCATGGAATTGCAAAATCAGGAAAGCACGGATTTGCCCATCTACGAAAAGCAGTTGAAGGAAACGGAAGTCGGTATCACCAATATGCTGAACGCTATCCAGATGGGCATTCTGACCAGCTCCACCAAGGAGCGGCTGGAAGCTCTGGAAGAGCAGAGGAAGGAACTGCAAGCCCGCATTGCAGAGGAACGGCTGGCCAAGCCGAAGATGAAAGAAGAGTTCATCCGGTTTTGGCTGCTTCGCTTCCGCAAGCTGGATATGACCCAGCCGGAGCAGCGGCAGGTACTGGTGGATACCTTCATCAATGCCATCTATCTCTACGATGATAAGGTGCTTATTACCTTTAACTATAAGGAAGGTACAGAAACGGTCGCTTTCGGGGAAGCCGTGAAAGCGGAGAAAAGTTCGGATATGAGTGCGCGAGGTGCACCGAATTTTAAACGTCAAATCGTAATATTTTGCGTTCTTTCTTTATGTAGGAAAGCGGCTGCACACTTTCTGCACACCGTTTGCACATTTGCCCGAATCAGGGGCTTT
>ENA-UPSY01003155-UPSY01003155.1-human-gut-metagenome-genome-assembly--contig:-NODE-3155-length-12513-cov-5.171920_pt1 | contig 12513 bp, 10 predicted proteins | sample MGYA00250044_ERZ773365 | MGnify/ENA primary metagenome ERZ773365 (study PRJEB29103, sample SAMN06111932) | human gut metagenome | biome: human gut; feature: ankylosing spondylitis patient; material...
TGAATGAGCAATTGCTGAAAATGAATGGCTTATCGGTGGGAATTTTAGATGCACTATCATTTGAGTCGCATTTGGGAATTCCGTTGAAGAAGAACTTGCATTATTTTGATAAAGATTTGTTAATTGCTGAACTGATTTCGATGACTGAGTGGTTGGATGAACAGGAAATCCTTTCTAATATTGCGCTAGACTACAGGGTTAAGAGCTTGGATTCTATGCTTTTGAAGTATGATCGTTACTACCCGGATCATCAGACACGAAAAGTATTTAATGATATTCTGGGCTTCCGGGCTTTTTGTGATAGCTACGATCAAATATTGGAGGAAGAGCATTCACCGTTCCGGATTGCTGATATGGCAAAAGGAAAGGCAGTGGATGATGGTTACAGGGGTGTCCATGTGTACTATCAGAAAAGTGGAAGGCATTACCCCATAGAAATCCAATTTAATACGTTGTTTGATAGGCAATTAAATAACTGGCTTCATGATTATCTGTATAAAAAGAGTTATCCCGTGGAAACAGGGAAGATAATGCGTGAAATGTATGAAAATGGATTGATTCGGAATGAACATGAATTTAAGGAGGTGCTGAATAATGTGCTATTTGGTAGCAAAAGATCGTAATGCACATGGTTGCTTTGCTCTAAAAACGACGCATGGGAAGCATCTGGTGGAATTAAAAAGAGAATTGAACACAGAGGTTGGATATAAGGGAGTACAGCTTGTAACAATCAGCAGGCCAACAGCGTATGGTGAGTATGCGCCTTACCACTTTGCGGATACAGAACAGGAATTTCAGACTCTTGTAAAGGGTCTTCGTCCATAAAAATGCTGTACGTGGGAGCGGTGTATTTCAGTTCAGGCGATTGGTGTGTGCTGGAATAATACCATCTGTAGTCAGGTTAAGCCCCCGAATTATGAATAAGAAGATAAGCCCTACAAGGCTCAAATTGGTGTAAGAACCGATTGAAAGCCTTGTAGGGCTTTTTTTTACAAAAATTTTTGTTCCTTACTTGACAACCGCATAGGGTCAACCAAGAAAAACCACGATAACTAAAGGGTTTTGACGGCTCGACTCGTTCAACAAAAGTATTTATTTGCTGACAGGCTGCGGAGAAGCTGAAATCCAGAGGTTATAGGTGGGAGGCTTTGGCGCAGCTCTGTTTTGACCCACAAAATGAGCAGCAAGTAAAGAATTAAGGAGAACGAATCGAGCCTACGGTGGATTGCCATTAAGCAATCCGCCGTGGGCTTGTTTGCTGTTTTATCAAATAAAAAAATTAGTGAGGGAGAACAGAACTATGAAAAATTATAAAATTGCTGTGGCTGGCACGGGATATGTAGGTCTTTCGTTGGGAGTGCTGTTCGCGCAGCACCATCAGGTGGTTGCAGTCGATATTGTGCAGGCTAAGGTCGATATGATTAACAATAAGAAATCCCCGATTCAGGATGACTATATCGAAAAATATCTGGCAGAAAAAGATCTGGATCTGACCGCAACACTGGATGCAAAGGCTGCATACTCTGATGCGGACTTTGTTGTTATTGCGGCCCCGACCAATGTCTACTCAACAAACCGTATTGACGTAGCATTGCCAAAAAGAACCTGTTTTGCACACTAATTGAACTGCTGAAATTGGCTATATTTTACAACTATATGAGCTATAAATGCTAGATACTTATGCAAAATGTTGAACTTTTGGCCCGTGCGGCACAAAATTGGCACAACTTTTTCAGAAGTTATGAGGAGATGGCGGAAAACGGGAGAAAACAACAAAAATCCATGAGTTTATCATTAACGTCTGAAACTGCTGTTGAGTACACTATCTGACCCGCTAATGACACCTACATCATAACGGTTTGTTGAGTCATGAAAAATAGTGGGAGCGTGGATGATATCTACTTCTTAAAACGGCTGTTGAGTAGAGTATGGATGGTGATGATAATTACATGTTTTGGGTGGTAAGAGTGAATGATTTGTTCACGGCGAACAATAAGAGATGGAAACATGATTGGATGATATGTACAGTTTCAACAAAACTCATGCACCGACAGGGTTCGATTCAACAATCCAACACTTAGAAAAAACGTCATTGCAGGGTATACGGGGTTCGACTGTATAAAATAACACTTCGGTTATAGAGGAATAGAGACGAGTGTACTCAACGGATGTTTTATGGAGTAGAAAACATGATTGCTGGGGTAATTGGATACGACAGCATAAGGAAACACTTAGCTGTGTGAGTGGCAAAGGGAAAAAGAAATACTATCTGTGAAGAGCAGATGTGTACATAGATATAAAGATACTTTTAAGGGATTGGTTCGAGAAGAGCCGGAGGAGTAAATGAATTATGGATATTAAAAAAGAATATGAGCGATGGCTGGTGAATGCAACTGCGGATGCAGATGTTGCCACTGAACTGAAAACGCTGGATGATACAAAAATTGAGGATGCTTTTTATCGTGATCTTGCTTTTGGCACCGGTGGGTTGCGTGGCGTAATTGGCGCAGGCACCAATCGGATGAACGTCTACACCGTAGCGAAGGCTTCTCAGGGTCTGGCTGATTATCTGAAAAAGAACTTCACAGAGCCGTCTGTGACCATCGGCTATGACAGCCGCATCAAGAGCAATGTGTTTGCAAAGGTGGCTGCGGGCGTGTTCGCAGCCAATGGTGTTAAGGTCAATATCTGGCCTGCCCTGATGCCGGTTCCGACCGTGTCTTTTGCGACCCGTTATCTGCACACCTCCGCAGGTGTCATGGTGACGGCTTCTCACAACCCCAGCAAGTATAACGGCTATAAGGTCTACGGTGCGGACGGCTGCCAGATCACGACTGAGGCCGCTGCGGAAATTCTGGCGGAGATCGAGAAACTGGATATCTTTGCAGATGTCAAGACCAGTGATTTTGAAACTGGTCTTGCAAACGGTAGCATCCAGTATATCCCGGATGAGGTCTACACCGCCTTCGTGGAACAGGTCAAGAGCCAGTCGGTTTTGTTTGGTGAAGAGGTTAATAAGGATGTGGCCATCGTGTACAGCCCGCTGAATGGCACCGGTCTGAAGCCTGTGACCCGCACCTTGAAGGAGATGGGCTACACCAACATCACAGTGGTCAAGGAGCAGGAGCAGCCGGATGGCAACTTCCCGACCTGCCCGTACCCCAACCCGGAGATCAAGGAAGCCATGGCACTGGGCATGGAGTGTGCCAAGAAGTGCAATGCCGACCTGCTGCTGGCAACCGACCCCGACTGTGACCGTGTGGGCATCGCTGTCAAGAACAAGGCAGGCGAGTATGAGCTGCTGACCGGCAACCAGACCGGTATGCTGCTGCTGGATTATATTTGCAGCCAGCGTATGAAGCATGGCAAGATGCCCGCTGACCCAGTCATGGTCAAGACGATCGTCACCATGGATATGGGCGAGCAGATCGCTACGCACTATGGTCTGCGTACCATCAATGTGCTGACCGGCTTCAAGTTTATTGGTGAGCAGATCGGCAAGCTGGAAAAGCAGGGCAAGGCAGACAGTTATGTATTTGGCTTTGAGGAAAGCTACGGCTACCTGACCGGCTCCTACGTCCGCGATAAGGACGGTGTAGACGGCGCATATATGATCTGCGAGATGTTCAGCTACTATGCGACCAAGGGCATCAGCCTGCTGAACAAGTTGGACGAGTTGTACAAGGCTTACGGATACTGTCTCAACACCCTACACAGCTATGAGTTCGATGGTAGTGCCGGTTTTGCCAAGATGCAGAACATCATGCAGGCATTCCGCGGCGTTATCAAGGAGTTTGGCGGCAAGAAGGTCATCAAGCTACTGGACTACGCGCCGGGTTTGGATGGTCTGCCCAAGTCCGACGTGCTCAAGTTCTTGCTGGAAGATAACTGCTCCATCGTGGTGCGCCCCTCCGGCACTGAGCCAAAGCTCAAGACCTATATTTCTGTCAGTGCAGAGAACAAGGAAGCCGCCGAGAAGGTGGAAGCAGAAATTCGTAAGAGTGCTGAAGAATTCTTGAAGTAAAGATAGAGGAGAAAAAATTATGAATATTATTTTACTTTCCGGTGGTTCTGGTAAGCGTCTTTGGCCCCTTTCCAATGATGTGCGCAGCAAGCAGTTTATCAAGCTGTTTAAGAATAATGATGAGTATGAGTCTATGGTGCAGCGTGTGTATCGCCAGGTCACCACGGTAGATGCTGATGCAAAGATTACTATTGCAACGAGCAAATCGCAGGCAAGTGCCATCAAAAATCAGTTGGGTGAAAAGGCTTCTATTTGTGTAGAGCCTTGCCGTCGCGATACGTTCCCGGCCATCGCTTTGGCCGCAGCTTATCTCCATGATGAACTGAGCGTGGCAGAGAATGAGGCTGTTGTTGTATGCCCAGTTGACCCTTATGTGGATAATACTTATTACGAAGCTGTCAAAAAACTGCAAGAACTGGCAGAGCAGGGTGGTGCAAATCTGACGTTAATGGGCATTGAGCCGACCTATCCAAGTGAAAAGTATGGCTATATCATCCCGGAAAACGGCGAAAATGTCAGCAAGGTTAAAGAATTCAAGGAAAAACCGGATATGAAAACAGCTAAGAAGTATCTGGCTCAGAGTGCTCTGTGGAATGCAGGTATCTTTGCATTTAAGCTGGGCTATCTGCTGGATAAAGCTCACAGCATGATCGACTTCGAGGATTATCGTGACCTGTTCAACAAGTACGATACTCTGACTAAGATTAGCTTCGACTATGCCGTGGTCGAGAAAGAGTCTAGCATTCAGGTCCTGCGTTACAGCGGAGATTGGAAGGATGTCGGCACCTGGAACATGATGGCCGAGGTCATGGCAGATAAGACCAAGGGTAAGGCCATTCTCGATGAAACCTGCGAGAACACCAATGTGGTGAATGAGCTGAATATTCCAATTCTCTGCATGGGCTGCAAAGACATGATTATTGCGGCTAGTGGTGATGGTATTCTGATTTCTGATAAAGAGCGCAGCGGTTATATGAAACCCTATGTAGAGAAAATTGAGACCGAGGCAATGTATGCCGAAAAGTCTTGGGGTACTTATACGGTCATTGATGTGCAGCCTGGCTCTATGACTGTTAAGGTTTCCATGAGAGCAGGTGAGCACATGACTTACCACATGCACAACTACCGCGAGGAGGTCTGGACTGTCGTTTCTGGTAAGGGCAAGGCAATTGTGGATGGTATGGAGCAAGTGCTCCGCACTGGTGATGTAATTACGATTGCAGCAGGTTGCAAGCACACGGTTGAGGCTATCACTGCGTTGGACATGATCGAAGTTCAGCTTGGAGAGGAGATCAGTGTCGCAGATAAGATTAAATTTCCAATGGAATAAGAAACAGTGGGAGATAGAGTAATGGAAATCATGAAATTGATTCCGACCGGAAAGGATTATCTGTGGGGTGGTACTCGACTTCGGGAAGAATACGGAAAGAAAATAGATTTAACACCGTTGGCCGAAACTTGGGAGTGTTCGGTTCATCAGGACGGTCCCAGTTATGTGACAAATGGTACATATAAAGGGAAAACACTGGCTGAAGTGCTGAAAGGTCATCCGGAATATCTCGGCACAAAGGTGGAAAACGGTGAACTGCCTGTACTGGTAAAATTCATCGATGCCAAGAAAGACTTGTCAGTACAGGTTCATCCAAATGATGAGTATGCGAGAGAGCACGAAGGTGACAACGGCAAGACAGAGATGTGGTATGTCATTGATGCTGATGCGGGTGCAAGTCTTATATACGGCTTTCAGCATGAGGTAACGGAGGAAATCCTCCGAAAAGCGGTTGATACCGGAACACTGGACAAGCATCTGCAAAAGGTTTCGGTTCACAAAGGCGATACATATTTTGTTCCGGCAGGAACGGTACATGGCATCGGGAAGGGTATCCTGGTTGCTGAAATTCAGGAAAGTTCGAACGTGACTTACCGCGTTTATGACTATGACCGTGTGGATAAGAACGGCAAAAAGCGTGAGTTGCATTTTGATAAAGCTGTGCAAGTCATGAATATGAAAGTCGCACAAGATGTGAATCAGAAACCACGAATGGTGAAGTACTATTCTGGCTGCTCTCGTGAGTTACTTTGCCGTTGCAAATATTTTGAAACAGAGCGGATTCAGGTCACAAAGGGCTTTGCTTTTTCTGTGATGGACACTTCTTTTCAGATATTGATGTGCCTGAGCGGATATGGTGAAGTGCAGACAATGGATGCAGAGCAGAAACCAATGCGGTTCAGCAAGGGAGAAACAATGTTTCTGCCGGCTGGGCTGGGCAGATGTCTTGTTGTTGGTGATGCAGAGTTACTTAAAATACGCTGCTAAGTGCAGAGGTATATATTTTTAATGAAAGAAAAGGAGTAAATAAAATGAAAAAGGCTTTAATTACTGGTATTACAGGACAGGACGGATCTTACTTAGCAGAGTTTCTGCTTGAAAAAGGATATGAGGTTCATGGTATCATTCGCCGTGCTTCTGTTTCCACAACTGCTCGTATTGATCATATTATGGATAAAATCACAATTCATGAGGGTGATCTTTCGGACTCTTCCAGTATTATCCGCATTGTACTACAGGTAAAGCCGGATGAAATCTACAATCTGGCTGCGCAGTCTCATGTACAGGTGTCTTTTGATGCCGCAGAGTACACAGGTGACGTAGATGCGTTAGGCGTTCTGCGTATTCTGGAAGCTGTTCATACTGCCGGACTGGAAAAGACCTGCCGGATTTATCAGGCTTCTACTTCTGAACTGTATGGTAAAGTTGAAGAAGTTCCTCAGAACGAAAACACTCCGTTCCATCCATACAGCCCTTACGCAGTTGCTAAGCAGTACGGTTTCTGGATGATGAAGGAGTACCGTGAAGCTTATGGCATGTACTGCTGCAATGGTATTTTGTTTAACCATGAGTCCGAGCGCCGCGGTGATAATTTTGTTACCCGTAAAATCACGCTGGCGGCCGGCCGTATTGCCTGTGGGCTGCAGGATCATTTGGAACTGGGTAATCTGGATTCTCTGCGTGACTGGGGTTATGCAAAAGACTATGTAGAATGCATGTGGATGATCCTCCAGCAGGATGAGCCGGATGATTATGTGATTGCAACTGGTGTGCAGCATACCGTCCGCGAGTTCACCACCCTTGCATTTGCCAATGATGGTATCGAGCTTGAGTGGAAGGGCGAAGGCATGGAGGAAAAGGGCTATGATAAAAAGACCGGCAAGATGCTGGTTTGCGTAAACCCGAAGTGGTATCGCCCGACCGATGTTGTGAACCTGTGGGGCGATCCTACCAAGGCAAAGACCAAGCTGGGTTGGAATCCGCAGAAGACTAGCTATGAGCAGCTTTGCGCAATTATGGCAGAGCATGACCTGCAGCTGGCTAAAAAAGAAGCTGGAATTCAGTAATTAAGAGGGACAGGCAGGCGGTCGATTAGCATAGATGTCTGCCTGTCCATTTTATTATAGAGGTGGAAAAATACATATGAGTAGAGTATTGATTTTTGGAGCAGGTGGCTTTGTTGGAAGTTACCTTTGTAAAGAATTTTTGAATAATGGGTACAAAGTGAGTGGAACCGACAAAGGAGAGGGATCAGCACTTCCTTCAGAAGTCGATTTCTATAGGACTGATTTAATGCAAGCCAATGAGGTTGAAAAGCTGATTGACCAAATTCAGCCGGATATCATTGTAAATCTTGCAGCAATCAGCAGTGTTGGTGCTTCTTGGAATATGCCACAGACAACAATGGCAATAAATGTTATCGGTGCATTGAATATTATGGAGGCAGCAAGAAAAAGTGAACAGAAACCAAGGATCCTGTTTGTGGGTTCGAGCGAAGAGTATGTGATTTCAGAGAATCCTTTGGATGAAAATACACAGCTTAATGCAAATAATCCATATGGTATATCAAAGGTTACGCAGGAACAATTTGCAAAATTATACAGAGAACAGTATGGCTTAAAGATTTATTGTGTTCGACCGTTCAACCATACAGGCATAGGGCAGAGAGACTCCTTCGTTTTGCCTAGTTTTTGCAAACAGGTAGCGGAAATTGACAAAAGTGGAAAAGATGGAAAGATTCAAGTAGGTAATTTGAAAGTTAAACGAGATTTTAGTCATGTTAAAGATGTTGTACGAGCATATCGCATGATTGTAGAAAGTGACAACTGTAATCAGATTTATAATGTAGGTTCAGGTAATGCGTACAGTCTTGAAGACATGCTGACATATATTATCGGATTAAGTAATCAGCATATTGAAATTGAAGTGGATCAAAATAGAATCAGACCAACAGATCAGCCGGTAATATGCTGTGATCGTAGTTTGATAGGAAAAGAGTTGGGGTGGGAACCTCAGTATAATGTGTATGACGCGTTAAAAGAAATGTATGAATATTATGCGAGATAATGGAGAAACATAAAATGAAGAAGATAGTTTTATTAAGCGAAAGACTTCCATACCCACCGACATCTGGAACGAAGAATCTTTTATACAATTACTGTAAAATACTGCACGAAAAGCTAAATTTGGAAGTTATTAATATTTCATTTTTAGAACAGGATGAAAATATTTCTGCAAAGCCGGATTTTATATCAAGAGTCTACACAATGCCTAATCCGTCTGGAAAAACAAAAATAAGAAATATTATTTTGAAGACATTTATTAAGCGCGAGTATCCACTACAGGTGTCCTTGTTTTGGGATCCAGCAATCAAAGAGAAAATTGATGATATTATTCGCGATGAGAGACCAGATTATGTAATTGCGGATTTTATCCGTACTACAGAGTATTTAAAAGACTATACGGGCTATAAAATTGCAGATTTACAGGATTTATTGTCTTTACGGTATGAACGGCAGTTGAAAGTTGATTTGCGTACAATCAATCCTTATGGTGCTTATTTATTTCGATTGCCAAAGTTTGCTCAGACTGTTTTGCAGCTTAGCTTTATAAAAAAATGCGTTATGCGGATGGAAATCAAACTACTGAAAAAGTTTGAGCTGGACGTTGGAAAGCATTATGACCGAGTTATGTTTGTCGCAAGAAAAGAAGGAAATCTGTTCGATGAGATGTTGGGTGAAAAGAAATCTCTGATTGTACCATTAGGTGTAGATTATCCATTTTTCTCGCAGAATCTGAATTTGAAAAAGAAAGAAAAGTCGATTGCTTTTATGGGTGCATTGAATGTTGCCCATAACGAAAATGGAATAACTCATTTTATAGAACATTGTTTTCCGGCAATTAGGGAGCAGGTACCCGGCGCTAAGCTGTTTATTATTGGTGGTGGAGCCTCTGATAAGCTTAAACAATATGAGGCTAATGATGTCATTTTCATGGGACGTGTTCCTGATGTGCGAATTGCGGTGGGAGAATGTGAAGTGTTTATTTGTCCATTGCAGTTTGGAAGTGGAATAAAAACCAAGAATCTGGAAGCGATGGCTATGGGGATTACAGTGGTAACTACGCCTATTGGCGCAGAAAATATTGATGCAGTTGATGGTATGCAATGGGTTATCGGAAATACGGACATATCATTTAGCAGCCAAGTTGTCAGCTTGTTAAAAGATGAAAAACTTCGTAAAACCATAGGAGAAAACGGCCAGAAATTTGTTAGAGATAATTTTTCATGGAAGGTGGCCGAAAATTCGTTTATGGAGGTATTTACGAATGAATAAGGATATAAAAGTGCTGATTGATGATGGTAAGCAAATCAAGCTTGGAACAGGAATTGGAAAAATGAGCCTTTACCTGTATCAAGCAATGAAGGAACAAGCTTATAATGTTTCACTTGTTTCTCAGAACATTGCTTCTTCCGGACGAATGAAAGATAGGATTTCATATTTAAAACAAATCAACTCCAAGGAGTATGCAGAGTATTTAAGTCAGTATGATGTAGTAATATACACGAATTATGCCATGCCTCTCAGGAAGAACAAAAGTACACTTTATGTAGCCGTGATCCCTGATATGGTTTCATTCCTATATCCGCAGACTTTACCTACTATGTACCGCTATTATAATCAGCTTATGATCCGAAATTCTGTCCGTAGAGCTGATTTGGTATTTACGATTTCAAAATCAGTCGAGAAAGAAATCGTCGAAAAATTCCCAAAGGTCTCCCAGCGTATACGCACAACATGGCTAGGACTTTATGATGGAATTTGTCCGTTGGATGTTTATCCGAACTATGAGAATCCCAAGCTCCAAGACATCGAAAAAAGTGAGTTTTTCTTGTTTATAAGTACCGTAGAAAAAAGGAAAAATGTCGGCCTTGTGCTGGAAGCGTTTATCCGTCTTAAAAATACGTTAGAGAAAGCCAAAAAGTATAAGATTGTCATTGTAGGTCGACCAGGATACGGATATGACGAATTTGTTGACATTGCAAAACAATCAGGATATGCAGATGACATCATTTTTTCAGGATATACCAGTGATAGTGATTGTAACAGACTATACAATCACGCAAAAGCTTTTGTCTTTCCCACAATTTATGAAGGATTTGGATTTGCACAGATTGAGTGCATGAAATGTCATTTGCCGATTATACTTAGTGACATTCCAACGAATCGAGAGATTTCTCGGGAATACGGCGAATTTTTTGAATTAGATAAGCCTGAAACATTGGTTCAGAAAATGAGATTATTTGTTAATGATGAATATGACTATCAAAGAAAAAATCGTTTAGCTGACCAGTATATTAAAGACTTTGAATGGAAAAAAATAGTAGAGCAATATATGACATATATTGAGAATGCATTAAAAAGGAAATAATGATATGAGTAAAATCAAAATTTGCCATGTAATAGGTAATTTTGTCAATGGTGGCGTAGAAGCAGTTATATATAATTATTTTTCTCATATAGATATGGAAAAATACGAAGTTCATATAATCGGTCATGGTATCCGTGTTCAGGAATGTGCAGATCGATTTGTTTCACTTGGATTTAAAATACATAACATTACACCTAAAAGTGTTTCTTTTATTAGAAGTTGCAAAGAGATGGAAGCAATTTTTAGAAATGAGCAATTTGATATTGTTCATTCACATTTGACGGAGTGGGCCTGTGTCCCAATGTTTCTTGCGTGGAAATGTGGTGTAAAAATTAGAATAAATCATTCGCATATGGCAGAGAAACCACAGGGGATGAAAAACAAAATATATTACGGTGTAAGGTTGTATTTTGGAAAGCTGTTTGCAACAGATTATTTTGCATGCGGAAGGGATGCGGGCATATATTTATTCGGAAATCATGCTGTCGATAGTGGAAAAGTGACAATCTTGCCAAATGCTGTTGATTATGAGAAATTTTCTTTCAATATAAAACTGCGTAATGAAATTCGGGAAAAATATAATATAGAGGATTCTACCATTGTTGTTGGGCATGTAGGGCGATTTTTTGAACAGAAAAATCATGAATTCTTGATAGATATATTTGAGGAATACCATAAGGAAAATTTGGATTCAATTCTGGTTATGCTGGGAGACGGGGAACTTATTAACAAGATAAAAGACAAGGTAACACAAAAGAAGCTAGAAGGATCGGTTTGCTTTTTGGGTAATCAATCAAATGTGGCAGAGTGGTATCAGGCCATGGATATGTTTTTACTCACTTCCTATTACGAAGGATTTCCAGTTGTTGGTGTTGAAGCACAAGTTTCAGGTCTTCCTTGTTTATTTTCTGATGGTATAACACCAGAAATACAAATAAGTCCTAACGCTCAGTTTATGAGTTTGGAAAGCGGATCGAAGGCTTGGGTAGAGAAGATGAAATATATGATTGCCAATGAACAGAATAGGGGTAATTTGATTTTAAACCATGATAGATTTGATATTGAGAAAAATGCTGATAAACTCGATTTATTTTATCAAATGAAAGTAAAAGAAGTAAGGGCTACCGCATGACGGAGAGAATAGGACAGGAGGATATACATGAGGAAAGAAGAAAGGTATATTTTGGATATATGCCTGCTTTATATAATTTATGTGTTTTTGTATGGAATTGTAATCAAGCTAACGATATCAAACGGTCTGATTTTTCAAATTAAAACATATATTCCGGAGTTTGCTCTTGGTTTAATCACAATACTTTCCATTATAAAGAATAGATTTCAGATAAAACGATATATGCTGGTGCTATTGATGTATTCTCTGATAGTTCTTATTTTTAACATTTGCCTATATGGATTTAATCAACAAGGATTATATAGTATGCGAGATGTTTATATCCCAATGGTTGCATTTTGCTTCATAGGCACTAAAGTATCTGATAAAGCAACACAGGATTTTTCGAATAAATTAGTCATTTTTTTTAAATGTTATCTTATTCTAGGACTGTTTCTTGCAATCATGCAGCAGATTAAAGGATGGGAATGGACAAGCACTTTTTATACAGGATATTCTTTTTACGGTCAAGATCCTGTATCTAAGATTAAAATAGCACATAATTTTGGATTGTTAAGAGCTCCAAGTTTATCAGGGAATTTTGCTACATTTGGATAT
>ENA-UPSY01003162-UPSY01003162.1-human-gut-metagenome-genome-assembly--contig:-NODE-3162-length-12476-cov-2.764013_pt1 | contig 12476 bp, 9 predicted proteins | sample MGYA00250044_ERZ773365 | MGnify/ENA primary metagenome ERZ773365 (study PRJEB29103, sample SAMN06111932) | human gut metagenome | biome: human gut; feature: ankylosing spondylitis patient; material...
AGTTATGCTTTTGATACTGAAGCCCTATTGATATCAGGAAATGGTGCCAACTTGGGATAAACACTCTGCTTCCAACCCAATCCCTTCCACCGTCAAAACGGCAAGGTGCGGATACACCTCCACGCCGTGCGCCACGGCATCCCGCAGCCCCACGGCATACGCCGGATCGATCATGTCCGCAGGCCCGAAGCAACAGGCATCGGGCCGCTGTATGCAGTAAAACATGGCTGCCCGCTCCCCGGCGGCAACGATGCCTTTCAGCGTCCCCAAATGCTTGAGCCCCCGCTCGGAAACGGCATCCGGGAACAGCGCGACGTCATCCTCCGACATGGTGACATTCTTGCATTCGACCCAGAGCCTGGGCATCCCCGGCCCTTCGAGCAAACCGTCCAACCGGCTCTCGCCACGCACCTTTTCCCGCGCGAATGAGGTATAGCCTTCCGCCCACGGCAGCTTGCCCGCCCTGAACGCAGCCTCAAGCATCCGGTTGGGCGTGCTCGTATTCACCCCGGCCCAAAAGCCGCCGCGCGGATAGGCCGCAGGATCGCCGCACCACACCAGTTCCAGCGTCCACCTGAGCTTCCGCTCGGGGTTCTGCGCGGGAGACAACAACACGGGCGCGCCGGGCCGCAACAGCCCGATCATGGACCCTGTATTATTGGTGTGCGCCACATCCGGCTTGCCGTCGATCAACACGTGCACGAAAAAACGCTTCTCGCGGCGTATCAGACGCCCGACCACACAACCGGAAGGAAATGGCAACAATATGGACATGCACCCCACCCCATTCCCCCGGGGACCATGCCCCGGGGATGTTCTTTCCTTAAAAAAGCGAATGCCGATACCCGGCTAGAGAAAAAAAGCCCTTTCCACTTCCCGCATATCCACCAATTTACAGACGGGGCCTAACCTGCTACTGCATGACGACAAAGTCATGTAGCCACCGAGGTATAGTCCCATGCAATTCTCCGAAAGAATGGCCCACATAAAGCCTTCCGCCACCCTGACCATCAACGCCAAGGCCCTCGAGCTCAAATCGCAGGGCGTCGACGTGACCAGCCTGGCAATCGGCGAACCGAATTTCCCCACCCCCGCCCATGTCTGCGACGCAGCGAAACAGGCTATCGACGAGGGCTTTACCCGCTACACCGCCGTGCCCGGCATCCCGCCCCTGCGGGAAGCCATCGCCGGTTACTTTAAGCGCGCGTACGGCGTCGACGTCGCGCCGGACTGTACCATCGCCAGCAATGGCGGCAAGCAGTCCCTGTACAACCTGTTCGCCGCCCTGCTCAATGACGGCGACGAAGTGCTCATCCCCTCGCCGTACTGGGTGAGCTATCCCGACATGGTCTACCTGAACGGCGGCGTGCCGGTCGCGGTCAAGGCCCCTGCCTCGCAGGGCTTCAAAGTGACGGTGGAACAGCTCGAAGCCGCACTGACCCCGAAGGCCAAAATACTCGTCTTCAACTCGCCTTCCAACCCCACGGGCGCCTGTTATTCCGTGTCCGAACGCGACGCCATCGTGAAATGGGCGCTGGATCGCGGCCTGTTCATCATCGCCGATGAAATCTACGACCAGCTCGTCTACGAGCCCAACAAGCCGTCGAGCATCATCGTCTGGTGGAAGCAGTACCCGGACCGCATCGCCGTCGTCAACGGCCTTGCCAAGAGCTTCGCCATGACCGGCTGGCGCGTGGGCTATACCGTGACCCACCCCGACCTCGTCAAGAAACTCAGCCAAATCACCGGACAGGCCACCGGCAACATCTGCTCCGTGTCCCAGAAGGCCGCCGTAGCCGCCCTCACCGGCCCCTACGACTGCGTGGAGTCCATGCGCCAGGCCTTCCAGAAGCGCCGCGATATGGCATGGAAGGAAATCGCCTCGTGGTCAAACGTGGTCTGCCCGAAACCCGAGGGCGCGTTCTACCTGTTCGCGGATATTTCCGCCCTGTATGACGAAAAAATGCCCGACGCCACCGCCGCCTGTACCCGCCTGCTCAGTGAAGCGGGCGTGGCGCTGGTTCCCGGCGACGCCTTCGGAGCGCCGGACTGTATCCGGTTCTCCTACGCCGTGGCCGACGACGTGCTCATGGACGCCCTCGCCCGCGTCCGCAAGGTCCTCATCGGACAATAATGCTGACCTCCGGTTCCGGGGCTTCCCGGAACCGGAAAACGCCGCCCGCGGACGGCACTTTTCAGGAGACGGTATGCATACTTTGGATTGGAAGCACGCATGGACCGGACGGTTGCTGACGACGGCCCCGACACGCCCGCAGGCGCTCAAGCTCCTTGAGCCGCAGCTCGACAGCTGCAATGCCCGCCTCATCGGTGAAGTGGCCTCGGGCAAACTTCCGTTCCTCAACCTGCCCTTCCGCAGCAGCCTGACGGCCCGCCTCAAGGCGCTCACCCCGCAGCTCCGGCGCTTCAAGCATATGGTCGTGCTGGGCATCGGCGGCTCGGCCCTCGGCACCCGCGCACTCCAAAAGGCCTTTTTCCCTCAGCAGGATCTCCCGAACCACCAGGGACCGTGGCTGTGGATTCTGGACAACGTGGACGCCGATGTGCTCGAAGCGCAGATGTCCACCCTCAATCCCGAAGAAACCATCGTCGTCCCCGTCAGCAAATCCGGCGGAACCATCGAAACGCTGGCCCAGTACTTTTTCATGAAGGCGTGGCTGCAAAGGGCGCTCCCCAACACGTGGCACGAGCATATGCTGCTCGTCACCGACGAAAAGAAGGGCTACCTGCGCGAAGAGGCCGACCGCCACAACATCGTGTCCCTGCCGGTGCCGGACCATCTGGGCGGGCGTTATTCCGTCCTTTCCGCGGTGGGGCTCGTACCCGCCGCCTTCATGGGCTTGCCGTGGGAAGACTTCCTCGAAGGCGCGGCCAGCGTAAACGCGCCGCTCGTCAACGACGAACTCGGCAAGCCGGAAAACCTCCGCAACCATCCCGCATGGGCGCTCGCGAACTGGTGCTTCGAGCTGTCGCGTCACGACTACAACCAATTGATTTTCTTCACGTATATTCCCTCATGGGCCTCTTTCGGCCAGTGGTTCGGCCAGCTCTGGGCGGAAAGCCTCGGCAAAAACGGCAAGGGGACCATGCCGCTGCCCGCAGTGGGCGTTACCGATCAGCACTCGCTCCAGCAGATGTTCCTCGACGGCCCCGCCGACAAGGGCTGCATCCAGCTGCACTGCCCGAACCTGAGCAAGGGCCCGCAGTTCCCGGACGACGTGCCGGACAGCTGGGAATGGCTGCGGGGCAAGACCTTCGGGGACCTGCTCAACGCCGAAACCCTCGGCTCGGCTGCGGCCCTCGTGCATAACGGCGTGCCGCTCACCCGCCTGGAAGCGGCGGAATCCTCCATGCGCGCCGCAGGCGAAGTCATGGGGCTGCTCATGGCCACGACCGTGCTTACCGGCTGGCTTATGAACATCAACCCGCTCGACCAGCCCGCCGTGGAGCTCGGCAAGCGCCTCGCCTATTCCCGCCTCGGTTCCTCCAGTTATCCGGAAGAAGCCGCCATTTTGAAGGCATTTCTGGATTAGGGGATAGGCATAGGCTATAGAGACATTGGGGAAGGGGAAAACGTTTCTGAAAGAAAGCGTCTCCCCTTCCCCTGATTTGCCAGCCTCCATTCCTTTCCAAAGACGTTTGTGCTTCGAATCTCTGTGCCCTTTCCGGTACAGGCATAAAAGAAATCCGTAGAAACACGTTGTCACGATCGGCGGCAATCAGGGCTTTTTTCTTCGAACAAGGCCAACGGCTCTGTTCAAACAAAAAAGTCGTGGCTATTTTTCAAGAGCATCCCTATTGCGTAACCGCCCTCCCCACCAAACGTTTCACGGGAAGGGAGCCAGGGGAAGGCATGACGGGTGCCTTTTTCATGGGGTGCCCTCCCCGACATATACTACTCAGAGGCTCGTTTTGTTCGGCAAAAAAGACTCCGTGGACAAGGGCCTGCCGTTCGGGCTGACCCGGTTCCTCTCGTGGATATCGCTTATCCTGATCCTTGCTTCCAGCGTGATGCTGGCCTTTTTCATCGGCAATTCCGCACGCAACACGCTGCTGCTCCGCCAGCAGCAATACGCCATGCTCATGGCCAGCAACCTGAACCAGCAGATCTACCGCCGGTTCACGCTGCCTACCTTCCTCGCGTTCGGGCGCATCGCCCTGCGCCAAAGTATGCAGTACCAGCAGCTCGACGATGTGGTGCAATCCACCATCCTCGGCCTGCATTTGGAATCCCTGCGCATCTATGGGGCCGACAGGGTCGTCAACTACTCCATCAATCAGATGGAACTGGGCCGGACCGACATCACGCCCGCGTCGATGGAACGCGTCATGAGTTCGGGCATCCCCTTCTTTGAGACGCTCTCCAGCGTCAACATGCTTTCCGCCATGTTCATGCTCAAGATCCCGGACGGCAGCTACTCGCTGCGGACCATGTTCCCCCTGACCGTGGATCTCGGCATCAGCGAGAGCACCGGCAAACCGGAATCCCCCGTGACCGGCGTACTGGAAATCACGCAGGACATCACCGACGATTACGACAGCGTCGTGCGCTTCCAGTGGCTCATCCTCGCCACATGCCTTGGTTCGTCCACCATCCTGTTCGCCATCCTCCAGTCCTTCATCATCAAGGCGGAACGGACCCTTGCCGAGCGCATGAGCCGCAACCGCAAGCTTGAGGCCGAACTCCATCAGAACGAAAAGCTCGCCAGCATGGGCCGCGTCATCGCCAGCATCGCCCACGAGATCCGCAATCCGCTCGGCATCATCCGGTCAAGCTCCGAGTTTCTCATCCGGCGCACGCCGGAACAGGAGAAAGGCAGCCCCGCCCAGCGTATCCTCACGGCCATTTTCGACGAGTCCTGCCGTTTGAGCCAGATCGTCAACGACTTCCTCGACTATGCCCGCCCCCGCGTACCCCGTCAGGATCGCGTGGATCTCAACGCGCTGCTGAATCAGGCCACCGGCTTCCTCGACGGCGAAATGAAGCGCCTCGGCGTGGAATGCGTCCGCGACACGGAAGGTTCCCTGTTCGTCCTCGGGGACAAGGATCTGCTGTACCGGGCCGTCTACAACATTCTGGTCAACGCCTATCAGGCCATCGGGACCAACGGGACCATCCATATCCGCGGCGAACGCCGGGACGACGGCATGATCGCGCTCTCGTTCCACGACAGCGGCCCCGGTTTCCCGCCCGCCCTGCTGCACAAGCTTCTCGATCCCTTCTTCACCACCAAGGATCACGGCACGGGCCTCGGCCTGCCCATCGTGAACACCATCATCACGTCCCACAACGGGAAACTGCTCCTGACCAACCCCGAAGAGGGCGGAGCCATGATCACCATCCTGCTCCCGGTTGCCAGCGAGCCGGATATAGGCGACACTCCCGAAAAAGACGAACGGCCGGCCGCAAGCGCGGATGACGAGCCCGTGACGCTGACCGATCCGCTCCCCTCGGAGAAACACGATTTGCGGGAAGGCAACGCCTCTCCGCAGACACGCTAGACAGACAAGGATATTCTCATGAACGACAAGGTACATCTGCTGCTGATTGACGACGAGAAAAACTACCTGCTCGTTCTGGAAACGCTGCTGACCGAAGCGGGATACGCCGTGACCGCACTGAATGACCCGGAAACGGCGCTGGCGTTTCTCGAAGAGTCCGAAGTCGACATCGTCATCACCGACATGAAGATGCCCCGCATCTCCGGGCGTGAGGTGCTGGAACGGGTCAAAAAGAACTGGCCCCACATCCCGGTGCTCATCATGACGGCCTTCGGCTCCATCGAAAGCGCTGTGGAGGCCATGCGTTACGGGGCGTTCAACTACATCACCAAGCCGTTTTCCAACGACGAGCTGCTGCTTTCCATCCAGAACGCCGCCGAGCTGGCCCGCGCCCACCGCCAATACCAGCTGCTGCGGGAAAGCCTTGAAGAGCGCTACGGCAAGCACCAGATCATCGGGCGCAGCCGGGCCATCCGTGACATGCTCGCCCTTGTGGACCGCGCCGGGCCGAGCCGCGCCACGGTGCTCATCACCGGCGAATCCGGCACCGGCAAGGAACTCGTCGCGCGCGCCATCCACTTTTCCTCGCCGCGCAGCCAGGAACCTTTTGTTTCCGTGAACTGTATGGCCCTGAACCCCGGCGTGCTTGAAAGCGAACTCTTCGGACACGAAAAAGGTTCCTTCACCGGCGCGGTCGCCATGCGCCGGGGCCGTTTTGAACAGGCCAGCGGGGGCACGCTGTTCCTCGACGAGGTGGGCGAGCTGACCCCCGAATTGCAGGTCAAACTGCTCCGCGTGCTTCAGGAGCGCCGTTTCGAGCGCGTGGGCGGCAGTGAGGAAATCGAAGTCGACATCCGCATCGTCGCGGCTACGAACAAGGACCTCATGCCGCTGGTACAGGCGGGGACGTTCCGCGAAGACCTCTACTCCCGCCTCAACGTGGTGCACATCCCGATCCCGCCCCTGCGCGAACGCCGCGAGGATATCCCGCTGCTGGTGGCCCACTTCGCGGAAAAGGCCGCCAAGGAAAACGGCATCCCGCCCAAGACGTTTTCCACCGAAGCGCTGAACCATCTTTCCGGCTACGAGTGGCCCGGCAACATCCGGCAATTGCAGAACGTGGTCGAACGCTGCCTTGTGCTCGTGCCCGGAGACGTGATCACCCTTGAGGATCTGCCCGCCGAGATCCGCGACGAGGAAGCGCAGTTCAAGAGCGCCGTGGATCTGCTTCCGGTGCAGCTTGATCTTGCCGATACCCTTGAGCGCATCGAAGCCGCGCTTATCCGCCGCGCGCTCGTCCGCACCGACTTCGTACAGTCCAAAGCCGCGGAATTGCTCGGCATATCCAAGAGTTTGATGCAGTATAAGCTGAAAAAATATAGTATTACCGGGCATTAATGGAATTGGGGAAGGGAGGGGGAACGTTTCTGAAGAAAAGCTTCCCCCTTCCTTCCCCAAGCCCCATCCCTCCCTCTCCGAAGACTTTTGCCGTTATTGAATTCCTATTGCCATAGCTGCCTGTGGACAAAAAACAATCGGACGGATTCCGTTCAGAGGCCCGCAACGCCGGGAAACTGCCGCCGGGGTTCCCCCCTCGCACAGCCCCGCCCGCCATCCGCCCCGTTTACAAATATCTCTGAAGAGAAAAGGGGGAGGGTTGGAGGGGGAAGGAGAAACGTGGGGTGCCCCTTCCCTAGAAAGTTTCTCATTCCCCCAAGACCTCCCCACACCTCTATACCTTATTACCGAGCCCCGCATGAAAAAGAAAAAACAAAACGACGAAGCGCCCCTTCCGGCGCGTGAAGCGGCCCTCCGGATTCTGGAACGCACGGGCATCAGCGCCCCCGTACAATCCCTGTTGGACACGAAATTGACAGGTGGCCTTTTTTCGCGTCAGGAAGCCGCTCTGACGACGGAACTCGTTTACGGGCATCTGAGGTCGGAAATCCGGATTTCGTGGCTTCTGAGCCAATTTATGAAGGCTCCGGAAAAGCTGCCCGCGTCCATGAAGCTCATGATCGGCATAGCCGCCTACGAGCTGCTGTACCTTGACCGCATCCCCGCCCATGCCAGCGTCAGCGCCGCCGTGGACGCCGTGCGAGCCCGGTTCGGGCAAGGGCTGTCCCGCGTCGCCAACGGCGTACTCCGGTCCCTTATCCGCCTCTCCGAATCCGAAGATTTGAAAGCCTTCGCCTTCTATGAATCCCGCATCAAAGATCCGATGGAACGCCTTTCCGTTTTCCACAGCGTGCCGCGCTGGATGCTCGAACTGTGGACCAAAGGCTACGGGCCGGAAAAGGCCGAAATGTTTGCGCGGGCCGTCTCCGTCGTGCCGTCCCCTTGCGTCCGGGTGAACGCCGCCCGGGACGAATGGGAGGCTCTGCGCGACTTCCTGTGCAAGGAAGGAGAAGCTGTGGGAATTTCGGGAGTCCGCTTCGCGCCCGGCACCCAGCCGGAGTATATGCGGGACTACCTGCGGCAGGGCAGGCTGTCGATACAGGGCGCGGGAAGCCAGCTCGTCCTGGAAGCGCTGGACGCGCCGCGCTGGGAAGGCCCCGTGTGGGACGCCTGCGCCGGACGCGGCGGCAAGACGCTCGCGCTCGTTGAGCTGGGCGTGCCCGTCCTCGCCGCCAGCGATACGTACCAGCCCCGGCTGCGGGGCATGAGGGACGACGCCAAGCGCCTTGTGCTCAAGACTCCGCCGCTGTTCTGCGCCTCGGCGGCCGAACCGGCTCTGCGGGGCACGCCCAGGACCATCCTGCTTGATGTCCCGTGCGGCGGCCTCGGCACGCTTGCGCGGCACCCTGACCTGCGCACGCTCCGCACCCCCGGGCAGGTAGCCGGGCTGGTCGACCTCCAACGCCGCATCCTCGATGCCGTGTGGTCGTACCTGCCTTCCGGCGGGCACCTCGCCTACATCACCTGCACCATGAATCCCGCCGAAAACGAAGGGCAGATCGACGCGTTCCTCGCCCGTACACCCGGCGCGTCGCTCGAAAAGCAGTGGCAGAGCACGCCCGATGCCTTCGGCAGCGATTTGATGTATGGAGCGATGCTCAAAAAAGCATAAAAAGAGATGAGAGAACGGGTCACCGTTCTTTTGGAAAAACGTCCTGGCTCCAGATCGCCATATGAAAAATGCAGGGAGTGCCTCAAACGCTCGAGGCATTCCCTGCATCTGCAAAGAAACGAGCGCCCTCATCGCAGCAGCGGCATACTTCCGGTCAGTCTGCTGACCAGCTTCTTGGGGCCGCAAAGGCCGAGGCCGAAATACCGCCATTCGCTTTCGTCCGCCTGCGCAGCCTTGCCGATGTATTCGCCGTAGTTTTTGCAGCACTGGGCCACATCGGAAAAATCCACAACAATCACATCCTGATAATCGACCCCATACAGTGTCTCTCTGATGGCTCGGATCTGTTCCGCATCGCCCCGTAAAATCGGCACCGGAAACATAATGATGCCCAGATGGGCCTTGCCGGAACCATCGAGCACGTCCGCGCCGACCGCTTCGGGCATATGCTTGCCCAACGTGATGCCCAAGATGGCGGCGGTATTGGCGAGAAGCCCCAAAGGCAGGTTTTCGTCCAGAACCATTACGCATTTTGAAGTCGTACTTTCCACAGCGCTCTCCTTTTCAGGAAAAGGCTAGCACGGGGCCTGAGCAAACGCTTGCACGATATTGCTCACCGTTTCCACCGCTCCATACCGAACACGGCCTTGCCCCGAAAAACATCTTTCCACATCTTCGCCACAAAAAAACGCCGATTTCCCTTTCGGGAAACCGACGTTGGAGGCGTATCCCGCCCCCATCAGGCTCCGTGAAAAATTTTATTATATTTTTACCATTTCGTAATGGTTACGGGCAATTCACGGATAGCCTCGCGCAGCGCATCGGGTGAAGCGACGGCGGCCCCGACCTGTGCGACGACGAGCCCGGCGGCGTAGTTCGCCAGCACGCAGGAAGCCAGAAGGGGCAGTCCGGCGGCAAGCCCCAGCCCAAGGGTGGCGATAACCGTATCGCCCGCGCCGGTCACGTCAAAAACGTCCTGCGCCATTGTGGGAACGTGCCAAACCTCGGAAGGCCCGGAGAACAGCGCCATACCGTCCGAACCGAGTGTCGTGAGCAGATGCGGACACCCCACCTTTTCCAGAATGGCGCGCCCGGCGGTGAGGATTTCTTCTCGGCTCCGTACGGGCATCCCCGCGCACTCGCCCGTTTCCTTCGTATTCGGCGTGAGCAGGAACGAACCGCCGTACAAGCCTACATTGCTCGGTTTGGGATCGATCAAGATCTTCACCTGATGCGGGCTGGCGGCGAGCAGTCCACGCAAGTGGGACATGAACGACAGAGAGACGATGCCCTTGCTGTAATCGGACAGGATGACCACATCGTGCGCCGGAAGCTGCTCCGTAATGACGGAAAGCAGGGCTTCCTGATCGGCGGAGGAAAGCGGGCTGGCGTCCTCGCTGTCCAAGCGCAGCATCTGCTGGCGCCGGGCCATGACGCGGGTTTTCACCGTAGTCGGGCGCTGCGGCAGTGTCACGAACGCGCCGCAAATGCCTTCATCACGGACGAGCCCCCGGATACGATCGGCTGAGGCATCCTTGCCCATCACGCCCGCGAGCGTCGCTACGCCGCCAAGCGCCACGATATTGCGGGCCACATTGCCCGCACCGCCGAGCAGATAGCGCTCCTTTTCGATCCGGACGACCGGGACGGGCGCTTCCGGAGAAATGCGATCCGCATCGCCTATAAGATAGGCATCCAACATGATGTCGCCGACGACCAGCACGCGCTTGCCCGCCAGCCCGCCCACGACATCGGGCGTCAAGAGAACCGGAGACGCGTCAGACATGGAAATCCTTTGGTTGAAGATCATTCCGGCTTGGCTTCGGAAAGCTCCACCGAGAGCCCCAGACGGCTCAGGAGCTCCGCAAGCTGTTCTTCGGATTCGTAGGGAAGTGTGATCCGTCCCGCGCGGTCGGTCCCGGAAATGGACGCCTTGGGCGCGACATTCTCCCGAAGCTGCCGGATGGCCAGTTTGATACATGCGGGCTTGGGCGCGCGGGCACTGCGGGCCACGGGAGCGGAGGCCCCCATCAGCGAAGACGGCAACAAGCCGTGCCGTTTCCAGTGGATGACGGCTTCTTCGGCGTCACGCACGGACAGGCGGCGCGTCATGACCGCATTGAACAGGATGTCCTGCAGAGCGCGCTCGGGAAGCGCCAGTACGGCGCGGGCGTGGCCGGGCGTGAATACGCCGTCCTTGAGCGCATCCTGCATAGGGCGGGGAAGCTGAAGCAGGCGCAGAGAGTTGGCGACGGCGGAACGGCTCTTGCCAAGCCGCTGGGCCAGCTCCTCCTGGCTGTACGGCAAACGCTCGCGCAGGGACTGGATGGCTTGGGCCTCTTCAAGCGGGTTCAGATCCTCGCGCTGGAGGTTTTCGATAAGCGCGGCGGTCAGGGCGTCCTCATCGGACAGTTCCCGCAGATAAACCGGCACTTCGGTAAGCCCGGCGCGCTGCGCGGCCCGCCAGCGGCGCTCGCCCGCCACGATTTCATAGATGGTCGCCGTTTCCGTCCGGCGCGGACGCACCAGCAGCGGCTGGATGACGCCCTGGCTCCGGATGGAGGCCGCCAGTTCGTCAAGCGCGGCCTCATCGAAATGTTTACGGGGCTGCCCCTTGCAGGGCGTCAGCGCGGCAATGGGCAGCGTCGTCGTATTCTTGGGCACCGAGGGCGCGGGCACCTCCGCGCTGTCCGTCTTGGCCGAAGACGGGCGCTCCGCAGGCGTTACGTTGCGGAACAGCGCATCCAGACCACGCCCCAAACCACGTTCATTCGCAGACATGGGAAAACCTCACAGTCGTTCAAGGCAGGGACGCCCTGCCGATGTTTTCACGTGAAACACTACTCCGCCTTCGCGGTACGCGAGCCGGGCTTGCGCATGACGATTTCCTTGGCAAGGCTCAGATAGGCCTCGGAGCCTTTGGACTTGATGTCGTAATGAAGGATGGACTTGCCGAAGCTCGGGGCCTCGGAAAGCCGCACGGTGCGGGGGATGACCGTCTTAAAGATCTGCTCGGGGAAGCAACGGTTCACTTCGTCCTGCACTTGCCGCGTCAGGCGGTTGCGCCCGTCGAACATGGTCAGCACCACGCCGAGAAGCCCCAACTGAGGATTGAGCCGCTTCTTGACCTGTTCATAGGTTTGCAGCAGCTTGACGATGCCTTCCAAGGCAAAGAACTCACACTGAAGCGGTACAAGGATCTCCCTGGCGGCGCACAGGGCGTTGAGCGTGAGCAGGCCGAGCGACGGAGGGCAATCCAGGATAATGAAATCAAAACGCTTTTCCAGCGGCTCCAGCAGTTCGGAAAGATAGAATTCCCGCCCCATCTTATCCACAAGCTCCAATTCAGCCGCCGCCAGATCCGTACCGGAGGGCAAGAGGAACAGATATGGCGAAACCGTGGATAAAATGGCCTCGTTAACCTTTTCGGGCTGGAAGAACGACGTGTACAGATTGGCCGGCAACACATCCTGACCTAAGCCGAGCCCGCTGGTGGTGTTTGCCTGCGGATCGCAATCCACGAGCAAGACGCGTTTTTCCATGATCGCCAATGAAGCGGCGAGATTAATAGCGGTAGTGGTTTTGCCCACACCGCCTTTTTGATTGGCAATGGCGATGATTCGAGCCATGAACGTCCCTCTTTGGCAATAGGAGAAGCGCGAGGACATAAAGGGTGAAACGAGGCCGAAGCTGCCTGAGCCTCATTTCTTCCCAAACAGTTCCGCATGGTTGCCTTGCAAGCGGCAGGCAAACCTCTGTGCCGCGTTTTTCGCGCATACGGCACGCCGCAGGGCCATACAGAAGCGTTCCTTTACCTTTGCAAACAGAAATAAGAATAAAACATGATAGTTTGTATAGCAGAGAAACCGAGTGTGGCCAAGGATAT
>ENA-UPSY01003192-UPSY01003192.1-human-gut-metagenome-genome-assembly--contig:-NODE-3192-length-12327-cov-22.169061_pt1 | contig 12327 bp, 9 predicted proteins | sample MGYA00250044_ERZ773365 | MGnify/ENA primary metagenome ERZ773365 (study PRJEB29103, sample SAMN06111932) | human gut metagenome | biome: human gut; feature: ankylosing spondylitis patient; material...
CGGTTATTCCAACCCTTCCAGCATTCTTTTTAAAACAACTGTAGCAGAAATTTCCCGGTTAGCCGCTTCAGGAATAACCAACGAAGTAGGCGCTTCAATCACCTCATCGGTCACAATCATGTTTCTTCTCACCGGCAGACAATGCATAAAGAAAGCATCGTTTGTCACTGCCATGTGCGCTGCATCTACCGTCCAGTTCATATCCTTGCTCAGGATCTTTCCATAGTCGGCAGGACGGGTGACACCGGGACATGCCCAGTTCTTGGCATAGATAAAGTCAGCCCCTTCAAAGGCTTTCATCTGGTTGTATTCCACCTTCGCTCCACGGACAAACTTCGGGTCCAGCTCATAGCCTTCGGGATGAGTGATGACAAAATCCACATCGGCCTCGTTCATCCAGTCGGCAAACGAGTTGGGAACGGCCTGAGGCAATGCACGCGGATGCGGCGCCCAAGTCAAGACCACCTTGGGACGGTCTTTCTTCTTATACTCCTCGATAGTAATCAGGTCGGCGAAAGCCTGCAACGGATGACCGGTAGCGGCTTCCATGGAGAATACAGGCTTGCCGGAATACTTGATGAACTGATTCAGAATCTTTTCGGTATAATCATCCTCGCGGTTCTCAAAATGAGCGAACGAACGCACACCGATGATATCACAATAAGAAGCCATCACCGGAATAGCCTCCAGTAAATGTTCACTCTTGTCGCCATCCATAATGACACCGCGCTCAGTTTCCAGCTTCCATGCACCTTGGTTCACATCAAGCACAATCACATCCATGCCCAAGTTACGGGCTGCCTTCTGGGTGCTCAAACGGGTACGCAGACTGTTGTTGAAGAAAATCAGCAGGCAAGTCTTATGCTTTCCCAGGGTTTCATATTTGTAGCGGTCTTTCTTGATTTCGAAAGCTTCGGCAAGGGCACTCTTCAAGTCGCCCAAATCGTGTACGTTTGTAAAGTATCTCATAATTTTTTCATTTATAGTATTATTGTCTTATTTGTCCATCCCCCTGAATAATCCACTTGTATGTGTTCAGTTCCTCCAGTCCCATCGGACCACGGGCGTGAAGTTTCTGCGTGCTGATACCTATTTCCGCTCCCAGTCCGAACTCACCTCCATCGGTAAACGAAGTAGGCACATTCACATAGACACAAGCCGCATCCACCATCTTCATAAAATAATCGGCCGCCCGGTCATTCTCCGTCACAATACATTCACTATGTCCCGAACCATAGATAGAAATGTGGGCCACAGCCGCCTGTATGGTCATAGTCGCCGTCACTGCCATTTTGTAATCCAGAAACTCTGTTCCGAAAGTATCCGTAGAAGCATGTTTCAGCAAGTGGGAAGGGTAAGAAGTCTTCAGATAATTATAACACAAGTCATCGGCATAGATTTCCACGTTGTCCTGCTGCAAGCCGCTACAAAGAGTGGAAAGGTCGGTCAGCCGGTTCACATCTATAATCAGACAGTCCAAGGCATTGCACACGCTGACACGGCGTGTCTTGGCGTTGCGGATAATGGCGGCTCCTTTCGCCACATCACCCTCCTTGTCAAAATAAACGTGACACACACCGGCTCCTGTCTCGATAACGGGAATCGTGGCGTTCTGCCGCACATAGTCTATCAGCCCCTTACCGCCCCGGGGGATAATCAGATCCACATAGCCGCGGGCATGGAGCAGCGCGTCGGCCGAATCATGTCCTGCCGGCAACAATGCCACCAGATAAGGAGACAAGTGGGCTACATCCAGCAAGGTATTCCGGATAATCTCCACCAGGATACGGTTGGAGAAATCGGCATCGCTTCCCCCTTTTAATATACAGGCGTTGCCGGATTTGAAACAAAGTGCAAACACATCCAAAGTCACATTAGGACGAGCTTCATAAATAATGCCTATCACCCCGAAAGGCACACTTACCTTGGTCAGCTTCATGCCATTGGGACGCACGGTCTGGCTCAGTATCCTTCCCGATGGAGAAGGCAGCGTGGCTACCTGCCGTATGCCTTGGGCTATGGCGTGAATACGTTCCGCCGTCAGTTTGAGACGGTCATATTTGGGATTCGACGGAGCCATCGCCGCCAGATCCTTGGCGTTCTCTTCCAGAATCCGGTCCGTAGCAGCCTCCACCCTGTCGGCCAATGCATACAAGGTGTCATTGATGATCTCCTCCTTGCAGAAAGCAAGAGATCCTTTTGCCTGCCGCACCTGTTTAAAAATATCTTTTATCTGTTCCATAGTCACTTCATTTTATCTAAATCATTACCACACCGCATCAGTCCAAATACAAATAATCATAGTGTACCATAGGTTTCTGTCCATGTTTCCCCTGCAATGCACGCGCTTCTGCCGAATCAAATCCGATGCGTCCCACTCCTATCTGCCTGCCCCGGTGGTCTATGATTTTCACTATATCATCTTTTTCAAATTCCCCTTCTATGCGGACCACTCCCACAGGAAGCAGGCTTACCGCCTTCTGTCCTTTCAACACTTTCACGGCCTGTTCGTTCAAATGCAGCTCGCCTTTGGCAAAGCCTTCGCTATGGGCAATCCACTTTTTCACGCTGGATACTCCGCCTTCTGCCGGAATAAAGCGTGTACAAACCGTCTCTGCCGGATGTTGCAGCAAATCGACCAGAATATGGTCTTTCTTGCCGTTGGCTATAATGACGGTAATGCCCTCATCGGCCACTTTACGGGCAATGGTAGTCTTTGTCAGCATACCGCCCCGGCCGAATCCCGATTTCTCCGTCTGTATATAGTCCGAAAGATCCTTTCCCTGCTCCACCTCGCGTATCACCTGCGTACCGGGGGTAGAAGGAGAGCCATTGTATATGCCGTCAATATTGCTCAGTATGATTAACGCCTGCATATCCATCATGGAAGCGATCATTCCCGAAAGCTCGTCATTGTCTGTAAACATCAGTTCGGTGACCGAAATGGTATCATTCTCATTTACGATAGGTATGACACCGTTCTCCAGCATCACCATCATGCAGTTGCGCTGGTTCAGGTAATGACGGCGCGTGCCGAAACTTTCTTTCGTAGTCAGCACCTGCCCGACGGGAATACCGTGTTCGCGAAACAGCTCATAGTACCGGTTGATCAGTTTTGCCTGGCCCACCGCCGAGAAAAGCTGCCTTTGCTCCACGCTATCCAATTTCTTGGAAGGCTTGATCTCGCTGCGTCCCGAAGCTACCGCCCCGGATGAAATCAGAATGACTTCCACCCCGGCTTTGCGCAATTCCGCCACCTGGTCTACCAATGCCGACATACGCGTCACATCCAGCGTACCGTCTTTACGCGCCAACACATTACTACCGATCTTTACTGCTATTCTTGTAAACTGAACTGCCATTTCTCTTGTTATTTTAGAAACACAAATATAGATATTAAAATCAATCTGTAAAGTCAAATAAGCCAAAAATTAACCTTTATCGTATTTGTGTGCATGTATTTTAATTCTCATCTTTGCAAAATGAAAATATATAACGATAATATTCAATAGGCAAACGTATGGTTAAAGCTATTTTTTTCGATATTGACGGTACACTGGTTTCTTTTGAAACTCATAAAATTCCTGCTTCGACCCAAGAAGCATTAAAGGCACTCCGTGATAAAGGCATTAAAATATTTATTGCTACCGGACGCCCACAATGTTTAATAAACAACCTGGGTGACTTAGAGTTTGACGGGTATATCACCGTAAACGGAAGCTATTGTTTTACCGCCGGCCACCAGCCCATTTATAAAGGTTGCATCCCGCAAGAAGACATTGAACGGCTAATAACTTTTCAACAGAAATATCCGGTACCTTTCGTTTTTGCATACGGCAATGAAATGTTCGTCACTGAAGTGAATGACAGAGTACAGGCTGTTTCCGATCTGATTGAAATTCCTGTTCCCCCTGTCGCCTCCATAGAAGAAGCCCGTGGAAAAGACATCCTGCAAATAATGGGGTACTTTACGGCCGAAGAGGAAAAAGAAACAGATATATTCGGCAAAGTGCTGACCCATTGCGAGCCAATGCGCTGGTATCCATTGTTTGCCGACATCATTGCACGGGGCAACAGTAAAAGTACGGGAATAGACAAGGTGCTGGCATATTTTGACATTGACCTGAAAGACACCATGGCTTTCGGTGACGGCGGCAATGATATTCCCATGCTGAAACACGTAGCCACAGGGATAGCTATGGGAAACGCCGAACCTCATGTCAAAGCTGTGGCCGACTATGTGACCACCTCCGTAGATGAAGACGGAATAGCCAATGCGTTGAAACATTTCGGATTAATCTAAAGAAGGTTCGATAAAAGGAAAATGAATGCAGAGAGTATCCTCATGAGAGATCCCAAACTAAGGTTTTTCATGTCGTTTATTAATTTAAGAGATGCAAAGATATTCATTTACTTCTTATTAATTCGTTTCTTGTTTTGATTTCTTGACCCATTTTTCCAGAAAACTCTTTATCTTTACGCAAAATATTTATTAATTGCGAATCTATGAAGAAAACCAATTCTATCCTTTGCGCATTTGTATTGGCAGGCTCGCTCTTCGGCTGTTCCACAACACAGCAGAAGACAGGCGAAACTGACTACACGCAGTATGTTAACACGTTCATCGGAGCAGCAGACAACGGACATACCTTTCCCGGTGCCTGCCGTCCTTTCGGCATGATCCAGACAAGCCCCGTAACCGGAGCTGTCGGCTGGAGATATTGCTCGGAATATGTGTACACCGACTCCCTGATATGGGGATTTACCCAGACACACCTTAATGGAACAGGGTGTATGGACCTGGGAGACATCCTGGTGATGCCGGTTACCGGAACACGCGCCCGTGCCTGGGACGCTTATCGCAGTCACTTCCCCAAAGACAAGGAAGCAGCGACTCCCGGATACTACACCGTAGAGCTGGCCGACCCCGGCGTGAAGGCCGAACTGACCGCCTCTCCCCATGCCGCCCTGCACCGTTATACCTATCATAACGCCGACTCGGCATCTGTATTGATTGACCTTCAGCACGGACCTGCGTGGAACGAAAACCAATACCATTCGCAAGTACAAAGTTGCGAAACCAATTGGGAAGATGCACAAACCTTGACCGGACATGTACGCAACAGCGTATGGGTGAACCAGGATTACTTTTTTGTTATGAAGTTCAATCGTCCCGTCATAGATACCCTGTATCTGCCCATGGCCGAAACTGAAAAAGGGAAACGCATCATCGCTACTTTTGACATGAAGCCGGGAGAGGAACTGCTGATGAAAGTAGCCATGTCCACCACCGGCGTGGATGGAGCCAAGAAGAATATGGAAGCGGAAATAGCCGACTGGAATTTTGAAGGAGTGAAGCAAGCAGCCCACAACGAATGGAACAATTATCTGAGCCGCATTGAAGTAACCGGTACGGATGACGAGAAGACCAACTTCTATACCAGCTTCTACCATGCCCTGATACAGCCCAACCAAATCTCGGACGTAGACGGATGGTACCGTAATGCAGCCGATTCCATCGTTAAAGCCGGTAACGGAGCTTTTTATTCCACTTTCTCCTTATGGGACACTTATCGCGCCGCCCACCCGTTTTACACCTTAATGGTTCCTGAAAAAGTAGACGGATTCGTCAATTCATTGGTAGAACAGGCTGAAGTACAGGGCTTCCTGCCTATCTGGGGACTTTGGGGAAAAGAAACATATACCATGATTGGCAACCACGGTGTTTCAGTTATCGCTGAAGCGTATCGCAAAGGCTTCCGGGGTTTTGACGCCGAACGTGCCTTCAATGCTATCAAAAATACCCAGACCGTATCTCATAAACTGAAATCCGATTGGGAAACTTATATGAAATACGGTTATTTCCCTACAGACTTGATTAAGACAGAATCAGTATCCTCCACACTGGAATCGGTATATGACGATTATGCCGCAGCCGATATGGCCCAACGTATGGGCAAAGAGGAAGATGCCGCTTATTTTGCCAAACGTGCCGATTTTTATAAGAACCTGTTTGATAAAGAAACGCAGTTCATGCGTCCCCGTAATGCTGACGGAAGTTGGAAATCTCCCTTCAACCCTAGTCAGGTTGCCCACATGGAAAGTACCGGTGGAGACTATACCGAAGGGAATGCATGGCAGTACACCTGGCATGTGCAACATGATGTGCCGGGGCTTATTGAGTTATTCGGCGGAGAACAGGCATTCTTAAACAAATTGGATTCTTTGTTCACCTTGAAACTGGAAACCACCCAGGCAGATGTTACCGGCTTGATCGGTCAATATGCACACGGCAACGAACCCAGTCATCACATTACTTATTTATATACGTTGGCAGGCCGCCCCGAACGTACCCAGGAACTGATCCGTGAAATCTTTGATACGCAATATCGTCCCGAACCCGACGGACTCTGTGGCAATGACGACTGCGGACAGATGTCAGCATGGTATATGTTCTCGGCTATGGGGTTCTATCCGGTAGATCCGGTAAGTGGCAATTATGTCTTCGGCGCTCCGCAGCTGCCTGAAATCGTTTTGAATCTGGCCGACGGAAAGACTTTCACGATCATTGCCGAAGGATTGTCAAAGGAACACAAGTACATTGACAGCATCACACTGAACGGTGAACCCTATACAAAGAATTATATCTCGCATGAAGATATTTTGAAGGGTGGAACTTTGGTGTATAAGATGAAATAAGGAATCTACCTCATTACAGGAAGAGGGTATAACAGCCGGCTCCGGCTATATACCCTCTTCCTGTTTTCTGCTCCTGATGCTTTCCAAAGGATCATAATGCTCCAGGTATCATGTCCTTATCCATGAAACATGATCATTATCTGCATAACTTCTGCTTTAGATATCTTGTAACTGCCATATTAAATTATTGCCATGGACCATGTCAAGTCAGAGCATGGTACAATGGGCAACACAAAAATACAACTCTCATATTTGCTCAATCCAAACTTTATTGCGTTATTTGCGTTACATGTTTTATGTAACATAAAAACAGCAATGAAGAATATTCCTACTAATCCATTTTTAATAACCGGTTACCAAGGACCCGACTATTTCTGTGACCGCGAAAATGCTTAGTGTGAAATAGAAACTTGAAAGAGCTTGAACACCTGATCCACAGAACCGAAATCTATCTTATTTTCTTCGATGTATCGGTTCCATCGGACTTGTTGTTTTTTAGGGAAAAGCTTTAAAAAACTCTTCTTGTTATAAAAGCGTTTCGTTTTTTTACCTACACCAACTTCGTAGGTTTTATTAATTCCGGTAACGATACGTTGGGCGTCCTGTATGCCACCGGACAACCCTGTACCTGTTAATCCTGAATAGTTATCCACGGAAGCCGTTTGTGTAGTTCCTCCATACGAAATCTTTTTGGGGGCTCTTCGTGTATCACCTGTATAGATTACATTGAATTTGGGCTGAGCTTGGATTACCTCTACCGCTTCTTGCTTTCCTATCAAGAAACTTCTGTTGCCTATGCGAAGCACCGCTATCAATTCCGGATCAGAAAACTCCTTTTCTTGTTGTTCCGGATCTTTAAAGACATAATGCTTCTTTATCAGGTCATAATTAACCGGAGCCGTAAACTGTCTTCCATCTTTATATACAATCAAGCAATCTTGAAATTCATCAAACAGATAAGAGGAATTGTCCTTAGTATTTTGCGCAAACAGACCCACACAGAATATCCATATCCCTAACCAACATAAAATCAGTCTCATATATTTTCAGTTAATTGTTTATCTCAAGAAAGGGTGAGCCTGAAGCCCACCCTTTCATTTATTATAAAAAAGAATTCACCTGCGTTACGGAAGGAAAGTAACACGTACTTCATACATACGCTGATGTTGCTCCACTCCAGCAGGGCGATGAGCGATATTCTTCACCAGATAACGACGAGGCTTGGTAAAATCTCCCGGCATACCCAATTTAGGAGAGTCACCTACGGGTTCTACCGTACAGACAGAATAGCTTACCAGATAAAGTTCACCTATGATTTCATTCTTTCTAACAGGAAGAACTACATATTGTGAACGGTTATCAACAGGATTCACCAATTCAAAGTCACCGGAGAACTTGCTGCCATCAAACAAGAACCCCTTGTTAGCTGTCGAATATTGTACATCCGAAGCGGCATATACGTTTAATACATACACCTTGCCATCAGGCGCACTGCTATCGGATTCTATTGTTTCCGAACCTTCCACTTTTATTGATTCTCCGGCAGCCACAACTTTCCCATCCGGCATGGTATAGGGAGCCCCCGTTCTGTTAACCCACGTAAAAACGTCAGAACTTCCAATCAAACGAGTATCAATATAATTGTCCACCCATTTGTTCCAGTTAACTGCATAAATCTTGTCATTAAACAATTCCCGGGCTTTTAACTCGATTTTGCTTACCCCTACTTCTGAATAAACAGATTCCGGTGCCTCTTCATAAGTCAATCCGGCAGTACAACTAGAAATAACTGATGCACTGCACAACACAGCTGCACCTATACATATTTTATTTAGCAATTTATTCATCATAACTATCTTTTTTTAATTGTTATAGTTGAAGTTTTTCCATCCCGGATTCTGTTGCAATTGTGTATAGTCTCTCAACATGGACTGTGAAAATGGTACAAAGTAGTATCTTGCATCATCAAACTTTCTTTCATAATAAGAATACGGCATCTCAAAAGTCTGGAATTTAGGAGTAAAATATCCTTCACCACCCGGCTCTACAGGATAACCATTCTCACCAGCCTTTTCGCTTTCCATACCTTTACGGAAAATCCATAATCCTCTGGAAGGAGTATTCAACTCTTCAATAGTCGTTTTGCCTTCTGCTTCCCCCCAACGCAATAAATCGAAATAACGGAAGCCCGGACATTCAAATGCAAATTCCAAACGACGTTGCAGTTTCATTTCATTCCACAAATCATTGCCGTCATAATTAGGCAATCCGGCACGATTACGGATTTCATTGATATAGCCTGCCGCATCGGTCTTGCCTAGTTTAATACTTGCCTCGGCACAATTCAGCAACACTTCCGCATACCGTACATTGAAATAGCAAGTCTGACGCTGGGTGTCAAAATCCAAAGTCCCGTCCGTATTGATTTTATTAAACTGAGAGTACTTCCTTGAATAATAACCAGTTATTGTTTGTGCGGAAGCTCTGTTGATTGGTGCGGAATTTAAATTTTCCATCACTCTATACCCAGAATGTAAAGCACTGTATTTTAAGGTCTTTTCATCTAGTGTAGTATTGTCAATCCAAGTTTGAATAATATAACGTTCTTCTTCCGGTCCCATATATGCTCCATCGTAAGTAACTGTGGAATAGAAGCGGCTATCGCGATTCTTGAACATATCGCGATAATTAGCAGATTCTCCTTCTAATTCTCCTTCTGCATTTCTATGGATTCCCATGGCTTTTGCCTGTGAAGTTTCCCACCAATTTTTCCATTTGCCATCAGCGTCATCTTTCTGTAAATAACAGTCTACCAAATCCTGTGTAGGAAATAAACCTGAACGACGCCCGTAAGAATAAGTCGCATCTTCGGTTGCTCCATAATAATTCCCGTCAGGTCCGTTCTTTGCAGTTGGATTGAAACCACTACGTTGGTTTTCTTTAAACATGACCGGCCAAATTGACTCAACGCTTGTATGTGACTCTGTTTTTGTGAACAGATCCTCATAATTCGGTTCCAAACTGTACTTGCCTATCAATCCTTTAGCTGCATTATAAGCCAATTCATAATAATGATTTGCATTCTTCTCAAACTTGAACAAGCCTTCAGCATCATCCGAATATAGACCTTTGGCTGAAGCATCGGCCGCATTGGCTGCATATAAAGCCACGCGAGAGATGTATGCGTTAGCTACATCTTCATTTACCATACCAAGCGTATGCGTTCCACCATAAGCTTTAAAATAATCTACGGATTTCTGCAAATCGTCCAGAATATTGTCGAAAATAGTTTCGCGTTTAGTACGAGGCAAATAGGTTTCATCTTCAATCGTTAACGCTTTGTCTACATAAGGAACGCTTCCCCAAAACTTTTCCATGTCAAAATAAATAAAAGCACGGAAAAAGTAACATTCACCCAAGAATTGGTTCTTCTGAGCCTCTGTCAATATGCTGCTGGAAGAAATTTTTTCAATTCCAAGATTTACAGCACGAATGTTTTTATAAGCTCCACTCCATGGGGCGCTGAAACAAGTGATACCATTATTTTCATCATAAGTACGTTTGTTAAAATTGTACTGTCGATACGTATCCCAGTCCTGTTCATAGTTTCCCTGACAGTTATCTGACCACTGTTCTGACTGGAAGGTGTCACCAGATGCCGATTGGGATATGAAATAGAAATTGTTCACATAAGAACGAGCCAATTGAGGATTTTCCCAAAAGCGTTCTTCATCCACTTTTGTTGTAGGTTCTATTCCTAACGGATCACATGCAGTTGTTACTCCCATCATCGAAGAAAGAAATAACCCGGCCAGAATATATTTAGTTGTTTTATTTTTACGTTTCATATTAACCAAGTTTTATAAAGTTACTGTTACGCCCAAAGTATAAGAACGCTGGGTAGGATAGCTTCCCAAAGTACCATTGTTATTATAGATAGAAGCACCTGTAGTAATGAATTCGGGATCCTGCAAATCTTTCAGTGGATAAGATTTTTTAGTCCAAGTAAATGCGTTAGTCACAACGAAACTTAAATCCAATCCTTGAATAACTGGTAGATTTTTCAAAACCGAACGTTTTAAGTCATAACGTAAACTGATATTTTTCAGTTTCAGGTAAGAGGCATCAAAAGACCAGATGTCAATGTAACTATATCCAAATCCATTGCCTTCAGGAACCGGAGTTGGAAGAGCGGCGTCTACATCAGGGTTGCTCGGTGTATATGCATTCTGGAACGCGTATTGTCCGTAATTCCACATATAGCTTTGTTGGCTGCGGAGCGGAGAAGGCATAGCTCCCCTTGCACCGGTTGCTCCTTGGAAGAACAGTTCCAGATCGAATCCGTTCCAGTCGGCTCCTAAAGTTACACCAAATTGAGTATGTGGAGTAGACCCTTCCGCATTGAACACATAGTAATCATTTACACGACCATCACCATTTAAGTCCACCAAAGCCGGAGTTCCCAAAGTCATATTATTGTTAGCGTGTAATAAGGAATTATACATTTTTTGCCATGACCCGTGTAATCCATTGGTCTTCAACCCATAAGGATATGTTATAGATTCTCCGTTTGTTACATAAGGACGTTTGCCGATATTGTCGAATGTCGGAGTCCACCAGTCCGAATCAGAGCTGCTATGGCGAGTCACCCGTTCATCCCAATAAGAATAGTTTACCCCTACACGATAACCGACTTTGCCAATCTTGTCTTGCCAGTTCAACGAAACTTCGAAACCTCCTTTTCGTGAAGTAGTGTACGGAGCATTAATTTTCGGAGTGTTCGGCATACCTAAAATATCTACCCGAATCATATCATCAGTCATGTCCATCACATCTCCTTTGTTCAAATATAAAAACGTATCGAATGATCCTGTCAAGCGGTCTTTCAAAAAGCCGAAATCCAGACCAATACCATACTGCTTACTGCTGGACCATTGTAAATTGTTTGCTACATCAGACTCGTACCATCCTACATTAGAAGCCATATTTTCTCCAAACAATATGCGGTTTGAACTCTGCGCATATTGGGTAAGGAAAGAAAATGGACTTCCCACTTCATTACCTACCAATCCAAATCCGCCACGTAATTTTATCATATTAACAATGTTCGGATTCACCAAATTCTTGAACCAAACTTCATCGGACATCACCCAACCCAATGAGAAAGCCTGAAAATATCCCCAACGTTTATCCGGGCTATAACTCAAAGAACCATTGTAGTTAGCACTGTATTGGAACAGGTACTTATTGTCATAGTCGTAAGTAAAACGCCCGATGTAAGAAGCAGAACCCCATTCTTCAGCAGAGCCACCGGCAGAAACTAATGTACCGCCTAGATCAAGCTGCGGAGCCAAAGTGGTAGGATAGCCTTTTTTCTTTGCATCCGTCCAATTGCTCTTTCTTACCTGACTTTGATAGTTCACCATAGCAGATAGATTATGCTTTCCGAAAGAACGGGTATAATCAATCTGGAAAATGCCGGTCAACAACTTATACTTATTCCATTTTTCATATAAGTTGGCGTTTTCAGGATTATAGGAAGAAACGGCAGTAGCATACGGATTGTCATAAACGCCTTCCTGATCATGGTTAAAATGACGCTGATGATAATAAGAAGTAGTGAAGTTC
>ENA-UPSY01003195-UPSY01003195.1-human-gut-metagenome-genome-assembly--contig:-NODE-3195-length-12326-cov-3.354070_pt1 | contig 12326 bp, 8 predicted proteins | sample MGYA00250044_ERZ773365 | MGnify/ENA primary metagenome ERZ773365 (study PRJEB29103, sample SAMN06111932) | human gut metagenome | biome: human gut; feature: ankylosing spondylitis patient; material...
CACGAAGATTTCCACTTTCGAGTTACAAACGGTCAACGGGCTGAGGTAAAGCGGGCCTGCACTGCGAAGGAATATCCTGCTTTCTGCGTCCGCTTCGCCATAAAGAAGTCTTTTTCTTTACAAGCGTGTCTCCCCAACAACTACTAATTCACCCAACCACAGAAAGAATTTTTAATCTTTGATGAACATCGCATCCCCAAAACTGAAGAATCTGTATCTTTCTTTTACAGCTTCTTCATATGCCGCAAGAACATGCTCCCTTCCTGCCAGTGCCGATACCAGCATTACCAGAGTTGATTCCGGCAGATGGAAATTCGTGATCAGCTCATCTAATACTTTAAACTGATATCCCGGATAGATAAAGATCTCTGTCCATCCGCTGCATGCTTTCAGCTTTCCATTTTCATCTGCGGCTGATTCGATTGTGCGACAGCTCGTTGTTCCCACACAGATGACTTTACGTCCATTTTCTTTTGCTCTGTTGATCTTTTCCGCCGCCTCTTCATCAATCATATAGAATTCCGAATGCATATGATGATTTTCCACATCATCTACTTTCACGGGACGGAACGTTCCAAGTCCTACATGGAGCGTCACCCGGGCTATATCAACACCTTTTTCTTCGATTTCTTTTAACAGTTCCGGTGTAAAATGCAGTCCCGCTGTCGGTGCCGCCGCAGAACCGGAATGAGCCGCATAAACCGTATTATACCGGTCTTTATCCTGAAGCTGATGGGTAATGTACGGAGGCAGAGGCATCTGTCCTAGCTGATCCAGAATTTCTTCAAAAATGCCATCATATTCAAAATGGATCAGACGGTTTCCTTCTTCTACGACTTCCATGACTTCTCCGACTAAAAGACCGTCTCCAAAACTGATCCTTGCTCCCGGTCTTGCTTTCTTTCCCGGTTTTACAAGCGTTTCCCATACATCATCCGCACCCCTTTTAAGCAGAAGCACTTCTATCTTAGCTCCGGTCTCCTCTTTTACACCGATCAGTCGTGCCGGGATTACTTTTGTATCATTCAGCACCAGGCGATCTCCCGAAATACGTGATGTTCTGTCTGTCCGGTCTTTTTATCCAGCACAAGTAATCTGGAAGAAGAACGGTCTTCCAACGGATCCTGGGCAATCAGTTCCTCAGGCAGATCATAATAAAAATCACTTGTCTTCACTGTATTATTCCTTTCTTTCGCAGAGAATCTGCTACCGGCAGCTTCTCTTCTATATTTTTACACTTCAAGAATGCACCGCCTGCCGGTTGCAGACGATGCATTTTCTTTTTATTTTCGCGAACAATCTGAACTATTTTCTAAGCTCAATTCCAAGATCTTCAAGACCCTTCAGGATCTTATTCATGGCTGCCGTGATCTCTGCCTCTTCCAGTGTCTTATCTTTCGCACGGAATACGATAGAGTAAGCAACAGACTTAAATCCTGCTTTGATCTGTGCACCTTCGTAAAGGTCAAATAATTTGTAGCTTTCCAGGTTTGCCCCGCCATTCTTTTCGATCACTTCTTCAATCTGACCTACCAGGATCTTCTTAGGCACTACCATACTGATATCTCTTGTCACTGCAGGATATTTGGCAATTCCTGTATATTTTCTGTCAAATGTAGCATACGGTAAAATCTCCGGCATATCGATGACTGCCACGTAAGCACGCTCTCCGATACCATAAACATCTGCTACCTCCGGGTGGATCTCACCAAGATATCCTACCACTTTTCCATCATAAATGATATTGGCCTGACGTCCCGGATGAAGATAAGTCTTTCCGGCATCCGGATCGTATTTCTCTTTCTCATGCATACCGATCTTTTCGAAAAATTCTTCTACAACACCTTTCATTGTAAAGAAATCTCCATCTCCGTACATTCCAAGTGTAAACTGCATTCTCTCTTCCGGCAGTTCAGTCAAAGGAAGGGATTTCGGAAGATATACATTTCCAAGTTCATACAGTCGTACGTTTTTATTTCTTCTGTTGTAGTTCGTTGCAAGAGAAGTCAGCATTCCGTTCAGGGAAGTCGTACGCATTACACTGTAGTCTTCTCCAAGCGGGTTCATGATATCTACCGTCTTACGAAGCTGTGAATCCTCCGGCAGACGCAGTTTATCGAATACTTTCGGGCTTTCAAATGAGTAGGACATTCCCTGACTGAAACCACAGAACTCTGCAATATCTCTTGCCACCTGCTCAATCCTGAGTTTAAAAGTCAGCTTACCTGTCGTTGCCTCTCCGTCAGGAAGTGTTGTCGGAATATTATCGTATCCATAGAAACGTGCAACCTCCTCTGCCAGGTCTGCGATTCTGAACAGATCGTGACGGAATGTCGGTGCGATCACTTCTTTTGTCTCGGCATCATAGTCCAGGTCAATCTTTTTGAAATAACCGATCATCTCTTCCTCCGAGATGTCTGTCCCCAGCATACGATTGATCTTTGCCGCATCAAATGGCACACGTACGGGTTCTTTCTTTTTGCTGTATACATCTACAGCTCCACCGACAACTTCTCCGGCTCCCATCTCTTCTACCAGTTGGCACGCACGGTTCAGGGCATCCATTGCATTGTTCGGATCAAGTCCTTTTTCAAATTTACCTGAAGCGTCTGTACGCAGTCCCACTCTTTTACTTGACTTACGGATATTTACACCGTCAAAGCAGGCTGCCTCAAAAAGCATTGTTGTTACATCATCTGTGATCATGGAATTTTCTCCGCCCATAATTCCGGCGATACCAACTGCTTTCTCTCCGTCACAGATCATAAGGACATCCTGATCCATCGTTCTTTCCTGTCCGTCCAGTGTCGTAAACTTTTCACCCTCTGCTGCATTCTTTACTACAATCTGATGTCCTGCAAGTGTATCCAGATCATATGCATGCATCGGCTGTCCATACTCTTCCATTACATAATTGGTAATATCTACGAGATTGTTGATCGGACGGATTCCAACGGATGCCAGTCTCCGCTGCATCCATTCCGGTGAAGGGCCGATCTTGATATTCTTTACAACTCTCGCACAATATCTTGAACAAAGGTTTGTATTTTCTACAGAAACTTTTACATAATCATTGATATCTTCCTTATTTCCAGTCTCTGTTACAACCGGTGGCTTAAATTCTTTATTAAATGTAGCTGCTGCCTCTCTTGCAATTCCGACAACACTGTAGCAGTCTACACGGTTTGAAGTGATCTCATACTCAAAAACTACATCGTGCAGTCCCAGTACTTCTACCGCATCTGCTCCTACCTGGACATCATCGTGGAAAATATAGATTCCATTCTCCGGTGCTTCCGGGTACATATCTCTTGTAGAGCCAAGTTCTTCGATGGAACACATCATACCATAACTCGGTACTCCGCGGAGCTTTCCCTTTTTAATCTTGATTCCACCTGCAACACGCTGTCCCGGTTCATGACCTCCTGCAACGCGTCCGCCATCCAGTACGACCGGAACTTTTGCTCCCTCAAATACATTGGTTGCTCCTGTTACGATCTGAACTGTCTCAGTTCCCACATTCACCTGACAGATCACCAGCTTGTCTGCATCCGGGTGCTTCTCGATCTTCTCGATCTGACCAACCACGATCTTGTCAAGGTCAGCATCCAGCTTTTCAAAACCTTCTACTTTTGTTCCTGTCAATGTCATTGCATCTGTATATTCCTGTGCTGTCACATCAAGCTCCGGCACATACGCTTTTACCCATGATAATGAAGTATTCATGTTCTATCTCCTTTTCTATCTGCCTTTGCTTCTATTCCTGTATCCTCAGGACTGAAGCCTGCCCGCTTTCCCTGTAATTTCTCTTTTTCGTTCACTAAAACTGCTTCAGGAAACGGATATCATTTTCATATAATAAACGCATATCATCAATCTCATATTTCAGAAGCGCAATACGTTCGAGACCTACACCAAATGCAAATCCATTATATTCTTCCGGATCGATTCCGCACATCTCCAGCACGTGTGGATGAACCATACCGCATCCAAGAATCTCGATCCAGCCTGATCCCTTACAGAAACGGCATCCTTTACCACCGCATTTGAAGCAGCTTACATCTACCTCTGCACTTGGCTCTGTAAACGGGAAATGATGCGGACGGAACTTCGTCTTCGTATCCGGTCCAAACAACTCTTTTGCAAATACTTCCAATGTACCTTTCAAATCTGCAAAGGAGATATCTTTGTCAATGACCAGTCCCTCGATCTGATGGAAGGACGGTGAATGTGTTGCGTCTACTTCATCAGAACGGAACACTCTTCCCGGTGCGATCATACGGATCGGAAGTTTCCCCTGCTCCATGACACGTGCCTGTACCGGAGAAGTCTGCGTACGCAGTACAATATCCTTATTGATATAGAAAGTATCCTGCTCATCTTTTGCCGGATGATCTGCCGGAATGTTCAGCTTCTCAAAGTTGTACAGATCATACTCAACTTCTGGTCCTTCTACAACTTCATATCCCATGCCTACGAAGATACGCTCTACTTCTTCCAGTGCGATTGTGTTCGGATGTCTATGTCCTACACTGTTCTTCTTAGATGGAAGTGTAACATCGATTACTTCTGCTTTCAGCTTCTCTTCACGAATCGCTTTCTCCATTCTTGTCTTAGATTCCTCTAAGAGTTCCTCAATTGCTGCTCTTGTATCATTCACAAGCTGTCCAACCTTCGGACGTTCCTCCGGTGCAACATCTTTCATTCCTTTTAATACGGCTGTCAGTTCACCTTTTTTACCAAGAAACTTTACACGCACGTCATTGAGTTTCTCCGGAACGTCAGCCTCCTGAATTCTTGCGACTGCTTCCGCTTTAATCTGTTCCAGTCTTTCTTTCATCGTTTTCTCCTTTCTTAACTCACTTATCAGGGACGAACGTTTTCATAAAGAAAGACCTCATCCCAAAAGGGACGAGGTCTGAATCACTCGCGGTACCACCCTGATTCCTGCAGTCTGATCTACAGGCACTCTAAGTTGTGTAACGTACAACATACGACATTCTCTACTTTTTCACATCCGGACATATCCGTTCTCCTGACTGTCCCTTAGATGCTTCCTTTCAAAAATGCAGCTCACGTGTGAATTTCAATCGCTATCTGAACTTAAGAGAACTTTCAGCCGATGATTCTCTCTCTCTGCAAGAAAACAGGTCTCTACTGTGCACGATCTTCGCTTTTCAAATCTAATAAACTTTTCTAATTGTTTAAGTGAATTTACCAGTCTATTTTAACACAGCATCTCTTTTTGTCAAGACCTTCTGCTCCTAAATCCCTCGAGGATCGCATTGATCTCGCCTCCAAGAAGAATAATATACATACAGCCATACAGCCAAAGCATAACAAGGATAATCGTCGTAAAACTTCCATACATATTGGTAAATCCTTTAAAAATATCCAAATAGATGGAAAAGATAAAGGAAAGTGCCATCCACCCGCAGGCAGTAAAGAAAGCTCCCGGCAGCTGTTTCCGAAGTGTAGTCTTCCCTGCTGCTCCACGGTTCGGAAGGAACTTATATACCAAATCCCAGAAAAATGTCAACAACGGAAGCGTAAAATAAATACGCAGCTGAACAACCTTGTGAATCACCTTGCTTAAAAATGGTGCATGTTCATAAACGATCACACTGATACTGTTACCGAATACGGAAAGTACCAGTGAAAGCATAATTGCCACAAGGAACAAAAATGTATAAAGGCATGCTCTTGCACGCAGATAAAAATAATTTCTTGTCTCTGTATTTTCATAAATGCAGTTCAATCCATAGGTTACTGAAAGTACACCCTTTCCAGCTGACCACAATGCAACTAAAATTGTCACAGGGATGATTGAACTAGATGTCATATATACCTGATTCACAATACTTTCAATCATTGGGCTGACTGTGGATGGAAATACCGGAAGTACAGCCTCCATCACATCCGCTTTCGTCACTGGTGTAAATTGTACCATTGTTAAAAGCAACATAAAGATAGGAATCAATGAAAGCACAAAGAAATATGCCGCCTGTGCTGCGAAAGCTCCCGTGTGATGCGAACTCACGGTAGCTGCAATTCGCAATCCGCGCTCTTTTATCTTATTAAACTTCTCCATTTTCTTTAACTCCCCAGGTTAAATACTCAGAACAGCTTATGTTTCTTCTCAGCCGTCACGAAATTGTTACTTCATGGATAATACCATAACTATTCTCAATATTCAAGCAAAAAAGAAAGACAGCCGAATCTCTTCAGCTGTCCCTTAACTTTATCTTTTGTCTAATCCCCAAAATGCCGTTCCCTGTATTTTGAGTCCTAGCCACAGCTAGGTGGGCAACCTCATCCTGCTTTTCTGCCGTCCACTGCAAAAACGGAGGCCTGGCATATTACTCAGTCTTATCGGAATCCCTTTTTAAATAATGTAGGTTCAAAATATCAGGGTTCTCGCACATTTCAGGTTTTTCTTCTTTCTTAACCTATTGCTATTATACTCTATCCACATCATTTTTACAACTGTAAATATGTGGATTTTACATTTCTGTCAGCAAAAAGAAACGGAACTGACATTTTTAATAATATCTGTTTCTGAGATTTCTTGTATAAACACCGAACCAGATCAATACAATAAGGAAAATAATCATTGCAACTGTATCTATTATTGTCATTGTATGAACATAACAGTGAATCACATCAATCACTCCATAGATCACAGACACCAGTCCGAAGACCAAAAGTGCCGGTGCGGTCTTTGCAATATAAGCCTCTTTGTCCTTACATTTTTTATAAGTATAATCTTTTCCCAGAAGAATTGATGCATTGATCTCACCCTTTACCTTCATTATAACAAAGGAATACAATGCGTAAATTCCACAACATAGAACGAAAATACCTATAAATCCCCACATGCTGTTATCCATTTTTTACACCCCAAGAATATTTTTTACTGTCTCTTTCATCTGATCTGCATCACACTCTGTTGTATGACGAACCTCTGCATCACGGATTTCTTTGATCGCATTTGGAATCGGGAAGCCAGATACTTTTTCAAGCTCATCAATCAGTGCAAAGTCTTCCATCTCATCATACTTCGGATCAATTGCTGTCATAACGTTGCGTACGAACTTGTACGGACTTGCTGTGGAAGCAACCAAACATTTTTTCTCGTCCTTTGTATCTTTACGATACTGTGCACACACATGTGCTGCAACTGCTGTATGAGTATCCATCACATATCCTGTCTTCTGATATGTGTCATGGATCGTCTCTTTCACTTCTTCTTCTGTCGCAAATCCTCCGACAAAGTCTTTCAGACCTTCCTTCATCTTAGCTGTGATCTCATAAACACCTTTTTCTTTCAACTGTGTCATGAGCTCTGCATCCTTCTGTGCATCCTGTCCTGCGATTGTGTAGATCAGACGCTCCAGGTTGCTGGAGATCAGAATATCCATGGACGGTGAAGATGTCAGAATGAACTCTCTGTTTCTGTCATAGACACCTGTCTGGAAGAAATCAAAGAGAACCTTGTTATCATTAGAAGCACAGATCAGTTTTGCGATCGGCACGCCCATCTGTTTTGCATAATATGCAGCAAGGATATTTCCAAAGTTTCCTGTCGGAACTGTGACATTGATCTCCTCGCCTGCCTGGATCTCTTCATTCTCAAGCAGCTTTGCATAAGCATATACATAATAAACAACCTGCGGTACAAGACGTCCGATATTGATGGAGTTTGCTGATGAGAACTGATATCCCTTCGCATCTAATTCTGCTGCCAGCTCCTTGTCCTCGAAGATTGCCTTCACACCACTCTGTGCGTTATCAAAGTTACCGTGGATCGCTACAACAGAAGTATTCTCTCCCTTCTGTGTCACCATCTGTAATTCCTGAACGTGGCTTACGCCTCCCTTTGGATAGAACACGATGATCTTTGTTCCCGGAACATCTGCAAAACCTGCAAGTGCAGCCTTACCTGTATCTCCGGAGGTTGCTGTCAGGATCACAATATCATTCTTCACCTGGTTCTTTCTTGCGGAAGTGATCATCAGATGCGGCAGGATGGAAAGTGCCATATCCTTAAATGCGATCGTTGCTCCATGGAACAGTTCCAGATGATAAGTATCTCCCACCTTTACAAGCGGTGCGATCACTTCTGTATCAAATTTTGAATCGTAAGCACTGTTGATGCAATGTCTCAGCTCTTCTTCTGTAAAATCTGTGAAGAACTGTTTCATAACCGCATAAGCTGTCTCCTGATAAGACATGTCTTTAAGTTCATCCATTGTTACATCCAGCTTCGGAACGGATACAGGAACGAACAGTCCTCCGTCATCAGCCAGTCCCTTTAAGATGGCCTGTGAAGCTGTAACAGTCTTGTCTGAATTTCTGGTGCTTTTGTATAATAGATTCATCCTTACATCCCTCTTTTATTTTGATTTCTTACTTATAGTTTCCAGTGAAAATCACTCTTGTCTGCAAGTATAACACAACTTTTCTTATACCACAAGGAAATATGTTATTTTTGCTTTTTTAAGTTACCACTTTAATTTGTTGTAGTCTTTCTGCTCTGTGGAAGGAAAATAATTGCCAATATTCCACATACTCCCATCAGAAGTGGATAATACAGATTTGGAATGATCTGAAGTGGTGTCAGTCCAGTCAATGTTGCTGCTGACAGAAGCTGTGCTCCGTATGGAATGATACCCTGGCCTACAGATGTAAACATATCCAGAAGTGAGGCTGATCTTCTCGGATCTACATCAAACTCTTCACTGATTTCTTTTGCGATTGGACCTGTCATAACAATGGCAACCGTATTATTTGCTGTACATGCATCAACAAAAAAGGCAAGAAGTGCGATTCCGAATTCTGCTCCTCTTCTTCCATTGATCTTGCTTTTGATCAGATTCAGAATGAACTGGATTCCACCATGCTCTTTCACAAGTGATACGATACATGCTACAATGATAGAAATAACTGTGATGTCATACATTGATGTCACACCATTTCCAACAACCTGGAACATTTCAGAAAGTGCAATATGTCCCATGCTTACACCTACGATCAGGGAGATCACAATTCCGCTGATCAAAACAACAAATACATTGATTCCGATAAGTGCTCCAAGAAGAACAACCATATACGGAAGAACTTCCCAAAGGCTGTAACTTACGTTTTCCTCCAAATGGAAATTCATATTTCTTGTTGCAAACCAGAAGATTAATACTGTAATAATCGCTGCCGGAAGAACGATGAAAAAGTTTGCCTTAAACTTGTCTTTCATTTCACATCCCTGTGTCTTAACTGCTGCAATTGTTGTATCAGAGATCATAGAAAGGTTATCTCCAAACATAGCTCCACACACAACTGCTCCGATGCAGATACTAAGTGCAAATCCTGTCTTTTCACTGATTCCAACTGCGATCGGTGCAAGTGCTGCAATCGTTCCCATGGAAGTTCCCATAGAAACCGAAATAAAACATCCGATCAGAAACAGACCTGCAACTGCAAAATGTGCCGGGATCAATGACAATCCTAAATTGACTGTACTGTCTACTCCGCCTGCTGCTGTAACCGCACCGGAAAATCCTCCTGCGCAGAGGAAGATCAAACTCATTGTGATGATATTTTCCTCACCAACGCCTTTCGCAATTACTTCAATCTTCTTGTTAAAACTCAATTCTTTATTCTGCAAAAATGCAACAAACAATGCGATCAAAAAAGCTACAATTGCCGGCATCGCATAAAAATCCTGGAACACAATTCCCGCGCCGAGAAAAATAATTAAAAATACTCCAATTGGAAGCAGCGCTATCGCTCTTCCCTTATTTTCCTTTTCCATAAGGCCCTCCTCTTACTACCATTTCATAAAATATTTGCGTGATCTATCCTCTCTCAATGCCTCAATTTCTGTCTCTGGTCTAGCACGCGTAAAAGGCAGTGACTATTTTTGTACTGCCACTGCCTTTTTCTATTTTCTTATTTTGCTGCAATATATCCTTTTGCTGTCAATGCCTCTGCACAGAGAACTGCTCCACCTGCTGCACCTCTTACTGTGTTATGGGACAGTCCGATAAACTTGTAATCGAACATTGTATCTTCTCTCAGACGTCCGATAGATACGCCCATTCCACGCTCGTAGTTCACATCCTCTGTTACCTGTGGACGGTTGTCCTCTTCAAGGTACTGGATAAACTGCTTCGGAGCACTCGGAAGTTCTGCTTCCTGCGGGAATCCCTTGAATGTCACAAGTTTCTCGATCAGTTGTTCTTTTGTAGGCTTCTTCTCAAAGTTGATGAATACGGCTGCTGTATGTCCATTGAGAACCGGTACACGTACGCACTGGCATGTAATCTTTGGAAGTTCTGCTTTCACGATCTGTCCGTTTTCTACTTTGCCGAGTACTCGAAGCGGCTCCTGCTCGCTCTTTTCCTCTTCTCCACCGATATAAGGAATGATATTTCCTACCATCTCCGGCCAGTCTTTGAACGTCTTACCTGCTCCTGAGATTGCCTGATAGGTTGTAACAACCAGCTCTTTTGGTCCAAACTCTTTCCATGCAGCAAGGCACGGTGCATAGCTCTGGATGGAGCAGTTCGGCTTTACTGCGATGAATCCACGAGTTGTTCCAAGACGCTTTTTCTGATCTTTGATCACTTCAAAATGCTCTGCATTGATCTCCGGTACTACCATCGGTACATCCGGTGTCCAACGGTGTGCACTGTTGTTGGATACAACCGGTGTCTCCGTCTTTGCATAAGCCTCTTCAATCGCTTTGATCTCTTCTTTTGACATATCTACAGCACTGAATACGAAATCAACAGTAGATGCTACATGCTCTACATCATTTACATTCAGTACAACCAGTTTCTTTACAGCCTCCGGCATCGGAGTATCCATTTTCCAGCGGTCTCCTACTGCTTCTTCATACGTCTTTCCTGCGGAACGCGGACTTGCTGCTACCGTAACCACTTCAAACCATGGGTGGTTCTCAAGCAGAGAGATAAATCTCTGTCCTACCATTCCTGTCGCTCCAAGGATACCAACTTTTAACTTCTGTTCCATTTTCTTTCTTCCTTTCCTGTATCTTACTATTTCAATTATAGTTCTGATTTATAAATATAAATTCTCTTATTAATATGGTTCTTATTTTCTTTCACCATGCTTTTCTGATTTCCGGATTTTACTCTGCCTGTCCTGCTGATTTCTCTGTACGCAGATATTCTTCTTCCAGGGCAATCACCTTTTCCATTGCCGCTTTTCCCGGTGCACCGATCGTATTTCTCATCTCTACACAGGTTTTCATGCTGATCGCATCGTAAATATCTTCTTCAAATACCGGTGAAATCGCCTTGAACTCTTCCATGGTGAAATCATCCAGTGCTTTTTTATGCTCAATTCCATACAGTACCAGTTGTCCTACAATGCCATGTGCATCCCGGAACGGCACTCCATGGTTCACCAGATAATCTGCTGCATCGGTCGCATTTGTAAAGCCGTGCTTTGCACTTTCTTCCATTCTTGCATCATTGAACTTCATTGTCCTGAGCATTCCTGTAAATAATGCAAGGCAGCCCTTTGTCGTATCAATGGCATCAAATACAAGTTCTTTATCCTCCTGCATATCCTTATTATATGCCAGTGGGATTCCTTTCATCGTTGTCAGAAGTGACATCAATGCTCCGTAGACTCTTCCGGTCTTGCCACGAACAAGCTCTGCAATATCCGGATTCTTCTTCTGTGGCATAATACTGCTTCCGGTGCTGTAAGCATCATCAATCTCAACAAACTGGTACTCGTTGGAGTTCCAGATGATCACTTCTTCCGAAAACCGGCTCAGATGCATCATGATTGTAGACATCGCTGACAACAGTTCGATGAGATAATCTCTGTCTGACACAGAATCCATACTGTTCAATGTCGGTCCGTCAAATCCAAGCAGCTCTGCTGTATACTCTCTGTCCAACGGATAAGTTGTTCCCGCCAAAGCACCTGCTCCCAGCGGACAATAATTCATTCTCTTATAGATATCTTTCATGCGGAGTCTGTCACGCCTGAACATCTCAAAGTACGCTCCCATATGATGTGCCAGTGTGATCGGCTGTGCTTTCTGTAAATGCGTAAAGCCCGGCATATACGTCTCAACATTTTCCTTCATCAGTTTCAGAAGGACTTCCAGAATCTCTTTTAAAAGACTGTCCAGTTCCAGCACTTCATCTCTTGTATATAATCTCATATCCAGTGCAACCTGATCGTTCCTGCTGCGTCCGGTATGCAGTTTCTTTCCTCCATCTCCGATCCGGCCGATCAGATTCGCCTCTACACAGCTGTGACTATCTTCGTATTTCCCTGTAATC
>ENA-UPSY01003196-UPSY01003196.1-human-gut-metagenome-genome-assembly--contig:-NODE-3196-length-12318-cov-26.034638_pt1 | contig 12318 bp, 9 predicted proteins | sample MGYA00250044_ERZ773365 | MGnify/ENA primary metagenome ERZ773365 (study PRJEB29103, sample SAMN06111932) | human gut metagenome | biome: human gut; feature: ankylosing spondylitis patient; material...
GATGAGATCTTCATCTCCGACGGTGCCAAGAGCGACCTGGCCAACGTGCTGGGCCTGTTCGATGTGGACAACACCGTTCTGGTGCCGGACCCCGTCTACCCCACCTACGTGGACGACAACGTGACCGATGGCCGCAGGATCATCTACGGCCGCACCAGCCAGGAGAACGGTTTTCTGGGGATGCCCGATGAGAATGTGAAGGCAGACATCATCTATATTTGCAGCCCCAACAACCCCACCGGTGCCGCTTACACCCGCGAGCAGCTCAAGGAGTGGGTGGCCTATGCCCGCAAGAACAATGCCGTCATCCTCTACGATGCCGCCTATGAGTGCTTCATCACCGACGAGCACCTGGCCCGCAGCATCTTCGAGATCGAGGGTGCCCGCGAATGCGCCATCGAGATCTGCTCTTTCTCCAAGATCGCAGGCTTCACCGGCACCCGCTGCGGCTACACCATCGTGCCCAAGGAACTGGAGCGCGAGGGCATGAACCTGAACAAACTCTGGCTGCGCCGTCAGACCACCAAATTCAACGGTGTGCCCTACGTCGTGCAGCGCGCCGCTGCCGCCGTCTTTACCGAGAGCGGCATGGCCGAGATCCAGCAGAACCTCGACTACTACCGCCAGAACGCCAAGGTCATCGCCGATGCGCTGGACGCATGCGGCGTGTGGTACTGCGGCGGCAAGAACAGCCCCTACATCTGGCTGCACTGCCCCGGCAATATGAAGAGCTGGGAGTTCTTCGACTGGCTGCTGGAGAACTGCGGCGTCGTCGGCACCCCCGGCGTCGGCTTCGGTGCATGCGGCGAGGGCTACTTCCGCCTGACCGCCTTCGGCGATGCGGAGAAGACCCGGACCGCCGCCGAGCGCATCCAGACCGCCATCCAGGCCCTGTAATTTTTTGCAAGCAAAAAGGCGATGCAGTTTTTGTATGACTGCATCGCCTTTTCTGTTTTTTTCCGGTCCGGTCTTATTTCCGGCCCGTCAGCCGGTTCAGCAGCATCACCGCCAGGACCAGCACACCGATGACGAGGATGATGCCGACCATTCCGATCACCATGATGGGCAGAGTGGTCATCCACGAAGAAAGATGAAGCATAAACACACCTCCGTTAAGCCATCAGAGTCAGGATCAGGCCGCCTGCAATGACGGACGCGATCTGCCCCGAAACGTTGACGCTGATGGAGTACATCAGCAGGAAATTCTGGTTGTCCTCTTCCAGGCCCATCTTGTTGACGACGCGGCCGCTCATGGGGAAAGCCGAGATGCCGGCAGCGCCGATCATCGGGTTCAGCTTTTTGCCCTCCGGCAGGAAGAGGTTCAGCAGCTTTGCAAACAGCACACCGCCTGCGGTATCGAAGACAAAGGCCACCAGACCCAGTGCGAGGATCAGCAGGGTATCGGGCCGGACGAACTTGTCTGCGGTCATCTGCCCGGCCACGGTCAGGCCCAGCACGATGGTGATGAGGTTCGCCAGCACATTCTGTGCCGTTTCACTCAGCACATTCAGCACGCCGCACTCCCGCAGCAGGTTGCCGAACATCAGGAAGCCCACCAGCGCCACGCTGGCCGGAGCCACCATGCCCGCGATGATGGTCACAACGATCGGGAACAGGATCTTGGTCAGCTGGGAGACGCTGCCCTTCTCGTAGGACATCCGAATGCGGCGTTCCTTCCGGGTGGTCAGCAGCTTGATGACCGGCGGCTGCACGATGGGCACCAACGCCATGTAGCTGTAGGCAGCCACCATGATGGCACCGAGGTACTGGGAGTTGAGGGTGTTGGCCACGAAAATGGCGGTAGGGCCGTCGGCTGCACCGATCACGGCGATGGACGCAGCATCCTTCAGGTCAAAGAAGAAGCCCGCCAGGAACAGCGTGAAAAAGATGCCGAACTGTGCTGCCGCACCAAAGAGCATGAGCCACGGCTTTTCCAGCAGGGGGCCAAAGTCGATCATGGCGCCAATGCCGATGAAGAGCAGCAGCGGGAACAGCTCGTTGGACATGCCCGCCTCAAACAGGGCCGAAATGGGGCCGACGGTCTCTCCCTGGGTGATGGCACCCGACAGGGGAAGATTGACCAGAATGGCACCAAAGCCCATGGGCAGCAGCAGGCTCGGCTCCATCTTTTTTGCGATGGCAAGGTAGATGAGCAGCGCACCGATGCCCCACATCACCACCATCTGCCAGGTCAGATTCCCGAAATTGGAAAAGAGCCCGGCGAACGTGTTCAGAAAGTTCATAGTTTTACCTCCTCGTGTTCCGGTGCCAAAGGCAAGAAAAAAGAGACTCCTGCCACAGCACCCTGTCTGTGACAAAAGTCTCAAGCGAACACATGACATCGGGCATTTCTGCCGTGATGACGCTGCCATGCAGCACCCCGCAGACCCTGCGGAGCGCTCTTTACTCCCTTTTATCGGGTCTTATTAAATCAGACTGCGTCTCCGCTGTCAAGAGGTTTTCCGGATTCTTTGCCAAATTTTGCTTCAGCGCTCGAATGTCGTGCTCAGGGTCGTGGCCCAGTGCTGGCCGGGGGCGAGGCAGGCGGCGGCAGCGCGTTCGGTCCAGGCCTGCGGGTCGTTCTCGGCACCGGGCAGGGACTGCCACGGCTCGATGCAGACGAAGCGGACCGGCTTTGCCGGGGCCGACCAGATGAGAGAATACGGGTAGCCCTCGACGTTGCAGACGATGTGGCGGCCGGTGTCCTTTTCGTAGATGCCCAGCGTCCTGGTGCGCAGGCCCGCCATGCAGAAGCTGTCGTTGGCGAAGAGGTCGTCCGTGAGCGGGATGGCGGAGACGTTCTTCCACCGGTAGCCGCACCTGCCGGTCAGCAGGCCGTTGGGGTAAGCGTCCAGGATCATCGGGCTTTCGGGCTGGTCGAAGCGGAACTCATAATCGGTGGTAGTGTGGTCGGCATCAAAGGGGATGCGGAAGGCCGGGTGGTAGCCGATGCCGAAGCGCAGCTCCTCTGCGGCAGTTTCGGGGTTCGCGACCGTCAGGGTGTGGTGGAGGGTCTTTCCCTCCAGCCGGAAGGTGCTGGTGAGGACAAAATCGAAGGGGAAGCGCTCGGCCTTGATCGCATCGTCCGAGCGCAGTTCCAGCTCAATGGTATCACCCTCGGCGCGGAGCAGGGTGTGCTCCAGATCCCGTGCAAAGCCGTGCTGGCCGCCCTTGTAGGTCTTGCCGCCATGGGTGAAGGTGCCGCCGGTCAGTTTGCCCGTCCAGGGGAAGAGGATGGGTGCATGACGCTTCCAGACCGCCGGGTCGGCCTGCCAGAGCAGCTCTTCGCCCGCTGCATTCTTCAGGCTGACGGCCTCCGCGCCAAGGGTGTCCACGGTCAGGGTCAGAAATTCGTTGTGGATGGTTGCCTGCATGATTCGTTCTCCTTTTTCATTGTTATCGGTTGACGATGTGCTCGCCGTTTCCGTCCAGGAAGGTGCGCAGGTTCCGGGTGGTGATGTCCATCAGGTTCTGCAGCGCTTCCTTTGTCGTCCATGCAATGTGCGGGGTGAGGAGGGCGTGGGGCTCCTTCCGGAGCGGGCTGTCCGCCGGGAGGGGTTCGGTGGCAAAGGCGTCGGCCCCGTAAAAGCCCAGCTGCCCGCTGCGGAGCGCCGCCGTGACCGCTGCTTCGTCCACAAGGGCACCGCGCGCGGTGTTCAGCAGGATGGCACCGGGCTTCATCTGCGCCAGTGCCTCCGCACCGATGAGCCCCCGCGTCTGAGGCGTGGCCGGGCAGTGGAGGCTGAGGACGTCGCTCTCCTTCAGCAGGTCGGCAAACGGCACGAACTCCACACCGTCGGCGGCATATTCCGGCCGGACGGTCCGGGTGCAGACGAGCACCCGCATCCCGAATGCTCTGGCGATGCGGGCCGTCTGCCGCCCGATGCTGCCGTAGCCGTAGATGCCGAAGGTCTTGCCGTACAGTTCCATCTGGGGCAGCAGGCCGTAGCCTGCCGGGATGTCCAGCTGCCACAGGCCGTCCTTGACGGCGCGGTCATACCGCTCGGCACACTGGACGATGGCCAGCAGCAGGCTGAAGGTCATCTGCGCCACGCTGTAGGTCGAGTAGCCGGGCACATTCGCCACGGCCACGCCATGGCGGCGGCAGGCGTCCAAATCCAGATTGTCGGTGCCGGTGGCGATGATGCCCACGAACTTCAGGTTCGGGCACTGGGCCAGGATGGCTTCATCCATCCGGCATTTGTTGAGGAAAACGACCTCGGCATCCCCGATGCGGGGCGCGATCTCCTCGTAGGCCGTGCGGACGTAGCTGGTGGTATCCGGGATGAGGGCCTTGACCCCCGACCAGTCGAGGTCGCCCTCGTGCATGACATAGCGTTCCAGAATGACGGCTTTCATCGCTTCTCCTCCAATTCCACGTCCTCGCGGAGCACCTGCCCGATGGGCTGGGCGATGCACAGGTCTGCGCTTTCGTCCGCTGGGGTGGGCTGCATGTTGATGACGACGAGATGCCGGCCCCGGAAATACCGCAGCAGCCCCGCCGCCGGGTAGACCACCAGACTGGTGCCGCCCACGATGAGGGTATCGGCCCGGCGGATGGCCTGCACGGCCCCGGAGACGACCTCGTCGTCCAGCCCCTCTTCATAAAGGACCACGTCCGGCTTGACGATGCCGCCGCAGTCCGGGCAGCGGGGCACACCGGTGCTGTTGGCGATGAAGTCGATGTCGTAGAACTTGCCGCATCCGGTGCAGTAGTTGCGCAGGGTGCTGCCGTGCAGCTCATAGACCGTTTTGGACCCCGCCGCCTGGTGCAGGCCGTCGATGTTCTGGGTGACGACCGCTTTCAGCCTGCCCTCGCGTTCGAGTTTGGCCAGCCGCAGATGGGCTGCATTGGGCCTTGCCCCTTTCACGATGAGCTTATCGCGGTAAAAACGGTAAAATTCCTCTGGATTTTGTTCCCAGAAGGTGTGGCTCAGGATGGTTTCGGGCGGGTAATCGTATTTCTGATGATACAGCCCGTCCACGCTCCGGAAGTCCGGGATGCCGCTCTCCGTGGAGACGCCCGCACCGCCGAAGAAGACGATGCTGTCGCTCTCCTGGATGATCTTTTCCAGCGCAGGAACCATAACAAAAAACGCCCCTTTCCAGCAGATTTGGTTACACGTCCAGTATAACACAAATCCGGCGGAAAGGAAGCGTTTCTTTTGGTTCTCTGGTTCAGCGGCCGTTCTCGGCAAACAGGGTGCCGAGGGCCGCAAAGAGGTCGTGCGGGAGCATCCCGGCTTCGCCGTGCACAGCGGCAGCGCGGTCGGCAGCGGCCCCGTGGAGGTAGACCGCGCAGACGGCGGCCTCAAAGGCAGGCAGCCCGCAGGCCAGCAGGGCGCTGGTCATACCGGCCAGCACATCGCCGCTGCCCCCGCGCGACAGGCCGGGGTTGCCGGTGGGGTTCACCCGGCACCGGCCATCCGGGGCCGCAATGACCGTCTGCGCCCCCTTGAGCACGACTACGGCGTTCCATGCTCTGGCAAACCGCAGGGCGGTGCCCTCCCGGTCGGCGTGGATGGCCGCAGCGGACAGCCCGGTCAGCCGGGCCATCTCGCCGGGGTGGGGTGTTAAAATCAATTCACCCTTCGGATGAAGCGTTTTTCCAGCTTGCAGCAGGTCGGCGGCGTTCAGGCCGTCGGCGTCCAGTACGGCACTGCCCGCAAAACCGGGCAGGAGCGTTTGCACCAGCGTCCGGGTCTCGGCAGCGCGGGCCGCGCTCTGGGCCGTGTAGCCCAGACCCGGCCCCAGCAGAAGAACGGTCGCCTTCTGGCGCTGGATGCGGGGGATGCTCTCCGGCGCGATGCCCCCTTCGGCCCCGGCCTCGCAGGGGCAGAGGCAGCACTCCGGCAGGCGGGCAGACACCGCCGCCAGCACCGGTTCCACGCTGGCCAGCGTGACGATGCCCGCACCGGTGCGCAGAGCGCCCTCCACCGCCAGCGCTGCCGCGCCCCGGTAGCTGGCGCTGCCTGCCACGGCCAGCACAGCCCCAAAGGTGCCCTTGTGGCTGTCCCGCGGGCGGGGGCGAAGACACGTCCAAACATACGCGGCGTCTGTTTTCATAAGGTTTACACCTCTCCCTGCAAATAGTTCCGGATCTCCTTCTCTACCTCCTGCACTTCCTGATGGAACATGCGGGCCGAGACGCGAAGGGCACCGTGGCCCAGAATGATGATCTGTTCCATGCCGTCGGAGGTGGCCACACGGACCCGCCGCCCCTTGCCGATCTCGTGGGTGACATGCTCGATGAACATATCCGCCGTCTCGGCCTCCTTGGTGTAGACGACGTGGATGTTGTGATATTGCTCGATGACGCCGGGGCTGCCCGGTACACGGTAGGCATCGAACACGAGGATGAGCACACACTTTTTGAACCCCTGATAGTTGCACAGGATGTCCATCAGCTTCTTGCGGGCGGCATCAAGGCTCTGTTTGGAGAGCTCGTTCAGCTCATCCCACGCAAAGATGATGTTGTAGCCATCCACCAGCAGGTATTCGGGCGCGATCTCCCACTGCTCGGCGTCAAAATCCGGGCGCTCGGTCTTCCGGGTCGGGCGGAATGCGGCCAGCGGGTCCCGCTTGATGGGGCCGTAGGTCTGTTCAAAGATCTTCAGCAGCTCGGCGTCCTCTTCCAGTGTGGCGCGGTAGGCGGCCATCCGGCGGGGCCGGGCAGCGGCCTCTTCCGCCGGGCGGGCGGTCTTGCCCCAGCCGCTGTCCACGTGCATGTGGCTGCGCACCTGTTCCCAGGGCACCACGAACCCGGCCCCATGGGAGCAGAAGACCGAATCCGCCGGGTTGTCGAGGTCATGTTCCGGCTCGTAGCCAATGGCCGCCAGCACCTCGTCGGTGTTGTGGCAGGGGCGGTAGCCATCCAGCGTCAGACTCAGGTGCCCCCGGCCCCGCGTGTAGCCCACCACATCCATCGGGTAGCTGCGCATCGTGGAGGCTGGGGCTGTGCCGGTCAGGGTGGCCGTCTGGCCGTCCAGGGCCGTCTGGGGCGGGTCGAAGCTGCCGCCCATCTGCTGGATGTCGTTCATCGCACGGCCCACATTCTCGGCCGGAAGTTCCAGCCGGAAGGCGTACCACGGCTCCAGCAGCTGCACTTTGTGGATCTGCGCGGCCATCATCAGACCCTGCCGCACCGCGCGGTAGGTCGCCTGCCGGAAATCGCCGCCCTCGGTATGCTTCAGGTGGGCGCGGCCCGCGATGAGGGTGATCTTCACATCGGTCAGCGGGGCACCGGCCAGCACACCGAGGTGCTGTTTTTCTTCGAGATGGGTCAGCACCAGACGCTGCCAGTTCTTGTCCAGCACTTCTTCGCGGCAGTCGGCCGCAAACTGCATCCCGCTGCCGCGGGGCAGAGGTTCCAGCTTGAGGTGGACTTCGGCATAGTGGCGGAGCGGCTCATAGTGGCCCACGCCCTCGATGGCCTCGGTGATCGTCTCCTTATATAAAATGCCGCCGGGGCCGAAGCACACCTCCAGCCCATAGCGCTCTGCCAGCAGGCTCCGGAGCACCTCCAGCTGGATCTCGCCCATGAGCTGGACATGGATCTCGCCCAGCGTCTCGTTCCAGACGACGTGGAGCTGGGGTTCCTCTTCTTCCAGCCGATGGAGCTTGCCGAGAGCTGCGTGGACGTCGGCCCCCTCCGGCAGAAGCACCTGATAGCTCAGCACCGGCTCCAGGACCGGCAGGTCGCCGTCCCGCTCTGCGCCCAGACCCTCGCCGGGGCGGGCTTTGGTCAGGCCGGTGACGGCGCAGACCTGCCCCGGCCCGATGCGCTCGGCCAGCGTATACCTGGCACCGGAATAAAGGCGGAGCTGGTTGGCCTTTTCGGCCCAGGGCTCCCCGTCCACTTCGCCGGTGAGCTGGGCCTTGACCTTCAGTTCGCCGCCGGTCACGCGCAGCCAGGTCAGCCGGGCCCCCTGCTCATCCTGCGAGATCTTGAACACCCGTGCGCCGAAAGCTTCCAGCGCGGGAGCCGGGCGGGTGAAGCGGTCCAGCCCGGCCAAAAGCTCGTCCACACCCTCCAGCCTGAGCGCTGCACCGAACCAACACGGGAAGACATGCCGCCGGGCGATGGCCGGGAGAATGTCGGCATCGGTCAGTTCCCCTTTGTCGAGGACGGTTTCCATCAGCCGCTCGTCGCAGAGGGCCAGCGCTTCGTCGCGGGCGGACGCATCGGCCCCGAAATCCACAAAGCCATCCCCCAGCCGATGGTTGAGCTGTTCCAGCAGCGCCTCCCGGCCGGGGCCGGGCAGGTCCATCTTATTGAGGAAAACGAAGGTCGGGATGTGATACCGCCGCAGCAGACGCCAGAGCGTTTCGGTGTGGCTCTGGACGCCGTCGGTGCCGCTGATGACCAGCACCGCATAATCGAGCACCTGCAGGGTGCGCTCGGTCTCGGTGGAAAAGTCCACATGGCCGGGGGTATCCAGCAGGGTGAAGTCGGTGTTTCCTGCCGTCAGCAGGGCCTGTTTGGAAAAGATGGTGATGCCGCGCGCCTTTTCCAGCGCGTCGGTGTCGAGAAAGGCGTCCTTGTGGTCCACGCGGCCCAGCTTCCGGATAGCACCGGCGCGGTAGAGCATGGCTTCGGAAAGGGTGGTCTTGCCGGAGTCCACATGGGCGAGGATGCCCACCACCAGCTGCTTGTGCGGGTTTTCCATGGTCTGCACCCTTCCTTATAAAAAGCTGATGCAGAGCGCCACCACCACCAGCGGCACCCCCAGCACCAGATTGGAGAGCATACTGCAATAGGTGCGATCCTCCGGCTCCAGCTCCTCAAAGGAGACGATCTTCTCGTCGGCATAGTCCATGATGGAGCGGGTGGCATGGAACTTTTTCTGCGGCTTGATCCCCTTGAACTCTTCGAGCAGGTGGTGGATGGTCAGGCCGTCCAGCCGCATATAGTCCACCCACGCCCAGATGAGCAGCACCACGCCGCACAGAAAGCCCGGTGCCTCCCACATGGAGAAAGTGCCGTCGCTGACATACCGCTCCCACAGCAGCATCAGCACAGCCACGATGGAAGTGCGGGTCACAGTTTTATATAAGATGGGATGAAGCATATAGCCTTTGTACATCGCGCGTAGTTTTTTCATGGTTTGCTCCTTATTCCGATACAGATACATTTTATTGTAGCATGTTTTTATGAAAAAAGATAGCAGAATCGTCCGTGGTGAAAAAACAGTCCACTTTTTTCTTTGGAAGCCTGCCGCTTCCCGCGGTCCCCCGGCGCTTTGGATTCTTTTGCATTTTTCCGCTGCTGCTTTTCATGCAAAAGCGGTTGTCACCCTTTTGTTTCCAATTCATTGCTTTAATCCATTGACTTCTTTTCAATACAGTGCTAAAATATCCGAAGTGCGACGTTTGCCCTTCCTGTGCATTTTTTCGTGGAGGACAGGCCACACTCGTTCAGGAATAGGAAAAAACGGCGCAGGCAGACCGCCTGTGCCAGAGATCTGGGAGGATCCATCCATGAGTATCAATTTTGAGTCTCACAAGCTCGACCGCCGCAGCTTCCTCAAGGGCGCAGGCATGGTCGGCGCAGCTGGGCTGCTGGCTGCCTGCGGCGGCAAGTCCGACAACGGCAGCAGCGCTGCTTCCACCAGCGGTGCCGCAGCCCCCAACACCACCGGCGCCACCCCGCTGAAGGAGTTCATCTCCTTTGAGAGCGGCAACCGTGAGCTGGAAAGCTGGAACATGCTGTACACCCAGAGGGCTGAGGACGCCAACGTCATCACCAACCTGTGGGACGGCCTGCTGAGCTTCGACTGCTACGGCAAGGTCGTGCCCGCCATCGCTTCCAGCTGGGAGCACAACGACGATTCCACCGTCTGGACCTTCCACCTGCGCGATGACGTCGATTGGGTCGATGCCAACGGCGAGGTGAAGGATCACCTGACCAGCAAGGACTTCCTGGTCGGCTTCGAGTGGGTCATGAACTCCTACAAGAATGAGGCCAACAACACCTCCATGCCCAACGATACCGTCGTGGGCGCTGCCGATTACTACGAGCAGACCAAGGCAGCCGGCGACGCTGCTGCCGACATGACCTATGAGGACATGCTGGCTGCCGGTGTCGGCATCGAGGCTCCCGATGACTACACGCTGGTCTTCACCTGCAAGGATCCCTGCCCGTACTTCGACACCGTGGCGGCTTACAACAGCTTCTACCCCGTCGCTCCCGCCCTGCTCGACGAGCTGGGCATCGAGGGCTTCCGCGGCTGCGACAACACCACCATGTGGTACAACGGCCCGTATGTCGTCGAGGAGTATATCCAGGGCAACACCAAGAGCTATATCCCCAACCCCAGCTACTACGATGCAGCCAACGTCAGCCGCTTTGAGCGCCTGACCATCACCATGATCTCCGATGGCTCCATCAGCCTGCAGCTGTACGAGAACCGTGAGCTGGACGAGGTCGATCTGGGCGAGAGCAGCATCGCCACCATCCAGGCCGATCCTTCCAACGTGTTCAACCAGCAGCTGTGCGAGAAGCGCCCCAAGAAGTTCAGCTACTGCTTCATCTTCAACTACGACAAGCGCAAGGCCGACGGCACCGCCGATGAGAACTGGAACAAGGCCATCGCCAACAAGGCATTCCGCCAGTGCTTCTCCAAGGGTCTGGAGCTGTCCAAGTTCTACGCCCGCTACAACCCCATCAACCCGCTGAAGTGCGAGAACGACTTCTTTACCATGAGCGGCCTGTGCTACACCACCGACGGCACCGATTACACCAGCCTGGTCGCCAAGGAGCTGGGTCTGGACGGCGAGAAGTATGATGGCAAGACCATGAAGCGTCTGCGCGCCAACAACGGCGACATCACCGACCTGAAGAAGCAGGCCATGGACGAGCTGAGCGCCATCGGCGTCACCTTCCCGGTGCACTGCTCTTACTATATCCTGGCCGGTTCCACCACCGCTCTGGACAGCGCGACCGTCCTGAAGCAGTGCTTCACCGACAGCTTCGGCGATGACTTCATCGTGCTGGACATCGAGACCTTCGTCTCCTCCACCATGAAAGAGGTCGTGGCACCCAAGCTGCAGAGCTTCGTCCACATGGGCTGGGGCGCTGACTTCGGCGATCCCATCAACTTCCTGACCCAGATCATCGTCCACGACGACAACGCTTACTACAGCTGCAACATGACCAACATCGAGGGCATCGCCGAGAACGGTGCCGCCGATTACCAGAAGGATCTGGTGGCTGCCTACGAGCAGTTCACCGACCTGGTCAACGAGGGCCGCGTCATCGTCAACGACACCGATGCACGCTACGCTGCCTTCGCAAAGGCTGAGGCCTACTTCCTGGAGGAGAACCTGATCTTCCCCACCGTCTACGATGTGACCTGGTGCCTGACCCACGCCAACGAGTACAGCAAGATCAACGCCATGTACGGCCCCTGCAACTACAAGGCGGTCAACTGGGAGACCAGCGAAGAGGCTTACACCACCGAGCAGTACGAGGAGTTCGCCGCTGCTTTCGATGCAGCCACCCAGGCCTGATCGGTTTTTGAGCGCATTCTAAGTTAAGCACTTTTCCCCCGGCGGGAGCTGTTCGCAAAGCGGATGGCTCCCGCTCTTTTATTATGTAAAGTGTTTCACACCTGTTCGTTTGTGAAGAACAATTTCGGTTGTTTTGTCTTTCAAAAGCAGTGTTAAACTTTTTGCATCCTTCGTCAGACAAAAACAAATATATTTCATCGTTTTCCACAGTCTATCTTTCTTTTTTGAAGAGGTTCCTGTCCATGCTCCATTGACAGCTTATTCTTTTAATGATATAATAATCAGCGTGTTAAGGTTTTGCGGGAGGAGCACAGGCACAGACAGAGGGGTCTGTATCTGCGCTCTTTTGTATTCCTCAGCAGTACAGGAGATGCGAAGCTCCCGCAAAGGAGTGGGAAACAAGCAGGACAACGCGCCCTGCACCATGCACCGAAGCACGGAAAAAATTCTAGGGAGGATAACACAATGAACATCAATCACGAGTCTCATGCAATCAGCCGCCGCAGCTTTCTGAAGGCTTCCGGCGTTGTTGGTGCCGCCGGCATCCTGGCAGCCTGCGGCGGCAGCTCCAGCAGCTCTACCGCTGCTTCTGCTTCTTCCGGCGCAACCAGCGCCCCCAACACCACCGGCGCTACTCCGCTGAAGGAGTTCATCTCCTGGGAGAGCACCAACCGTGAGCTGGAGAGCTGGAATATGCTGTACACCCAGATGGCTTCCGACATGAATGTCGCCACCAACCTGTGGGAAGGCCTGCTGAGCTTTGACTGCTACGGCAAGGCCGTGCCTTCCGTGGCCAAGGAGTGGAGC